>Ga0255172_1000099_pt1 | contig 38863 bp, 59 predicted proteins | sample Atl_Yuk_RepC_8d_FD_189952 | JGI IMG/M metagenome (GOLD analysis project Ga0255172, IMG submission 189952) | Freshwater microbial communities from Altamaha River, Georgia, United States - Atl_Yuk_RepC_8d | ecosystem: Environmental > Aquatic > Freshwater > River | place: USA: Georgia | collected... | reverse complement strand
CTCAAACCAAGCTAAACAGGTTGGTGGTGATCATTACAAGCAGACAACACTACAACCTTGGGATGTTATCTCAGCATGGTCTTTAGACCCTTGGTTAGCTAATGTTGTTAAGTATGTACAGAGACACCAACGAAAGAATGGTAGAGAAGATTTACTTAAAGCAGTACACTATCTGGAGTATGTGATTGAGAACTATGACTTAGTAAAGAGTAAGTACTATAAGGAGTGACTATGGCTTTAACGATTCTGGACTTATTTGAAAAACTTAAGAGACTGGATGAAATATCTCTACTTGAGATATTGAACATAACAGCGGAAGAACTGGTAGACAGGTTTGAGGACAGAATCGAAGCCATGTTTGACCAACTTGTTGACGAAATAGATGACACCGAAGAGGAAGAAGAATGAAGTTAAATAACTACTCAAGTTTTATCCACAAAAGCCGCTATAGTCGTTTCATTGACGAACAAGGCAGGCGTGAGAACTGGAGTGAAACAGTTGAACGCTATATGGCATTCATGAAGAAACAACTGTTAGACAAACACAAGTATGAGATCCCACAACACATCTACAAGACAGTACATAAAGCAATTCTAAACATGGATGTTATGCCTTCGATGCGTTGTATGATGACTGCTGGAGAGGCACTTGAGCGTCAGAACATTGCTGGTTATAACTGTAGTTATCTGCCTATCGACGACCCTAAGTCCTTTGATGAGGCGATGTACATCCTCTTATGCGGTACAGGTGTTGGATTCTCAGTAGAGGCTAAGTATGTTAATCAACTCCCTGAAGTCCCTGATCAGTTATTCGATAGTAAAACTACTATCGTGGTATCCGACAGCAAAGAGGGCTGGGCTAAAGCATTACGACAACTCATTGCTTTACTATACGCTGGAGAAATTGCAACCTGGGACGTATCCAAAGTTAGACCTGCTGGCTCAAGACTTAAGACCTTTGGAGGCAGAGCTTCTGGTCCAGAACCCCTCGTTGAACTATTCAAATTTGTTATTAGGAAGTTCCAAGCGGCCAAAAATCGTCGTCTGTCGTCCCTTGAATGCCATGATATTCTGTGCAAGATCGGGGAGGTTGTTGTTGTGGGTGGTGTGCGGCGTTCTGCGATGATCTCTTTAAGCGATCTCAGTGATGATCGTATGGCACACGCTAAAGCCGGAGCATGGTGGGAACAACAAGGACAGCGTAGCCTTGCTAACAACTCTGCTGTGTATGATGTAAAGCCTTCAGTAGGGCAGTTCATGCGTGAGTGGTGTTCGATCTATGACAGCCATTCAGGTGAACGTGGTATCTTTAACAGAGATGCATCGAAGAAGCAAGCAGCTATCAATGGTCGTAGGGACCCTAACCATGACTTTGGTACGAATCCTTGCTCAGAGATTATCCTACGTCCTTACCAGTTTTGTAACCTTACAGAGGTCATTGTTCGTGATACGGACACTCTTCAAGACTTGATGTACAAAGTACGTGTAGCAGCTGTTCTAGGCACTTGGCAGAGCACGATGACTACCTTCCCATACCTACGTAAGATCTGGGAAAAGAACACCGCTGAAGAGCGTCTATTAGGTGTATCACTGACAGGTATCTATGATCATAAGCTACTTAATGATCCTGATGATAAAGTGTTACCAGCAAGATTGGAGATGTTGAGAAATGAAGCAATCGTTGCTAATGAAGTTACAGCAGAAGCTCTTAATATTCCTGTATCTGCTGCTATCACTTGCGTTAAGCCTTCTGGTACTGTTTCTCAGCTTTGTGGCACTGCTTCTGGCATTCATCCTCAACATGCCCAGTATTACATTAGGCGTGTACGATCAGATAAAAAAGACCCTCTCACAGCGTTTATGATCGAACAAGGTATTCCTAGTGAGCCTTGCGTAATGAGACCAGATAGCACTACCGTATTCTCATTTCCTATGAAGGCTCCTGAAGGTGCTATAACAAGGGATGATGTTGATGCACTATCTCACCTTAACCTATGGCGTATCTATCAGCTTCACTGGTGCGAACACAAACCATCAGTGACTATCTCAGTTAACGAGAATGATTGGCCTGCTGTAGGAGCTTGGGTGTATGATAACTTTGATATCTGCACTGGTGTATCGTTCCTACCAATGGATGGTGGTACATATAGACAAGCACCTTATGAGACATGCAGTAAGGAATCTTATGAAGACTTATTAGCTAAAATGCCTGTTAACATTGACTGGGATCAGTTAAAAGAAAACGAAGACAATGTTGAGGGAGCACAGCAATTAGCGTGTGTTGCTGGTGTGTGTGATATCTAAATAAAAAAAAGGCCTCCAACAAAGGAGGCCGAACGGTCACTAAGGAAAATTATGCCTAATGTCTATGGATGGTCTTTTTTACCAGGGTTTATGTTAGGGCTTTGTTACTCTGATGATTTTGTCGTAGCTGACGAGGACGGATCTGAGATCCTTCTCGAAGGGTTCTTTGTCTTCATTAACATTACCATCTTCAGCTTTGTTATTGGATGGGCTAAGGAGGAATAATGTCGCCTCTGCTTCACGACGAAGAGCAAGACCTTTGGTTACTTTTCCTGCTGCAAGATTCCAACGCTTTAATTCTTGAACAGCTTCCTCCCATTGTTCTTGGTTTATCCTTGTTCGCATCGTGGATGATCGGAGCCTAGCTGGTCCTAAGTTGTAAGTCCAGCTAAGTATTGCAGCAGCTTTATTATGGTGTTTCGTCAACACTGGACAGGCTTTGTAGACTTGAAGTAGGAATCTCTCTGCATCAAGTTCAAACAATTCCTGTCCTCTTTCTTTTGAGATCTCAGGATCATCTAAGGTAACCCTATCACCGTTCTCATACATCGTAGATCCCCAGCCTATGGTGGGGACGTTAGCACTGCATAGATAGGGTTTACTTCTCCAGCCTTCGAATCTCTTGATCAGTGGCTCAGCAATGGCGATTACTTCTTTGATTCCCATACTCTACCAACAAACCAGAACGTTAAAATTAATGACAGCATACCTTCATCGTAGTCAGTCCACCCTGATAACAACACTGATGTCCATGAGCCATCCTGAAGAAAAGCTAGATATAGTCCAGCAGCTTTGACAACTGAATAAAAGAATACAAACCAGTATGTCACTGCTGGTCTAACCAAAGCAGATAGCGATGCTACCCACTTCCAAGCCCTGCTGTCAGACTCTGCTTGTTGTTTGAATGCTTCACCGATAGCATCTAATTCATGCTCTTGTAGACGCTGATGTCCCTGCTGTAGAGCAAACTCTGCTTGCATCTTAGCGATAGAGACTTCAACATCTAACTTCTTTAGTTCATGCTCTCTTTCAAACTTCCTATCTAAAATCTTTAGGACTTCAGGGGCAAGACGAAATACACCACCGATAAGAGCACCAATGAGTTCAAACATCATTACCTCCCAACATCAAATCTAGGTAGATCTTCTTTAAAGACACCTCGTTGCTCTTGACGATACTTAACAAAAGCTTCTCTGAATTCAGGATTCCTGATATTTTCTGCCATGAATTGTTTACGCCCAGCTTCTCTAGCTTTCTCTACAATCTTCTCTATGCGTGTAGCCCTAACCCTAGGATCTTCGATACGGTTAAGCGCATCAACTCTAGGTGCTAGTGTTCGTTCTACAGCCTCACCAGTGAGCTGACGTAAGCGACTAAGCTGTTCAGCATCTAACTCCATACCATACATACGTTTAGTTACGGGCCTAATTGTCACATAAGGATTATCAAGTAGCTGTTGTACTGGTGTCTGTTCAGCTTCTCTAGCGGCTAAACCAAGTACTTGTCCTGGTGCTACTGTCTTAGGTTTACCAAGTATGTCAAACTTAGTTGGTAACTCTTCTCTTAATCCTGGTATACGATTTTTCAATGAGGCAATAGCACTATCTACTTCTTTATTAACAGGGTCTTGTAGACGTGCAGCAGAGCCTACAACAGCAGGGACTAAAGAACCAACTGTATTGTTTAGGATTTGTGGACCATAGCGTTCAGCGTCTGTAGCTGCCATGACAAAATTAGCAATACCTGCTAAGAATGTTTTCTCAACAAGGTTATCTCGCATCACTGACATAAAACCAGATACTAATTTGTTTGCTTCGTTTTCTTTACCGTCACGAATAAGATCTTTGTACCTAGACATAACATCTAGTGTGAATCCTAATGTAGATGATACTGGTTCAATTCTTGAATAATCATACCATGTATCTCCTATTTTAACAGACATCTCAGGTATACCAGCAGCTTCTTTGGTAGCTCTTTCCTTATCACTATGATGACCAGTAACTAAATCAGATTCAGCTAAACCAATGATGCTTGTTATGGTAGCAAGCCCCATTAAATTCTTTGCTGTTACATTAGAAAACTTATCTGTGCCTGCATAAGCTAAAGCACTTCCTGGTGTATACCTAAAGAAATCTTTAGTAATGTTAATCGGTGTCTTAATAAACGGTATGACAAAAGATAATAAAGGATAGTCGTTTCTTAGTTTTGTTAATGTATTACCTACTTTACCTAGATCTGCTTGAAATGTATTCTCTTTAGCAAACTGAGTAATAGATGCTGCTTCTCTTTCAAGACCAGCCATACGCATTTTAGTCATCCAGTTTTCATCCTGGAAGTCTATAGCTTGTAACTTAGATACTAATGCTTGTCTGGCACTAGCAATCTCTTCAGGAGTTGCATCAAGATTATCTCTCATATTAAGTTTACGGAATTGATCATCACTCATGCCGTAAGCATAGCGGTACTTCAGAGCATTAATTTCCATCCTACGGAAGAATGCCTTAGAAAACTCATCTACCGCTACAGATACTCTGGTAGGTAAGCGAACAAGTTCACCAAGTGCTTCAGCAGGTTTAGATGGTTCAACATAAGTTACCGTACCATCAGCATTGGTTGTAATTTTACCTGTGCCAATTGCTTTAGTTCTAAAGTTCTCTAAGAACTTATTTACATCTTTAGATCCTACAGCATAAGTTAAATCTAATGGAGCACCATTAAGGAACCCTCTACCAGCAAATCTCCATGCTTCAGCAAACGATGTCACTAAAGCAGGAAACATTGACAAACCTTCACGGATAGTCTTTCCTTCAGCACCACGTTCAACAACAGATTCAATCATCCGTTCCCAGGGAGCAATAGCACCTTTAAAGAAAGCTGAGTAGACGTTAACAACTGGTGTACCTAAACCAGATATTAGACTATTAACGTAATACTCTTGCATCTTCTTAGCTAACGTAGGATTAGAAGACACAAGCTTTACTACATCCGAAGACAGTTTATTAGCCTCACTAGTTAACCCTGATGCTTTAGCGTCTAACTGCATCCTAGCAAAGTCTTGAAGGAACTTCTTACAATTCTCACTGACCTTTAGCATGGACCAACTCCAAAGACACTGTTGATAAGTTTATTCTCTTGCTGTGCTTTCTGTATATTCTGTATATAACGAAGTGCCCTACCAACTTCAGAACCTGCTCCTTCCAGTGCAGCACGAAGAGCTACGATATCGTTCTGAGCTTGAACCAAGGTAGCTAATGCAGCCTCATCACCTTTTTCTACTAACTTCAGTAAGGCAGAATCATTAGCAGTATTCACTGCATGAGAGAAACCTCTAGCAGCTACCTCTAGTTCTTCTGCGTTAAATGCTTTGCCTTTAGACCACGCTGTCTTAACCCAATCACCAGCAAACCCTACATCTTTGTTCGATAAGAACTTATCAACACTATCAATAACTTTCTTGTCCGGCACAACATTCCTTGATGCTGCGGTCATCCTTTGTTGGAACTGTTCACCAATACTGTCATAAACATCCCTCATGGTTAAACCATCTAAGGTATCTCCACGTTCCATGATATGTTTAGACGCTTCAGGACCAAGCCTAAATATCTTCTCTCGCTGTGCATCGGACAAGTCTTGCCACTTATAGCGTGGTACAACAGCCCTGATAACAGCCTCTGCATTACAGACACGCATCTAGTATTCTCCTTAGTGAAGGCGTATTCTCTAGTACGTCTATCGCCTCATCAAATGTCTTAGGCAGCTGAGTGATATTAGCTTCATCTAAAGCTTTTAACACATCGTCACTAGCCTTAACATCTTTTAACACGGTGCGGATATCTTGTCCAGTATCTTTTGCTAACTGCTGTACCTTCGGTGTAGATATGCCTTCATCTGCTACTCTAGCAGTCTGTGTAAAGTAATCATCAGACCTCTTAGTAAGTAAAGCACCTACATTAGGTTGTTCTTCAGCAAGTCTTTGTTGCTCCATCTGCATAACCCTAGCAAGCCCTGTAGGGCCTGTAGGAGCTTCTTCAGCTATAGGACGTAGTAGAGCAGCTTCTTGCTGTACAGCTTCTTCAGGAGCCATCCTAGCCTGTTCTCTCTGCATAATCTCAGCAAGACCTCTACGAGGTGGTTGCTCTGTGAGTAATGCAGCCTGTCTAGGAACAGCACCAGTAGATCCTAGTTCTTCAATGATTCGTTGTACTTCAGGAGATTCAAAGGTCGCTGGTGTTGTTTGTTGTTCTACAGCAGTTGTTGGTGTAGGAACAGTTTCATCAGTGGTCTTTAAACCCTTAGAAATATTGTCTAACTCTTTACCAAAGAACTTACCAATTAAACCACCAATAACACCCCCAAAGGCAGTACCAACAGCAATGTTCTGTGCTCTTGAATCACCAAACTCTTGGAAGGTAGGTTCTAAAGTACCAGCTAACGCACCTGCTGTAGCACCACCAGTAACACCCCTAACTACGTTAGTTGCTCTAGTTACTGGAATAAGGTTTAATGGATCAGCCACAGCACCAGTGATGAGACCGCCATAGCCAGCTACAGGACGTACCTCTCTAGCCATCCTTGCCCTACGTTCACGTTCTACATCAGGAGTTTCTGTAAATTGTGGTAGCTGTACTTCTTCAGGAGATGAAGGTGCTACAGTTTGTTCAAAGGCTGATGGAGCAGCTTGTCTGATAAGTTGTCCTGCTCCACGCATCGAAGCAGTAACACCACGTTCTACGTTACTTAAGAAAGCCTCACCAGCACCTATGTTACCAGTGAGGAAGTTCAGTGCTTGATCTGATACTTTGCGGACATCACCAGCTATGAGAGCATCTAGGTCAGCATCAGAAAGAAGCTTTAGTGCTTCTGGTCCGATAGCCATTATTTAGCTCCAGGTTGTTGTTTCCTACGGTTACGTTCTGCAATAAGTTGTTCCATCGTTATGTTAGAGCCTGGAACTAAACTTTTAGCTGTTTGAGATGCTGTATCTTCTGTTGATGGAGGAGTGTTACCGTAGACAGTTTCTATTGTACCATCACTATACAAAATCTTCTTACCAATAACTGTACCAATATCATCACGTATAGGTATCTCAGCACTACGTTTACGCTCAGATACTTTTTCACGACCACGTTGGGCAGCCAAGGCTTTAGCAGCGTCGATGTCAGCTTCTAACTTCTTTAACTTAAGTTCATACTGTCTCTTATAGAAACCGGAAGGCATTGCTTCAAACTCTACTTTAGCTTTATCAAGTGCTAATTTAGCAGCATCGTACTGAACCTGTTTAGCCTCGTTAGATTTCCGAGCGGCTGTTAAGTTAACTTCTTTTATAGCTTCATCCAAAGCTCTTTGTGACTTACTATAATCAAACTCTTCAGCAGCTCTTGCCTCTTGTGCTGTTGCTCTTTCTGAGGTTTTCTTTACAGATTCTGTTTGAGCACCAACTAAACCTATATCAGCCTCTGTCTTACGTTTACCAAGTTCAGTCTTTGACCTATCAGCTTCCATAGCCTTTACTTGCATAGCTGCTGACATAGCTTGATTCATAAGACCAGCATCCGCTGCATACTTAGCAGTTAACTTAAAAGCTTCTAGTGGATCTTCACCATCCCAGTTTTGTTTAACTAGTTGTTTGATTTGCTCCATCTTCTTAGATTCTACCATTGCAGGATCTTCAATACCGAACAAACCAGCTAAAGACCTACCAGCACGTTGTCCTGCACTAGCTGCTTGATACATCAATCCCTGCCCTGGACCAAGCTGTGCTTGTCTCATAGCCAATGCTTGGTCTTCCATCTGCTGCTGACGTAATAAATCAGCTGGTGATGGTCCTCCGAACAAACTCATTTGTTGTTGTGCCATGTTGTTTCCTTAGAGAGGTAATATCCCTTGATTAAGAGCATCAGCATAGGTAATGTTTGTTCCAGGCACATAATTAGAAGGCTGATTAAACAAACTAGATGCTGTATTAAACAAACTAGTCAAATTACTACCACCTTGTCCGAGAAGTTGATTAGCAGTATTACTTCTACCAACTGCTAAAGCATCCAATGCAGCTTGTTGAGAAGCTAAATTCGATGCTGTACCTAGACGTTGTGTCTGGCCAACTTGCTGTAGACCTTGTCCGTATAAACTTAAAGGTGCTGTGATAGCTGCTGTTGCTGGTTGCATATATGCACTAGCTCTTGCTACATCAGCTTGAGTAGCTGCCTGTCCTAACTGACCAGACAACTGTTGTTGTTGAGACTGTAAACCAAGTAAGTTACTTATTGGTGAGTATGCGGTAGTACCTTGAGTTATCAAAGCACCACGCTCACCTAAAGCAGCTTGCCTAGATTGTAGTTCTCTTTCTAGCTGTTGTCTAGCAATAGCTTGTTCTTGTGCTAATAGCTCTGGAGCTGTAGATACTCTTGCTTTACCTGTTATAGGATCAATGTTACTAGATAAGATACCTAGCCTACCTTGTTGACGCATACGTTCTTCAAGAGCAAGTCTCTGACGCTCTGTTTCAGGTGCGGACAATGCAGCAAGTTTCTTATAGTAGTCAGATGCTAAAGTCTCAATATTCATATTCTCTGCTGCTAAAGCAGATTGCCCAGCAACACGAGCAAAAGGAGCATATAATTCTGCCCCTGTTTGGGTCATTGTTGTTTCTAATTGACCTGTGGGACTAACTTTAGTACCAAACAACTGATTACTTACACCATAGGGTGTAAATTTACCAATCATACCAGATGCTTTAGATGCTACATCTTGTAAACCTGTTTTAGCTTCAAAACCAACATCACGGTATAAACCAGCTAAGTTTGTAGCAATAGTATTGTATTCGGTTTGACTTAGCTTACCTTGATCACGTAGTTTCTGTGCAGCATCATTAACCATTGCTAAGTTAGCACCGGAGCTAACAAGACCAGCTAATGTGCTTGCTGCACTAGCGTTAGTTAGTCCTTGTAGGAGAGTATTAGCTATATTAGGTAGTAAAGATGTAGGGTTAAAAGATGTTGGTGTCGTAGTAGGTGTCGTTGTCGTCGGTGTCGTAGTAGGTGTTGTTGTCGTCGGCGTTGTCGTTGTTGGCGTTGTTGTCGTAGGCGTTGTCGTTGTTGGGGTCGTTGTTGGTGTTGTTGTCGTCGGCGTTGTCGTTGTTGGGGTCGTTGTTGGTGTTGTCGTCGTGGGTGTTGTCGTTGTTGGTACTACAGTACCAGCTGCTCCGGCTAACAAACCTGTGTTTAATAAATTTCCTGTTGTATTTACAATACCAGGGATATTAGATAAACCTGTTGCTTCCAGAGTAGCTAAAGTTTCTGCTGATAAACCACCTAAACCAGCAGTACCAGCACCACCTACTGCAGTACCAGTACCACCAAGTAAACTACCTGTAGTAGCTAAGTTACTTAGTCCAATAGCACCTCCAACGATGCCTAGTGCTTGTAGCCATCCTTTACCTTCAGAGGTATTAGGATCAGCTAGACGAGTACTTGTTGGTAGACCATAAGCATCGTAAGCTTGTACAAGAATCTTATCGCCTTGCATACCAATAGCTTTTTCAACAACAAAATCTTCGCCTTTATCTAACTGTGTGATATTACCTTCAGTGCCGAAGGTTCTTTGTACATCACCAGTAAGTAGAGTGCCTTGTGGAACACCAGCATCTAAGAAGTACTTTTGTACTGTCTCTAGCGGTTTCCCTAAGACATTAGCTAAATCTTGTGCTGTTACGCCGTATTGTGCTGCTGCTTGTTGTATTGCTGTTGGGTTGTTAATGTTAGAAACAACATAGTCAACAATAGCGGCTTCCTCTTCAGGAGTGAATCTGCTTGCCATAGTCTGGTTTCCTGTTTGAGTGCTTACCTCTGTATTTTGTAAAGCGGCTTGTTCTGCAGCAGCTTTCTCGGCAGCTGCTTTCTCTGCAGCTAATTTAGCTGCTTCTTCTGCAGCGACTTTCGCGGCTGCTTCTTCTGCAGCCTTTTGTTGTGCAGCTAATTCTGCAGCAGCTTTCGCTGCAGCTTCCTGTGCAATACGTTGTTGTTCAGCTAATGCTGCAGCCTCTGCTGCTGTCTTAGCTTCTTGCTGTTCTTTAGCAATCCTTGCAGCCTCTGCTGCAGCTGCTTTAGCTTGTTCCTCAGCAACACGTAATGCTTCCTGTCTTGCAGCCTCATCTGCAGCAGCTTTCGCTGCAGCTTCCTGCGCTGCTTTCGCTGCAGCTTCCTGCGCTGCTTTCGCTGCAGCCTCCTGCGCTGCCCTTGTTGCAGCTTCCTGCGCTGCCCTTGCTGCAGCTTCCTGTGCTGCTTTCGCTGCAGCTTCCTGCGCTGCTTTCGCTGCAGCTTCCTGTGCAGCCCTTGCTGCAGCCTCTTGTGCTGCTCTTGCCGCAGCTTCCTGTGCAGCTCTTTCTGCGGCTGCTCTCTCTGCAGCAATCCTTGCTTGTTCCTCTGCTGCTGCTCTTGCTGCAGCCTCTTGTGCCGCTATAGCTGCCTGCTGCTGTGCAACGTAAATAGCTTGTAAATTACTTTCGTAACTATTTCTTTGTGTTTGGTCAAGAAAAGCAGCACCATCTGAAGCATAATAGTAAACAGGATTATAAACAGGTTCTGGTGTAGGCTCTACTACTGGTGGGTAGTATATTGCTTGAGCCTCTTCTAATCTTCTTATCTCTGCTAGTCTTTCTGCTTCAATCAACGCAGCTTCTTGAGCACGTCTAGCAGCTTCTTCTGCTTCAAGTCTTCTACGTTCTTCTTCGTAGTAAGCAGCCTCTGCTGCTCTTTCAGCAGCAATCCTTGCAGCCTCTGCTTCTTGTGCTGATGTATCTGGCTGATTAGTTAATAATGTTGTTGGTTGCTGTACTTGTGGTGTTATGTAGTTTAAGATGTCTTGATAACTGATTCCGTATAGAGCAGCTGTGTTTAGAAAATTAGGATCATTAGCTAATCCCCACTGGAAATCTGTAGGACTACCAAATACGCTTAAGTCCATGATTAGTAAGTACCGCCATCAATTGAACCAGAGCCTGTAATTGACGTTGTAACACTAAGCGTTGCTACTGTAGCAGTACCTGTGAAGGTTGGTGAGGCAATATCTGCTTTTGTAGCTACTGCTGTTGCAATGTTATCATACTCTGTGTTAATCTCAGTACCTTTAATAATCTTACCTGCATTACCTGATGGTAGTGAGTCCTTAGATGCAAAGTTTGTAGTCTTTGTATAGTTAGCCATGATTAGATTGTCCTACCTAGTTTGACAAATAAGTCTATCTGTTGTACTGCTAACGCATCACCATCAATGTTTGCTTCGATTCCAAACTGGAATACTCTACCAGAACCACCAACTTGTGTGTTCGAACTACCAACAAAGATACCCATGTTGTATTCAGCAACATTGTACTCAGATACATTGTACTCGGACAAAATACCTGCTGGTTGAGAAACTAGTATAGTTCTATACGATGTAGAATAGTCTGACGCCCACTTCATAAACACTTGTGTGTTTTCACCACCAATAAGAAGTAGCTTAGCTTTCTTTAGTATCTTCAGTATGGATGCGTTACCACCATCAATGTATGCTGTGTAGTATGAGAATCTATAGATAGATCCGTTATCATTAGCACCTGTGTAGTTAGCAATGTATCCTGTCCTGGAAAAGTATAGTTTCCTATCTAACGTAGCTAAGAAAGCTTTAGGTGATAGTGTCCATGTTGTTATCTTACAAGAGTTATCTGGGAATCTTTGCTTTAGATCAAAACAATAGGTAATGTTTCTTGTCGGTAAACTTAGTAAATAAAAACCATCTTTCTCATAAAACACTGATTTGATGCTTTCATTGTTGTTGTTGAAAGCAACATCAGCAATTAAGTCATCCCGAACATTCCTCGATACATCGAACAAAGGTGCTGACTTTTCTTGTATGATTCTTCCCAGACTTCTAACACCTGTGTCGGAAAGGAAGAATACATCTGAACCAATATCTTGGATAGAATCACGAGAGATACACCCAACTCCATCGATAACCTCTACTAAACTTAAGTTAGCTGAAGGATCTGTAGCAGCTCCTGAGTAAATAATAATACTTTTCTTACAGAAGATAACTAAGTATCCATTAAAACCTGCTAAAGCTACTATACTATCAGATCCGTTAGTCAAAACAGATTCAATACTTAGTGAACCATGAGTACCACCATTCCACTTATAACCAATCAATGAATCTGACCATGTCACAGTCTTCTTATCTGTTGTAGTGTCCGCAACCCATAAACGACCATAAGCTGCTAATACTTCATTACCTAATGGAACAGTACCTGAATAGGAAGCGTGTGCTGACATCTTTTGCCATGTATTACCAACATGATCATACATAAGTGGATCATGACCACGTTGAAAGAAATACGTATGACTATTAAAGTTAACTGCTTTCCAGTTTTGTGCTGTCCAGGTAGCATCAGCATAGACTTGAGTCAATGTTGTTGTACCAGTGAATATCTTCTTATCACCAATCGAACAAATAACTGTAGATCCATCAGCCTTAACAATCTCATGAATCAATGATGGTTCTTCACTATTGAATCCAGAAGATGTATTGACTTTAGCCCAACCACGTCTAGCAGCTATTCTTCCATTCTTATCAATGACAGCATTCTCTGCAACCAGAGCGAAATCTTTACTTAAAGACAAAGCACTGTCTTGTGTGTTTAAACCAGCATAGCCTGGGGCTGTAATTGCTATGGGTTCAAGTCTAGAAGCCATTATACTGGCTCCCAAGTAATTTCATCTTCGTACCTAGAAGTCTCAATAGAAATGTAAGACGCTAGTGTTCGCTCATAAATAAGTAACTGTTGGTCACTAAGCCTACCACCATCTTCACCACGTTCATTGATAGCCCTTAAGTAAGCACCTTGAATAATTAACTCTGAAGGCAATACAGTGTTATCAAGGTCAGCTACTAACTCTGCTTCCGGTATCACACATTCTGCTTTGATGGTATATACCTGAGCTGGTATAGGGAAGATGTCAATTGTTAGTTTACCAGCTGACGTTATAGGACCATAAGAAAACTGCATAGGAGATCCTGTCTGTGTACCTAACAGATCAATATTCCTATGCATAACATCTTGACTAACTTGCTGAAGATCTCTCTTCTCACTAGGTAAATAAATGTGTAGTACTCTAGTTCTAAAATTAGAGTCTGTTATTTCATAGTTAGACAAGTTAGTAGGAGATGTATAGATTGTCTTTGTAGTCCTTAATATAGACCAGTTCCACGCATCTTCAACAGCTCTTTTAGCTTCATTAACCATATCACCGATTAACTTAGAGTAATCAGTAGTTGTTACTGAAGCTACTTCTGCTTCTCTAACACGCCTAAGAACAGCGTTAACTAAGTCTAGATAGGTCATATATCACCATTTTACTTTATCAGCCCAGTACGCAGCAGACATCTTACCTTTAGCAATATTCTTAGCGTGACGAGCCTTAAATGATTTGTTTCTAGCAGAACCCTCTGGAGAACCTGAAACACCTTGTTGACCAAACCTAATCGTCTTAACTTGATCACCGTCCTTTGCTACAACAACATGTGATTTGGTAGGATGTCCTGGTGTTTTTTTAGGGCGATTATAACCGGACACACCTGCTCTTGTTAGCCTAGAATCTTTCTTCATTTCTTCTTAGCAGTTTTTGCTGCCTCCTTAAAGTCTTTAGCTGTAGGAGCACCTTTAGTGCCTGGTTTTCTCATTTTCTCACCAGAGCCTTCAGCGATACGTTTACGCTTGGCTTGGATGTTAGCGTATAGCCCTGGCTTCATTTCTTTTTCTTTGGTTTAGACATACCAGCTTCAGATAGAGCAATTGCAACTGCTTGCTTACGAGACTTAACTACTGGACCACCCTTGCCACTATGAAGAGTACCTTCTTTGTACTCTTTCATAACCTTACGTACTTTATTAGGTTTTTGTTTCATGTTGGGTAACCCATTCTCTTCTCTTTAGCCTTCATTGCCTTAGATTCTTTTTTCTCATGCATCTTCTTTGCTTTCTTTGATGCATACTCTTCAGCTTCTTTCTTACCTTTAGCTGTGTAAGGAAACTTCTTATTCGCTACCATCGGCATCTTTATTCCCCTTGTTACGTCTAAACATACATTGAACAGTGTCAGTCTCCCATATACGAATGGCAGTCCACACAATTGTAAGGATTGCAGCTATTGCAGGTAACAATTCAGCCAAAGTCCCCACAACTGTGAGGATTGATACGGCATCTCCAATTTGCTTAACTTGTTCGTCAACTTGAAGAGCCATTATTGTTTTCCTTTAAGTTCATTGACATGTTTCCAAAGTTCAGTGACTTGCTTATCATAACCTTTTTCAAGATAGTCTACCCGAACTTTAATAGTGACCGCATAGGCTGCTATTGCTACAATCGCTGCTCCTAAGTACCATAATTTTCCTAGGAGTTCGATTGTTTCCATAGTTTATGATTCTTCAGGTTTTATCTGCGCCTCAGCCTGCTCCTTGATCTTCACAATCAAAGGCCACACGCCAGTCTTTGCCGGCAGATCGCCAAGCACGTTCAAAATAAATTGGATTTCGTTTTGGTCGAGGTTTAGGTTCATAGCCAAGGCAATGATGGTTTAGTGATTGGTGGGTTCTTGCTTGTTTCGATTTGGGCTAGCACAGCAGCTTCCGTACCCGCTTTGTCAATACCGTTAGCCCATAGCCAACCAAGTACATCTTCCTTGGTTAAGTCAGCGTAAGGGATGAAGTTGCCTTCAGGTGCAGGTAGGCTGTGCGATGCGTAGACATGCCCGTGATGCTCTCCGTCGGAGTGTGAGCATTGCCAATGTACGGTCATAACGATATTCGTTAAATCACCGTCTTGGGGTTTGCACTCTAGGGTAGAGATGTTCCAGTTCATGGTTGGGTTCCTTCAAGTTGAGCGACACGGGAAGTAAGGGATTCAATGAGGGCTTGTTGTTCTTGGATCGCGGCTACAAGCAGCGGGATTGTTTCGGTGTACTGGAGAATTAGCGATCCATCAGCATCTTCAATTACAGCTTCAGGCAAAACGCTCTGTACGTCTTGCGCTATCAGGAAAGCGCGGCGTGTCCCATCAGATTCTGTCTTGTACTTACCGATGACAGCCCGCAGCGACGACACTTTTTGCGCTGCATTTGTAATTGGCTCAATAATGTCCTTTTTGCGCTCATCGGATAGCGAACCCCAAGAAGTTCCTCCATTTGCAAGGGAAACTCCGTTGGTATTACCTGAAGAAACTTCAATCGTTGTACCAGTAACAGTCTCCCAACGAGAAACTGTGGCTCCATTCATGAAGAAATAGGCTTTGTCTGTACCGTTGTGTTGATACGCAACTCCGCCGCCAGTGGATTTATTTACGACAATGGGGAATGTTCCACTCGTCGTCCCCACCAGCAAATTCCCACCGCTCGTGATGCGGGCGCGTTCGGTGTTGGCTGTTGTAAATGCAAGAATTCTGTTGGAGTTGTCTCCAAAACTAATCCCAACGTCATATGCATTGCTGGAGTTAGTTCTAAAAATGCCCAAGTCTCCACCACCGACCAAATTCAAAACACAGTTGGTTGATGTTCCTGCATCAATAGCAAGTGCAGCATTTGTAGCGGCGGTGTAACCAGACGCCGATGTCCACGACATTTGAATTGCCAGTCGGTTGTTCGTCCCAATGACCGAAGTACGCCCGATCTGCAACCCCCCACTCGCATCCAGCGTCATCGCCTGCGTGAAGGTGATGGTCTGCGTAACGGTTGCGCCGCCAGCAAGTGTGCCGGTAGCTGTAGCCGTGATGGACTGTCCAATCGATGGAATAGAACTCAGCCCACTAAAATAGGCTTGCCACTGACCAAGGGTGGTGCTGCCAAGGGTTGTGACGGTGTAGACCTGACCAGACGTAATTGAGGTTGTTGCCCCTGCTGTCCCGGAGGGGGCGGTGAACCATTGGTGCTGGCCGCTAAGTTGCTGATAAACAGTTGCGTAATCGGTCGTTATATATTTATTGTTTGTTCCGTCGTAATAAAAGTTAGCGCCCAACTGAATTTGAGAGTTGGCATAAGAGTTCATTGAGGCCGAGGCAACCTGAAATGCTTTTCTTCCAGACTGCCACGCACTCGGCGTCACCCCCAAGCCGAGGTTGCCGGAAGAGTCGAGGGTCATGGTGTTTGTCGCCGAATTACCTCCAGACCCTTGAAACCAAGTAAAACCGCCAACCGTCCCAACTGGCCCCCAAGAAAAGAAACGTGAATTATTTGTTGCTGACTGATAGTCAAAACCTGCCGTTGCTGTTTGATTGGCTGAAAAACCACCTGTAGCCCCTATTGGCCCAGCCACTTGCAGTTTGAAATTAGGCGAACTCGTCCCAATGCCCACATCACCCGCAGCCGTGACAACAAAAGGCGAAGAGTCAGGATTAGCCGAATCTTCAACAAGCAAAGCATTGCCTGCGCCGGTTTGTGTAATCCGTAAGGCATCGCCACTGGACGAACCAGAGATAACAACCCCAGGTTGAACAGTGCCTGTCAACGTAATCGTGTCTGTGGTTGCATCGCCAAGGGTTGTGTTGCCATTAGCCGTTAGCGTGGTAAAAGTACCGGCAGCAGCAGTAGTACCGCCGATAGCTGGAGGTGAAGCCAAGTATGTAGAAAATCCTGTTCCTGAGACAGTCGAAGATGCGGATAATGTTGTAAATGAACCCGCAGCAGCAGTAGTGCCTCCAATAGCAGGAGGAGAAGCTAGGTACGTAGAAAAGCCTGTGCCAGAAACCGTAGACGAGGCAGATAGCGTAGTAAATGCTCCTGTGCTTGGTGTGGTAGCCCCAACAGTACCGTTGATATTGATGGATGCTGTGCCGGTAAGGTTTGTGACCGTTCCAGACAAGGGAGTTCCTAGCGCACCACCGTTAACAATAAAAGCACCTGAGCTTCCAGTGTTTACCCCCAGCGCAGTTACAACGCCCGTTCCTGTTGTGAGATTGGTAAAGCCACCAGTACCGTTACTTGCTAGTAATTGATTAGCGGAACCAGAGGTAGCAGGAGCGTAGTCCGTACCAGACACAGCAGCCGCAATCACACCCGTAGAAGCCTTAAGCAGACCCGTGGTTGTCGCTGCCTTTATAAAATCCCCTGTTGTACCGTCAAAAAGCACAATCTGGTTATCTGTTGCAGATGCAGGCCCGACTACATCACCAGAACCACCACCCCCGCCAGATACCGTATCCCAACCTAGTGCAGTTCCATTCCACTTTAGGTATGAGTTAGTGACAGTTGGTGCGGCGACAAATGTTGTTGTCCCAGATGCGGACTGATAAGGGACTCTGTTAGCAGCACCACCTGCGAGGTTCGTGGCTGTAGTTGCAGATGTTGCAGATGTTGCATTTGCAGCATTGCCGGATATGTCGATCCCCCAAGTGCCAGAAGCACCTGATCCCGTGGTAGATGGGACACTAAGGTTTGTACGAGCATCAGCCGCTGTAGAGGCTCCAGTGCCACCGTCAGCAACAGCAAGATCAGTGATACCTGATATGGTTCCACCTGTGATAGAAACAGAGCTTGCCGACTGTGTAGCAATAGATCCTAAGCCTAGATTGGTTCTAGCATCAGCTGCTGTAGAAGCCCCTGTACCGCCATCAGCAATGGCAATATCAGTGACTCCTGTAATCGATCCTCCGGTAATAGAAACACTGGATGATGCTTGAGTTGCTATAGACCCTAAGCCTAAATTAGTTCTTGCTGTTGATGCAGATGCTAAGTCTGAAAGATTATTAGACCTAAAAGCATAAGTTGTATCTGCTCCAGTTGCAGTAATACCAAGATTGGTTCTAGCATCAGCGGCTGTAGATGCTCCAGTACCTCCATCAGCTACCGCTAAATCTGTAATACCAGCGATACTACCACCAGTAATAGCAACAGCACTGGCTTCTTGGTTACCAAGCGAACCAACAATTTTCCGTACCGCAGCACCGTCACCAACATAAAGTTTTTTATCCGTGACATTAACTGCTAATTCTCTTTCAGCAAGCGTTAAAGGCTCTGCTGCCGCTGTGCTAGATCCTTTTATCTTGATCGTAGGCATTATTAATCCTCTTTGGTATTCTTAGTAACCTTTTTGGATTCTACTTTTTTATCTTCTTGTTTAACTTCTTCGTATTCTTGATGCTTACGCATCTGTTCAATGTCGTATTCCCACTCAAAGCCTACTACTGTTCCTGATACTTTACATTTAAAATAAACCATAGTAACCTCAATATATAATTAGAGGGGCTGTGTAGCCCCTCTATAGCCTATTTAGGCAGGTACTGCAATGGGGAACATCGAAGTTGGAACACTTGATAGATCACCCTTACGAAGGAGAGCAACACCGTAGAGCATGTCAGCGGTGTATAGCGTAGATAGATACTCTTGCTTATACTGAGTCTGCGAACGAATGCCCATTTGCTCTGCAAGTACTGCTGCATCTTTGTGGAAGATCAAAGCAATACGTGCAGCACCGGTAGCGGTATCACACTGAGGTGTGACAAACACTTTGATGCCATAGACATCACCGATCTGACCGTTACGGATGGTGTTACCACCAGCAGTTTCACCGACAAAAGCTTGCTCAGTAAAGCGAGCAATACCCATCAATGTGTTACGGCTGGAAGGAGGAACAACGAGAACACGATTATCCATAGGAACATCGTTGTCATCCAAACGCTGGATCATACGACGAATACCGCTATCAGTTAGTGCTGATGCGTTAGGAGATGCGCTGTTGTAAGCAGTGCTACCATCACCACCAATGTATGCGTTAGCATAGGCAGCTGTACCAGCACCGTTGTTTGACGAACGACCAAGCTGGATAAGGTCGGTATCAACCTGACGAGCAAGTGCATAACCTGCGTCTTCAGTGTAGAAACGACGAAGTGAAGACAAAGCTTGTACTTCAACGATATCTTCGATGAAGCGGCTATATTCGAAGTGCTTGTTCAAAAGAACTTGAACTTCAGTCTCAACATCAGCCTGGATGGTAACAGCAGTATTAGCAGCTTTAGCAGCAGCAACACCACGGGTAGGAACGGGAATATGAAGTGTGTCGCCTTTCTTACCTTTCATGCTCATCTTGTTGACGAGATTCGCCATAACAAGAGCTTTCTTGTAAGAAGCAACAATTTCATCTGACCAAATTTCAGGGATGAATTTATCCGCATTGGTCTTGTTAACGATGGAGGAACTACCTCCAGGATAAGTAACTGCAGCCATTTTAAACTTCCTTTAAAAATTAAGTTATCTAACACGTCCTTCAGCATATGCCTTCATAATATCTGGTTGAAGGTACATATAGCGATCAGGATCAGTCATTTGGAGCCGAATAAGATCTGCTCGACGATATATTTTATTGCTCGTTTCACCGGTACTACCACTAACTGCCATTGTAGCTGCTTTCAAAGTTTGTTCATTCTGCTGTTTAAGTTGCGTTGCTGCATTGTCTACAGCTTCTTTCTTAGCATTCTTAATAACTTTAAAAGTACTAAGCAACTCATTAGCAGAATCAAAATCAAATTGTTTATCTGCTGCTATCAACAAACGTTGGCGTACTGGTGACTCGTTAACCCAACCAGCAAACTCAGGATCTTTTGCAATATCTAAGTAGTCTGGGTGAGCTTGAGCTAACCTGTTTGCAGTTTGCATTCTAGCCACTTCTGACGCAGCCATTTGAGCTTGACGTACAGCAGGGTGTGAGGAAACTGCTTTATTTACTGCCTTCACAGGATCGGCAAAAAAATCAACATCATCTTCGACGGCTGCAGGTGTTGTAGCCTGTTGTGGAGTGATTTGCCTTTTGATTAAAGAATCAGCCAGTTTACGAACTTCACCAACTTCTTGTGCTTGACGACCAATAAGCTTTTCAGCTTCTTGATGCATCCGTATAATATCGTCTAACGATTTACCCTTGTACTTCTCAGGGATCGCAGGTTCTTCCTGAGTTGGTGCTTCTTCAGTTTTAGCTTCTTCAGCTTGAAATTCGTCTTGTACTTCTTCGTTATCAATAGAATCTACAAATTCAGCCATCTGCTTCTCCTAGTCGGGTTTAACCCAATTGTTAGGAATGTTAAAATGTCTAAGGTTACCCTTCATAATAGGACTTAGACTCCGCTACTTTGGTAGCTTCTATGTGGTTTTTAGTCCAACGATCTGCTGCTGTTGGGAAACTACCGCTATATCCCTCTAGTTTGATCCTTGGTGCTGTTAACCTCTTATACGCTACCTCATTACAGTGAGGGCAATCTACTGCACCCACCAATAAATCTACAAAGTGTTCACTCATGTGTCCTTGTGAGCACTCATAATCATTCATTACTTTCATGTTGGAGATCCTCGTAGACTTTTTCTGACATTGCTTTTAACGTCAGGAGCCAATCTAGGATGTCTAGTTGACCTTGTTTAAAGTAAAGATCTTCAGTTGTTTTGATGGAAGACACTTTATCAATGCTTTCTCTGATGTTCTGAGCATCTTCTAGTAGGTCAAACCATCCTTGTGATGCAAACATACTGAATCTATCTTCATAGTATCTTTGTAATTTTTCATCCATGTTGTAATTTTACCACATTTTTTTATTTTTGTCAAGTTTTTAGTTCATAGCATCTTGACGAGTTTGTTCTCTGACAATATTTACTTTAGAGTCTATGTCTTTCTCTTTCAACATCAACTCAGCAATTTTAACCCTACGTTCAAATTCTCTATTAGGATCATCAATGTTGGTAGACGCAGCTTGAACAATGTCAACACGTAGCTTTTCAGGCATCAATTGAGCCTCTACGGAGGCTTTTTGAGCTTCTGCTGTAGCTTTCTGTGCTCTGGCTTGTTTTTCCTGCACATCAGCCTGCTGAGTGGCTAATTGAAGCTGTGCTGATTGCTGTTGAAGCTGTTGTGCTGCAGGATCAGGCTGTGACATCTGAGTAAGTTGAGCTAACAATGATTCTCTGTTTGGTAAAGATGAAGATTCAATGATTCCTTGCAGCAATACTGGTGTAATAGGACTGTTTGGTCCTAGTGTTGACATTAAAGCCATCATTTGAGCCTGTTCAAACTCTCTAGCAACCATACCCATAGTAGCAGTAGCAACAAAATCAAAGTCTTTTACTGGGTAACGGTTAGGAGCAAACTGCATATAACGCCATGCTGCCTTTTGAACGAACGGAATAAGGAAATCTTCTTGGAAATTAATCAAAGCTCTACGATTTTTCTTTAACAAAGACCCTATAGCCATTGCTAAACCAGCTGTTGCTGCCTCTCCACCAGATACTTGAGCAGGTAAATTAGCTGAATCAAGTGTACCTGTAGCCTGAAGCATCATTCTTTCAAAGATTTGTGCTGTTTCGATGTTTGATTTGTCAGTAACACCAAACTTTAAAGGCTGTAGAATCTCACTAGGAGAGCCATTTGTTAGAATACTCTTTCCTGGTTTGATCTCAAACTTAAAGCCTCTAGGCATTCTTGTAGCATCCATACCCATCATAGGTGCTGATGTATAGCCTAAGCTATCTACGTGACTACGAATCTGTGCATCAACAGCTTTTTGCATATTGTATGCTTTTTCCGCAGTTCCTCTACCCCAGAAACGACCAGGAACACTATCAGCCTGTGCTGCAATAACGGCTCTGTCTTGCATCATAAAAGGATTAGGCTCTGCTTTTAGTAAAGTAGAACCATTAGCAATAACAACTAAAGCCTCTACAAGATCTGTATAAGAGTCTTCTTCACTTAATGTAAACTTTTCAGGATCTTCTAACAGTGCTTTAGGTACTAATCCATAGTATCTGAGCAATAACACCCTATCTTGTTGTGGGTATGTTAGTTCTTGTGTTTCCTCTAAATCAGTATCAACAGGTGCATCACCAACATAAACATCTTTGTAAACACCATTAGCTTGTGCCTGAGTTACTACATGCCTACCAACAAACTGTTCAATAGCACATCCCATTGCTTCTTCAATAGTTTGTGCATCAGGATCAATTAAAAAGTTCTTTGGATTAACAGGTTGTAATGCTACTGATATCCTATTGTTCTCAGTAACACCAATCATATTTAGTCCAGGCCTTGCTGAAGGCTGTGTACTAGGTGATAAGTTCTTTACTTGTTTAACAACAATCTCACCAATCAAAGTACCGTACAACTCACCATAGGTAATGATATGGCTGATACTTTTACGTACCTTATCTTTCTTAAAATCTTCAATAAGATTACGTCTTAACACCTCTATATCAGCTTTGTCTTGATCTGCGATGTCATCACTGATATCAAAGAACTCTGATTTACCGAACACAGCTTCTTCAAGTTCTGCTTGTTTGTTGTCTACTGCTTGCTGCAGCGCAGGACTGATAAGCTTTGATCGCTCTGATGATCGTGTCTTATCTTCATCAGCATAAACACCACGCCATAAACGCTCATACTCTTGCCAACGAGGTAAGTAGTTCTCATCTCGATGATCTCGCCAGCGATCACATTTATCCATCACAAACGCTACTAAAGCATTTTGTGGTGTGGTTTCTGATTCAAAATTCATAGTCAATATCCTGATATTGGGTCTAGGACTTCAAACTCTTCTTCATCAATCTCTTGATGCCAGTTAGCGGTTTGAATTTGGTCAATATAGCTTAAAGCATCAATCAGATCATCATGAGTTTTTGAGTCAGGGAATAACATAAGCTGATCGATGAACTCTCTATTCCATTCACCTTCATTTAGTACAATCCTACCGTGTTCAAAACGTCCTTGTAATGACCAAACAATCCTATCTACTTTCTTCTTATTACCATGTGTTAGTTCTTCAATCCTGGGAAAGAAACCATTCCTTCTCATCAAATCATGTAGATAAGGCATCACTGCATTCTTTAGTGCTCCTTTCTCAATACCAACACAAGTAGCACCGTAATCTCTAGCAGCTTTGAGTATCTTTACTGCTGTTTCTCGGACATCCCAACGACCATACTGTATATCAGCAACCCACCAACCTTTAATATTAACTTTAGCAATGGCTATCGCTGTTTGATCAAGTTTCTTATTCTTTGTTTGATTCGTCTGAGATGAATCCGTAAAACCACATAGATCCACCGCAATGAAGTAGCTACCTTCTTCAGGTTCTTCGTCACTAATCTTGATCCATTCATCTTTGAAGATCTCCGATTGCGCTGCCTCAAACGATGCCATGAACTCTTGTCTAAAAGCAAAGCTAGACATTGATCCTCTAGCTGCTTCAATCTCTTCTGGATCTAACAATGGATTATCAAAGCTAGTAAAGTGCCATGCTTTGTAATGCTCATCTTTTCCACTATCACCTAACTTGTACAACTCATAGAAGTGATTTCTACCCATAGGTGTTCCTATGAACATTGCTCTACCCTTCTGATCCGCTAAAGCAGGTCTAAGGATTTGTTCGAACACCTGTGGCTTCATGTCTGCGTACTCATCCATCACCAAGTACTTTAAACTAACACCACGCATTGTCTCTGGTCTGTCAGCACCCTTCAGTGATATCATTGCTCCATTCACTAAAGTAATCTGCATGTTATTCACATGACTACCTTTAATGACTGTGTGGCCTAGCTCTAACAACGTAGTCCACATGATATCTCTAGCTTGACCCTGCGTAGGTGCTACATACCAGACATGACCCTTCTCAGTCTGTAGAGCCTCTATAATCAATGTCCAAGCTGCTAACCTAGATTTACCTGTACGTCTACCAGCAGCAATAATCTTAAACCTTGTAGGATCTTTGAAGACTTCTTGTTGCCAGGGAAGAAGTCTAACCTGTAAATCCATCTTCTTCTTCCTCTTCAGCTGTTTCTTCTACTTCTTCATAATCAATCAATGTTGTCTCAACATCTACTGGTTCGTGTTCAATCATCTCTACTGGGTTCTCATTCACTCCAGTAATATTAATGGTAATGGCTCTGGAGCCTCCAGCAATGCCTTTATCCTCAAAATAAGATACTGGTAACATCCTATCAACACACAACTTTAGTGCTGCCATCTGATCCTTATCATCATCATTCAATGCCTTATGCACTATCTTTCTGATGATAGCCTGTGAGTGTGTCAGCAACAACGAAGCTGTTAGCTCTTTAATCCTTGCTGCTTCACCAGGAGGTCTACCTCTTTTAGCTCTTTTAATGTACTTCTTTACTTCTTCTTTCTTAGGTCTTCCTCTTTTTCTTTTTTTGACAGGCACTTTCTTTTCTTCATTGACTGCCAAAACATCCTGGCTGACCAATGAAGGTAGCGGACAAGGCTCAGTTTTTAATTCGGACATCGCTACCTCTATATAGTTTCTCTGCCGGAAGGCAGGACTGTAGGGTGTATATAATTTTATGTATCTACAATGTAGTGTATGACGATTAGTTATAAGTCTATTACTGAATGGTTCTTATACAATGTTTTGTTCATAGCCTACATAGAAGAGTATATTATAGCATATTTTTTTAAGTTTGTCAAGTTACTTCTTTTTATCCAGTGCAGATCAGTGCTGTAATCAGTGCAGATTACATGCAAGAATCATGCCAACATAGGCTATGGCGGGACTCCATTAACATGGTATCTTAGGCTCCGCAGAGGCTTCATAGTTAACCTATTGATTTTAAAGAGATTTCTTAATAGTAATGCATTATCATTAACATTGTCTATTTTGCTCTTTTTTGTGGCTATAGTGGTGCTGCTACGCTAGAACAACATTGTTACCCCCTCCCCCTATGCCGTTTGTCAGCGTAAAACTACCGTTTATCAGCTCAATATCTATAGCGATGTCACTGATGAATGGCATAGTGTAACCGATGAATGGCATAGTCTAGCTGACAAGTGGTACTTGACAAATGGGGATATCTATGGTGGACCCTATAGAGCCTACCTAGCGACTTGCAATCCTTAGCCGTTCAGGCATAATACGCACATGGACAAAGCACATCGCTAAGTCAAAAACAAAAGGGCAGACGAAATGAAAAACTTGATCCAGGAAATCAAAGACACCTACAAAGCATTAAAACTTGTAACGATCGTAAAGAAAACATCGCATACAAGATTTATAACAGCGTATAGCAAGCATGGCAGAATCAACGGCATCATCATGAAACGAGGCATAGTCAAAAGCGTAATCAGGGTTCCATATCGTGGAGACGTGACAGTATATAACACCAATATCGGATTCATCAGGCATGACAAGGTTACAAGCTTTAAGTAAAGTATACAGTGTATAGTACCTTCGACGAGGGTACTATGCAAAGTAAACTTTATAACGGAGGTTATAATGCGACTACGTGCGGATCATACTGCATTGTCTCAAGCCATTACGATACATAAGAAAACTGTACGTATGGTATCCGATTATGAGCATAGGTTATTAAAACCAGTATCCTATAATGACAAGCTTGGCAATGGCAGCAAAACCATTACTAAGGGTGCATGGAAGGGTTTTCCAGTGTATTCTCTTACACTCGAGGAAAGGTCCACATGTTCACGCACTTGCCAACAATGGGCTAACTGTTTTGGTAATAACATGGCATTTGCACATCGTATCAAACCAGATGATCCTGAGCTGTTAATGCTTAGATTGTCCGATGAGCTTTCGCACTTATCCAGTGTACACCCTGAAGGCTTTGTTGTACGCTTGCACATTCTAGGGGATTTCTTTAGTGCATCATACGCTCAATATTGGGTTGACGCATTGCTAGAGTACCCTGCACTTAGAATATTCGGTTACACCCATAGGTCCGAACAGGACATCATGGATGTTATCCGTTCAGGGTTACAGAATAGCAGGGCATGGATTAGATTTAGCGACAAAGGCGGTGTCATGTCCGCTAACGTTAATGGCGAAGGTATACAATGTCCTGAGCAGACTGACAAAACTCAATCTTGTATGACATGTGCACTTTGCTGGTCCACTACCAAACCGATCGCATTCAAGGAACATTAACATGGAAAACTTTAAGATTGTAGGCTATCTAGTCACGTACAAACTATTCTATGATGGTTTAACCCATATGGATAGATTCAATACACTATTCGATGCTGAAGAATGGGCAGACCGTAGTGAGCTTGCAGAGTACGTTATCAATCCCATTGTTGACCTATCAGGGGAATAGACTATGAAGGTTTTCGTATACTTTAACTTGCATCGGAAGCTATTCTCTGTTAAGGCCTTAGAAGGTCCTAACAAGGGTAAGGTTATCTCTCACACTACCTACCTATGGCTCAAGGATGTTACCTTTAAGGTTTCCGAAGCCGGTAGACAACGTGTTTTACGTGAGAAACGTAAGAATGTCCATGCTGGTGTTGTTGGTACGCTTGACTGTGATTTGTCCAACCAGGACTATCGCAACTTTGGTTTTAGCTTACTGAAGCACAACAGCACACAGGTTACTTACAATCCTTATCGTTTCTCGTCGTTCGTTAACAAGGAAACCAGCGAACCAGTGAAACATGCACAATATTGCTTACTCAATGCAGTGAACGGTAGGACAGGCATTTCAGCATGTGGTGTCACAGCATGAGAGATGCCTTGATAGCAGTATCAATCATTGCCGTAAACGTCTTTGTGCTATGCCTACTTATAAAGCTTTCATCATGAATAAATCTAGTGACTTTGTGTTGTATCTTGGTGGTAGTGCTTTCGGTGTATTGTTCGCTATACTTATCTTTTTAGGGGTTTAACATGTATTGGTGCGATTCTTATGGCCTTATTGAGCTTAACATCACTAAAAAACAAGCACATATAGGCTATCATCAAGGACAATGTGATAATGACATTAAAGATCTGAGGAATGTTCCCGTTATCAAAAGACAATTGTATAAGCTTAAACCTGAGATTGTTTCCCGTATTTTAAAAGACTATGGTGCATGGGATAATAATGACTTATCTAATCATGATGATAACCTTGATCGCCTATTGTGGGTTGCTTGCGGTGATATTGTAGAAAACAACGTTTAGGGAAAGACTGAAAACATGATTCAACTATATTTCAACGGTAAACCCTGCGAGATAGTTAGCAGAGACTCTACTGATGGCACAGTCTGTATACGCTATGCCGCTGATCATCCTAATTGGCCATTCCCTAATTATACTTGGGTGGATCCCAGCGTATTGTCTAAGCTTAGGCAGTCTAAACACGCTAAGCGATTAGAGGCTCTACAAGGCATTGAAGATGCACTCATGTAGGTAGACACCACCTTAGCCTAGATCGTCGCTTCTAGGCCTGTTTTAATCGATTCTAGAGGGTATTATGAGAGTCTTAGTTGCTTGTGAATACTCTGGCACTGTCAGGGATGCTTTTATCGCTAAAGGTCACGATGCTATGTCCTGTGACTTACTACCTACTGATAAACCAGGACCGCACTATCAGGGTGATGTATTTGATGTCATCAATGACGGATGGGATTTGATGATCGCTCACCCACCATGTACTCATTTAGCTGTTAGTGGTGCTCGGTGGTTTAAGGATAAGGTTACAGAGCAGGCAGAAGCTTTAGACTTCGTTCAAAGGCTCATGAATGCTCACATTGACCGTATCTGTATCGAAAACCCTGTATCCATTATCAGTAGCAGGATAAGGAAACCAGATCAAACAATTCAACCTTGGCAGTTTGGGCATGGTGAGACTAAACGAACATGCTTATGGCTTAAGGGCTTGCCTAAACTGGTTCCTACTGATATCGTTGATGGAAGGGATCAAAGGATATGGAAGCTTCCACCTAGTCCTGATCGATGGAAGATCCGTAGTGCTACCTTTCAAGGCATCGCTGATGCTATGGCTAATCAATGGGGGTGATAATGACTAAAGAGCTATTAGATGAGTTACTGTACTTAATTGAGCTTCAAATCAAGGCTAACATTGCCATTGCATTAGGTCATGCTGATGCTGCGGACAAAGAAGCAGAGAAAGAACATGTTCAGTATTACAGACTTGTTTCGTTGATTGATTCTACTAAGGATGACTTAAAATGAGATGCATCAGCTGCAATGAAGCCTTAAGTGACTACGAAGCCTCCAGGCGTAGTGTTCGAACACACCAGTACATTGACTTATGCAATGATTGTTTTCGTTATGTCCGTGATGATATCGCTGCTGTTGGCAATGTTCGATTTATCAATGAAGGAGATGATGACATTGTAAGCAAACGTAACATTGATGATGAATGACTTGACAACTTTGTTTTTTTCTGATACCCTAAATCTATATAGGCTATGTAGGCTACTTAGGCTATGTACTAAGTATATACTATGTATAATATTTAATATATACTTAGTACTTAGACTATTTAGGCCTATGTACAGTAGGGCTTAATGAAAGGATTGTTCGAAATGTACCCTGATGATGATTTTCTACCTGATGAAGCATTCGATGAGATCACTAAAGGTGAGTACGAAGATATGATGGAAGACCACAACATCAATGGTGTGTTAAATCGTTTTGTTCGCTTATGTCAAGAGTATGGTTTTTACTTTATGATGAGACAATTAACTAAGGCTTTGAATGCTAAAGGGTTCAACGTATGAAGATATCTCTTGTGTATGATCCACCACCAATTCCAGTTAGATGTTTCGACTATAGGGCTTACCCAGAATCTTATGAGCCTGGGATGCCTTATGGTAGAGGATCAACTGAGGAAGACGCTATATACGATCTCTTAGACTATTTAGACTTAGATTATTGTACGCCTATAGAGGTGACCTATGATTAAGCCACGAAAGCGTAAGGTTAACCCTTACTTAGTCTACCTAGAGAATCATGGCCGCCATGCTACCTTAGAAGACCTCCTAGAGGCATTCCCAAACAAGACCTCTAAGCAGATCAGAGATTCGCTGTCTAAGTTAGTTGATAACCATACACTTGATAGGGATATCAGGAAGGATGATCATCAATACTTGATATCATATTCACTAGGTGGATACAACACCAGAGACAACACTGGTATCTGTTGGCATAACCCTTTTAATCTGAGGTAAGTATGGCAGAGAACAAGAATGCAAAGACACCAACGGATGATGGACAGCCTGTGGCGTGGCTGAAAACTTGGTCTGATGGGTCTGTGTCTGTCCTAAAAACTAAGTCGCATGCTTTTGCTGACCATGAATTAGAACCCCTTTACGCAGCACCACAAAAGCATGATTATGTAATTGATTGCCCAAGGTGTGGGCATTGCTGCCAATTACTGGAGACAGAGCAAAAGCCTGTGGCGTGGATGCACACAACTGGCACCGGGCATGTGTACTTTCGCAAAAAGCCACAGGACAAAGTCTATAGCCCGCAGCCTGTGTACACTGCACCACCAAAGCGTGAATGGGTTGGGCTGACGGATGAGGAGATTGACGCCCTGAGCCAAGCACCTTCGTTGACCGATGAATTGATGGACTGCGTTGATCGGTTGGGGTCTGAGGCTGACACTGTTGATCCGCGTGTTTGGCAGCACTTGTTGGTGTACGCGCCGAAGCCTGAGGAGGAGCCGGTGGCGTGGATTACCAATGGGGGCAAGGGGGAACTTTGGTGGCATCGCTCATCAAAGTTCGATGAAGAAGGCAACCTGATCGGCCCCAATCAAGATGACATACCTCTCTACACCGCACCACCAAAGAAAGAATGGGTTGGGCTGACGGATGAGGAAGTGTCAGATGTTATTGATGGTGTATTGGAAGGCGGTGGTTGGCTAGATGTTGCTAGGGCACTAGAAGCTGCGATTAAAGATAAGAACAAGTGGTAAATATCGTAACAGGACTACGACTTAAAGAATCAAGTTAAAGGGGGGCAATCAATGAGGTCACGAGCCTATGAAGCGTGGAGAGAGTCCGAAGCATATGCAGTACCTATGACTCCAGCAGGTGTCGAAGCTGCTAATGACAGGATGAGAGTGTTTATAAAAGGATTTGAAGCAGGTATACGTGAAGCTGCTAATACCCTTAAAGAAAAACACGAAGAACAAACAACCGAGTTACACAACTACTATCTGGTATCATCCATACTAGTGAGGGAGTTATATAAAGACGATTACGCGTTGAGATAATAACCCGAAGGAGAAAAATCAGTGAACTACTTAGCCACTCATGTTGGCTGTGATGATTGTGGATCTAGTGATGCGTTGTCTGTATCTGTTAACGATAAAGGAGAAACTTGGTCACACTGTTTTGCTTGTGGTACGAATACGAAAATAGATGTTGATAACTTCAGACAAAAGCATACAAAGTCTGCTAAGGTGATTCCAATGCTAAATGGTAAGTATCAGTCCATACCGCTAAGAAACCTATCCAGAGATGCCTTAAAAGCCTTTGGTGTGATGATCACTGATGATGGTGGTGTAGCTTTCCCCTACTGTGATGCTGATGGTAAGGTCACTGCCTACAAGGTAAGACATGATGCAATGAAGACTGATTGCACTATCAAAGGTGATTGGTCTAAGGCAGGTTTATTTGGAGCGCAGTTATTCGCTAAAGGTGGTAAGAGCATCACTCTCACTGAAGGTGAATTTGATGCTGTTGCTGTGTATCAGATGAATGGTATGCGGTATCCAGTAGTAAGCATACGCAATGGCGCACAATCAGCACTAAAGGACTGCAAGGACAACTATGAATATCTTGATTCTTTTGAAACCATTGTTATCAGCTTTGATGCTGATGAGGTTGGTAAGCAAGCTGCTACGAAGGTAGCTGATCTATTCGGTGCTAAGGCTAAGATAGTAAAGCACAGGCAACCACACAAGGATGCTAACGATTATCTCAAAGATGAGATGATTAAGGAGTATATCCAGGATTGGTTTGCTGCTGAAGTCTATGTACCTGATGGGATCATTGAAGGATCAAAGCTTTGGGAAGAGATCAACACACCAGCCATTAAAGCCTCTTGTGACTATCCTTGGCATGGGTTGAATGCTTTGACCTATGGTATCCGTAAAGGTGAGCTGGTGACGTTTACAGCAGGATCTGGACTTGGTAAATCACAGGTACTGAGGGAGATTGTTTACCACATCCTATGTAAGACTGAGGATAACATTGGCTTGATGTTCCTGGAGGAGTCTACTGTTCGCACTGCCAAAGGTATCATGTCTATCCATGCGAACAAGCCATTGCATTTACCTGACACAGCATACACTGATGAGGAGTTTAGAGATGCCTTTGAGCACACTCTTGGCACTAATAGGGTTTATCTTTTTGATCATTTTGGGAGTACATCAATTGACAATATACTATCAAGAGTCAGATTCATGGCTAAAGGACTCGGATGTAGCTTTGTTGTGTTGGATCATATTAGTATTGTCGTCAGTTCTGGCGATGTTGGCGATGAACGTAAAGCATTAGATGAGATCATGACCAAGCTTAGGATGATTGTGCAGGAGACAGGCATAGCACTGTTGATTGTCAGCCATCTTAAGAGACCAGATGGTAAAGGCCATGAAGAAGGTGCGGCTACTTCACTAGGTCAGCTTCGAGGATCTGGTAGCATTGCACAGTTGTCTGATATGGTGATCGGTATGGAAAGGAATGCACAGCATGATGATGAACGTGAACGCAATACCACCAGGATTAGGGTACTCAAGAACCGTTTCAGCGGTGTCACAGGTCCAGCCTGTAACGTCTATTACAGCCACTCAACAGGAAGGTTATCAGAGGTCATACAAGATGAAGACTTATGAAGATTTGAAAGAAGATACGAAACGATTTGCTTTACAGCAGATACGTACAGGGTCTACAATGGGTGAAGTAGTTTGTTCGTTCGAAGAGATCATCAATGAGATCAGAAAGACATCAGACTACGTAGAGGCTATGCAAGATGCTAACAGGAGACCGTAATGGCTGAAGTAACGAACATTGAAGAGCATGAGGATGGATCAGCTACGCTACACTTTGATCTTACTGATGAAGAGGTTAGAATGTTGATTCAGTGGGGTATCAAAGAAGCAATAAAGCTTGCTTACCATAAAGCACAGAACTTTGATTGGAAAGACAGTGAATCAACGAATTAAAGAACTTGCTGAACAGGCTGGGTTTCAATACATCAAAGATGAAGGTATCGGCTGGGCAGGGAATCATAATGCTAGTTTGCCTAAGTTTGCCGAGTTGATTGTTCGTGAATGTGCTGAGATTTGTTTAGAAGCAAATGACCATAAAAATATTTTGCGATATTTCGGAGTTGAACAATGAAGCAAACACTTAGAGACATGATGAGTCAATGCTGGAACAACCGCATGGATGGTGAACGCTTTGACTTTGAGAAATTTGCTGAGATGGTAGCCTTCCAAGCCAGTGAAGAAAGACTAGATCGCTGTATTGAAGCTTTAGAAAGAAGAGGTTATACTGATGCAGCAGACATCATCAGGGGTGAAGGATGAACAGAGACGGCAAGGAAGTGGTTGGGGTGGGGCGGGTTTATCTTACATACCACGGCGACGGGAATGTAGGCATCGGCACTCCACCGCAGGTTGCGTCTGCGCCACTGGGTGAGCCTGTTGAGCACCTGCGCGTCAGCATGACCGATGGTGTCGGCATCACGCCAAAGGACATGAACAGAGAAGACATCATCCGCATGGCACAAGAGGCTGGGTTTAAAGTTGATTGGCAACACGCAGACGTGGCTGAGATTAAAGCGAAAAGGTACGAATACTTCGCTGCCCTTGTTGCAAATGCCGAACGTGAGAAGCTGGCCGCTTGGATGATGCGACAAGGCTACGCAACAGGGCACGGTGACACCACGGAAGACCTGCTCAAAGAACTTGATTGGCAAATTGAAGAGCGCATAAGAAACGAGTGTGAAGAGTGCGCGAAGGTATGTGAGGACATCGACACCGAGTACGAAGGTCAAGATGTATTGGCAACGTGGTGCGCCGCCGCCATACGAGCAAGGGGAAAGCAATGTGGGTAATGGATAGACTGTTAGCTGACCACGCAGAGCTAAAGAAAAAGTATGATACACTGCTAGAAGACTATCAGAAACTGGTACACAAATATGAAGAGATTAGTGCTGGACATCGAAACAGACATGAAACAGACTGTTATCTTCTGCGTAGTCACGAAAGATCTGACAACAAGTGAGGTCATATGTCATACTCATCCAAATACACTAAAGCCTCTTATAGAGGATTACGACACAGTGATAGGACACAATCTAATCAGCTTCGACGGTTACCACCTTCGGAGATTGTGGAACATTACGATACCACTCAAGAAGGCCTCCGATACGCTCGTGCTGTCGAGGCTATGGAATCCCAGTATCGAAGGAGGTCACAGTCTAGAAGCATGGGGGAAAAGATTAGGGAATCACAAGATTGAGTTTCAAGACTTCACTGCGCTGACACAAGAGATGATTGACTACTGTATTCAAGATGTTAATCTTACTGGTGAGCTTCACCGCAAACTATGCGGAGAATTGAAGGACTTTTCACCGCAAAGCATTGACATCGAACACAAAGTACAATACATTGTTGCACAGCAGGAAAGACATGGATTCAAACTAGACATCCCCTTATGTACTGAGTTTATCTCTCAGTTAACCACAAAGTTATCAACCATTGAGGAGAATCTACAAGATATATTCCCACCAATAATTACGGAACGTGTTAGCGAGAAAACCGGAAAGAAACTAAAGGATCATGTTGAAGTGTTTAACCCAGGCTCCAGAGATCAGATAGGACGTAGATTGATATCTCTAGGTTGGAAGCCTGAGAAGTTTACTGAGACAGGTAAGCCAATGGTTGATGAAGTCATCTTATCTAAGTTGTCTTATCCAGAGGCTAAGGCAATGGCTGAGTACTTACTTATCCAGAAGCGTATAGCACAGGCATCATCGTGGCTAGAGCACGTTGCTGATGATGGTAGGGTTCACGGTAAGGTCATCACTAATGGTGCTGTCACAGGGCGTATGACGCATCACAGCCCTAACATGGCACAGGTCCCTGCTGTCAATGCTGAGTATGGTGAAACATGTAGACAGACATGGACTGTAGATCCTGGTAATGTCTTAGTTGGTTGTGATGCTTCAGGTTTAGAACTACGTATGTTAGCTCATTACATGAAAGATGATGAGTACACAAAGGAGGTTATCAATGGGGATGTCCACACTAAAAACCAGCTCGCTGCTGGTCTTGAGAGTAGGTCGCAAGCAAAGACGTTCATCTATGCGTTTCTCTATGGAGCAGGGCCGGCTAAGATTGGATCAATTGTACAAGGGAGTGCCGAAGAGGGTAAAAGACTCATTTCCAGTTTCCTTAAGAATACGCCAGCTCTCAAAACACTTAAAGATAAAGTTAGCAAGTATGCAGAGAAAGGGTATTTACCTGCCCTTGACGGTCGTAGATTATGGGTACGGTCGGAACACGCAGCACTTAACACGTTACTTCAAGGGGCTGGTGCGATCTCTATGAAGCAAGGTCTGATCCACCTACACGAGTCACTGAAGAAACACAAGATACCTGCACACTTTGTGGCTAATGTCCATGATGAATGGCAGATAGAATGTCCTAAGCAGTATGCTGATGATGTTGGTAAACTCGCTGTAGCAGCTATTGAGAAGGCTGGTGTTACCTTGGGTTTACGTTGTCCTCTAACAGGTGAATACAAAGTAGGAAACAACTGGAAGGAAACACACTGATGATTACCAACTTTGATGAGATTGATTCTCTTGTCGTAACTATTAAGATAGGAAAGGATGAATCTGGTTATGTAACGATGGACGTTAATAGTGATAAGTTAGTATCAAACCGTATGATGTTGGCATTGCTACATTCTATTGCTGAATCAGCTACAGAATCAATGATAGCTGAGGTACAAAGTAGAATATTGCTTGACAAGTTTAAGATGAACTGATAGACTGTAGTTGTAATTTTACTGAGGAAATTAACATGGAACAAAAACCTGTACGTATTGAAGCAACCTTGATGTGGCCCTTCCTTGATAAGCCTAACGATATGTCTGGCAAGTATCAGGTAGATCTGACAAATCTGTCAGATAAGGCTGTTAAGGCTTTGGAAGATATGGGTATCTCTGTTCGAAACAAAGAAGGTAAAGGCTTTTACATTACCGCTAAGAGTAACCATGAGATCAAAGCATTAGATAAGAATGGTAAACAAGTGCTAGCACACATTGGTAACGGTACAAAAGCTGTCTGTGTTATGGGTTCGTACTCATGGACCTTTAAGAACAAGAAAGGTGTATCTCCTTCACTGAAGAAGTTAGTGGTCACTGACTTAGTCACCTACAGCGCACAGCCTAAGCAAGAAGAAGAGGAAACTGACGACGTACTGTGATGATTAATCTGCCTATCATTGATGGTGATATTCTTTGTTATCGTGTAGGCTTTGCCTGTAACGAAGAAACAGAGCAAGTAGCCATAAAGACGTTGGCAGAATTATTGGAGGAGTTGGTCTACATAGACCTCTCTTCCGATGATTGTATTGGTTATCTAACAGGTAAGAATAACTTCAGGTATAACATCGCTAAGACACAACCCTACAAAGGAAACAGAAAAGATGCGCCTAGGCCCATTCATCTTCATAGTCTTCGTGAGTATCTCCGTACTGCTTGGGACTTCAAAGTGGTTGACGGACAAGAAGCTGACGATGCAATCGGAATCCATGCCACACTTTTACGAGACGAATCAGTCATCGTAACTATTGACAAAGATTTAGATATGATTCCTGGTCATCACTACAATCCGGTAAAGAAAGAACATTATTACGTGAATGACAAAGAAGCCATTAAGAACTTTTATCGTCAAATCCTTACTGGTGATAAGGTAGATAACATCGAAGGATTACGTGGTATTGGTCCTAAAAAGGCTGACAAGATCTTAGGTGATTATGATACTGACATAGCCATGTATGAGGCTGTCTTGAAGGCTTATGATGGTAATGCTGAGCGTGTGTTAGAGAACGGACAACTACTGTGGATTAGACGTAAGGAGGATGAAGTATGGCAACCACCAACACCATCGTCTACCTAGAATGGGTAGATGCTGTAGCCAGCTCAGGATGGCAAATAAAGGGCACTGGGGCTTTAGCAAAGTGTAAGTCTGTTGGTTTTTTGACATACGAAAATAATGATGAAGTACACTTAGCAGCGGCGGTAGGAGAAAATGATTGCAATGCTGTCATGATTATTCCTAAGAGCTGGATAAGTAATTGGACGGAGATTGACATTGAAGCCTTCAAGCGCAAAAAACAAAGGAAGACTGCTGCAAAAGTTGGTAGTGCAAAAACTAAGAGATACTTTCAAGCTAAGCGAACATGATTGTAAAAGCACACCAATGGGTACACAGGGCGAGGATGTCTGGCTCTCGACGAATGCACTGGAACGATTTAGGTACGGTATTGAGTGCAAGAACAGAGCAAGAATCGCAGTCTACACTGACTATGAACAAGCAATACGGCACTGTGAAGGAAAAGACAAAGAACCCCTCTTAGTCATCAAGCAGAATAGATCTGATCCTTTAGCACTAGTTAGTCTTAATCACTTCATAGAACTAGCTGAGAAGGCTAAACTGTGGGAAACATACCTGAAGAAACAGACTGTAGAGGAAAGTAAACAAGCCACAAGGATGAGAAAGGTTTATGGCAAACATTAAAGTAGATTACATCAACCATATGGGCGATGATTTAACAGTAGTTAATGCTGCCCGTGTTAGCTTTGATAAAGAGTCAGAGGCTGTTAGTTGGTATGACATAGAGCAAAGCAATCATTACTTTCCTTTACCAGTGTTAGATCCTAAAGATGTCAAGCTGATTAACTATCTAGCTAAACACAACCATTGGAGTCCATTCAGTCATTGTTTTATTCAGTTCAGGATCAAAGCACCGATCTTCGTAGCTAGGCAGTTGATGAAGCATACGGTAGGATTAGCCTGGAATGAAGTCAGTAGACGCTATGTTGATACCTCACCAGAGTTCTATCAGCCTACTTACTTCAGACGTAAAGCACCAAATGTCAAGCAAGGAAGTTCATCAGAACCAGTAAAAAGTCACACTGATTGGAATGCAACAGTTGACAAATACACTGCTTATATGGTAACATTGTACGACCTAATGCTCAAGGAAGGTATTTGCCCTGAGCAAGCTAGGATGATACTCCCCCAATCCATGATGACTGAATGGTATTGGAGTGGGAGCCTTTACGCCTTTGCTAGAGTATGTCAATTAAGATTAGCAAAGGAAGCCCAAGCAGAGACAAGGATCGTTGCAGAGAACATCTGCCGAGTCTGCTCTGAAGTATTCCCTAATGCCTGGGATGCCCTAATGAATGGAGATGATGATGAGTGATAGCAGAATTAGTTTTCATGTGACAATAATGTCAGAAGAAACCGAAAAAGAACAGAAGTTCAATGCTGATTTTGGTTACCCGCTAGACTACATGGTTAAGATCAATGCTACCTACGATGATGGTATTGTATGGACTAAGTTGTTAGAAAGAGCATGTGAAGCTATCGGTGCTTACTACGGTTACGATATAAAAAAGAAAGTATTTGTTGAACAGTTAGGAAAGATCGTTAATATCTTCGGACACGATGATCCGTCACACTATAGTACAGACTCAGACGCTGACTCAGACGCTGATGAGAATCCTGCTACTTGATATCGAATCAGCACCTAACACTGCTTATGTCTGGGGTTTATTTCAACAGAACATCAGTATCAGTCAAATCGTAGACAGTAGTAGTGTTTTGTGTTGGTCCGCTAAGTGGTATCAAGGTGATCAGTTAATGTTCAGCAGTATCCTAAACGGTAAGAAGACTATGCTAAAGAAGATTCATAGTCTCTTAGACGAATGTGATGCTGTTGTACATTATAATGGAACTAGGTTTGATATACCAACCCTTAATAAAGAGTTCCTAGAGGCTGGTATGTCTCCTCCAGCACCTTACCATCAGATTGATCTGCTGAAGACTGCTAGAAAGGAATTTAGGTTTCCTAGTAACAAGCTGGACTATGTAGCTAGGGCGTTAGGACTAGGACAAAAGACTAAACATGAAGGCTTTGAACTTTGGATCAAGTGTATGAACAAAGACAAAGCAGCATGGGAAGTCATGGAACAGTACAATAAACAGGATGTCATATTGCTGGAGAAGGTTTATGAGCGATTTCTTCCCTGGATTCGAACCCACCCTAACGTCAGTGTCAACAAAGACCACCGAAGCTGTACACGATGCTCTAGTATCAATCTACAGAGACGAGGGTTTAGTACCTCTCTCACAGGAAAGTACCAACGCTATCAATGCCAGGACTGTGGTGGATGGCAACAACAAAGAAGGAGTGAACCAATTGCTGCCGAGATACTCAAACCAAGCTAAACAGGTTGGTGGTGATCATTACAAGCAGACAACACTACAACCTTGGGATGTTATCTCAGCATGGTCTTTAGACCCTTGGTTAGCTAATGTTGTTAAGTATGTACAGAGACATCAGCGAAAGAATGGTAGAGAAGATCTACTTAAAGCAGTACACTATCTGGAGTATGTGATTGAAAACTATGACTTAGTAAAGAGTAAGTACTATAAGGAGTAACTATGGCTTTAACGATTCTGGACTTATTTGAAAAGCTTAAGAGACTGGATGAAATA
>Ga0255172_1000097_pt1 | contig 39747 bp, 34 predicted proteins | sample Atl_Yuk_RepC_8d_FD_189952 | JGI IMG/M metagenome (GOLD analysis project Ga0255172, IMG submission 189952) | Freshwater microbial communities from Altamaha River, Georgia, United States - Atl_Yuk_RepC_8d | ecosystem: Environmental > Aquatic > Freshwater > River | place: USA: Georgia | collected... | reverse complement strand
AAGCTGATTTAAAGAGAGAGTTAATGGAACTAGAATTCCAATACAACATGCAATTAAAAGGTGCTGAAGCAGAACAATTAAAGAAAAGAGACGAAGACAAAGAGAAAGCAAAAGATAAAAGAGTTGATCTGCAAGCATCTAGACAGTCTGATCTAATTAATCAAAGGAAGAATAATCTACCACCAATTAATTTTGAAAGTACAGAAGATTCTTTAGATGGATTTGACTTAGAGTCTTTTGGCCCAAAATAATACATAAAATTATTTGTTAACTTTGTAAAAAATTAAATTAAATTAACATGGAAGGAGAAATTAAAGTAAGGGCCGTAGACTTTGAAGAAAAGTCTGTTGCCGAAGTAGAAGAGCAGTTATTAAAACAGCACGAGGAATCAACTGGTATTGCTGCTGAACCTACTGAAACTGTAGAAACAATTGTTACTACACCAGAAACCGTAGAGACGGTTGTTACAGAAACAAATGAGCCAACAGTTGTTGACGAAATTGATGATAACAAAGTTCTTTCATATATTGGTAAAAGATACAACAAGGAAATAAATAACTTGGATGAGTTATTTGAGCAGAGACAACAGAATGATGATCTTCCAGAAGATGTTTCTGCATTCCTTAAGTATAAAAAAGAAACAGGACGTGGAATCGATGATTTTATTCGTTTGAATAAAAATTATGATGAAATGGACGAAGATGCTTTGCTCTTCGAGTATCAACGTGATCAGAATCCAGATTTAGATCCAGAAGACATTAAGTTTGATGTGTCTGATAGATTCTCTTACGATGAAGATTTTGATGATGAAAAAGAAATCAAAAAGAAACGATTAGCAAAGAAAAAAGAGCTCTCAAAAGCTAAGAAGTACTTTAACGACCTTAAAGAACAATACAGAGTTCCACTTGAGTCAAGGGAAACATTTGTTCCACAGGAAGAAAAAGAAAACTACGATGCTTTCAAGAGATATAAAGAGTCTTCCAAGTCTATGGAGGAAGAGAATGCTAAAAGATCAGAATTCTTCTCTAAAAAAACTAAAGAACTTTTTTCTGACAATTTTGAAGGTTTCAAATTTAATGTCGATGAGAATAAGAAGTTAGTTTATAAGCCAGGAGATAGTAAGAACTTACTGCAAGAACAAAATGATTTAAGGAATTTTGTTTCATCATTCCTTGATGATAATGGTTATCTTGCAGATGCAGAAGCCTTTCACCGTTCTATTGCTATAGCTAGAAACCCTGACAAGTTTGCCAAGTTCTTTTATGAAAAAGGAATTGCAGATGCGGTTGGAAGTGTTGCTAAAGAATCTAAAAATATTGACATGGTTCGTCAAGCTCCACAAGTAACTCCGTCAGAAGGTGTAAAGATTAAAGTAATAGATCCAGACAGAGGAAGTAGATTAGTAATTAAAAAACGTTAAACTTTTAAACTTTTAAAAAATGGCTGGTACATTATTAACGAGCCCTGGTGTTAATTTAACGCCAAGTGCTGTAAAGGCAACATTGCCTACAAACTACATTACAAACTTTGACTTCTTGAATCAGTATCTACCAGATACTTACGAACAAGAATTCGAGCGTTACGGAAACAGATCAATCGCATCTTTCTTGCGTATGGTTGGTGCTGAACTTCCTTCCAACTCTGACTTAATTAAATGGGCAGAGCAAGGTCGTTTACACACAAAATACACTGGATTGACTTTTGGTTCAATTGGTACTCCTGCTTCTGGACAACAAGTATTTACATTGGCTTCTGGTACTTGTAACTTTAGAGTTAATCAAACTGTATTTTTATCTTCTCAGCAAGTTGCTGCTGAGTCTGCTAAAGGTATTATTACAGCAGTAACTACAAATACATTTACAGTAGCATACTACGATTCAGCTTACAACGCAACTTCTCCATTTACTGGAGCTACTACTGCTGTTACTGCATTTGTATATGGTTCTGAATTTGCTAAAGGAACTAACGGAATGGTTGGGTCTTTAGAGGCTCAAGATACATTCTACGAAGTTAAGCCAGTTATCATTAAAGATACTTACAATGTATCTGGTTCTGATATGGCTCAAGTAGGATGGGTTGAGATAACTACAGAGAATGGAGCTACTGGGTACTACTGGTACATGAAGTCTGAGCACGAAACTCGTCTACGTTTTGAGGACTATCTTGAAATGACAATGGTAGAAGGTGTTCCAGCTGAGGCTGGTTCTGGAGCTGCTACATGGGCTCCTAATGGATTAATCCCACAACCTGTTGTTTCTCCTGCTACTACTGGTGCAGCTGGTACTCAAGGTTTATTTGATTCTATCGAAACTAGAGGTAATGTTTGGTCTGGAGGTAATCCATCTACATTAGGTGATTTTGATACTATTATTCAAAGACTTGACAAGCAAGGTGCTATCGCTGAAAACGTATTATTCTTAAATCGTCAGTTCTCTTTCGATATTGATGATATGTTGGCTGCTCAAAACTCTTACGGAGCTGGTGGTACTTCTTACGGTTTATTTGATAACAGTGAGGAAATGGCATTGAACTTAGGTTTCTCTGGATTCAAGAGAGGATACGAGTTCTACAAGACTGACTGGAAATACCTTAACGATGCAACTCTTCGTGGAGGTTTAGTTGGTGGTGTAGTTAACGGTGTATTGGTTCCTGCTGGGACAATGAGTGTATACGATCAAGTTCTTGGTAAAAACGCTAGACGACCATTCTTACATGTTCGTTACCGAGCTTCTGAGGCTGAGGATCGTAGATACAAAACTTGGATGACTGGTTCAGCTGGTGGTGCTGCAACTAGCGATCTTGATGCAATGCAAGTAAACTTCTTGTCTGAGAGAGCGCTTTGTACACTTGGTGCTAACAACTTTGTTATCTTCAAGGGATAATTGAAAAACTAAGGGAGGGGACTAGTTCCTCTCCCTTTTTATTATTAATAAATTAAATTATATCAAATGAAAACAACAAGAAAATCTGTGCTAGAACCAAAAGATAGGACTTATCTTTTGAAGAATGGAATGAATCCATTAACATACTTCCTTGCTTCTAAGGATACTCCAAGAAAACGTTTGCTTTATTATGATGAAGATACAAATACAAACAGGCCTCTTCGTTATGCTAGAAATGCTAACTCTCCATTTCAAGATGAGCAAGGTGAAAATGTAATAATCGAGCCAATTATTTTTGAGGATGGAGTATTAATGGTTCCAAAAAATAATCCAGTTTTACAAGAGTTCTTGCATTATCATCCTGGGAATGGAAGTGAATTCTATGAGTTTGATCAAGAAAAAGATGCTCAACAAGAGATAAAACATATGTATGATGAACTTGATGCTCAGTTAATTGCAAGAGAGATGCCATTTGATGAGTTAGAGCCAATCGCTAGATTGCTTCTTGGTGTATCTGTTGATACAATGAAAGTTTCTGAAATAAGAAGGGATATTATGATTTATGCCAAAAGATATCCACAGGACTTTATGGAGGCAGTAAATGACCCTAGTATTAAAGTTACTAGTTATGCTGCTAGAGCATTATCTGATGGATACTTAGCATTTAGAAACAATAAAAAAGAGATTTATTTTAATCTTAAAGACAACAAAAAGAAACTTCTTACTGTACCATTTGGTGAAGATCCTATTTATTTATTGTCTTCTTATTTGCAATCAGATGAAGGTGTTGACTTATACAAGTTTTTAGAAAATAAATTCTCAGAGAACTAATATAAATATATCTATCTAAAAGGCACTCTCACAAAGTGCCTTTTTTTATTTATCTTTGTAAAAAGCATTTCCATGATAAACGATGTTCGTGATAGTGTTATGTCTTTGCTAAATAAAGACAACAGAGGTTATATAACTCCTGCTGAATTTAACTCATACGCTAGACAAGCACAGTTAGATATATTTCAAAAATACATGTACGAGTATAGCAATGCTATGGTCAAACAAAATGCTCGTTATCATGGTGAAGGTCATTCTAATATAGTTAAAAGAGTATCTGAAATATTGGATAGATTTTCTGAATACAAAACAATGAACTATAATATAATAACTGGAACTCTTGATTTACCTTTAGATTATTATTATATAGAGAAAATAATATATAATAATTCAGTTGAAGTAGATAAGGTTGAACATTCTAAAATATTAAATCTTTTAAATTCCAATCTAACTGCTCCAACAGCAAGTTATCCGTCTTATATAGTTACGGCTGAACCAGGGTCATTGACTGTATATCCAAACTCACTTATGACTCCTTTATCGCCATCTAGTACAGCGACTAATATACAAATCAGATACGTAAGATACCCAAAAGATCCAGTTTGGACTTACAATACAATATCTGGAGGTGAACCAATATTTGACCCTTCAAATTTAAGCTATCAAGATTTTGAAGTTCCCTATGAGGAATTTGCTAATTTAGTTGTTAAAATATTACAATACGCTGGGCTTTCTATTAGAGAATCAGAAGTGGTTCAAGATGCAAAAGCAGAAGAGTTACAAACAGCACAACAAACACAATAACAAATGCCATATATAACTAACTATCAGTATTATACTAATAACGGTACAGCTCCACAAGATGCTAATTGGGGTAGTTATCAGTATGTTACATTAAAAGATATAATAAATAACTTCATGTTGATGTATGTTGGCAATGACAAATTGGTCAATAACGTTGACATATACAACGTTAGATTTCATGCTAAAAGAGCAATTCAAGAGATAAATTATGATGCTCTAAGAAACATTAAAGTAATGGAGTTAGAACTTGGTGAAGAACTAAAAATGATTTTACCTCCAGATTATATAAATTATGTTCGTATATCAATGTTGAAGGGGAACGTATTAATACCATTGGTAGAAAGCAGAACAGCTATAACAGCAACGGCATACTTACAAGATAATAATTTAGATATTGTTTTTGATTCAAATGGTGAGGTTGTTACAGGCACATCAAAACTAGATATATTAAGACAAGACAAACAGCTTTATACTGGTGCTGGACCATATAATGGTTACTATGGATGGTCTTATGAGGGTGACTGGTATTTTGGATACAATATTGGTGGTCGTTTTGGTTTAAATACTGATGACGCAAACCGTAATCCTCGTTTCACAATCAACAAAGCAGCAGGAGTTATAGACTTTAGTACTGGCGTAGAAAATTCTAAAATTGTTTTGGAATATATATCAGACGGAATGGAAAATGGTGATGACTCTTTAATAAGTATAAATAAACTAGCAGAAGAATATATATATTCATACTTGAAATGGGCTGTATTAAATAATAAGACAGGGATAACTGAATATGTAGTAAGAAGAGCTAGAGAAGAGAAATCTGCCAATCTAAGAAATGCAAAAATAAGATTGAGTAATATTCACCCATCTAGACTATTGATGAGTCTTAGGGGTCGTGATAAATGGATTAAATAAATATGGCTGAGGTTACTAGAACATTTATTAAGGGTGTAATGAATCAAGACCTTGATGAAAGGATCTTGCCTGATGGTATCTATAGAAGTGCTACCAATATAACTGTAGAAAGTTATGCCGCTGGTAATATAGGAGCTGTTCAGAATGCTTATGGAAATTCACTAAAAGCAGATATATCTCAAGTAATAAATACTGCAACAATAACCGATGCAACAGTAATAGGGGCTGTAGCATATGAACCAAAAAGACTTATTTATTGGTTAGTAACTGCAAATGAATTTGATGCAGTTATTGAGTATAATATTCAGTCTGGACAAACTACAAGAGTTCTTCAGTGTTCAAAACCAAATCCTGGTAGTCCATTAAACTTTAGTAAAAATTATATAGTTACTGGAATAAACTATATAGAAGGTCAAGACGGAAATAATTATTTATTTTGGACCGATAACTATAATCCACCTAGAAGAATAAATATTAACAGATGTAAAGGTTATACTGCTAATGATCCGTCAATAGCTAACGACATCAGCGTTATAATGGCTCCCCCACTAAACGCTCCATATATATCTCTATCTCAAGACAATAATCCAGACTCAACTAATATTAAGGAGAAATTTGTTTATTTTAGTTATAGGTATAAATACATAGATAACGAGTATAGCTCAATGTCTCCGTTCTCAGCTGTTGGTTTTGAAGCTGGCAAATTTGCCATTGATTATGAGACAGGCGACAATCTAGGAATGATAAATCAAAGAAATCAGATTGACATTCACTTTGAGACTGGAAATGAGTTTGTTCAAGAAATACAACTACTAGTTAGAGATACTAGAAGCCTAAACGTTATGATAATTGATAGCTTTAATAAAAATGAGCTAAACATTCAAGACAACACGACATATTCCTTTACATTTAGAAATAACAAAATACTTACCACTTTAACTAACGATCAAGTAACTAGATTATTTGATAATGTTCCACTTAAGGCATTGGCTCAAGACATTATTGGAAATAGATTGATATACGGAAATTATTTACAATTTAGAAATATAACAGATTCTAACAATGTAGACATAAACATAAACTTTACAGTTAATTATGTTCAGCAACCAATAACTGACAATAATCCAAAAAGATCATTTAGAAGTGATAGAGATTACGAGGTGGGTATAGTTTATACTGATGAGTACGGTAGGATGACAACAGTTCTAACTCCTGCATTAAGCAATGCTGTCAATCAATTGAGTAATGCTGTGTATATACCTCCAAGTGCTTCAGATACGGCAAATAGTTTGCAAGTTGAGATTAAACACAATCCGCCTTCATGGGCTACTAACTATAGGCTAGTATTAAAACAGAATAGGCGTGAGTATTATAATATATTCCCTAGATTATATGTATGTTATGGCCTATTTAGATATTTTTTAATTAATGAATCTGATAGAGATAAGTTTGGAGTTGGTGATTATGTTATATTAAAAAATGGTGGTGCTGGCGTGACTCATTCAAACAAACAATTTAAAATATTAGAATTAGAAGTTAAAACAGCTGGATTTAACAACATAACAACTGCTCCAGAAGGTTTATATTTTAAAATAAAAATAGAACCCAATGATGTTTCCACTCTACCAACTAGTGTAAATCAAACGTTTACTTCTACAACTCAAGGTACAAATAAATTAAATTGCAATACAGGAAATGAGAGAAATTCAATTACTGCATTAGCAAATGCATCTAATGTTAATTCATCTTTTGGCTATACATCAAAACCAGTTTTTTATGGTTCAATAGCTTCTGATTCAACTGCAATTTCTACAAATATAACATCGCCATTTACTGGTAACACAGTTCCAGGCCTTAATTTACCAATTCCAAGTAACCAAATAACTAATAGATATTTTTATAGCAGAGATTTGAGATATACTATAGAAATAAAACCTGGAAATAAATTTAATTATACTGTTGATTTATTTGGTGTGTCTAACTGGATAGAAGTTAATGATATACCAATAGTAGTTGGTCAAGTGTATAAAATAAAAACTCCAACTTATTCTCTTGGTAATACTTTTTATGGAAATGGTTATGGATCAGGCCCATTCTCTGGATTAACTTTAAATAATACTGCAAATTATTCTGCATTTTTTATACAATTTAATAGTAATAATTTTATAGTAGGTGATAAATGGAAAATAGGCGGTAGATCTCCAATTCCACCATCTCAAACATCTGTGTCTCTTGGAATGGGATCTAATTATTTTGGGTCATCATCAATAACTAATTCTAGTGTATATGGATTTACAGAAGGTTTGAATGGAGGTATGGCTGTTTTGTCTGGTGTATTTTCTGGACCTATAAGTGCTGGAGCATCAATTACAATACAAGTATTAAATGATAGATATAATAATAATGCGTATTCTAGTCCGCAAACATTTACATCTCCTCAAAATTATGAAAATATAGAGGAATGGTTTATAGAATCTGGAGCATGGACAACCTTTATTTCTAAAGATTTAAATAATGTAAATAGAGGCTCAAAACCAATTTGGTTTAGAGAAACAATTGGTGCATTATCTCAAATAACTCCTAATAACGGAAATCAAACAAATCAAATAGCTTATGATCCTACTTCTCAAAGGGTTACAATGTTTATGATGGGTTATGGAAATAAAAGTGGTTGTAAACAAAATATATTTGAAGTTAAATTTACAATTAATCAGATATTACCATCAAAATCTATAATATTAGAAACAGTTCCATTAGACACAGAATCCGAAATATTCCACGAACTTTCACGAACATTTCCAATTAAAAATGGGAAACATATATCAAGATGGTTTTTTGATAAAAGATCTAATGGGCCAAGTAGTAGCACAAGATTGACTCAATTAACAAAAGAATGGCCTCATTACTTTACATCTGGTGAAAAGATTTATCTAAATACAAATGGTGTTTCAAGTACTACTCAATACACAATTATAGGTACTCCTAGTAGGTATTCAATAGATGTTACTCCAGCTATATCTGTATCGCCATCATATCCAGGTTCTGTATCATATACCACGTATGAACAAGATCAAACATCTGTTACTAATGGCGCTAAAATACAGATAAATTATCCAGATTATCCAAATGGAGATTATAATTCATTTGCGTATAGTACAGCTCTTGAAACATATAGGATTAAAGATGCGTATAACGCACCTACAATGGATTACAGTCTTCGTGTAACAGCTATAGTCGATAATTATGAAGAGGAGTACAAGTTTGCATCGCTCACATACAGTGGCGTATTTCAAGCGACAACATCTATAAATAAGTTAAATGAGTTCAATCTATCACTAGCTAATTTTAAGAATTTAGATAAGAGATATGGTAGCGTACAAAAACTTAAGGCTAGAGACACTGATCTACTTACTCTTCATCAAGATAAAATAACATCTGTTTTATACGGAAAGAACTTATTATATGATGCTGTTGGCGGTAGTCAAGTTGCATCTATACCAGAGGTGCTTGGAAATCAAGTTGCATATCCTGGTGAATTTGGCATAAGCAATAATCCAGAGAGTTTTGCAACATGGGGAGATGCTTGTTATTTTACCGATCAAAAAAGAGGTTCTGTTGTTAAACTTATTGGCGAACAGGTATTGCCTATATCAACTCAAGGCATGGGTGCGTTTTGGATTGATACAATGAGAGACAATCCAAATAACTTTAAATTTGGTGGTATAGACCCATATAATGGATTTTATGTAGTAAGTGTTTCAGACAGAGTAAAGGAATCATGCAGTCTTAATATAAATCCATCTATAAAAAACGTATCATCTAGCGTATCTCAAGGACCTGTGTTTATGTTTTCAATAGACAGCATGTCGCCATCATGGACAATATCAATTGTAGATAATGGTTATGGTACAAGTTGGGTAAATTGTCAGACACTTAGCGGTTCTTACTCTCAGTTTATATATGCATCTTATGCAGCAAATCCAAGTAATAATTCAAGGAGTGTAATATTTAGAGTTAATTATTGTGGTACTTTTGTTAAAGATTTTTTACTAACGCAGGGGGCCACTAATTCACCACACATTATTATACCAATGGTAAACGGATAGGATATGATGACAAAACAATCTTTTGGGTATACAGGAAGCACTACTTATGAAATAGATAACGTAGTTATAAGTAATAATAACATAGCTCTATTCGATAGATTAACTGGTGTTGGTGGTGTAGATTATATGCCATTTGATGGCGCAACTGTAACCGTAAAGGCAGGCGACTCAACTGGATCATATCAAGATTTGGCTCCAACACTAAACAATAAGCTATATTACTATGTTTCTGATGTATTGTATGGGCCAGAAGATAAAACCACTATAATGGCTGATTCAACTGAAATACCAGTGACGTATTCTGGTGGTGAGTTTGTAGGTACATTTGTATTCAGTAATCCAAATGATTATCCATATTTATATTTATTTTGGAATTATAGCGATTCAATAGATGGATCTACCAATATATCGTACACTGGAATTACAGATGAAAGAATTATTAATTGGACTATTGGTTCTGGAATTGGTGTAGCTGGAATTAATTATAATTCTATAGATACGCCAACTAGATTTCAAGTAAAATGGAATGGCTCTATTGTTGCTGATTCTGGATATGTAGGCCTTAATACTATTGCAAATTATAATGACTTAATTGCTGCTGGAGTAAATCCAGATGATATTAAATTAGTGTATCCATATGATGGATTGGTTAATAATGGAAACAGTGCTTTAAGGTTTAAAAAAAATGATGCGTCTATCGATACTGCTGAAGTTATAGTATCATCTCCATTAAATACATCTACATGGATAATAAATAAAGTTGATCCATATCTCACTTCATTTTATTTAGACATAACTGATGGAGATTTAACAAATGTATGTTCTCAGTGTCCTACAAATGTTTTATGGCACGATGGATTTAATTTGACTCCTCAATTTGGAGATATAATATACAATGACATATCTGGATTAAGTAGGTACAATGGAAATAATGCGTATCACATGATAGATATAATAATGTGTATGGTTCCTAGTCCTATAGATAAGTCATACGTTCTTGTAGATCAAGATGGAGTTGTTAATTTAATAGATACTTGTAACTGCCCCGAAACAGCTGTTCCTATAATATTACAAGGAGATATATATATAACAGTTAATGAAGATATTAGCATACCTATTGCATCTTTAGGAAATCCAAAATTATTTACATTGGTTGGTACTTGTTATAATTATGTACTTAATGGAGGTTCAAAATCGACATTATTTAGTTATATAAATTGTGATGGTAACACCAGATATGTAACTGTAAGTTCGAGTCAAGAAGTAACAATTTGTTCGTCTATTGCACCTACTATTATAAATGGAGATGGCAATTATGTTGTATCTGGTCAGTGTAATGACGTATCTTTTGCTCCAGGTTTATCTTTAGGATCTAATGGAATTATTTCTGGATCGGCACTAGAAATAAAAAACTTTTCATTTAGAGTTACAGCAACAAATTGTTTTGGTACAAGTGCCCCATATATAATTAATGTATTTGTATCTGAAGGTGGATTAATACCATTCTCAGTGGATATAGAGCAGTATAAAGAAACATCGTTAGATTGTTGTAGCATAACTCCATCTTTTTCAATATTATACTCAGATGGAAGTAATAATGTTCCTACACTAAGAAATAGAATATACAGAGATCAGAACGCTGAAGAATACTTTAATGGAGGTAATTTCTGGTACTTTATAGATAAGTCCGACTATGTTATTAGAATAGATAATGATGGATACGTTGTCGATTATTCAGTATGCGCTGGAAGCACTACAACTACAAGTACTACAAGTACAACTACAATACCAGTTGTAGGTTCGTATTATAATGCCAAATCATGCGTAGACAATTCAACAAATGCTATTCTATTAGATATAACTGGAGCCCCAGTATTAGTTGGAGATATTGTCAAAACAAATGATGGCAACTGCTGGACCATACTATCATCATCTGTAGGTGGTTTCCCATATTTTTATATGGAAAATCCAGTAATGACTTATTCAGACTGCACAACGTGTACTGGAACTACAACTACTACAACTAGTACTACAACTACAACACTACCTCCTATTGCTTCATTTAATATAAATTTATCTACAAACTACTCAAGCGATTATACTGCATGTACTTCTGGAGGTGCAACAAGTTCGATGCTATATTTCTTTGGATACTATTCAATGCCTTTAATTGGAGATATAGTGTATTCTGATGCTTTATGTACCACGCCTTATGATGGTGGTTTTATGTGGTACTATGCTAGTGATGGATCAACTACATACGCTATTAATATAGCAAACACAGGCCAAGTATTATACTTGAATCCATGTAGCGTTGTTACAACTACAACTACTACTACAGTTGTCCCTACATATTATTATGACGCTGAAATATGTTCTTCTCCTGGTACAGGTTATTTACTTTCTCATCAAAATACATACGAACTTGAAGTTGGATCAATAGTAAAGTGTAACGATGGTATATGTTACGAGATACTTGGAACAACTACTCCAGGTATAGCAGACGCTAGTGTATTATTTTTATTTGACAATTGTTCAAGTTGCATAGGGACCACAACTACAACTACTACAACAACTACGACTACTAGTACAACCACAACCACTAGCACTACTACTACAATAAAACCAACATACTCTGCATTATTAAACTATGGATCTGAAACTGAAGTATGTTCTTCTGCTCCAATTACATACTATATTGACGGTGCAATTGGCGTAACTGGTAATAACATATATACCGATATATTTAAGACTGACCCTGCACCAGCTAACTATTATAAGTTAACAACATCAAGTATAGCTTATGAGTGGGATGGTTCAGAGTGGACTGGAAATACTAAAAATTGTTAATGAATAAAATTAAATTTCTATCAGCTCAACCAGCTATAGATTATTACGCCTGGCAAATTGAGGTGCAAATATTGAACTTCATGTTGACTGGATATGATCCAGAGCAAATACATGTTGTTGCAGGATATCAAGAAGATATACCAGAGTCTTGGTTAAAGTTACAGAAAGTGCACTCAAGAGTTAACTTTTTCTTTTATGAAGACACTTTAGGTGAGTGCAAGTATCTTCCTGCAATACAGGCACATATACTCAAAAAACACTTTAAAGATCATCCAGATAGTAGTGCTTATTTTTTTGTTGATGCTGACTTTGCATTTACTAGATTCCTTGACTTCGACAAGTTTTTAAAAGATGACAAGTGGTACTTCTCTGACACAATATCTTATATAGGATATGAGTATATAGTAAGCAAGGGTGAAAATGTATTGGATGCTATGTGTAACGTTGTAGGTATATCAAAAGAACTTGTTAAGTCAAATCAAAATAATAGTGGTGGGGCTCAAAAATTAATGAAGAATTTAACTCATGAGTACTGGGAGATGGTTGAGAATTACTCATTTGAATTGTATGACGTTATGATGAAGCTACAGCACGTTAGAAATGACGGAAGCGATCATGGTATACAGGCATGGACAGCAAGCATGTGGGCCGAGCTATGGACAGCTTGGAAGCTAGGTATAGATGTTGTTGTACCTAAAGAATTTGACTTTTGCTGGGCTACTTGTAATATAAAGAGATGGGATCAAGTATTTTTCTTTCATAATGCAGGTGTAACATCTGACAAAGACGAGATGTTTCATAAGGCAAAATATATGGACTCTTATCCGTACAATAGTAATGAAAATGTATCAGAATATAAGTGTTCCTATAACTACTATAAACTAATAAAATCCATAGACAGCTGTTTGGTTTAAATTCATTAAATTTGTATTATGTTAGCTCCACTTACTATATCATACTCAGATGACGTTCAAGGTTGGACATCGTTCTGGACTTATATTCCAGAATACATGATATATGCCAGTAATAATTTTTACACATTTAAAGGAGGAAACCTTTACTTTCATAATGATGAGAGTGTTGCAAGAACTATATACTATCCATTTTCTCAATACCAAACGTCTCCATACTGCTCTGTATCTACGTTATTTAATAATGACCCACTAGATACCAAAATGTATGAGACTCTTCATATTCAAAGTACAATACCTTGGAATACATCCATTCAGACTGACTTAATAGCTGGTCAAATTGATGATAGTTGGTTTGAGCTAAAAGAAGGTGTGTGGTTTTCTTATATTAGAAGGAACTATAATTTATCTGGCCCATTATTAACAAATACAAGCCAACTTGACGATCAATTATCGATTAGAACTGTTGGTATTGGTTCAGTATTAACTGCTACAGGGGCATATATAGAGTTCAATAGTTACCCTAACCAATCCTTTAAAATAACTAATACTTCATATCCAGATGACCTATACATTTACAATAATTCTGGAATATTAACGTATGTTGGAACAGTATCTTATGTAGATAACTCAATACCTAACCCAAAGGTATATATAACATATACATCAACACCTCCAAGTCCAAATGCTGGAGACAATATACTGGCAGTTAAAAATTCTGTTGCCGAGTCATACGGAGCAAGAGGGTATTATATGGATGTTACCATGTATCACAATAGCACTTCATACATTGAGTTATTTGAGGTTAGCGCTTTAACATTCAAAAGTTTTATGTAAATTTGTGATATGGAAGTCAGATACCTAGTTGAAGACGATTATCATAAGTTGTGCGGTTGGTGGAAGGATTGGAGATGGCCAGTTATATCGAAAGATTTCTTGCCAGAAAACGGTACAGGAGGACTTATGATATCAAGCAATGGAGTAGATGTATGCGCTGGTTTCGTGTACATGACAAACTCAAAGGTAGCTTGGATAGAGTTTATAGTATCTAACTTCCATTATAGAGAGAAAGACAGAAAGGAAGCCATAGAGTTATTAATATATTCTTTGCTAGAGATTTGTAAACAAAAAGGTTTGCTTTATGCTTTTTCAAGTTTAAAGAGTCCATCTTTAATAAAGATGTACGAAAATTGTGGCTTTCAAAAAGGATCTACAAACACAACTGAAATGATAAAAACATTATGATATGGCAGCAGTAACAGGGGCAATGATAGCATTAGGTGGATTGGGCGTAAGTGCGGCACAAGCTATAAAGCAAAATAAAGCTATGAAAGAAGCTGATTCGGTTTCTCAAAAAGCAAGTAAATATATTAAAGGAATTACCGAGCAAAATGCATTTAAGCAGACTCAAGTGGCAACACTTGGAACTCAGTTAGCACAACAGTCTCAAGCTCAGAGAGAGGCACAAACAATGAATATGCTGCAAGGTGCTGGTGCTGAGGGAGTAATTGGAGGTGTAGGTCAGTTAACTACTGCTAACAATCAGTCTGATTTACAAAGAGCTGCTGAACTTGATCAAATGCAATATGAAAGAGATACGATGCAGGCACAGGCACAGCAAGGAATAAATGCAAGAAAACAAGAAAGAGAGTTTGAAGTTGGAATGAGTGAAAAACAAGACGCTGAAATGAGAAGAGCTCAGGCAGAGGCCAATAGAAACGCAGCTATTGAAAATGCGGTTGGTTTTGCTGGAAGCGCAATAAGTTCATTAAGTAAAATGGCTCCATTATATGGAAAGAAAAATTTAGGTCAAGATGAATTAGGGAAAACGCAATGGACTCCAGAACAATTTGCTAAATTTGGAAATATAGGAAAATCTGGAGGAGTAGGGATAGGTGAAACAACAGATTTAGATTTTGAAGCAATAGGAGGAATGTCTAATCAAAAATTTAAACAATTTATGAAAGGTCTTACTCCAGAACAAAGACAAATGTTATTTAATCAACAATAAATGTCAACAACTAGAAATAATTATGGAACATATGTTCCAGTGGCTGCGGTTGACTGGGGCAAGGCAATCGGTGGTTTATACAATACAATAAATCAGATTGGAATTGATAGAGAAAAACAGCGTGAAGACTTAGACAAGTTAATGACTGAATCAATATCATCCATTAATAACTCTGATTTATTAAAAACACAAAGTTTACAGGACTATGTTTTGGCTGGAGCTGACAACGGAAGAACCACAATAAATAACGCAAACAAACAACTAAAGTCTGGTCAAATAACTCCAGCTCAGTATAGGGCAATAATAAATAACGTGAACACGTATTGGTCAACGTTTTCCAATAGCATGAAGAATTTTGATGCGACCAATCAAGAATTAATGAAAAGACAGCAGCCTGGAGAAAATGGTTCACCATCAGATGGATCTGATTTTGAGGCTTATTTAGCTCAACAACACGCTAATCTAGGTAATTTAAGAAATTCATCTTATATGTTTAATCCAGAGACTGGAGAAGGTTATATGGTAAATATAGATCCAGCAACTGGTAAACCAAGCAAGGTGACTAATAGTATGGTAATTGCTGATCCATCAAACATTATGGATCAAAGGTTTGACTTTAGAAAATTCATCATTACAAACACAAAAGGAATGATGGACGCATATATAGTTGAACATGGTAGCACAACTACTAGTAACCCAATGGAAAATAAAGCTGTAGCAGCATCAGTAATTTCAACAATAAATTCTTGCCTTACAAACCCAAGGATGATATCTCAAGTATTGGCTGATTTTGGTAATTACGGATACTATCAAACAGAAGAAGAAAAACAAAATATAATTAACTCAAGGATTGCTGAAGAAAATCAAGTTAGAATTGCTCAAGGTAAACCAGAGTTAACTGATGAGGAAAAGAAAAACCTATCTGAAAATCTATCTTCAGAGCTTATTCTTGTTCGTTTAGATGATGACAATAAGTATCAACCAGTAATAACGCCAGATCAAGAACAGGACGCAAGAGATTTGCTTCAAGACTTTATAGTTGCTCAGTTCCCATATAAGCAAACCGAGGAAGATGGAGGATACAGATCTGGAAGAAAGGTAGGCGGACTAACTGAGGTAAAAGTAGATAATTCCACTCAAGATTTTGCTAATAAATTTGTAAAGGCAATGGGTTCTGGTAAGAAATCAGTAGAAAAAATGAACGAACTATTAAAAGCTAGGGGAATACAGGTACAATGGGATGGAAGTGGTTTTGATGTACTTAAATATAAAGATAAAGAAAGTGAAGATCAGTACGGACGTAAAATAAAAGGAGAATGGGAGAAAACTCAATACGTGAATTTACCATGGAGTGCCGAAGATTTTTGGAAGGCTTTAGGTCTAAATGAATCAAAATGGATAGCCGCAGTTAAACGAGCAAAAGGTCAATAAAATGGAAGAACTTTTCTCACAATCATCAGATAGATTGACAGATATGACTACCAATCCGCCAGAAGGTAAGCCTGACGGAATATATACCTATCCTGGTGTTGATGCCTCATATAAAAAAGAAAATGGAAAGTGGTATAAATCAATTGGAGTTAATGCTCCTTATGAAGAACTAACTCAAGGAAACGTTGCTGAAAGAATAAAGCAGTTGGAGTTAAATGCTGTTTCAGTTGATTCAAAAAGACCAAACGGAATATATACTTACCCTGGTGTTGATGCATTATATAAAAAAGAAGACGGTATATGGTATAGAAAGACTGGTGATAAATACACTCAGTTATTTAGTGGTAATGTACCAGAAAGAATCAAGCAGTTAGAATTAAATTCCGTAAAAGTAGAAAAAGACGAAGAGCCATTAGGAGTTTACAGAAACAATCAAGACTTTGACGTAATACAGCCAGTAAGAAAGCTTGATGATAATTTTCAAAGACCATCAACCGAGTTATTTCCAGGAGTTAGAGATAAAGTAAATATAGAAAATGAATTTAAAATCCCAAATCTTAGATTAAATGAAAATGAACAAGGAATAAAGATATGGCAACAGTCAAAATCCGTAGACTTTAAACATCAACCAATTGACAAAAATACTGGAGAATTAACTGGACCATCTTACCATATTGTATATGAAGACATAACAGACCCTAAAAAAGTTTCAAAATTAAATTCTAAATACAATCAGGATGCGTCTACAATTAACACAGAAAAAGTGTTTACTGGTTATCCAGGTAAAGAGGGTACAGAGTATATAATTGATGATAACAACCTTTGGAAAGTAAAGAGGCCAGGTTCTCAAGAATTCTTGACAATAACAGACCCAAACTCTGTAAAATCATTAAATAGTCATTTTAAACAAAGTGCTGATGTATTTGATAATGATAAGGCCATCAAGTTAAAAAAAGAAAACGAAAAAATATTAGATCTTAGATACAGGATAAATAAAATAGATGAAAATCTAATAGGAGATAGCGAAGGAAATGTTGTAGAAAAATTAAGTGAATTGTTTCCAGAGTATGAGTTTTCTGAGGCTGGATGGGGAACCGACAATGTACTAGTAAAAAGTAAGTCTAATGAAATAATGATATCATTAGATAACTGGTATAGTGAAGATGATAATAATCAAGCTTTAGTATTAAGAAACTTTCTAAGAAATAATATAGGGGATATTGATGAGAAAAGATACAAAGCCGTACTAAATCAAAGAATGCTTGATAGAGTAGAAAATAAATACCATAACACATTTGGATTATCTACTTTGGACAGGTATTTAGAAGCGACTAAATGGGAAGGTGTACCAATAGATATAAAACAAAAAACAGAAGAATCAAGAAAAGAATTTGCAATTGATCTAGGTTTACAATATAAGGAAACAGTATTAAGAACAAAAGACTTAAATGAAAACGAAAAAAATGCAGCGCTAGCAAGTTTAAAACAAGACAAAGAATCAATATCAATAATAAATAAATATGCTGACGATGTAAAATCTGAATACAATATAGTATCGTCATATAAAAAAGATATAAATAATTCAATTATAGGTTTAGATAATAAATCAAAAGAAATTGATTCAGATAAAAAAAATATAGAGCTATATATAAAAAACATACAAGAAAGAGTTAACAATAATCAGATAACTCAAGAAGAACTTGATAAAGCAAATTCATACATAAAAGATCAGTACTCTAAATTAAATATAAAGATAGAACAATACAATAAAGAGTCTGATGATTTAAAATTAAACATAAAAAATTTAGATGAAAAATCATTATCATTAAAAAATAATTTAAAAAATGTATCTCTATCTCAAGATGCAGTAAATAAGTCTATTGCCGCAAATTATTTAATAAAAGAACAGCAAGGAACATTTATTGGAGGACTAGGATATTCAGCTGTTGATGGTATACTTTCTATACCTAGGATGATTGCTCAGGCCGATAAACAAACCAAAGACGAGTGGATTCAAGCTATTGTTGGTGCAGGTACAACTGAGGAGTATATGAACTCAGATGATAGATGGGACCTTACAAAGGCTGCATTTCAAATGTCAAGGTCAATGTCAGCCATGGCGGCTGGATGGGCACTTACAGGTGGGGGGACTTTGGCTCCTGCGGCAATAGGAGAATACTTATCTCTTTATGCTATGAGCTATTATGAGATGAAGGATGAGCTTGATCAAATGGACATACCTGGTGTATCTGACAGAGACAAATTACTTATGTCTGGAGCTTATGGAATTGTAGGATCAGTTCTTGAAAGATTTGGGTTGAGCTATGCCCTCGGAAATAAAGTATTAAAAAGAAGTATATCCAATGAGGTTCTTAAGTTAGCGTTTAGTCAGATCCCAAAGAATGCTTCAAAAGAAATGATTGAGGCACAGATAGGAAATAGTATTAAAACTTTAATAGGAAAGGGTGTTATAACTACACTTGGAACATCATTGGTTGAGGGTGGAGTTGAAGGTAGTCAAAGATTGGCTCAACTTGGAATTGAGGAGGCATACGATAGAATGAAAGGTACAGGTTATTTTAATAATCAGTCTGCTTATGAGATACTAGGAGATGTAGCTTACGAGTCTTATATGGGATTCTTAGGTGGTGGTATTGTAGAAACAATACAACAATCTGGAGACGTATTAAAAAATGGTACATCTGCATTTAAAAACGAGAAGCAAATACAACTACTAATAGAATCATCAAGAACACTTGGTATAGATGAAGCACTAGTATCCAAGCTAAAGTCAGACATGCTAAATGGCAAAATAACAAAGCAAGAGGCCGAGGATATGCTTAACTCATTTAAAGAGATTAAGGGTAAGATTAATTCAATACCAAGTGATATGTCTATTGAAAATCAATCTAAGGCATTAGACTTAATACTAGAAAGAGATAAACTCAACAAAGAAATAGAAGGGAAAGACCCTAACTTAGTTAAACCGCAGTCAGACAGGATAACTGAGATAAACAATCGTCTGCAAGAATTATCAAAAGAAAATGCCGTACAAGAGCCAAGCACAGAGAGCGTACTTCCACGCCAACCAGAAACAACTGGAGAAACAGGGGGTGAACGTGAAGGAATGGGACAAGGAGTCCAAGGGGAAGAAGTTGCCCAAGAAGGTGTCGAGCAAGCCCCAATCGAAAGCAAAGTCCAAGAAATAATTCCAGGTGAGAAGGCCACAGTTGCTGACGTAGACATCGTATATCCAACAGAGCCACAGGCAGAGGAAAGAAAGGCATTTAGATCTACCAGTGAGTACGTTGAGAACGTATCTAAAGAACTCCCTATTGAAGATGTAGAGACGTTGACAAAAGAACTTGACGGAGACTTCGGTTTGCTTACAGCTGAGAACCCAATGGCACAACCTCTTACCGAGGAAGAAAACAAACAACTAAACCAAAAGGCTGAGGAGTGGCTAAATAAAAAGGGATACAAGCCAAGACGTGTGACTGGAAAGTATGGACAGGCAGAGAACTCTTTCTTTGTGCCTAACCTAACAAGACAGGATGCTATTGAATTTGCTAAACAGTTTAACCAAGAGTCTGTAGCACACTCTGACGGATTGGTGTACCAAGACGGATCAATGAATCCAAGGGTAAAGGCTAACGATAATTTAAGCTTTACTGAGAGCTATAACCCAGGCTCTGACTTTGTTTCTGTAGTGAACACAAAGGATGGCCTAAAGACATTCTCTATTGGATACAACTTTGACGAGAAGGTAATGCCAGAGCAACAGGCTGCTACACAAATATCTGAGGTTACTATTACTCCAGAGACCAGCCAGACTGTTACTGAAAGAATTAATAAGGAGACTGACACAAAAAGAAAAAAAGTCTTTACAGCTGTTCAGAAGGTATTGTCTGCTATTCCTAATGCAAAAATAATTTTGCACGACAACACTGATGCATTTGTTGCTGGTGTTGCCAAGTCTGCTGGTATAACAAACGATGAGGCTATATCTCAAGGTGTTAATAACAACAGAGGGTCATACGTTAATGGTGATATACATATTAACTTAGAAACGGCTGGCGTGACCACCGTTTTCCACGAAGCATTCCACGACCTATTGGCTAAGAAGGGTATGGATAACAATGCATTGTTAGACATGGCTAAAGGTCTTAAATCAGTTATATCCGACAAAGCACTTAAGACAAGACTTGATAAATTTGTATCTAACTATGAGCAGGGAGAAAGAGCTGAGGAGTATACTACTGAGCTTGGAGCCATCATGGCTGAGGCTCAGAGAGAACTATCTACAACAAAGTTCCAGCAGTTTAAAACACTAGTCAATAAGATTGCCAAGAAGCTAGGTCTTCCTGTTGTCTTTTCTGCTGCATCAACTGCACAGGACGCTGTTGACTTTATGAACTCAATGTCTGGTAAGCTTGGAAGAGGTGAGCAGATTGAGGTTGGTAATGTATCTAAAGTTATTCCATCTGAAACAGATAAATATGGTAACTTAAAAAAACCTTCAGAATCATCAATAAAAAACATTAAAAATCAAAAACCAAAAATAGTAAATGATGCAAAGTCAAATGTAAAAGAGGGTAAAACTGTAAGCACTAGACTTCCTAAAAAAGATAATATACATTCTACTAGAGACTACATAGTAAGTATGAAATCTCTAGAAGAAGATGCGTCTAAGGATAAAAAAATACAGGATCAATATATAAAAATAGCAAAAGAAATATCTTCATACGGTATATCAAAAATAAAAAATGTAGAAAATTTTGATGATGCTAAAAAAGTAGTAAATGATTTTAAAAATTCTGTAAAGTCTAACTTAAAATGGTTACATAACTCATTTGGTGTTGATGTAAGAGACATATCAAAGTTATGGTATGATGGAGCAAATATTATTTGTAATAAAATAGCAAATCAATATAATTATTCCTTAGAACAAGTATCTGGAGTAATGGCTGTACTTAGTCCTCAAATGGATTGGTTTAGAAATTTATCATTAGGCGAAAGAGTAATAGATATTTATACTAATCAACAGAATTCTATTTTTGATTCTAAAATGATAGATTATGTAAATAATGCTACGTCTGGTACTGGTAAAAATAAAGTACCATTATTTAAAGATTCTAAAGAAATAATTTCAAGAGTAAAGAATAAAAAATTATCAGAATTAAACAATAAAGACAAAGCATATTTTATCAGAGTATTTGATGAGGTATATAATTCGAGAGAATATAATAACATATCTCCTAATGGAGAAGTAAATGGATTAGTTAGAAAATCTGATGGATCTCCTGGAGCTTGTGGATGGGGAGCATTTCCTACAATAGAAAAATCAATATCAATACTTCAAGATGGATCTATTGAAAATATATCTTCTAATCTTGGTAATATGCATAAGGTTAGAAATTTCTTTAACAATATATCTAATCCAAATGATCCAGATGCAGTTACTATAGATACTCACGCAGTTGCTGCTGGATTACTTCTACCATTAAGCGGAAGCTCAAAGCAAGTGCTATATAATTTTGGTGGTGCAGGAAATGTAAATACTGGAATGACTGGAACATATCCAGTATATGCGGATGCTTATAGAGAACTAGCAAAAGAACTTGGATTGCTTCCAAGAGAAGTTCAAAGTATAACTTGGGAAGCTGTGAGAGGTTTATTTAAAGCTACATTTAAGTCAAACAAAAATAACGAGTTAAATATAAATAAAGTATGGGATGATTATAGTTCTGGATCTATATCTTTAGATGAAGCTCATACTAAAATAGAAGATATTGCTGGAGGAATAAGTAAACCAGTTTGGTTTGAATATATGGCTGATGGAAATAAAATATCAATGGATGAAAATTCAGCAGCTGTAGATCAATCTAATCTTGATAATGAATCCATAGAACCATCAAAAATCAAGGCCCAGAAAGTACTTCCAGAAAGTGTAGAGAAAAGACTTACTGAAGATGGAAATGGTAACTACGTGTTCCATCACTACTCAAGTTCAAAGAGAGACTCAATAAAACCAACTACTGGTGATGGTAGCTTTATGGTTTCTAAGGAAGAGGCATCTGCACTAGCTAGTGTAAATGGTGTTGCACAGTACTACGCAATGGCTGATCAAAAAGAACAGGGCACTGGTAACGTTCAGCATACCGTACTTGTTCCTATGAATGAGGTATACTACTTACAAGAAGACAAGTTAAACCTATACGATAAGGCAAAAGAAGAGTTCCAAAAGGCTAGACCAGGACAGGCGTTTAGTCCTAACTATCAAGCTGCATGGATTGGAAAGGTAGCCAATGATATGGGTTATAAGATGCTTGTTAGCGAGTGGAGAAATGGAGAACTTAGAGCTCAAACAACACTAGAGTTAAAACCAGAGTCTAATAATATAGAGATGAAACCTAGAGAAAAGGTGACGTTTAATGTTGGTGACAAGGTAAATGTATTTGGTGACGATGCTGTTGTGACAGAAGTTAACGGTGATATCGTATCCTACAAGGGAGACAGATCATCAGGATCTATTAATGTAGTTCGAAGCAAGCAGTCAATTAAAAAGATAACATCTGCTAGGTTTCAGAAACAATCCAAAGAAGACGCTATACAAGACGCCAAGGATATACACGAAAAGTCGTTCAAAAGATTTAAAGATAGTAAGAGAGCTATAGCGAACGCTGTAAATAATCTTGAGAAGTCAAAGTGGTACAGAGATGCTGACGATATACAGAGAGAAGAGGCCGTAAGAGAAATCAAAAATTTCTTTGGAGAAAAAATAAAGTCCGCCCCATCTGTTGCTAAGGTTACTGGTAAAACAAAACAAACAGCATTTGTGTCCGACCTTGCTGCCGCAATTCGTGACCAGATCAAGCTACAGGCACGATCATCTAGAGAGACGGCTAAGAACATTAACGACAGACGTAAGGCACTTGGTACAGCAATAAAAGAGGTAGTTAGCAAATACAAAGGAAAGATCACAGAGAGACAGCTAAAGTCTATAAATACAAGGATTGCAAATGTTAATCTATTTAACCAAGAAATGGTTGAGAGAGTAATAGACTACGTGAACAAGGTGATGAACAATGCCGAGTATGCTACTAAAGTAAACAACGCATTTGCAGAGAGACGTGCCATTAGACGAATGATGAAGTCTGGAAACATGGCAGAGACTGTCGCTGTTGCTAAGGAATTCACTCAGATTGATCCGTCAATGGTTGATGACATAGATGCGTACCTAGAGATGGCCCAAAAAATAAGAGGGGCCGTAAAGTCATCAAGACGTGTAGGAGAAACCGTATCATTAAAGCAGATTGTGAACTTTGGTGAGGCATACGAGTACATTAAACCTGTACTTGATGCACAAGAAGAGTCCATGAAGAACATGCTATTGGCGGAGCACAACGATCTTGTTGAGTCTGGAGTAATATCTAAGGATATGACCTTAAAAGATATCAATAAAATACTTAATAAGATAAGGCTTGATGAAAAGGTAGATTCAAACGAAGAAGAATCTGCAAGAGAATTTCTTAAAAATAAATTGTATTTATTAAAATTGCAATTAGGTTCATACATTGAAAACAAAGGTTACAACCCACTTACTGGTGAGGTTATGGATATTAGTGACCGCAACAAGCAGATGATTGCAAAGGTTGTTAAGTCAGACATGAACAACATGTCTACCAAACAAATGACCGAAATGGTTGACTCTCTGTATAACTTTTTAGAGAACGGAGCAGTAGGAGGTATAGAGGCGGCATACAATACTTATGTTGGCGAAAAAAATGCCGCATCTCTTGAAAAACAAGTCGTGGTTGCAAGGCCATTAAAAATGTACTTCAATAAAAAACTTGGACAAGTATCTGCTTATGAAGTAACATCACTAACTGAGTTGTTCAATAGAATGTTTGTTGGAGTTACAAAAGGTATAGACGTAATGACAGATTCTGGACTTGCTGATGTTATATTAGGTGCAAACAAAGCAAGAAGACAAGTAAAAGAAATACAAGACAACTACGTTAAAAAGTTTGGAAAAATTAAAAACTTTTTTCAAATTGAAAATGTATACGAAAGAGGAGCGCTTGCATTTTTAACTAGAAACTTAATAGGAAGCGACATAGAAGTAAAGTCAGAATTTAATAGACGTGTAGATATATTATTACAAAGTATTGATGCGCTAAGAAATGGAACCGAAAGAGAACAAAAAATGGCTGATGTCTATGAAAAAGTATTAGGAAAACTAGACGTAAATTCAAGGGATCTTAATACAATTAAAAGTAAAGCATCAAGCACAAATATTGAAGCTGTAGAATGGTGGATAAATGAGTGGTCAACACACTACTCTGATTTATCTGACGTGTCTAAGTCTGTTTATAATACAATACTAGGAAAGGATGTAAACTATACTCCAGATAGACTTAAAACAACATCAGAAGGTTCTAGTCAGACAATAAATGATAAAATACTAGAAAGTAAATCAGCATTTTTAATGAATACTGATGCTATAACAGACACAAACGAGTCTGGTGTAATGATAGCTTCTGTTAGACCTAAACAATTGCCAAAAGGAAGATACGTAAGCCTAGATTTTGATGTAAATAATATAGAATCACTTACAGGTGCATTGGTCGATATAAATACAGCTGGAGCCATAAGACAGGTATCATCATTTTTTAAATCAAAATCATTTAAATCAATTGTTCCCTCAGTGGAAGATAGGACAATGTTAAATGAAAGAGTAAATAAATATATAAGAAGAGCAAAGAATAAATTATCTGTTCCTAGCGATGTATTTAGAAATATTGACAACGCACTAAATACCATATCATCAGTAGGTACAGCGTTAGGCCTAGGTGGTGTATTTCAGTCAGTTAAACAGACAGTTTCTGTTGCTATGAGTACAGCAATACAGACAGGTAATAGTTTTAATATATATGCTGGTAAAGACTTTAATAACTGGTTAAATACAACTGGCGCAACTGTGACTAATAGAGGTCAAGAATCACTTACAGCAATTGAGAGTGCAAACAAAAAATTGCAATCATTTAATGGTAAATTTGATCAAGCACTTACAGAAATTAAAAAATGGAGTCAATGGCAACTTAGATTGTTTTTATCTAAGCCAGATGTTTTTGTGGCAAGGGCTGCATTTAAATCTTACTATGAACAATATTTGAAACAAAATGGATATGATGTGTCAAAAATAAATTGGGACACATGGAACGATACAATTAAAAAAGAAGGTATAGAAGAACTAAACAAAAAAGCTATTATTTATGCAGATACAATGGTGTCAAGGCAACAAAACGTATCTGACGAAAGATTAGCTGGAGAATTACTTGCAAATGAAGATTCAGCCAGAAAGTTAATAAGAAAGGTAGTGTTTCCTTTTGCATCGTTTAGTATTAACCAAAGAGCTAGACTTGTTGCAGACATAAATGCATTATTTTTAAACTGGAATAATATATCTAAAGAAGATAAAGCAATAGCTATTAAATCAATAGCTGGTACTGTTGCAGAACAGGCTGTATTTCAGTCAATAAACTTTACAATTGGAATGTCAATATATTCTATAGCACAGTCTTTAGCTGGTCACGATGATGATGATGATGAATGGGAAAAAAGAATTCTTAATGCGACAAAATATCCTCTAAGATCTTTGTTTGCAGACTTTGTTTCTCCAAATCCATTATCAGATGATGCTGTAATATTTGGAGCTGATCAATTATTAGCGATGATGGATGCTCCAAGTGATGGGGAAATAAAACAAGCGATAGAGGATGAACAAGAACTTAGAATAGCTACAGGTAAACAGCTAATGACTGAATCGCAAATAAATAAGTTTAAAGAAGAATATATAAAAGAAAATACTTATCAGCTTTCATATAATTTTTCTAATCATGAAGAAGGTAAATATGGTCTATTTTCTATAACAATTGATCAATACAAAAGATTGTCTGAAAATTTTGAAATGGCTAAAAATGGAACATTTACCGATGAATACATGGGTAAGGAGACAACGAAGTACTTAACCGATAAAGATAAGTCACTAGCAATGTGGGTATTCTATGGTCTAGAGGTTCCATATTCTACTGGGGCTGGATTAAAAGAAATGGGTCAAGTGGCTAATAAAACTTACTCAATAATAAAGAAAAGAGCGCTAACGGAAGATCAGTATGAGGTCTATAAAGAATTTAAAAAAGAATTTAAAAGAGAACCTCAAGAATGGGAAATAAATATGATTAAGTCATCAAAAAGTCCTAAATATTCTTTTGGAGCTATGAGATATGTTCAAGATTTTGGAGGATTAAGTAATCAACAAGGAAAGGAATACGCAAAAGTATTTGAGAAAACTGGAATGGTGTTGCCTCCAGCTGTATTTGATATGATCAAGCAAGGCAAATCATCAGACAAAGCATTTCAAAAGTACAAGCAAGAAATGAAAAAGGAATTAAATACTGATGTAAGCGATAGAGTTTTTAATTAAAATAAGTGAGTCAACCTAGCAACCTGTCCATTAATTGGATGATGTATGAATGCCTCTACAGCCTTTGGTGCGTGCTGATATCCATTCCTATGATGCCAGCTGTCAGTTCCAGATGGTGATCTCAATGTCTCAACGTTTACAGACATGTAGTCCTTAGAAGACTTATGATGGATGTGATGACCATATATATATCTGTGATTGCACTTATGCCACTTGTCTGAAGCCTCGTGAGCCATAAGTAAAGGAAGGTCTTGAATTTTTGCTCCGTCCATGTGAGTTGAACCAATCAAATTATTTCCATAAACTGTGTACTTTCTGTGCTTCATGTCATTGTCAAAACTTACATTGTCGCAATCGCTGAACCACGCCTCAACACACTGCAACAACATAAATCCAGACATGAAGTCGTGGTTACTTGGATTAAAAACAACATGCACATCGGCCACTGTCATTAATGATTCAATGACATCGATTAATAATTTCTTAGCCATTATGAAGTTGTCGTACCACATGCCATCTGTATCCTGTGGAGTTCCAGATGTTGTTTGTCTCTTTGGATTATCTATATGAAGAATGTCATTACCAGCTATAAATATAATCTTGTCAATATTATAACCAGACGCTCTATTTATTATTCCACTCATTCCGTCCATTACTCTTTGAACGGCTATCTGTTGATTATAGTCTTCTCCAGTCTCAAATGCAGATGAAAGTTTACCTATATGAACGTCAGCTGGATCAAATACTAGGCAGTGTGGGTCTTTTAACTTGTCTCTTTTTATTTTCTTGTATGATGGAGACCACTTCTTTATTTCAGATATAAGCTCAGTCTTAAACTCATCCAAATTAACTTCAGACGAATCTCCCTTGACGTTAATACTGAAGTGCTGACCTTTGTGCCAGTAGTGTTTGACATCCTCAACTGGGATTCCCACTCTTTCACACTCATCATATAGAGCTTTATTTGTTTCGTAATTAATGATTGCTCTTCTTACGTATCCCCTACTGTTTTCGCTACTATCACCAAAAACTCTTCTAGCTATTTCTGTCTTGTTAGTCATACCAGACCTATAAAGGTCCAATATCTCCTGGGTTTGATTCGTGACTTTTTTTGACATCCTTTAAAATTTTGATTAAAATATCGATTGTTTTATTTAATTCGTCTATGTCATTATCCACCATTGACTCGTAAATAGTATCTGTCAAGTCGTTGATGTCTGCCATCAAAATATTTATATAAGTAATCTTACTCATTTTAGATAATGAGTGACAAATATAATAATTTATCTATAAATCTGCAATCCAATTACGAAAAACTGTACCCATATTTATTACTTCATTGTAAAAATCACTCACCTCCTTATCATTTTCATGGTCCATTCTTTCATAAATCTGATTGCCTAACTTATAAACTTCATCTACAAAATCATTACCAGATTTTTTTATTTGCTTTTTGTATAGTCTTGGAAAGTCGTCCTTAACGTCTTCCATGAAGTCCATCATGATTGGTAAAATACCTACCAAGCACGCCAGTTTTTTCTCTTTCGAGATAGATTTGTTGTTCGTCATAGCTTAAATCATTAAAGTTAAAATTAAAGTTTTGATTCATTAGTTCTTCTTCTGTATAGTAAGGTTCGTTCTTGTGACCAAGTATCTTACCAACATACCTAGTTGTAAATAACATACTCAAGGTATAGTTCTGTATTCCTAAAGTTTTTAATATATCGCTAACATGTATTCCATTGGTCAGCATTTTCATTATCTGATCCTTGTTGTCGTATACATACATGTTCCTATCATGATGATTCCTGTACCGAAGATTTAATTCCATGTTCATTTAGTTCTTTCATTCTATATACTTGAAGGGCGCTAGGCTTTTTACCTGGCCTTTTAACCTCTATAAACTCAACGTCTGAGTCTCTTGGAATAGCGATAAGATCTGGTATTCCTGGCTTATTAGTCTGTATTAGTTTAATGACATAGTATCCCTGTGCCTCAAGCTTCTTTATTATCTTCGCCTGTATCTGTTGCTCTGTCATTAAAGTTGCAATAGTACTTGCTAAGGTAATTGGTTACCTTCTCAAGATTGGCAAATCTAACAAAATTTAAATCAGAATCCAAGACTTTTATTTTTTTTATTACAATGACACCATCCTTATACTCGTAATCACATATCTCAAGTATCTGCTGTTCTGGTGTTTCTAGATCAAACGTATCAACCAATAGTCTAATCATTGGGTCATTAATCATCTTCATACTACTCTTATTATTAGTGACTTGTTAAACCATCCAATAACTAGAATTCCTTCTCCTTTAATTTTACTGTAAGCAATTACTGGCAGTAAAAAAAACATTTTATCTTCCATAATCTTTCTTAAAAATATTCAACGTATAACTCTTCTTTGATTTGACAGCCTTGTATATCTTGTCTTCTATACTACCACTTGTAAATATCCAGTATACCTTATTATAAAGTCTATCCATTGTTGTCATCCTGTCTCTAGCCTGCCAGTAGCTTACAGCACTAAAGTCAATGCTATAAAAAACTAAGTATTCAGCATTTTTTAAGGATATACCCTCACGACCAGATACAATTTGTAAGGCAATAACCTTAAACTTACCAGTATCAAAGTCATCTAACTCGGTAGTAAGTTCGTCTCCGTATACCTGCTTAAGTGCATTCAACTCCTCTTTAAATTTATAGAACACACCAATTCTTGTGGTCGCAAATTGCGACTTCAAGAACTCAGCCTTAAATGTTGACAGAACCATTGACTTACCACTCTCAAACTTAATTGTACCACCTGCAAGTTGGTGCATTTTTTGCATCAACTTAGCTGGAGTGTCCGCAAGTATAACCTCATCCTTACCCTCAACTACAAGGTCTTTCTCAAGCTTTTTTGATATGTTCTTTACTATCTCTGGCATGTCAACGTATAGTATATCCTCCTCAATCTCTGTAGAAAATCCTGCCTGCTTCTGTGTGTACGTTATCATGTACGGTGACACCACAGACATTATCTCTTTCTCTCGTCCTCTTGAGTAGTCGTTTACCATTAGTCCGTTGATCTTTCTTTGAAACTTGTCAACATACATATCGGCCCACCTATAGAAGTTGGCGAACTCCTTAAACACATTGAAAGGGTGTACCCAAAACTGGTGGTATATCTGAGAATACGACTCTGGTGTTATAGTGCCGCTAAGTAGTATCACCTTTGGAAACTGGCAATCAATAACCAACTTTCTTACCTGTTTTGCTCTTAGGCTAGGTTTTGGGAATGCACTCATGGTGTGTGACTCGTCACATATAATTACATCAAAGTCCTTTCTATCTACCTTGTGTATGCTCTCGTAGTTTGTTATAACTATATCATGGCCAGGAAGTATCTTATCAGCATCAGACTGAATGGATGATATCGCCTTCTTCTTTGTAAGAAATAATATAGAGGTAAACCCTAAAACTCTACATATCTCCAAAGATGTAAAGGTCTTACCAAGCCTAACTTCCATGGCCAGACATAGTATATAACTATCTCTCAATATATCTACACCTTTCTTAGATATATCAACTTGATAGTCACGCAGTTGCATTATTCAGTAATAATATACAGTCATCAATCTCCATCTGAACATCTAGATAGTGATGCCCATAAAATCTACCCTTACCTTCCAGCAGAACATTTATACTATAGATTGGCCTGTACCTTAGAATTGTCCTGTCCATGGTATCTAAAAACTTAATAGTCATCTTGAGATCGTCAATCTTTTTCACAATTGAGTCGTAATCTCTATGATTATCAAATGTAACCTTAAGAAGTAACTCATAAAACTCAAGACGATTTTTTAAAAGTGATTTACTTAATTCCATAATTAAAAATTTAATTCAGTTTGATCTTTTAATCTAATAAATTCAACAATCTTACCATGTGCGTTTCTAAATATCTTTGGCTTTTCTCCAAACTTATATTCACCAAACGAATCTAGCCATCGGTAAAACCTATTGTGAGACAACTTAAATCTTCCGTAAGTACTATAGTCTGGATATTCTTCAGTAAACTTGTTGTACATCGTCTGACCTGGGTTTGGGTTATTTATCTTGACATAGTCATTGTCCACTGATGTTGCCCACTCCCAAAATTCTGCCGATGTCTCAGCAATAAACTTGCGTGTCTTTAAGTTCATAAAGTCACAACGTATAAGCCCTTGAGAAAGATATAGCTGTAGGTTTGATATCATGTAGTTATCAAATCTCGACCACTCATCGCTGTCCCATCCAACAAACAACATGTGACCAAACTCAGTCTCTGGAGTAAACATCTTTGAGTAGTACTGCTTAAACTCTAGGTCCCACTTTCTTCTCTCAAAGCTATTACCTGCGCCCTTGATAGCGTAGTTTGTTGTGATGACAATCTTTGGAGAGTTCTCAAATGGTATGTGTATCTCGTCTTTGTTTTTCTTCTCAAGAGTTATACCCTCGGTAATAACTGAGAATAAACGCTCAAAATCAAAGTTTTTGCTTACGTCATCAAATACCAGTGTTTGAGTATCTACCTGTACACGTTGATAAGGGAATGACTTCTGGAAACTAAATCCTTTTCCGTCAATAATTACCATCTTTTTGATGAACGAAATCGACTTAACAAAGATCCCTTTCCCTGTACCACCTTCAGGATTATCGCTAATAACCTCGTCATTAAGTATGACAGCAGGGCAGTAGCTAGCAGGCTTATAACTATGCAAAAGATAGCCAATCGTTGACTCCATAGAATTAATTCGGCCCGAATTGTTGCCAGAAATGTTTTTAACAAATCTCTTATATTCACAATCATCTGTTTTTAATTTATTGAATTCTCTATTTATTTTTTGTTTTTCCCACACATAACCACCCAAGTCCTTATAGTCAATCATTTTAACGTCACACTTTGTGACCTTTACAGCGCAGTTACTATAATAAAGGTATGCTTCGTCAATAGTGTCAACCATGAAGTTAGGATCAATCTTTGCAACATAGTTTAAGAATGTCTCTTGAAAGAACTTAGTGTTGATGGCAAAGAAGTTATACACCGACATATCATTGATTCCCATTAGATAGTCCAACACAAAGTCTTTTATCATGTCTTCGTTTGTGTCACTAATAATGTTATCAATGATTCTAACAAAAACAAAATTATTCGATCCGTTTGGGTAGTACTTATAGAATCCATTTCCTTTTAGATAGTCTCTAAATAGATGAGGTATAAGGTCAATCTTACCCTTGCTACTCTTTGACCAAAACGTGTTATACTCCTGTGTCTCAACCATCTCGTTGATTATGTTCTCGTCAATGTCAATAAAGTTCTCCTTTATCTCATTAACTGGTACACCCCTAAGGATGTCGTTCTTTATGTTGGTCGTCTTGTCTACATCCTCGTAAAACTTAGTTGCGTGATCTTGAATGTTCTTGTATGCCGACCAAACAATGGTCTTAATCTCAGAGGCCATGTCACCATCGTCATAATGCATTAGGACTTCAAGTGCTTCATCCTTAGATATTCCGTACTGATTGAGTGCTGATGCAAAGATGAACAGGTTATTGTTTCGTTGTCCCTTAACCATGCCATAGCTTTTGTTCCACCACAACGACAATCTCCTAACAACCTCGTTAGAGTCATTGATAATTATCTTTGGTCTTGGCTTAACAAAGTCATCGCTATTGTCCATCTCAATCCAAGTGTCAGACAGCTCATTGATATATATGTCTGGATCATAGCTCTCGTAACACACACGAGATATGTTCTTGCACGACTTGTCAAACTCATCGCAGTTGTAGTACTTTTGCAATGCCACAAAGTACTTCTTGTGGTTTGACGCATCTTTAGGTATTCTAACAAGAACCTTTAGCCCATCACCAGATGGTGACGTAAACACAGAGTACGAGTACTTGTCGTTGCACAGGTCTTGTCTCATCTGATACAACGCCTGATCATCCTTAAAACCATCAAAGTCTATACATATCAGTCCGCTGTGCTCGATGATAGCGTTGTCAGCACGTCTAGAGAACTGACCAGAAAATAAAATTGAAGGAAGACCTTTCTTTAGGTTGTTACGTTGCTCCTTGTCATCGGCAGAACGTATCATCTCAACTAGGTCCTTTGATACACCATCTCTAATTCTATCTAATGCAACTAGTACGTCTACGTGATAAGGCTTGTCAGTTTCATTGATTGATTTAAAGTAGGTTATCATAGCATTGATTTTAATTTTTCTAAATAAATTGTTGCGTCCATTAATTCTTCCTGTAGGTGTGTTATCCACTCCTCAGTAGACAGGTCTTTCCTGTCCATTGTCGTGTTATACTTCTTGATTCCTACGGCTGATCTGTGCCGCATTTTAGAGACAACAGCCTCTACTACACTGTCAACCTTGATGTCGGCAGTGGATGTTGATTCCCATTGCATATATTTGAGTTTAATTTTATTTAATAAAGCACACAGCCGCCATGTCAGTGTGTGCAGAGTTTTTACCTACATGGAGGCTAACCGCAGAACCCTAACTGCAACCAATTACGCTAGAGTTAGAAGATAAAGAGTCTCGTTAACAAGACCAATCATCTCATCCATAATATTTTGTAAGTCTGAGGGGTAATTTTTTCTTTCTCCCTCAATTAAAGATTGCATCTTTTTCATGTGATCAACAGCGTCTTCCTTTTTTGTTTCTGGTATAACGATTGAAACACGTTTGTTTCTACCAAAATACTTTTCAGTAAATGAGTCGGTCAAGTCAAGTATACTATCGTAGTACTGATTTAATGCCTTGTGCTCAGCAAATGACGTTGTGTCTAAGTGTTGTAAATGCATTGCATCTCTTGATGCAAATAGCATACCTATAAATTTTCCAGCTTCCATAATTATTTTTTTTTACAAATTTACTACTTTTCAGTGATCCCGTTTGGATTCGAACCAAAGACCTACTGCTTAGAAGGCAGTTGCTCTATCCAACTGAGCTACAGGACCGTTAAAACTATTTGTCTAGTTTAATCTGATTCTCATCTAGTATCTCATAGAACTTATCTCTAATTCTTTCTACTATCTTCCACTCCTCTTCATTAAGTTCTTCATACTTCCATAGTGTTCTTAACTCCTGAGAGATGTCCCACAGAGCTGAGTACATCTTGCCACCTTGTATAGCAAAGTCAAATTCTGCTTGGTCATCAGGTAAATTAAATGTTAAGCGTGCCTTCATCTTATTCTGATTTAATAATTAAATAAAAAATGGTCTTATTGTTCCTACTCCAACTGCAAATCCAAAAGCAAAAGTCAAAGCAATATACAATCTCTCTTTAAATGTTTTGGCTTCAATGTTATAGTGGTTCATGGGCAAACATAATAAAGGATTTACAAAAACCATCAATACCATTCCTATCCAATTTTTGTCCATTAGAAATCTGAAACCAGCAATACTGTTGGCTTCTAATATAATTGCAGTAAAGAAAACTAAAATAAGTTTGTGCTTAAACTTCATCTTATTCTGATTTAAAGGTTTCTAATAAGTCTACTGTTCTTTCAGCACCATCATACTTAGACTTTGCATGTAACATTTCTCCATTTATATTTATATTCTTGTCTGGATATGTTGCTACAAACTCTGCAAAACTACACATCTGCTCCTTCTCCATTGCTTTGGCTTGCATAAATAAATTTTGATAATAAGGGTCATATTTATCTATGGTTGGTAGTTGTTCCATCAACCACTCTACTGCTGTTTGTTTCATACTTAATCGGTTTTTATACGTTTATAGGTTTAAAATTTGTCAAGTTTTTTAAGCTTATAGGTTGACATCACAAACTGTGATCCCTAGCGTCAAAGTCTCTTGGAACGTCATTTAAGTTTATTATACGTATACCCATTGCGTCCTGTAAAGTTTCCATTATCGAGTCAGCTGTTGCTCCCCAGTACATATCACAAGAGAAACCGCCCTCATTAATGTGGTATGGTGGGTCAAGGAAGTATGATTGCCAATGATCATTAGATCTGGCAGTAAACCTTCTACAACTTTGTTTCATGGGACAATCTGTCCCTGGGCACATTGTTATGTCGCTCATTTTATTTTAAATTTAATTGTTTCTACTAGACCATTGTCGTACATGTTAACCCTATACACACCAGACTTTATTTGGTGAAAGTTTAACGTTGTAGCGCCCTCTATTGCAATCTTTGGCATGTACATTTTATTGTATCTATACACCATGATTGAGTCGTAGCTTGGGTTTAGCTTCATCGAGTATGCGTCACACCTTGATGTCGTCTTGCATGATAACGCAAGAACAGGAATAAGTAACAATAATTTTTTCATTTTGATTAAATTTAAAGTGGGTAGCCTAACTACCCACCTTGATTAGTAGTAGATTAAAACGGTAGAGGCTCGTCCTCTTTTACTGGTGTTGCAACAGGAGCCCCCCCAATCGCCTCAACTCTCCAAGCCTCAATGTTGTTAAAGTACTTGCCGTTATACTCTCGTCCTCGAATTCTAAACGACACCTCAACCTCTTGCCCCTCAACAAACTTGTCCAATACGTCAACGTTCTTCTGCGTTAACTGGAACAAGATGTCCTGTGGATACTGATCGTGTGGTTCGTTCAATACGAACTCTCTCTTTGTGAACTTCTCGCTCACTTGTACTGCTGGGTTTATAACCTTTAAAACCCCCTTCATTTTAAAATCACTCATTTGTTTTTATTGTTTAGGTAATTAAAATACATTGTTGCATAAGTCTCAGCTTTTTTTAACTGGCTGTCCATCCACACGATGTCATCGTCCGTCAGCTCTACTTTCACAATCGTCACTCTTAGCTCATCAGCCAAGTCGTCCATATAGTGCAGACTGTCTGCCTCGTTGTCTGGAATCAACTCCTCTGGTGTGTTACTAAGCACATACGCCACCTCACCCTCTGTCCACTTTTTGCCAGTCATCTTGGTTAGCATGTACAGGTAGTGTTTGACCTGCCAGTCGTAGCCTGCCTCCTTAACTTTCTTCTCAGCCTTCCTCACCGTCTTTGGCATTGTCTTCTTGGACCATGGACTCTTGATGTCGATCACCTTCATAGTGTCAACGTCAACAATGTCTGGATGACCTACAGATATGCCATGCTTCAGCTCGTAGTAGTCGTCAAACTCAGCAAGCTTGTGGTAGCTCCTAAAGAACAGCCTGTTGTACACGTCAATTGACTCGTGCTCTACGTCTGTACCCTTGGTCATCTCTCTTGAGCTTATGGATGTCTTGTAGCCGTACACCATCTCGTCAACCATCTCCTCGATAAATGTCTTAGCACCCTCGCTCAAGTCGTCAGACATCTCGGACTTCCTCTCAAGCTCGTCTCTCTCCTCGGCCTGCTTGTCAGTGAGCTTTATCTTCATCTTAAGTCCGTCAAGCTTCTCTCTCTGCTTGTCAGTTAGACCGCCCTTGCGTCCAGCAAATAACGGTGAGCATCCTGATGATCGTACCTTAATCATCTCCAAACATCTTTAGTTGGTCCTCGGTGATGGTGTACTGCTTCTTGATCTTGTCAATTGTTGTACGTCCAGTCTTCACCGCATCAATCGCCTTGTCCAACTGCTCGTCAGTTAGCTTAGGTAGCTCCTTCTTTGGAAGTGGACGAGTGCTGAATCTCAGCGCATCGACAAGGCCTTGAGGACTCTTGACCTTCTCGGTTGTGATGACAATTGTCTTGCCTACGTAGTCGTTAGGGTCAAACGATCCGAAGAACGTCTCTAGCCTCTTAAAGTTTGATCGGTTGCAAACCATTGGCTTCTCAAACTCCTTGAGCTTAACAAATACCTTGTCCTCCTTGCCCATCTCTCCCACAAATGTGTCTTGATAGATTCGCTCTATCGTCACTTCTTTCGGCTCGTACTTGCCGTTGACCTCCAAGTCCCATGCTCCCATGTACTTGTTGTCTTTCATTAGATTTCTCCAGTGCGCCATATATTTAATTTAATTGATTACAAAGTTTTTAATATTTTTTCTAATTTCCTAACATATTTCTGTTTTTTTTCCAACATTTTTGCTAATCTTTCCTCAATTGTATCTGATTCGTACATTGATTCATCGTCTCTTGATAGTTCAGATAGTCTAGATAGAATCTTTATTCGATTGTCGCACGTGTCAACGTTCACCTTGTAGCATCCTGCCTCCCATCCAACATTTGTGAAGAAGTGCATCTGCTCGTCAGTTATTGGCTCGTGGAAGTCGGAGGCCGTCATCGTGTTCATCACCTCAATGCGGCCATCCTCGTCAAAGCACTCTATCTTAACCCCATGGTCTATGTACCATGAGCTGTCCATCGTTCTGAATACCCTGTTGTCCTCGTTTGAGGATATCTGCTCCCATGCTTTCATATTATTCAATTTTATAATGAGTTAATAAATATCCGTCGCTCTCAAACAAATCAAACGTTACGTTTTCACATTCCATAAAGCAACTTGTGTATCCTCCAAATATGTTTTTACTTACATATGTTACTATTGCAGTTTTTTTATCACTTTTGTGTAAAAAATTAGAGAATATAGGTGCATTTAATTCGTATTCAACTGGTGTTTTTGATGTATCAATACCATTCATTGACAACACTATCTTATGGTTTAGTATTGCCTCGTCTTTTGTTTGAAATGTTGTGCTATGAACATAATGAAATGGATACTCAGTCATTTTGTTTGATTTATATCTTGAAGTCACAACGATTTTCTGCGACATTGTTACAAATGCAATGACTCCAGTCATCACAATTGTCATTATTGATTTTTTCATGGCTTAATAAAATAACATTATAAAATTGTAAATAATTGCACCCCCAGATACCATGTTTATAAGTACCAACGGAAGGGTTGCCAAGTTAAACTTGCCTATGGACTTTAAGGCAAGTATGTATGACAGCCAAAATATGACTGCCGATAAGATGAAGTTTACCATAGATTTATTTTTTTTGTTCGTCAATATAACTCAACACGAATCCAACTGCTACTAGTATGTTCATCCCCATGGATGCCAGTATCTCATATATGTCGTCATAAACGTTCACCGACAGGTGTACGTGACCGACCATCCAAAACGGAATGCTTAGATTCTGACTGATCCAAACGATCGTGTACCTTACTAGTTTAGACATGGCTTCATTGTTATTATTTGTACTATCGCCTTCTCAATCGATAGAAATATCGCTCCCTCAAATGCTATCTCAAAGAACATCATTGCGTGCTCCTCGTCAGCACAGCATATGTATATGTTGGACTCCTCGCCATTCTGTATGTATTTAATGTTGTACCTGTTCATAGTTGTTTTAATTCTTGTTCTACTTGTTTCCAATAGTGCCAACCAAATTGAAATTGACGAGTGTCTGTATTTGCAAGTGCATTTAATACCTCATCAATAGCAATTAAGGCACATTGCTTAGCGCAATAATCATCTACTGTTATTTCAAAATTTATCATGAATAACTCCTTTGCTTTTTCTTGTGGTGTCATAGTTCTAGCTTTACTTCAGTTATTAGGTTTCGTGAGTAGTACTCCTCGCTCCAATCACCCACCAAATATACGGAGACTAACGAATCTAACCAAGCCTGCCTGTTCCTAAACGACTCAAGTGGCTCGTAGATGAAGTGGATGTCGTACATCTTGCCGTCAATCTCCCTCGACTCCCACTCGTCAGTGTAGTCGAAGAATATTTCTGCTACCTCTTGATTGTCTACCGACAGAACTACTGACCGATAGAACGGATTTACTTTTGCTTTCATAATGTTGGTTTGTGTTAAAAAATGTTGGTTTGTGTTGATTTTTTTTTGAGTTGACACTCTGAAACCCTTGATTTTACTAGGTTAGTGTTAAAATGTTAATTTTTATACCCTAATTCGAAAATAAAAAAAATATTATATATATAGTATAGTATTATATAGAAAAAAAAATTCTACAATATTTTGGCTTAAAAATCAACATTTCAACATTCTGTGAGTCAACTCGTTGATTTACAGATAGTTAACCAGTGTTGATTTGAAAAAAAATTAACATTTTTCGTCATGAGTCAACACTAGTACCATTATCGTTATACCTAACAGGCTGATAGTCAGACAGGTATGCAGTTCGTTAGATATGTCTAGCTTGCTTCTGCCAAGAATCCATACACCAAGTACAGATACCATGGCTATTCTTGATAGTGTCTTCATTGTTCTATTTTTGAAATGAATAAATGTAGCTTCCTCTTGGATATGTAGCTGTTTAGGTAGTTGTCGTGATCGACCAATAGCTCGATGTGATGTAGTACGTACTTCCTTACATAGTGCTCTATTGACTTGATGTCGGTATAATTGAATGACTCTTCAGTTCCGTCTATCTTTGACAGGTCTTCCATGCCAGCAAATTTACCTAGAGGTAGAGAGAACACTGCGCCCCCTCTCTCAAACGTTTGTTCGCAAAAATTAATTAGGTTCATATCACAATCATCATTTAAGTTCTACAATAGTCTCCAAGTTAATCATTCGGAACTCTCGCTTGTG
>Ga0255172_1000096_pt1 | contig 40234 bp, 56 predicted proteins | sample Atl_Yuk_RepC_8d_FD_189952 | JGI IMG/M metagenome (GOLD analysis project Ga0255172, IMG submission 189952) | Freshwater microbial communities from Altamaha River, Georgia, United States - Atl_Yuk_RepC_8d | ecosystem: Environmental > Aquatic > Freshwater > River | place: USA: Georgia | collected... | reverse complement strand
TCCAGGCTTTCGGGACCAGCTTTTTCATCACCTTCCAGGCAATGTCTTTCGCCATCCGGTATGTAGGGGCGGCATAAAAGAATGTTTCGCCCGGCCTTTCGATCGCCCCACGCAGCAATTCGATACACGACAGGTAGCTTTTTCCGAAACGTCTACCCGCTACTAGCACTCTGAAGCGCTTGCGGCTGCTGAATACCTGCCCTTGTGCGTATCTCAGGTTCAGCGTTCCAGCTGCTTGGGTCATTCTGTAGTAGACGGGTACCTTCTAGGGTATTACAGGATTTCGAACCCCTCCCCCGGGTGTGTAACAGAAGGAGGAATTGGGGTTATATCAGTAGGTTCCTAGGGCTACGACCCACGCGCACAGAACCGCAACCCTCCCCCCGGTGGTGGCCAGGGGTCAGGCTCGGCGGTGGTGCTGTGTGACTCAGCAGCGGCGATCGGCGAGCAGTGCGCCAGCGCCAGCAGCGAGCAGGGCTAGCGAGACGGCCGGAGCGGTAGAGCAAGCGGCCAGCGCCAGCAGAGAGAAGGAGGCAGCTTTGAGCATGGGGTGGTTTCCCTTGGTGTGCTCTTAGTGTATAACAGCAGAGGCCAGGGAACAGGCCTACTGTTACACTTCGCAAGGTGGCAGCGGCAACGGCTCCAGCCGGTAGGGGTCCGGCCTGCAACGGCTACTTGGGGGTAGTGGTTCAGGTGTACTAGCCCGGCTGCCGCTTGTCTTCCACCACGATCGACAGGCTCGGGGCTTGCGTCTGCGCCAGCATCTCGGGAGACACCTCGCCAACCACTGCGCCAAGGTCTCGCATCAGCAACTGCGCCGATCCGATCTGGCCCTTACGGATCGCGGCGTCGATCGCTCGCATCCGCATAGCTTGCAGTCGTGAGACTATCCGCTCACGATCCTTGCTCCAATCCTGTTCATTCCACAGGGAAACGGTTTCCCAGTCGCGCCAGGCCGTCGCTTCAGCGATACCCTCACGATCCGCGTGATCTAGAACCAGCTGGCGAACAGGTAAGCCAGTCAGCTGCCGCTTGTACAGCCGCTTCTGCCGCTCTTCGATAACCGCGTTCGGGTTCCGCTTGCCGTAGGGCCGCTGCTGTTTAGTTACCTCTTGGCCTTCAGAATCGCTCACGGTTCCAGTCACTAACTGTTTGATCCCATGCTAACCTTTGCCGCTGCAATCGTTTGCAAGTGAGCGAAGCGAACGCCGCAAACAAAAGCCCGGCAACTAGGCCGGGCCGTGTGATCGGTGGGCTCCAGCTCAGACGCTACGGAACACAGCCCACTGGCAGCCGTTGATCCGCTGCAGCCAGAAGCCATCGCCTAACTCCAGCTCGCGCCAGGCTTCCTCCCAGTCAATGCAAGTGTGCGGCCACTGCGCCGTGGCTTGGATCAGGCCGGTATCTTCCGCCAGCTGCGCGGCAAACTCTGCGCCAGCCTCTGCCTCGTTGTAGCCTTCGGCCTCGCCTTGGTAGGCGTCTTCATAGTTGTCTGTATCGACGCCGGAAGCCAGCAGATCCCGCACCACTGCGGCCACGGCCTCGGGGTCAGAATCGGAAGCGAAGCCGCAGTGCTCCAGCAGATCGGCCCAGTCCTGATCCAGCCAGAAGCCGAAGCAAGCGCCGTCCCCTTCCTGGCTGCCAAAGTGGAAACCGTCGGGAGCGAACTCCTCCAAGATCTCGCGCATCTTGTCTACGTACTGGGCAGCCGTCTCCTCGTCCCAGTCCGCTTCCTTGGCATCAGGACCGGCGATCTGCTCCAGTTGCTGAGTCAGTGTGGGCTGGTTTGCTGCGAAGGGTGAACCGTCGTAGCGGCAACGGTGAACCTGCTCCAGTGCTTCCCAGTATTTAACGAGCAGGTGCTCAGTCTTCAGGGTGTCGCAGCTGACGATCCAAGGGAAACGCGCCAGTGCTTCGGTGGTGTAAGTGGTCATGGTTTGAGCCTTGGTTAGGTTTGCTCTTGTGAAACAATACAGCCAGCACGCGCCAGCCGTCAAGCGCCAGGGTTGCCGCTGGCGTCAAGATCAAGCCGGAGCGCCATGCCTGCAGCCGCAAAGGTGCCTGCCTGGTGCCAGCGCGTGATCGCCCAATCAGCGAACAGCTGTGCATCGCACAAGCGGTCAAAGGTGCTGGACTCCAGCCAGCTGACCTCAACCGTGCCTTGATACTTACCGGAGCGGCGGATCCACTGATCGCGTGCCAGCACCTTAAAAGTGGGTAGGTCGTGGCGGGACTCGGGCAGCTGTTCCACACTCAGCCACGCGGTACGGATGTACTCAGCCTCAGGTTCGCGGTTGCTGCGATGCCAAACCGTCTCGGATTCCAGCGAGACAAGGCCGCCGCAGTGCTGAACGTCGCCCCAGCAGGCCGTTTCACGCTTAACGGTGTCGATGGTCATGGGATCGTTTCCCTAGGTGACTGACGCCAGTCTGCCATCAGCTCCAGCCCTAAGCCCTGGTCTTGTTACACTTAGCAACCTGGCTGGCAGGGTTGCGCGGCCGTGGTAATGTTGCACACGAGCCCTACCCGAGGCCATGCTTACAAGTTCCAAGGAAAGAAAACAGAACCGCGACGCTGAACGCGAAGCCGCTCGACGCCTGAAGATCGAGTGGGCAGATAAGCTCTGGCTGGCACAGAATCACCCGGTCGATGATGCCGTGCTGGCTTGGCTGGCTGAGCATCGCGCCGAAGCTAGCAAGATTGGCTCGAGTCGCTGGAACCTGGAAACACTGCCGGCACTCCATGAGAGGCAGCAACAGCTGCGGCAGGCTGCAGCGTTCCAGGCTGTCCTAGATCGCGCCAGCGTCAGCCGTCAGACCCTCACCGCTGAGCAGGTTCTGGCCGCCGGCGGTTTTCCACAGATTCCACAAGATCCGCTGGGGAAAACGGAAAACGCCGCGCAACCTGTGCGAGGCGCCAGCCGAGCACGCCGCGCAAATGCCGGCAAGCGCCAACCCTCCCGCAAGGTAACCAAATGAGACGCACTGTGCTCCTCTGGCTGGCGTGCTGCCTTAGCGCTCCAGCCGATGCCCGCCAGGTAACCGCCACGGTTTATGACCCGTGGTTCCATGGCCGACCGACCTATTGCGGCCAGACGTACCAGCATTGGGGAATCAGTGCGGCTCACCCCTGGCTCCCTTGCGGGACACGGCTGCAGATCACGCACCAAGGCCGTCGGCTGACTGTTCCAGTCACAGATAGGTGTGACTGCGGTTCGGTGGATCTATCGGCCGGGGCTGCTCACCGCTTAGGTGTCCCACTCGATGGGATCGCCACCGTCCGGCTGCAGGAACTCTGAAGCTCCAGCCCTGCCCTTGTGGTGGGGCTTCTCAGTCCTTCCGGGTGAGATTCTTGCGTCTCACACTGATACTGTCCCGCACGGTGCCATCGGGTTCCCGGTCACCAAGGAGTACCGCCAGGCCGTAGAGACCGATCAGCGCACCAGCAAGAATCAGCATTGCTCCAGCCATCGCTATGAATGGCGATTTTCTTACACACTATGAATGGAATTTAGGCGGTATGAATGGCTTTTTGTGCAGGTGCCAATGAATGGCGCTCCAGTCATGAATGGGTTTTCAGGCTGTTTTGTCGAGGGCGTCAGCCCGAGACGGGATCTCTAAGTTCTCGAAATACGTCACCACTCGCGCCAGGAATGAATCTTCGGCTTCGATAAGTTCGTCCTGTGACATGTAATGCACGTTGGGCTTGCCGCAGCGGCGTGCCAACACGATGGCTGCTCCAGTCGGTTCTAGGCCGGTGAGGTACTTGAGGCCTAGGGAGTAGGCACCACACTGGTCGATGTATGAATGGCCTTTGGGGAGGCGATCCTCGTCGTTGGTTTTGCGTCCCACGCTGGTCTTCCAGTCCGCTAGCACCAGCGCGTTGTTTTTCATGCCCACCAGGGCGTCACAGGTTCCAGCAAAACCGGCCGGGTGGTGAATGGAAAATTCCGAGGCGAAAACCTCGGTCACATTCTCGGCGATCCAGTCCGAGAGACCTCGGGCGTAGCCGGCTGCGCTCCAGCCAACTCGGGGGACGTTTGGGCGGACTCGCTTGAGTGCCCATTGGGTGATGGGGGCTGGGATTCGCGCCAGTCCCTGTTCGTCCCAGCGAATGGCGTTGCGCTTGTTTGCAGTGGATCGCGCCAGCTGCATGGAGGTTTTCAGTAGATACTCCGCCTGAGAGTGGGCCATGTTCCCTCTCGTGGCGGCAATGTTGCGTTGTTGCGTGGCTTCAATCGGTCCCAGGCGAGCTTCCCAACGCTCCAGCCCGGTTTTATCGCTGGTTTCCTTCAGGATGTGTGTAACAGAATGATAGATCTGTCCTTTTTGGTCTCGGTAGACCCGGAACGGGCCTGAATTGTCTTGCTCCAGCCTCCATTTCCTTAGTCCAGCCAAGGTGTCTTGTGTGTTGGAAGGCATGAAGATACTTTTTCCCGATTTTAATTTACACGAGAAAATTCCCCGTGCAACTCCAGAGCGGCTTTTTTGTAGGCCTCGTATGCCTCAGCTTTTGTGCTGTAACCCCCGAGGGCACGTACCTGCCTGTTTCCGGTGCAGATGCGGGCGTAGTACCTGCCGTCCACTTCGACGTAACCCTGTGCCAGGCGATTGAAGTTGTTTTGCGTGCGTGTGCAAGTTCGCAAGTTCCAAAAACAGTTGTTGTCTCTGTCGGAATCGATGTGGTCAATGTCGAGTTGCCCGGGATCGTTACCTGTAACCCAGACATACACCAGTCGGTGCGCGTAGTAACGAGTGCGATCTATGGACCCGTGTCGGTAGCCCTTAGGACCTACTGCCCCAAAGCAGGTGCCCGGCATGACACGCCCCCCACGAATACGGCGCACCAGTTGCCCTGTAAGCGGCCTGTATTCAAACAGCTCCCACAGCTCTTCCGCAGCTGGTAAGGGCTTGTATGCTTTCGCCATCGCCTATTTCGGGTAGGTGGTCGGGGGCAGGGTGTTGCAAGCACCGCTGCCCCACAATCTTACCGGCTTAAGCAGGCTTGAAAGGGTTGGCTCCGTCGATCAAACGCTTGATGTCGAAACCTTCAGCCTTTGCCTCCAGCCAAGCCGCATCAATGTGTTCCTGGACTCCCTTTTTACGAGGAACAGGGCGGAGTTGATACTCAGTCGTAAGACCCGAGCCCTTCTTGCTGAGGCTGAAGTCCCACGCCAGCAAGTCTTCGTAGTCCTCCATTTGACTGATTTGATCCAGCTCTTTGAGGATGGACTTCTGGGTCAGAGACAGCACTTGTACCCGACCGCTGTCATACGAATAAACGGGAACAGCTATGGCAAATTTGATGTCAACAGTGCCAGGACCGCCTCGGCCTTCGCGGGCTTCATAGTCGCCTAATTCTGCGTTGATGTCCTCAATAGTGGGCTCGTGCAGAAAGCGAAACGGTTTTGACGACGCACCGTCAGAAGCCCACAACTCGTAGAACTCCAGAGGCTCGTCACTGAGAAGGGCGAAGCGGACGGAGCCACCATCGGCGAGCTTGGAAACTTGGAGGTAGCCGCCGCCGGTGCCGGAGCTGGAAACGGTTGCTGATGCTTGCTTTGAAAGGAAACCCATGGTCGTGTAGGTGTCTGGTGTGGTCGCCCTGGGGGCAACGTGTAAAACACTAACACGCCTTGACAAGTCTGGCTACATTGAGAAAACGCCCCTGCAGTGGCTAACTGCAAGGGCGTGTCTAAACATTCTCGTGTGAGACTCTAACATGAGCACTAGGAAAGTGCTGGACTTGCTGGCGTTCGTGCGCCAGCTGCCTACTGGTGTCGCCTACGCACCGATCTACGTCAAGGATCAGGCGATCCAGTCCGGGAAACTCTCAAAAGGCAAGACGCCGCTTGAAAAGTCGCACCACCAGGTGATGGGGCCGGCGGATGTTGCGCTCCAGATCGAGCGGAAGCCTGAGGTGTTTCAGGCGGTGGGGGCGTTCACCGGGCCTCGCAGCGCGGGACTCGTGATTCTCGACGTGGATCGCAATCTCGCCCGTCTCAAAAAGAAGTGGGGCGAGTCGCTTGAGGGTGCTCCAGTCGTTACTTCGACCAAGGCCAATGCGGCGAAGTACCTCTTCCGCGTCCCTGAGGCCCTGTGGGGCGAGGTAAAGGGTTTTGGGCTGTCGGATACCGGGGCGGGCTACGAGGTCCTCTGGGGCCGTCAGGGGGTCATCTACGGGGCTTATCCGGGCTCCAGTGATGGGAAGGCTCCAGCTGGTGAGTACGGCTTTGAGGGGGATCTGGAGGCCATTCCTGAGGCGCCGGACTGGCTGATCGCTGAGATGCGTGATGCGGCCGGTAAAGAGGTTCAGGACGGGGGCTTCATCAAGAACCGGAAGGCTCTGGATTTCTCGGATCGAGACCCAGCTGAAGTGGCTGAGATCATCCAGTCGGCACTGAAGGTGATTCCGGGCCAGGGGAATGGCAGCCGGGATCACTGGGTGAAGGTGGGGATGGCGATCCACTCAGAACTGCCGACTGACCTCGGGTTAACGCTGTGGTCCGCGTGGTCTGCAGAAGACCCAGAATTTTCACAGGATTGGGCTGATGGCAATCCCTGTGAGGAGGTTTGGAAGTCCTTCCGCAAGGGGCCGGTGAGCCTGGGGTCGCTGTTCTGGCTGGCGGATCAGCAGATGCCCGGCCGCATGTGGCTGTCGGAAGATCTGCGAAAGGTGGTGGCCGAAGCAGAGCAGGACAGAGTCCAGCGTTTTATCTCAGTTGGCCTTTCTCATAAAGAGATCATTGCCCGCGCCGAAAAGGCGATGTTGCTGGAGGATCCTTCCGAGGTCCAGCACACGCTCCACGAGATCGCAATGGAAGCCCGTTACAGGGATTCCAGTGCTGTTTCGCGCCTGCTAATTGCTCACCGAGAGTTCAAGCGTGGGGCGCAAGGCGGCAGTCTCCGCGAGCTGTTGGAAGCCGACGTATCTCCCATCGAGTACTTGATCCCTGAGTTGCTGCCTAAGCCGGGCACTCTGCTGTTGCACGGTCGTGGCGGTTGTGGCAAGACCATGGCTGCCTTGACCATCGCAAAGCACATTGCACGCGGCACACCGTTCAGTGTGCGTGGAGCCGACGTACCAGTTGACCAAGGAACCGTGCTGTGGCTTAACGGCGATCAAAACAGCCGAAGGATCCGTAAGCAGTTCGAGGATCTCGATTTTGTTGCAGACGATCCGGTGCAGATCGAGAACAAGGTCTCGATGCTTTGGTACGACTGGTTCATCAAGGCTGTCGAGAAGCACCAGCCGAAGTTGGTGGTGTGGGACTCGGTGACGGCTTGTATGCGCGGTTGTGCGTACGACCAGAACAAGGCTGAGTACGCCGAACCGATGTACTGGTACAGCTCTGAAAACGGCGAGAGCTTCCCGGCCACCACGATCGTCTTCATTCACCACGCCAACAAGGAAGGCGGCTTCCGGGGCACAACAGCCTTGGAGGATGCCGTGGACATCAGCATGGCAATCCGTAGACCCGAGAAAAAAGAGCTGGAGTATCTCGGTGCCGGCTCCAGGCTCATCACTATCACAAAGAGCCGTGAGGGCAATGAAGGCAAGCAACTCAAGTTGACCCAGCAGGACGACCTGAGCTTCACGCTGGCCGACGTTGAGACCCCTGAAGACCAGAGCCAGCCCGCATCTGTGGTGGACCGTGTCTTGGTGCGTCTGCGGGAGAGTCCCAAACCTCTGTCTCGGACCCAGCTCAACGCTGATCCTTTGTGTGGAGGCAAGGTCGATGCCATCCGCAAAGCCTTGGAGCGCTTGGAGGACAGGGGACTGATCCGCTCCATTGGAGAGGGTCGCTCCAAGCAGTACGAAGCAGTACTCGCACGCGCGGGGGGCCTGGACAAGACTGTCCAAAAACGGGAAAAAGACAGTGCTGGAGCTGGATCTGGTGCCCGGACAAAACTGGACAAGCCTGAAGTTGTCCAGGTTTTGGGAGCTGAAGAGGCCATAACAGCCAAAACCGGACAAACCCGGACAGATCTGGACAAGTCCGAGGTCTTGTCCGCTTCAGTTTCCTTGCAGCGCAGTGCTTCTGGCCAAACTGGACAAGAAAGTGGGGCGCTCTTCACGCGCGAGGATCCTGATGCCGGCACCAAGCGCACCGAAGAGGAGCTGGAGCAGTTACGCCGTCAGGCCGACATCTGGAGCTAATCTCAACGCACGGCAAAGGGAGGGGCAGCCACCCCTCCCAATGCGTCGCCGCTCCAGCGGCCGCATCGCCCCGTCCACCTACGTCCGGAGCTTGCTCCGATAAATCTATGGCACAACTGCCTTTCGAACAGTCCCCGGACAACTGGGGGAGCTGGTACTTAGCACCAAACTTAAAACTTAAGTGTTCAAAAGACACCGCTATTGTTCTGGATATAGATGAGTTCAATAGCACCGCAGATATACTTGGTCACATCTTTGTTGTAGTAACAGTTAGCTGTAAAGTACAAAATCCTCTAGGGGCATCGGACATAGCTTGTGCCATGTATGCCGTAAAGGAGATTTTAAAATTTAACGACGTAAATATCAGAGAGAATGTAAAATTTAACGGTTTTAAATGCGCAAAAAGGTATTACACTCACGTAGTAAATAAAAGAAACGTACCTAATACCTTGCGTATGTCTATATTTGTACGCGATAAATTTAAATGCGTTTACTGTGGTTTAAGTGCCAAAGACGGGGCCATTCTTAACGTCGATCACATCTTACCTATATCTAAAGGCGGGTCTAATGAGTCGCATAACCTTCAAACTTTATGTAGAACATGTAATAACGGAAAAGCTGATCGCATAATGCCGGACGATGTACCGTCGCCCAGTGGTCAACCCGCCTAACTTTTTCCTAGGGCTGCTCCGGGTTGCCGGGTGGCTGTTTTGGAGAGATCCCGTGGCTAAGCCGGAACCACCCCAGCCGAAGCGTCCCAGGAAGCCGACCCTGGGATACACGGTTGGGGACATCCCCTACGAGCTGTTGGCCGTGGTGCGGATCTCCTGGTACCGCAAGGGCATGGCCTACGAGGTCGAGGAGTACCAGATCGAGGAGTCGGACGACGCCCAGAAGCAGTTCCACTACATCGTTGGGACTGCTCTGCGGCAGGGGGCTGACGTTTGCGTACTCACGCAATACGAGCCAGCTGCTCTTGGTGTGCCGGAGTAGGTGCCCGGTGGCTGGTCCTCCCGAGGTGCCAGCCTCACCGCAGCCGGGCTACTGCGGACTACCCGTTCCCCTCAAAGAAAGGACGGAGCACAAAGGTAGCGATTCCAGGCCGCCGCTGCCACATTGCAGAGTGTTACAGGACCGGCTTGACACCCTGCTGGTCATGTGTAACTCTAGGGACAGGTCAGCAACCGCTGGCCGCTTCAATCAAGTATCACAATGAACACGCACACTCCAGTTGACAACTTCAAGCTCAGCCCCTGGTACTTCGCCGTTAGCTGGGCACGGCGCATCCTCCAGGACAAGATCGTCCAGCACGAGAAGAACGGCTTCAACCCCGTTTACGACATCCACCAGCTCCAGCAGCTTGACGACCTAGAGCAGTTCCTCAAGATGAGCTGGGACGAGTGGATGCAATCCATCACTCCCGAGCAGACTGTTAAGGGGCTGGGCGAATGATCCTTGAACTTGATGACTTCTCGATGGATACCGATGGCCTTGTCACCGTCACTGCTGTTGTTGATGAAATGGTGCTTGTCCACCACCAAACGCAGCTCGACCCAGCGGAGTACGGACCTGCCCTGTGCCGAGGCACCTTCTACCTTTCGGATGAAGATCTGATCCCGGCCACCGATGCAGAACTTGCCCGACTCTTCTACAACCGCATCGACGACTGGGAAGTGCTCCACCCGGACGATTGAGTGGAGCGAGGCTCGGGAACTCCGTAATTCCAGCGACTACGACGACTGTACGGTACACTGAAGACCTGCTACGCCACACCTATGCACGAGTGGAAGTCCATCCCTAGTTGTCCTGGTTACTCCGCCTCAAACACAGGTTCCATTAAGGGTCCGCGAGGTGTACTCAAGCCGTATCTGTCAAAGATGGGCTACTACACCTTTAAACCTGGACGTAAGGGAAAAACCACTTATGTACACAGGGCAGTAGCTGAAGCATGGCTGGAGCCGACCGGAGCAGTCGTAAACCACATCAACCACATAAAAACGGACAATCGCGTATGCAACTTGGAATGGTGTACTACTCAACACAACGTGGCCTGCAGCAACTTGGTGCATGGCCACAACAAGGCCAAACTATCTAAGGAGGACAAAACAGCAATCGTTTCGGAGTACCACCGTGGAGGAGTTTCACAGCGCCAGCTCGCCAAAAAATTCGGCGTTACCCAACGCACGATTTATAACGTTTTGCGATCCGCGCAATGATGACGACTACGACACGTTTGAGTACGGGACCGAGCCCATCCCAGGCGATACGCACTGGGTCCGGGCTCGCACCTTGACCCAGCTGTATAGACATTTGATATACGTGTTTGCCACCAGCGACACGATCTGCTCCAGCAGACTTGCCAATCTGGCCATCCACGAGATTCTCAAACTAAGACTCACCGATCTCACTCGGCTAAAACACCAAGACCCCAACTTCTTTGCATGACTGACTGGTACGCCGACTACTACCGCCAATCACGCGGATACAACTGGCACGATCTGATGGAGATGCGCCAGCAAAAGCCTCAGTCCAACTTGCCTGTGCCGGACGTGTTCCAGCACAGGTTTGCGGACCGCGCAGAATACGATGCTTGGGTTGAAGAGCGGCGCAAGCTGTACTTCGGCTGATCACTACTGGATTTACATGACTGAAATTTCGACGCTGCCCTTTTTCCGGTCCTACCTGCTGGGGGGCAGGTCTGTTTACCTCGATAAGCTCTCGGAGTTGGCTGACTCCGAGCTAAACCTGCTCAACATTGAGACTTTGTCTGCCCTCAATGAGGCTCGTGCCCAGTACGACACCATTGAGAACAAGCAGAGCGAGGAAGCCGGTCACATCTACCGGCGTATCAAGGTTGCAGGGTATTTCCAAGCTGCAATCAAGCTCGAACTGGACTCCTAGTCGGGCCTTTCTCTACTACACTGCTCGCGTTCTTACCCATGAACATGCACATCCTTTCTGATTCTCAGCACCAGGAATTGGCACACGCTCTGGCCAAAGTCCAAACCATCCTGGAAAGCTGCACCAGCGTGGTGCTTGATAGCAAGCTCGCTACCTCTACCGCCAAAGCCACTGCGAAGTCTCAAACTAAGACTCGTAAGTCCAGCGGCAAGAGGGGTGTGTCGGTGCTGAACGACGCCAAGGTCATGGAGATCAAGCGTCAGCTGGCTGCTGGTAACAAGTCCGTGGCCAAGATTGCCCGTGAGTACGGCGTTCACATCACCACCATCAACTGCATCAAGTGGGGCAAGACCTGGAAGCACGTTCAGCTCCAGCAGGAAGTTACGGCCTGATGTCGATCCTTCCTGATTACGAGATCTTCTGCCTGGCGCGGAAAGGTCTCGTGGAACCCTTCGATCAGGAAATGATTAACCCGGCCTCACTTGATGTGAGGCTTGGGGAAAATCTCCTGGTTGAAATTCCAACAAGCCCGGAATTTGTCCCCTATTCCATTGCGGGGCATACGAAGGAAAAACCGTTCATGCTCCAGCCACATGAGTTCGTTCTCGCGGAGACGTTCGAGTGCTTCTCGGTGCCGAATGTTGTGGCTGGGCAGCTGGCGCTTAAGTCCAGTCGGGCTCGGGAAGGTATCGAGCACTTGATGGCTGGGTATGTCGATCCAGGTTTCAAGGGGCGGCTGACGCTGGAGCTGCAAAATGCACGCGCTATGCATGCAGTCGCTCTGTGGCCTGGGATGCGGATTGGGCAGATTGTGTTCCACAAGATGTCGCTCCTGCCGAATAAGGACTACTCAGTCACCGGGCGCTATCAGGGAGACCTAAGAGTTCAAGCCTCTAAAGGATGATGAACGAGTTCAAACTGTCGGCTGTTGATGCTGTCAATCACCCCAGTCATTACACGGCTGGGAAAACTGAAGTGATTGATGTGCTCGAAGACTGGGTGAAGGCCGCGCCCGATGCTGTAGTTGGTGGCCTTCAATGGCAGGTTATCAAGTACATCAGTCGGATGTGGTTAAAGAAGGATCCCTACGAGGATGCTCGAAAAGCCCAGTGGTACCTCAACCGTCTGGTAAATCATCTGGCGACAGAGGCTTATCAGGAAAAATGAGGTACTGGTGGCGGATTCTCGCCAAGGCCGTTGGTGAAAAGGCGCACCAGCACAGCCGGGTCGCAGATCAGGTTGCGATGGTGCGTCTCTTTATCCTTGGCGGTTACATGATCACCAACGTTTTCATCTGCGCAGGAGTTATTCGCCACTGGAATGGGTAGACGCTTCAAACGCGGTGAGCACAACCTCAACGCAATCCTCACGCCAGAACTTGTAGTGAAAATGCGGAAACTTCAGAAACAGGGCTGGAGTTACAGCCAGCTCTCGGATGAGTTCGGCGTTGATCGCAAGCACGCCTGGCGAATTTGCAACGGTCAAGCCTGGAGTTCTGTCAGTGAAGTTTTGTCCTAAGTGCGGGAACAAATCGTTCCGCGTCAAAGAATCCCGGACAAGGGAGGCCAATGTGCGGAGGCGCACTCCCGCAACGAGAGTCAGGCGCCAATGCGGTGTTTGCGGGCATGTCGATACGTTTTTTGAGATCGACTCCGCGCAGATGAAACACTTCGAGGCGCTCCAGCGATTGGAGGAAGCCGTGGTGTTGCACCTGCAGCTGGATGACACTGACTCCTGCTACGCCTGTATTCACTGGGATGCCAACGGGTGTTCCATGCACCTGCCCGAAGCGGGTGGGACTTTTGCCACTGAATGTTCACTCTTCAAAAAGTCATGAAGCGACTTTCACTCAACATCGACGAGCGCGTTTGCATCGCTTGCGGCGGCAACACCAGGAACCCGCTGTACTGCGCCAAGTGCTATGACCGGACACCGGCCGGACGGGCGGATAAGTGCCGGGCAACAATGCTGTCGAGATACCGCCGTGTTGCTGATGGTGGTCCATGTCGGCACTGCGTTCACTGGGAGCATCGCTGCCTGCTCGGCTTTCCAGAAGCTGGAACGCTCCACGCAGAAGGGTGCGCTGCCAGGGAAGTTGAAGGTGTGCTAGAGTAGTACACGAACCCGCCCTACCAGGCATGAAAATTCTCCAAGGCATCCAGCATCTCCACACCCTGGACGATGCCAAGCTCGTGGCGTTTGACGTTGAAACCACCGGGCTCCAGCCGAAGATCGGGGGATTGCGGTTGCTCCAGCTGGCTACGCCGGGACAAGACCCTGTGGTGCTGGACTTTTGGGAGTTGTCCGACGAAAACCTGATTGAGCTGGAGCAGTTCTTCGAGGTGGAGCGGACCTGGGTTGCGCACAACGCGGTGTTTGATTTGGGGTGGTTGCAGGAGCACGAGCTGTATCCGCAGGGGCGCGTGCTCTGCACCATGCTCGCCAGTCGTGTACTAACCAACGGGCAGGTAAATGTAAAGCATGGCCTACAACATGTTGTGCGGCGCTATCTCAAACGCGAGATTTCGAAGGAAGAGCAGCGCAGCGATTGGTCCCAGGATCTGACGCTTAGTCAGATGGAATATGCGGCCACTGATGTGCTCGTGTTGCTGGATTTGTACCAGCAGATTGAGCAGCGGATGGCGGAAGGTATGCACTATCACGCTTGGTATCTGGAGTGCAATGCACTGCCGTCAATGGCGCAGTTGTGGCGAACTGGACTGCCATTTAACAAGCAGGATTTGGAAAAGGTAATCGAGGACCTGGATATTGAGCACGTAGAACTTGGTGAGAAATTTATTGAGGATTTTGATGCTGCGCTGCCCGATGAGCACAAGCTCTGCCGGGGGATTGATGGGAAGCTGCTGTACCAGACCAAGCCTGGGGCGAAGGGTAAGAAGCCGGATCCCAATGTCTTCAATCTCAATAGCCCGGTGCAGCTGCTGAAGAAGTTCACGGCGCTGCTGGGTAAGGCGCCGATGGATATGAAGTCCGAGAAGCCGAGTGCCAGTCGGTCTGCGCTCCAAGAGTATGTCGGCGATCACAAGGTGGTGGCTGACTACTTGCGGTGGAAGCGGGTGGAGAAGCGGCGGCAGATGGCCGAAACTCTGCTGAAGAATCTGGCGGATGATGGGTTTATCCGCGCCAGCTACCTGCAGATGGGGGCGGATACGGGGCGCATGAGTTGCATGAGTCCAAACCTTCAGCAGATTCCCAGGGATGTGCGGTTCCGGGCTTGTGTTCAAGCTCCAACTGGTTGGCGACTGGTAGTTGCGGACTATGGGCAGATGGAGTTGAGGTTGGCGGCGGCAGAAGCGCAGGATCCCTTAATGACCGAGGTGTTCCAGCAGGGGAAAGACCTTCATACGATTACGGCGACGCAGATTTACGGGGTCGCGGAGGATGAGGTTACGAAGGAGCAGCGGCAGGTCAGCAAGTCGGCCAACTTCGGACTTCTTTACGGGAGTGGGGCAAAAGGACTTAGGAATTACGCCGCAACAATGGGAATCCAGATGGATCTTGATGAGGCGGCGGAGGTGCGGAGGAAGTTCCACGCTGCATATAAAGGCATCGCCGAATGGCAGCAGCAAAATGCTCGCGCTGCTGATGCGGCTAAGGGGAATCCATCTATCCGCATACGCATCTCGGGCTTGCGGCGGTTTCTACCGGGCGAGAACAACAAACTCACCACGCGCTGTAACACTCCAATCCAAGGAGCTGGTGCCGCCGTCCTCAAACTTACGCTTGGCAAACTGTGGCCGCTCCTTAGAGCCGACGGGGAGGAGATTGTGCGCTTGGCCGGCGTGGTGCATGACGAAGTTGTGTGTCTCGTCCGAGAAGATCACGCCGAAAGATGGGCCGGTATCCTTTCTTCCGTAATGGAACAGGCCGAGGCACGTTGGTTAGGTGATATACCTCCGCTAGCTGAGGCAAAAGTGGGAATTAGCTGGAATGAGTGTAAGTAAAGGTATAGTGGCGGGGTTGCGGCGCTCCAACGCCCAACCCCCGACCAACCGCATCACCGGCTGATGGATCAGAGTATAGGCGTCCGCTTTTGGACGAAAGTTCAGTGCGCTGGTACTAAGCAGCAGCACATGCAAACTTGCTGTTGGGAATGGCAAGGAGCTACAAACAGGGATGGCTATGGCCGTTTTCGTAACGGGCGAAAACACGAACGTGCCCACGCCATGTTGCTGTGGTGGTCTACAGGTACTAAGCCGGCTTATGTAATGCACATATGCGATAACCCTTGCTGTGTTCGCCCCAGTCATCTAAAGGACAGTACACACAGCATGAACATGCTGGATGCTTACGCAAAACACCGGCGGCCGAGCTGTTCTCCAGGCGGATTAACGCACTACAAAGCTCGTTTCACCGCTGCTGAAATATCGGATATTCGAGCTCGCTATGCCGCTGGTGAGACCCAAAAAAGTATCGGCACCAGCTATGGAGCGCATCAAAGTCACATCAGCCAGATAGTGCGCGGTAAAAGTTATAGGTCTTTACCTTCGGCCGAAGCTAAGGTCGGATTGAGCTGGGACCAAGCCAAGTGATCGAGCTGGCGGAATATCTAGTAACGATGTGGCCTCGTCATGGGGCCACTCATGCTTTGTTTGTGGAAGCTCCAGATGCGTTCACGGCGCGGGAATATGCGCTGCGGATTTGCCCGGATCAGCATGTCGTCAGTATCCGCCGGACTACAGAGGCGGTCTCACCAGTAGTCTCGTGAGTCGCACCGGCAGGGAGATTGTGCTGGAGTGGTTGTATCGGGAAATTCGTGCGGCCAAAACGGCGGATTTGCAGCGTGCGGCCGCATTCCTGGAGTGGGCGCGGGGAATTAGGAAAGGATGCGCCAAGCAGCGGGGGAGTGCGCGGGTGTCCCAGTCCAATGCCTGGCGGAAAAATGTGGATGGGGATGTCCGGTGGTAGGACTACTGCGACACAGTATGCTATTGTGTAGGAGAGTAGAGACAGGACTATGCCGCTCCGCCACGGATCGAAAATTTATTGCCAGCTGTTGCTAGACGCCAACCGCTACAAGCTGGCTGAGCAGTTGGCAGCGGCTGAGGGGAAAAAGGTGACGGGTATGTTGCGCGAAATGGTTTACGCGGCATTGGAAAAAGCCCTGCCAGCTTCGGAATACAAGGCGGCTCTTGCTGCTGACGAAGCGGTTTGGAGAGAGTCGGTGAAAAAGCGGGTTGAGGGAAGAATGCGCTCCAAGCAAGAACAAGGGGAGTCAGATAAAGACGCATAAGACTCAGTCGCACGTCTTCATAGTCTGGGGGAATCAGGATAAAATCATTAGGCTTACACAGTAAACACTAAAAAGCGATGACGCGCTACGCGATCATGGCCGGGGATCGGTGGATCACCGCCGTCTACCCCGATCAAACACTCCAAGTCACTACTCGCAAAGAAGATGCCTCCAGCTGGAGCACGCATGATCGTGCTGCCGCTGTTGCACGTGTCGTTGCCGAATGCACCAGCAAAACCGTGGTGATTCATGCTGTTGAAGAACCTGCCTACCGAGGTGTGAAGTGAATCCGTTGCAGTGGGATCTCGATCAGGAAGTTCAGCTCGGGGAAGGTGTATCGCGCACCAGCTCGGAAAAGGCGAAATTGTACGAGTTGCGGATTTGGTTGCCGGGGCAGGGGCCGATGCGGGATTTGGTGCGGGCGGAGTCGCTGAAGCAGGCGATCGAGTTTGCCCAGAATCGTTACCCCAAGTGTCGGGTGGAAGTGCCTGGTTCTGTTGCCGGGAAACCTAAACTGGCGCGGTCATCCCCCGGTCCCAAAGAAACGGCCCGGAGGCGTCTCAAACTTGTGGAGAAACAGAGTGAGCAAAACTGAAGTGCCCCAGTGGGCAAAGGAAGCCTGGGGTCGCGTGATCGTTGATCAAAGTCGGGTGGATTTGCTCGAACAGCTCTATGCCTGGGATGGTCGGGATGACAAATCTCATCCGTACCATCACACCTACACCGGGTTGTACGAGAAGTACAACGGCCGTTAAGCCGAGTCTCGATCCAGTCCAAATTGGCTGGCTAGGTTGTCCGCTGCTTCGTGGATAGCCCAGTCAGCCTTTGTTCTTTCCAGCTGGTGGAGCGTGTTCAAGATCAGCGCGGCCTCCAGCAAACCGCGATAATCGCCGGAGTTGAAGCGGTCGATCAACCACTGGTCGGTGGCTGCTTTGTGAAAACTGGATTCGGTGGAGTGTTCGATGGGACGCATGGCTTCACGGTCGGATTTTGACGTACCAGCCCGTGTCGTTGCCATCCACGAGCCACCTTGGCAACCAGTTTTTGCGGGAATACGCGATTCCGGCGCCACCTTTGTGGCTGATATACCCGCCGGCCGCCAAATTTGCCTCGCCGTAGGGGTCGTTATGGATGAAATGTGTTGGCGTGAATCCGACGACAACGCTCCAGTGCCCGCTTCCGGTTGGATTGCTTGGGGTGCCGTGGTGTAGCCAGCCGACGGGAGTGGGGTAGCCGTCGGTGATGAATTGCTCCAGCAGATCTTTGGTGCCTTCCATCTCGAAGCTGGCTTTCAAGCCCAAGGAGCGGAGTGCAGCGACTTGCGCATTGGCGTCGGTGGTGTCACCGAAGCGAGCGCGGATCTTGTTGTACTCGTAGTCGCCAGAGATCTTGCCGTAGTACCGGGCGACCATTGCGCAGCTGGAGCTAAAGCATTGGCGGTAACCCTTGGGGCCGTCATCTGTTCCAAGCTGATATTCGTAGGGCACGCGGAGAATCTTTTCTTTGGCCTGTACAGGTGGCGCACCTCCGGCGTGCTGGTCCATTAGCTGGATCAACTTGCCGGCGTAGTTGGGATCAGTTGCGTAGCCTTCTTTGACAAGCCACTTTGCGGCTTCCTCGCGGTTGCCGGCGTTATTACATCCGCGATATTGCTTGTAATCCTTGTACCAGCGCTCCACCAGATACATCACGCTGGAGAGCAGGTCCGGGAAGTCGATGAACTCAGCGGTGATTGTGATCCACTGGTTATTGATGAACTCCTGGGTTTTGGTGCCGGTGCCGCTTCCCTTGAGGCCGAAGTAGTTGTGGCGGCCAGATACGAATTTACCGTAGCCGGATTCGCAAGCCCATTGCGCAGCAACAAGTTCGGGGAATTTGGCGCCAGCAACTCGGGCAGCCTCAAGGACGCCTTCCCAGCTATTAGGGAAGTTGCTTTGCTTGCCGGCAACACTCCAGGTTTTGAACCAGCCTTGGTCGCGGCCGAGAATATGCGGATTCGCTTTGTCGATGGCTTGCTCCAGCTCGGTGATCGCCGCGAGCTGGTGGGGTAACGCTCTGTAGTAGCGGAAGAGATCAGCGAGGCGGATCTTGTTGGATGCCATCGGACCAAGGAGCGTGGATACTCATGGCGCCTCCTAAAAGGCGACTATCGCCGGTTTGTAGTTCGTCGTTGATGGGTTCATTAACGACAACAGGTGTTGCTGCGGATGGCTGAGTTGCGTGCCAGTCCTCGATGGCACGATCCAGTCGGGGTTTGAGCGTGGCGTTGAACTTGAAGTCCTGTGCAGCTTTCTGCACGTCGTCGCGCCAGTCCCTTGTGCTGAATCGCGCCAGCCAGGTTGTACTCAGGACTTTTTTCTACCGATAGCGTTGAGAATGCTGATCACCAGCTGTACCCAGCTATTGCTGCGGATAGGCAGCAGGGTGAGAATTTCAGAGCCGGCGGCAGCCACGATGGCGATTGCGGCGAGAACGGTGGGATCCATGGAAATCTGGAATCTCGCTGAAGTTTACCTGTACTAGATAAGAAGGGCCAGCGCTTAATAGTTTCTGCCGCTACCTTTTGCATAGCGACACCTCGGTATGGACCATCAGATTATGGATGGCGAATACTTAAACAAAAAGGAAGCGACGTTAAGGTTTAGACAAGAGATTATTTGGCGGTGGCGTAATAGATGTGCTTACTGCAATTCAGATCTGGGGCGGTCGGCCACGCTTGATCATGTGCTGGCTAAAAGTAAAGGCGGCCACACCAATCCGAGGAATCTGATACCCGCGTGTCTGTCGTGCAATGTTCGGAAGGCGAGTCGGGACTGGCGGGAATGGTTTCGGGAGCAGGATTTTTGGGATCAGCGGCTGGAGGTTGAGATTGAGGAATGGATTGATCCAGCTCAGGCTGCGTAGGATCCCAGCCCATTCCTTCTAGATACATGCGGGCGATGTATTCGTCTTCTGCATACCGGCAGATGCTGTCTTTGCAGGCGCGGTAGTAGATCTCGCCGCGTTCGTTTTCCAGTTGCTCCAGGGAGAAGCCGCCTTCAAATTTGCTGGAGTGGACGATCATTTGTTGTAGCCGACGCGCATTTCGATTTGGCGAACGCGGGTTTCGAGGTCGCTAAGGCGTTCCTTGCTGTCATTTTTCAGCTCCTGAATATCAGCCGCCACAGTGTTCACCGATTGATCGAGCTTGGCCACCTGTATAAAAAGTCCGGCAAGACCGACCACTGCAGCGGTCAGCAATGCCGGGACAATCTGTGTAAATGGGCTTTCGGGCGGCTTGGCCGTGATCAGCACCTCTTCGTGGTGTTCCATCGTGAGGCAGAATCGGCCTTTTTTGTAGTTTAACTAGCCTTTGCCCTGCCCTCTTAGCTTTTTGCGGTTACGCGGGCGAGAATGTTGACCCTGCCCGATGCTGGTGCGCTTCGGCTTGCCGGGCTTGTGCTCAACACGCCCCAGTGCGGTTTTGCTTTTTACCGCCATCAGTCAAGCTCCGGCCACGGGATCAGGTGCGGTGCAGGATTCGGCATGTGTGCGTTTTTGTCCTCGAAATAGATTTCGGCAGGATTTGTCACCAGCGCAGCCAGCTCTTCAGTGGTGGTGACCTGTGAGATTTGATCCTCACGCAAGCCGCTGGTAAGACGCACCTCGTCGCGGTATTGCTTGACCGCTGCTGGCACGTCAATGCCAGTGTCAGCTTTGCGAATGATGTACCAGTCAGATGGGGCGAGCAGGCTACCGGCGATCTGTTTTTGCTGGGTAATCCACTCGGTTTTCAAGCCGCGATTGATGATCTGCACGCCATCGGCATCAAGCACGGGGTCGCCGTTTTCATCAACTGCTGGCTCATCTTCCAGACGCTTCGGCAGGTTGTGGTCCCAATAGAAGCGGGTATCGACTGGCGCGGGGTCTGGCTCCCAGGTGATGCCGATAGCAGCTTTCTCGTCTTCGCTGGAAAGACGGAGCCAGTTGGCGGGATATTTGACGCCATTGGCGTCGGTGAAGGGGCGGTCTACTGCCAGCGGCTGACCGTTAAGTTCGAATCCCATGGCTAGATCGTAGCGGTGGTGGATGCCCGTTTCATAGGTCAGCGGGCGTTGGCTGGGTGAGTACGGCGACGGCCTTGAATAATGTCGCCAACCGTAGTCACACTTATTGAGAACATTTTGGCAATTTCACGTCTTTTAAGTACGCCGCCAAGTGCTCTGATCATTTCAGCATCCTCGTCGGATAATTTCGCCATAGGATGTTTTTCGCCTTGCTTGTTTGGCATTACATAAGCTCTTCGATTTTTTACCTGTTCAGATGCTGTAGCCCAGCAGCAGTTATCAGGCGAGTAAGGACCAGCATTATTTTTTCGCTCTAGGGAATGTTTTGGCGATGGTTTTTCTCCCATGTCTCGCAAAAAAGCTGCAAAATCATTGCGCCATTCATCGCAAACTGTAATACCTCGGGCACCGTATCGTTCGTAATTAGTAGAACTCTGGTTATAGCAACGTGCCTTCATAGACTTCCACGTTATATACAGTGGGTGATTTTTAAGTCCGTGCTTGTAATTCATCGCGCTGTTGCAGGGGGTACATTTTGACCACCGAAACTCATTTCGGCAAAGGCGGCGAAGATGTACGTCTGACCGGATTCGTTGTAATCAGTGTTTGTGGTTCTCACCTTGAATCCATTAGACAAGAAATCTATGTGAGCGGTTGTTGTTCCTTCAGCGGCACTACTGTTTGGTAAGATGTACTTATCGACGGGATTGTATTCATTTCTTGTTGCATCCAAGAGGTACCAGTTCCCGTTCGCTACTCCAGTGGTTGCCTTCTTAAGTAACAAGAACCTAATTTTAAACCCTGTATGCACAAACGGACCATCGCTGGAACCATTGCCGGTGTAGCTGCCGAACTTGCTGTAACCCGCGACTTCGGAGAAGCAGTAGGCGACAAAAGTGTCGGTATTACCGTTTACTTGATTATCAAAACCATATGATGACAATGCATTTGTAAGATTGAGATATAACGCACCATTTGTATAGCTTGTCAAAGTAAATGTGCTTGCGTTAGCATTGACCCCGGCGGTAGTTTGTTTGTGCTGTACGATCCAGGTTCCTGTATTAGTTGCAGTATTATTGACTCGTTTTTTAATAATTACCATGTCCGGTTTAACACCTAGATCATGCCCAACCGTTGCGCCATTTGTGCCGTTCCCCGTATAGGTAACAATCGAGAACCCAGCGGAGGGGTTGGCGCTGACCGTGCTGGTGATGGTGCCTGCGTTGTTGCTTGAGCCAGCTCCGCCTGCGTCCCAGCACCATGCGGCGTAGGTGCCTCCGCTGGCGTTGGTTGCCCCGCCGCCCGATCCACCTAAGTAGGTGTCATTGACAGTAAAACCGTTTGCATCAAAAGAAGAAATAAGATCTGAGGTATTGCCGGATTCAGCATTAGTTGCATTGGAAAATAAAGTCTTACCGGCACCTCGCACTGCATCTTGAAGGACGTGGCTGTTAGTGGAGTTCCTTCGTTTAATCCACAGAAAATCAGGTTGAAACCCGAGCAACGTAATGCTTTGATTTGATGCGGCGCCGGAATACGCAACCACGTCCATGTAACTGCTCGGCTTCTTAATCGACGGCTCGGGCAGGTTGGCGGTGTTCAGTGCCTTGTAGCCGGTCGGTGGGGTGTACGCAAAGGCGCGTTGGCCGAAGTTAAATACAGCAGATTGTGTTGTCCCTGTGTTTCGATAAATGGCAATAGCAGGATAGTATCCAGCAGGCAGGTTGTAGTTTAAGAGATCCGTGTAAGCTGCACCCTGCGAAACACCATTCTTATAAAAAGTAATCGATCCGCTGTCTGCATCGAGAGCAACGCCAATAACATCATTGGTTGTCCACGTTGCACCATAAGCGGAATAGGAGCCGCTTCTGGCCTTGTACGCATTATTTGTATATGCAAAGCCGCCGTTAAAGGCGCCTATGCTTGTTGCATTTGGGTATATGGCCAGTGTTTGAATAATTCCCACCTCCATCCAAGTTCCTGCTGAGGTGGAGATGGCTGTAGGAGTGATTTCCCAATAAAACTTGCCCGCAGTAATTGCTTGTGTCCCAGCGGCACCTACAAAAAGGTTTGAACCGGCTGCAACAGAAACCTCTAGATTTCCATTCGTTGCTGGAATTAAATAACCTGTATTAGCGATAATCGGATTCAACGTACACCAGTTCGTCGTCGGCGTGTCGCTCAGGACATCATTGCCTGCACCAGCAGTGACGCTGAAGGCATTGGGCGTCCAGTTGTTGCCGTTGCCGCTGTAATCTTTGCCAAGCGTGGTGGCTGTGGTGTTGCTATTATCCGCGAACGTCAGATAGAAGCCGTTGGTGCCGTAGGATCCTGCGTAACGCTTCGGAATCCAGGCGCCGGTGTCGGGGTCGGTTTCACCGAAGGATGATGGGTCAAGGACAGAGCCGTCGATAGCGTGAATCTCCGCCATGTAGCCATCGAAGCCGTAACCCGGCGATCCTACATAAAGCAAATCACCGATCACATTGTTAGAGGTGCTGTTCCATAAACAATCAAAGTTAGAGCTAGGATCCGTTGAAGCAGAAAAAGATGTTATCTCTTGATTGTTTACATAAATCCGCATCCGCTGTGAAGCAGTCCCGGAGGGGCTATTGAATACAAAAACAAGGTGATACCAAGCACTCGCATCTCGGAAGACCTGAGTGCTGTTTCTGTTGTAACTATATCCTGTTCCGTTCCAGTAATACCACTGCAGTGTGTCTGAGCTAGTAAAAAACGCCTCAAAATAAGAATTAGGACCTGTATAAGATCCAAACAGACGGGAACTTTGTCCGAGTTTTCCCCGCTTAACCCACATTGAAATGGTATAGGTGCGCCTGTTCCCCGCACTCGCCGGAGTCCGATTGAGGTACGCCGAATCCGCCGAGTTGAACCGCAAGCTCTGGTCGATCTCGTACGCCTGTGCGCCGCCAAACAGCATTAAGTTGGCAGATCCGGGGACGCCCATTAGCTGAAGTTTGCGATCAGTTGTGCTTGGATGCTAGTCGTAGTCCGCACCGTATAAACCAGCAGATCCACCGCGTTGGCAGTTGTCGTCAACGTTGGCGCCGTACCAGTAGGAAAATCCCAGTAAGTTCCAAACGCAAGGGTCCGGCTGCCGGTGCCATCCTGTGAAATGAAGATCGCACCGCTTTGTCCGGCAGTGATGTTGGTTGGATTTGCCAGCGTGCGGTTGCCGCCCAAGGTCACGCTGTAATTGTTCGCCAGTGCAAAATCCGGGGTGATGGTGGCACCATCGGTCAATGCAGTGATTGCGCCGCGTTGTGCTGCACTGAAGCTCTGCGCCAAGCTCAGCAGCGGCACCGTGCCAGTGGCATCCGGGAAAGTAACCGTCCGGTCAGCCGTGGGGTCGGTGACTGCCAGCGTGGTTTCAAAGCCATCTGCTGTGCTGCCTTCAAACGTCAGCGAACCAGCAGTGCCAATTTCAAGGTTGCCGGTGACTGTGCCCCCAGCCAGTGCCAAATAAGTGCTTGCAGCAGTAGCACCACTCAGCAAACCCAAGTTGGCGCTAGCAAGCGTTCCAACAGTGACGAAAGCACTGTTTGCTGCATTGCGGATTTTTAGCAGACCCGTCGTTTCGTCTGCCCACCACTGATACGCATACGTGGTAGCCGGTTCGGTGGCACCACTGTTATTGGTCGAGATCGCGCCTAATACACCGTTGAGGTCGGAGCGAACGGCCGATCCTGTGCCGTTGGCTATGACGTAATCGTGCTGTGCCACAGCTCAGGGACTTTTCAATAGTTCCACTTTAACCGCCGCGTCCATATCCAACAGCAGTCCACACAAAGTTCCGAGAGACCGCCGTATCAGAGGCGTTGAAGAACGTCACCGTAAAGCCACTGCCGCTTACGCCTGTAACAGTGAAGTAGTCGCCGTTCTGCATGTTCTGGGCAGTAATCCCGATGCTAGGCAGGTAGGCGTTCACTCCACCCAACGTTGCAGTACCCGTGAAATAGGGGTGGGTAAAGGTCACGGCAGTTGCTCCGGCTGTGCTGGTGACAGGCGTGGTGGGCTGCTCCACTCGGCGTTGCAACCTGGCTTGATAGCCCAGTTCATCGATCAGGATGTTCTGCGCTGTGTCGTTACTGGTGAGTTGCGTGCGGAATTGGAAGCCGCGTCCGTTGAACGTGCCATTCACAAAGCTCTGCCAATCGCTCCAGGTCGGTGTTCCGCTTGGATCATCGTTGGTGCGGCGCAGTTGCAATGCGGCGTTGACTTGATCAATCGTGCTGCCGTCCCAGTCATCCCAGGTATCGACAAGTTCGTTGCGGCTGTCGATCAGGTCGCTTGGGAAATAGCCGCGAGTGACAAAGTAACGCGAAAGGTCCAAGGCAAAGACATTGCCCAGATCCAGCGTGTTGGCAAAGCTATATGTGCCTGAAGACAGGATATTGCCGAGGGTATCGAATGAAGGAATCGCATCGACATCGGCAATGTCATCCAAGTCGTCATCACCGTCAAGGGTCAGCGCATCAAACTCATCGCTGTAAAACACATCAACGCGATTGCCTTGGAACGGCGGAGCGTCCTGATCCTCCCGGCGATCTTGAATCAGCAGTGGATCCAGTGCATCGGGCAGATCAATGATCACGCTGGCTTCATTGACGCTTAGCCTGCCGCCGTCATCAGCAAATTTGACGAGAATCTCGCCTTCCACCAAAGGCACAACAGCCTCCGTGGCACTGCCGGATTTCGCCTCAATCAGGTCAACGCTGTTGCTCCAGGTGCCCGTGCCATCAGTCAGGTTGCTATGGCGGATGTAAACCTTGCCGCCAACCTTTACGTCAAGATCAACGGTCTGGTTCCAGCGCAAGCGACCGGAGTTGGCGCTGATTGCTTCAAACGTCAGATTCTGAACATCACCAGGAACAGCAGTTTTGCCGAGAATCTCGAAGGAATCAGTGGCAATCGGGCTGGCCTTACCGACACTGTTTAATGCACGGATTTGAACAGCAAGCGTTCCGGCTCGCGTCTGACGAATAGTGATATTGGGTGATGCTGTTGTAACCAGCGTCCAGTTGTCGTTATCAATGCGGTACTGGATTGTGTAGGACGTGGCACGTTCTGGTGGGGCGACCCAGCTCAGGTTGAAGCCAGAAAAAATACTTTGGCCGTCCTGGTACAGAAATTCTGTGCCCGTGATACCCGTGACGGATGCTGGGGGATCCAGCGTGTTGGTGATGTCACGGTCGGTCAGCTTGATGTTGGATTCAATCGCGTCGTAAATCGTGGCGTTATACGCCAAGGCAGTTACGCCGTAGATTCCATCGCCTGCATCAGCAACATTCAAAACGCGGAACTGTTGGGATTGAATATCGCTCGTTTGGATTAACCACACCGAATTAGAGTTCGGGGCTTCGCTAAATGCGGTTGCTACGTCAATGCGTGCATCATTGGTTGCGTAGGTGATTGCACTGATGATCCTGGTTTCCACCAAGCCAGTTGGCATCAGTACAGAAACCGTGGGGCTATTGGAGAGGTTGACCGAAAGATTGGCGCTGCTATCAGGTGTGATGCTGGTGGTCGTTGCAGATTTGACCCTGCCGCTGCGGCGTGTTGCAGCCTTGAGTGGGTCAGCAACGTCAATCACCATCCCAGGTCTGAGGATGACGCCGCTATCAATCGAAACAGAGAACGTAACGGTTTCAGTAAGGTTTTGTTCGCTAAGAAGTGCCCACTTACCAGCCCGATGCGCCTGACCTTGGCTGTAACAACCCAGCAACTTAATGTCCTTGTTCAAAATGCCGTATTTGGCTACAGCGTCTGAATCCTCCACATATTCGTATTGAACTTCGCCCTTGGATTCGTAGGTCTGGTATGCAACGGTGGCGGTAGTGTGGCGAGCCTTCTGTGATGTGCCGCTATACGTGAAAATGCCGTCAACAACATTGCTTGGTCCCAGCAGATATTGAGAATCTGTCGGTTTGTCTTGCTGCAGTACCAGCGCACCAGCGCCGTAATACGCGATGCCTCGGAAAAGGCTGGTCATCTCTTGGATGACGTTGTAAACATCGTCGCGGCTATTTAGCAGCAGGTTGCAGCTAAACCGTGGCTCTTGCCCTCCTTTGCCGTTGCTAACAAGCGCATTGCAATACTGACTGATTGAGTAGAAGTCGTACCGATCCAGGCTGCTGGCAGGCACGGATGCGCCATAGCGGGTATTGGTAAGCAAATCCCACAAGCACCAAGCCGGGTCATTGCACCAGGTAGCTGCACCAAACGTTCCATCCCAAACGCCGGAATACGTGACACGTCCTAAATAAGTTGTGGTGTCAACAGTGGCGTTAGATGGAAGCTGAACTTTGATGCCACGCAGCAGATATTTCCGGGTTGGAATGTTGCTGAACTGGCGAGCATCAAAACGCAGATACGCCAGTGCGCTGTTGGGGTAACGCAGCTTTTCGTCAATAATTTCTGTGTAGCTTTGCCAGTAAGTTTCGTTCTGAGTACGAGCGGTAGATGCGTCTGCGCTTGTGCGAACAACTTTGATGTCTACAGGAAATGCACCATTCAACGTGATCACATAGTCACGCTGGTAACGGTTGCTGGTTTTGCCGCTGATCGTGTCAGTAGCAACCGTGTTGTAACCGCCGCCGTTGTACTGAACTTGGATTTCAAGGCTGACGGAAGAACCAACGATGTCGCCGTTCTCAAGAAATACCTGCAGGGCAGGCACCATCACAGTGATGCGAACGCGATCTACGTCAGAGTCGCTAATTGAACGAACGACTGGGACGGCATTGGTGACTTCAACGTTTACGGCCGTCTCGCTTTCTGTTCCAGCAAGATTGGTGATATAACTCTGTGCCTGTGTGCCGGTGCGGGTGATGATCGTGTAGCCCTCAAAATTTGGATTGCCGCCCGAATCCAAAACAGGGGTGTCATCAAGAAATATGCCTTGGTTGCCGTTTTCAATGCCGTCAATTTCTCCTTCGCTAAGGAGATCCAGCACGGTTGCGTACTGAACGGACTGGAGTGAGTCATCGGCTTCGACAGGCGTCCGGCTTCCACCGCCACCTCCACCACCGCCGCCGCCTTTACCGCCACCACCACCGCCGCCGCCACCGCCAGCACCCGCAATGCCAAGACCCAGACCGGCGTTATGGACACGAATGCCGTTGGCAATAAACGTGTGATGACCTTCAACGGTCAGGTTGTAGACCGTGCCAGTGCCCAGATCCTCCTTGCCAACAATCGGGCGGAGGTGGTTGTTCCAGTCAACAAGGCAATCGTCTGAGCCGAGCGTCCCAATTTCGACGAAGGCGTTGAACTGGTTGAGAACCCAGTGGTTTGGTGTGGCATCAAGATGATCACCGCCCCAGAGCCGATACCGAACGACCCTTTCGTCCGCGTGCTCGTGGACCTTCAGGATCTTGGCGCTGTGAACTGTGCCCTGGTCGTCAAAACTCAGGACATAATCGTCCGCCTTTAATTCGTCGATGCGGCGACGGCCATCAGGCGTGGCAACAAGGGTGTGACCTAGAAAGCAGCCGCCACCGCCACCACCGCCACCAGCACCAACGATCCGTGTCATTTCAGTTGATCCACGTCAAGGCCGCTGGAGAGAACGGCTGATCCAACGTAGGCGCGACCGTAAACAATCGGCACCGGCAAGCCTTGTTTTGCTGTGTTGACGATGCCAGAAAAACTGAACGATTCAAACTTGGACGCTTCCCTGCCGCGTTCTGTTGCAAAGGAAGTTTGGGATTGAGTAGGTGATGGAGAGATCGCTTGAGCGATGCCGCCAACAATCAAGGAAAGACCAATAAAACCAATAGCGCTTGCTGCTGCGCCACCAATCAAACCTGCTCCAGCGGCACTGCCCAAACCTGCACCCAAACCCAAGAAGCCGCCAGCAGCGGGACCGGCAATAATTGCAAGGGCTACAAGACCGATACCAGCCAAGATTTGACCACCACCGCCTCCGCCACCAGCACCAGTCAGTACGGGGGTAATGCTGAAGACTTCACGCTCACTCCAAGGCAGTACCAGTGGGGCTGCGTTTTCGTTGGTAACTTTTTCCTTGCTGATAGTTACGCGATAGCCAACTCCGTCTTGCTCGCTATCAATTAACCACTGAGTTAGCCATGGAAAATTTACACACAACGCCTTAAGTGCTTGCGCTGGGGTGTCGGCTTCAAATTCAAAACGGCACTGTCCCAGCTTTTTGCGGAGTGCGCCGTAGACCTTAACGACTTTCATGCCGTAGAGCCTTGGCAGTGCTCTTCAAATAATAACCGCCGTATATGTCCCTGCTACTGAGTCGGCCTTGCATGTGGTGCAGAATCAGCTGATCGCCCAAGTACACCGCCGCGTGGTTTGGCAGCGGGGATTCCAGCTGCATCAAAATTGCGTCCCCGTACTGCAGTTCCTCCAAGGGGATCGGGTAAAAGCCCTCGCTTGCAAAATTGTCTAGGTATAAATTCTCGCCGTTCAGCCAGAAACGGTCACGACGGTCGTAGTCGCGCAGATTCAGTCCAAATTCGCGGTTGTACCAGTCGCGGCACAGCGTGTAGCAATCCACCACGCCAAATACAAATTCCCGCCCGACATACGGAAGCTCGAAGCCGTCAGGCTCGCAATATCCCCACTGCTCGGTCTGCGGATTAACAATGTGCCAGGGCAGAGCTGATTTTTCGCAGGCAACGCGATCAGCCTGTGATGGGGCAGGATTGCTCTTTGGATGGCTGTGGATAACGGCAATGATCTCGCCTTTTTCCTCCACTGCTACATAATCCGCCGGGTCCAGCACAAAATGCTCGTCGGGCGTTTCCGCCATGTTGCGGCAGGGGAAATACCGCTTGCGACCTTTGACAACTGCAACCAGACCGACGGATTCCTGAGGGAAGCATTCTTTGGCGTGCTCCAATGCTGCGTTTTTGATCGAATCGCTCAGTTTCATCAGAACAGTCCGGCACTAGGGAAGGAGCCAAAAGGCAGCTCGGCGGTTTCACCGAAGCGCAATTTGCAGGAGCCAAGCCGCTTGCCGCATTGGTCTTGCGCCAGTGTTGCCACAACGTTGTCGTTGGCGTCCCAGTAGTTGCTGCCTGTATAGCCGCATTCGGTACTGCGGTATTTCCACTGACAGATGTTTGCAATGATCTGGCGCTTGGGAAGCATCACGCCGGGCAGGTCAAACTTGCTGGCAAGCTCGAAGCTGACAGAATCGCGGGATTCGTTGGCTTTGCGGTCCACATACCAGATCTCGTCTGGGAATTTGGCGTGAGGGTCAGCCGCCGCTTCGCCGTCTAGGTATTTTTTCAGTGTGCGAATACGCTTCACTGTTGCGCCACCCAGATCGTTGCCCGCAGTGGTGGCATTCACCAGCAGCAAAAGGGTTGTGATGGTGCCATCCAAGTTGGCGACCGTCAGCGTTGGCCGGGGCAGCGTGCCCGTGTTGGTGTAATCGAAGCCTTCAGCCTGTATTGGTAGGCGTGTGTAGCTGTTGCCGTTCCAAGTGATGTTGCCGGTGACATTTGCGTTGACGCCGTTATGCCAGCGGTACACATCGCTGCTGCCATGAAGTGAACTGTCCAAATGCAGCTCGAAGAGTTCGATGACCGCGCTGGGGGCTAATGCGGCAAGTTCTTCGTAGACACTTGAAATTGCAGTCCAGACAACCGTGTTATCGGTGACGGTGCTGCCAATGTCGGTGCCCCAAGTTGGTTCGCTGGCGGCTGATGTACCGGCAGTGGTACAGCGGAAAACTAAGCCGCTGGCCTGCAGCGCAGAAGCGCGAACAATATCGCCAACGACATAGGCGGTAGCACTAGCCCAGGCTGCGTATGCCATTAGGGTTCAAATACCTGCCGGAAAGTTACGTCGATACGGCTGCGCTGGTGGTCATACATCTCACGAGTCCAGCTGGGGCAGATCCACTTGTAAGACGATGCCGTGTCCGGCGGGCTCCAGTCAAAACTTGCGGAATCGGCAGCGCGAGCGTTTAGGAAGGTCTCAATAGTGTCCGCGTCAGTATCCGTGACGTTAAAGGTCAGTCGCCATTCCTTCGGGTTTTGATTGAGGCCATAAGTCAGGCGTTGCTGGTAGCCGTCGCCAAATTGCACCGTGCGAACAGCTGGATTGCTGGTCTTGCTGGCGCTGTAAACAGGGTCGAAATCAGGGAAAGTAGCCATCAGACTCCAGCGAGTAGACCGCCAGGACGTTTTTGCTTGATCAGTTCTTGCTGAACCGCAAGACCGATTGCCTTACCGAGTTGGTTGGCACCTTGTTCGTTGCCCTCCACACTACTGCCGCTGGCATCGACGTTCACCGTCACACTGGTGGCCCCGCCTGCACCAAGCTGATTGTTGGGGACAATCGTGCCCGAACGGCCTGGGACGAATAGTTCAGGACCACGCTCGCCAACCATGTAGGGAGTTCCGCCTGCAACGGAACCTCCTGTAGCCTTACCTTTTAATCCACCTGTGAGGAATGAGAAAAAGCCTATTCCGTCCGTACCTGCCAGGCTCTGTAAACCCGCATTAAGAAATACTTTCGAGAGACTGATTAAAGTTTGCCGTAGCGCACTATTCCAGTCAAGAGTGCCTGTTATTAGTTCCCCTAGTACATCTGTAACAGCACGCCCTGTAGCATTAAGCGCGTCTGTCATAGCCTGAACACCTGCTGTATTCTTTTCCCATGTTATTTCTGCAGCATCTACTTCATTTAATTTGTTTGTTAGTACCGTGATTTCTTGATTTAGTTCGGCCACCCTATCTTTGAAATCCGTCAACTGCTCAGGGTCAAAGGCCTCTGGTTTTGCTAGTTGCTGTGTAAGTACGTCCAATTCCTGGAAACGAGGACCTAAAATATCTTGGCGTCTTTCCGCTTGAGTAATAGTAAGCTGCTCCAATGGAGTCTTAAATTCAGGTTTTTGTACTCCGCGAATTTGCTCTTCAAAAGCAAACACTCGTTGTTCTTTCCGCAGCGCTTTTTCGAGTTTTAACGCTTCGTACCGTCTAGCCAGAGATAGTTTTTCTAGCTCGGCTTCTTCCTTCAAGTTTTTTAGACGTAAATCGAAAAGTTTTACTGTTTCCGTAACGGTGCCATTTCTCTGTGCATCTATTAGTGCTGCACTGCGTTCGATTTCCAGCGAATTAAACTCAAGACGTGTACGAGCGTCAATAAGGTTGTACCTGTCGTACATACCGTTTAATTGACCTTTCTCAAGCTCTGAAGCACGGATAGTTAGCTCCAGTAGTTGCTTGTGTTCTTCCGTAATAGCGGCTCCTACTTGTAAACGATTAGATTGGATTTGAAGACGTCTTTCTTCAGCAGCAAGGCTTAATTGATTTAACTCGGCTTGGTACGCAGCATCAGCTTGCGCATCTCTACGCTTACGTTCTTCTAGCGTAATTCCTTCGTCCAAAGCTCTTAAATTTTTCTTCTGTTGTATTTCTTTCTCAAGGGAAGCAATGTATTTTTGCTGATTTTGATAACGTTCAAACTCTTTTGTACTGTTTATACCTGCTAAGAGAGCCTGAGCCTGCGCTAGTTGCGTTTGTTTTTTAGATAACTCCTCCGCATCTCTTGCTTGATCTGTAATATCCGGTTGGACACCTCCACGTTGTCCGGGGCCGTACAGTAGATCTGATAAACCTGCTGTAAATTGTGCGTACACTGAATATATCTGAAGGCCTAATTCTTTGAGCTTTTTGATAAGTTTATCTGTGGCTTTTCCGTTTCGTTCTAAGGCGTCCACACCTTCAGTGCCTAGTACACTAACCAACTGTGCTTTGGCCAACGCAGCTGCACGGGCAGTCTGTCCGGACTGCTGCAATCCTGATATAAGTCTTTTTAGACGTGGGTCAAGCCTACCTACAGCCTGTTCCAGGTAACCTACTGCGTCACCGTCTTCCCTAAGCGACGCGGCAAACTCTTTAGCTGAAGCGGCGCTTTTATCGAAAACTGTACCAAGTGCGCTCAGACCAATTTGAAGTCCAAAGCCTCCTGGTCCGCCTCCTGCAGCCAGAGCCCCTGCAGCACCGCCGACAATCGAACCGGCTCCTCCTCCGAAAAGTAGGGGAAAGCCGGCTCCTAGAAGAAGATCTTCTTGGAGGCGCTGGCGCCTTTCCTCTAACTGTTTGCGCTGTTTAAGTCTATTATTTAATTCCTCTTGTATGCGTACTGCCCTAGCGTCTAAGATTGCTTGCTTTTGTTTTTCTTGCGTTATTTTTTGCTCCTCGTAGTATTGACGACGCGCTAAATCAGCCTCCAAAGAATCAAGTTCAGTTGTAGGACCAATCGCTAAACCTTGTTGTTGACGAGCATCCTGCATCAACTGGTTCAGACGCCGTTCTAGTTCCTCTGTCTGAGCACTAGCTTGTGCGAGAGCGTTTGCAAAGTTTTTTACGTCAGCAGTCTGAGCCGAAAAACCGCCTTTCTTTATAGCTACATTGCGTAAAACTGTCTGAAAAACTTCAGCTTGTTGTGCTGCTCCTTGGAGAGTATTACTAAACTTTGCCGTTCCGTTTGTAGCTTCTCTGGCAAAGTTTTTTATGGGTTCAAATGCAATTCGAAGTTTATCTCCCAGTTTGCCTGCACCAGGGGCGAGTAGATTAAAAGACTTGTTTAGATCCTGCGTTAAACGATTTAGTTGCCCAATAGCAGCTGTGACTTTTGTAAGACGGTCTGTGCCGACAACGTTCAGATTTATTACGGCTGAATAACTGGCCACGGCCCTGGCACGGTTCTGTTTAACCAGTTTACGCACGAAAAAGCCGCCGGGGTTAGCGGCGGCGTTTGGCCTTCTCGATCTCCTTTTCCTGGTCCTCGTTCAGAATCTGAAAATAGGCGCTCCAGCCGAGGATTTCCTCGGCGGTCATGGTGGTGCGAACTTGTGTAAGGGTTAGTCCCAGTTCTTTGGCGATGCCGAATTGCAGTAGGAGCCAGTTGTCCTTACGGAGTTCGGCACTCAGGATTTTGGGTCGATTGCCCCGGTTTCGTCGTCCGTCAGGATTGCCAGCATCAGGGCTTGCAGGTCTTTGTCCTTGACCTCGTTTTTGAGCACATCAATCTCGCCAGCGTTGAAGAGGCGGATGCCGTTTTCGTCGAGGGCTTTGTTGATCAGTAGTTGCAGGGCAAAGGCGTTGGCGTCGTCGGATTTGGCTTGTTTTTGAGCGCGTTCACGCTCCGCCATCGTCAGAGGAGTCACCCACATTTCAAAAACGCTGCCGTCGGATAGTTCGACGGTCTTTTTACTGGGCTCCAGGTTGGCCGCCTTGCGGAGGCGTTCGATGGCGCTCAATGCTGCGGGAGCAGGCATGTGATTTCAGTTTGGTCTGGTACTACTGTAGCGGACTAGAAGAAATAAAAAACCCCGGCGGTGAGGCCGGGGTCGGGTCTTCGTCCGTACTGATTATCAGGACTTGCTGAGGTCGAAGGTGGGTGCTTCGCTGGGACGGAAGTTGATGGCAACGCTTTGGCCGTCGTCCGGGTTCACGCTCAGGCTGGCGGAAGTCACGATCACGGGAACGGTGATCGAACGGCTGAGTGCTTCACTCACGGCGCCGCCGCTGCTGATCCGGTCGATGTACAACTTCATCGTGGCACCAGACTGCGAACGCTGGATCACGTCCTCAATCATCCGGCTGGACAGGTTGGTGGCGTCATCGGTGGTGTACACCGTGGCGGAACCAGAGCCGTCGGCGAAGCCGGTGATATAGGTGCGGAAAGGTGCGTACTGACCAATCGTTTGACCGATGGTCGTAACGTCGATTTCCGAACGGGTGATCTCGAAGCTCCAGTCGCGGACGGAGCCGACGACTGCGGGAGCAGCGTATGCAACCTTGAAGGCGTTGGGCGAAACGGCAGTGCCGTCATCCGTGATTGCAATCACCGTGCCACCTGCAGTAGCGGACACCTGCAGCACACCAGTGCTGGCGGTGTACGCAATCACGTAGTAGGTGGTGCCGGAGGTGATACCAGCAGGCAGAGTGCCGGTGCCGGCAGCGCCAGTGGTGGTATCGACCACGCTGAATTTCACGGGGTCGCCAACTTTGAAGCCCAGATAGGCTTCAATGGTGATTTCGTCGTCGGCAACATCGACGGCGGATTCACCGAAGGTTGCGCTGGTGCCAGCGGGAGAGTAGTACAGGGCGCCGGAGGTGCCCGAAAGGACGGTGGCCATAGGAAGTACCTACGAATGAACTACGCGGGCACTGCCCGGCTTAATACAGGTTAGCGCCAGTAACTTCCCTTAAGAAATAACTTGCGCTTTGAAGCCGGCTTCAATTCGTGAAATAAAGAACGGCGTAAAAGCACGGCGAGACTGCTGGTCCGGTGAAGTTCCAGCGAAATCAGGGCTAAAACTGGGGCCGCTGATGCCGTCGAGGCGCATGTACACGCCTGAATTAGCTTTTGAGGTGTTATTGATGGTGTTAAGGGTGGTAAATGCTGTGTTTACAAGTGTTTGATTGCGGGCAGGACCCTTGCCTTTGGGCGTGTAGGTGCGGATGACAATCGTGCCACGCACCATGTCGTGGCTTGTAGTCAAAGTAGGTTCAGTGGTTAGGCCGAATTGAATGTTGATGTGGACGAACTCCTCGCTACTGTCAGCGTCGTCGTTGAAGACGTTGTCGAAATAGACCGGGACAGCGGGGTCGAGATCGTTATACGCGCTCAGTAACGAAGCCTCAAGAGCAGCACGGATACTTTGGTAATTCATGCACCAAAACCTCTTGCACGACCGAAACCTTGACGGATTCCTTTAGCAAGATCTCTGTCTAAGGTACCCCCCAAATTGTAGTTGGTCCACCAGTTAAGAGGTGCAGTGCTGATTGCCAAGCCCTCACCCGCACCGACCTGTCCGCGGCGTTGTCCATACCTGATACCTTCATTTACAGGCTCTTTAATCGGACGCGTTTTTTGTCGAATAAAGACACCGTCAACTAAATCCATAGCTTCATCCGCGTAACTAGCCCCATTGACTATCTGATATAAAGTTCCGGCTGTAAAACGTGTCTTTGGTACGTTTCGCTTTGTATACCTATAAATACTGCCCGATCCTCTAGGGCCTCCAACAGCTGCGCCTTTAGGTAAGGCGTACCAGGCAGATGAAAATTCTCCTGTGTACGCTGGTCCCGCTTGGGCTAAACCGTTCATTATCTGTACACAAGCCTCCTGCGCTGCTGTAATCGTGGCGGCTTCAATATCCTTTACAAGGAACTTGATGTCACGGGCCATTATTGGGGCCTCAGAAGGATGGTGTGCAGGATTGCGTGTTCTCCACGGGCAGTCTTGCAGCTGATGATGCGGCCGGTCTTGGTGACGCTGTTTTCGGTGTACTGAATCCGATCCCGCACGCTAGGGACGTACTTACCGAGTTCGGCGTTACCGATGATGACTTTGAGGTCGTTTGTCTGGTAAAAACTCTCGAACTCTTCGGGATTTGCTTGGAAAATCAAGGCGCGAACAGTGACGCTTGTGTCAGCTCCAGAGACTTCACCTGTGGTGGTGTTATATGTCGGTGAGGTGTTGGCTTTTAAGTAGGTAACGTCCTGACCCCATTGCGCCAAAAGCGGGGCAGGTAGTCCGGCAAATGTGGAATCGACGAGGCTCATATCAACCTCTCACGACGCGGACTTGGTAGCCGCCGCTGCCACCAAGGCAGTAGGCGCCCAAATAAGACTGGAGCCAGGGATATACGTCGAAAATGTTGTTGATCGTTCCAACGGCTTGGGAGGTTTGGCTGTACTTGACTTGAAGGTCGCCCAGTTTGACTTCGTCGTAGAGGCCGGTGGTGCCGGTGTTGCCCGTGACGGCGTCGGTGTCGTTGGCTAATGCACGTGCCAGCTCGTAGGTGGCGTATTTGATGTCGGCGGGGATGGTGCTACAAGTCAGCTCCACCTGATCGACTTGGTAGTTGTTGCGGGGCCATTTCAAGGCTTGACCGCTATCGCAGCGGTCGCCGTAAAAATTCAGGCTGTCGATCCAGCGGGTGGCGGAAATCAGTGCGCGGTTCTTTGCGTCGTCAGTCTTGTCGGTCCAAGTGGTCGAACTTGGGACTGTTTCGAAGTACGTGTTTGCCTCGGCCAGCGTCACATAGCTGTTAGCGGAGGCGCTACTCAATGTGGCGTTGATCGTGGCGGCCACAACTACTACACATACTTTCTCGCAGTGTAGCGCCAATAAAAAAGCCCCACCGAAGTGGGGCCGTTTCCTCTCGATCTGATTATCAGATGGTGGAGGTGTCGAGGGGGCTGTTGACGGTGAGCTGAACCATGGGGATCAGGTCGATGTCGTAGGTGGCGCTCCAGTTGCCCGAGGTGGCCAGGGTGGCGTTGGTCGGGTTGTCGTTGGCGGAGGTCCACTTGGTGCCCATCACGTGATAGGCAGAGTGGTAGTCCACCGAGAGCACGTCCTGCTTGGACAGGATGTTGCGGTCGGCTTCGATGCGGAGGTCCTGCTGTACGCCTTCCAGGATGGTGCCACCCTTGGTCAGATAGCAGTAGAACTCACGCTGGTGGCCGGCGGTGCCAGGAGCCACGGTGTTGACGGCGGGATCCATGATCACGCGCAGACCGGCAAATTCGCCGATGCTGCGGGCGCCAACGCCCACGCCGCCACCACCCCAAACCACGGAGCCGGAAGCGGCCAGTGCGGAGGTGGAGAAGGTCAGCAGGCCAACCTGATACAGGTAGAAGCCAACGGAGGGGTGGACAACCAGGGTGTCCAGTTCGTCGCCGCGCTCACCCAGCAGGGCGCGGGCACGTGCCACAGCAGCGCCAGTCAGGAAGTTGGCTTCTGCGCCGCCGGAAGCAGCAGCAACACCCAGGTCGAGGGCGTTAGCAGACAGTGCCGAACCGAACAGACCGGACAGCTGGCTGAACAGACGGGCGCTGTTCAGTTTGTTGATGGCGTCGGCCAGCTGGTTGCGGATGTGCAGCATGGGGTCTTCCCCAGCGGCGAGCATCGCAACGTCGTCCACTGCATACGCGAAACCGCGATGGCAGATGGTGGCGATTTGGGTGCCGGTGCCGATCTTCTGGGGGGTCAGGTAGCCAGCGGTGCTGGTGCCCCAGGTGGCGGTGCCGTCCATGATCTCCTCGGTGGGAGACACGGGGTTGAACTCGGGCACCTGGATGCGGGTGCCACCTTCGCGGGCATCCAGCAGGCTGTTGCGAACGACAGCGCCGCTCTTGATGAACAGGCTGCGCTCTTTGATCGCCTCAGACACATAGGTGCTGAGGTTATTGCGCTTGACGATGTCCGCCAGAAGGACACCGCCGGAATAATTCTGAAATGGTGCGGCCACTTCAAACTCCAGAAAGGGGTGGGTTGGGGTTCAAGTCACAGACTTGAGGTGGTGTCCCACGGGGACTTAGCGACCCGCTTCTCTCTTCAGCACAGCTGCGAGATCAGGATCGCTGGCTTCCAAGGCCATTTGCCTCGTTAGGTTAATACTACCTTCCTTCCATGGGTTAGCCATTCCAGGCGCAATCGTGGAGTTGGGAGTGGGTTTTGCACCCATTCCAGCTGCACTGCTTGGCTTGAAATGATGCTCGAATCCAGAACCGGGGTTCTTGAGATTGGAAAGGTAGGCGTTAATGTCTTGCTCAACACCGCCGTTCAAAACAACAACGCTGCCGCTGTCATTCTTGCGGAGGTTGTTTTGCAATAGCTGCAACATCTGCTCGGCGTTGATAGCTCCAGCCTGGCTGATGGCAGCAAGGGCGCTGGTTTTCATTGCGGCAGTCTCGTTTGAGGTGCGCAAATCCTCCAGCTGGCGGTTTAACTCCGCGATTTGTAGGTCTTTTTCCTGGGCGGTTTTGTTGGCTTCCTCCCAGAGATCTTTCCATTGGCCTTGGTCTTCCAGCGTTTTCTTGCGCTGGTCGTCCTGCTTCTTGTAGACCTCGTCGAGTTTGGCCTTGATGCCTTGGAATTTTTCCTCGGCTTCGACCGCTTGATTCTTCAACGCAGCAATCTGACTTTCGTACTCAGCTTTTAGCTGGGCTGATTGGTCAGGTTGGGGAGCGGTGTCGGCTCCAGCCACGGGCTGGGTAGGAGTTTCCACGGGAAATTCCTGGATGACTTGCTCTTCCATACTCAAAATTCAGTTTCGGGGGTTTCGGGGGTCTCAAGCACAGACTCTTTGGTCTTGCGCTTGCGGGGTTCGGGAGCAGGCTCCGGGGCGGGCTTGTCTTTCTCGTACAAGTTCTCAGCACGAAGCTCTACAAGTTCCCACTTGTAGGTGCCGTCTGGCTGTAGAACTTTGTCAAGGTGCTTGTCCATGACAAAGGAAAAGAGTGCAGTATTACTCTACTGCACTACACGGATTCGTCCTCTTGCTCCTCTTGTTCGGGGCTTTCCAGTAGTTCTTCCTCGGCGGTGGATTCGGAGGCGGTAGGAAGAATTTCGCCTTGGACCAGGATTTGGCGGAATTCGTCGCGGTCCAGTACGCCTTGGCCGAAGAGTGCAGTTAGTGCGGTGATGTCTTGGCCGATCAGACGGTCGATGTCGAAGTCGCGGCTGATCTTGACTTCTGGGGGCTCCAGCTGCAGGTAACTGGCGGCCAGATTGAAGGCGCCTTGCAGGGTTTGCTCTAGGTCCATGGAGACCATCGACAGCATGGAGTTGGTGTCTACGCGGTCGAGACGGCGGGCGTCGGCAGACTCAGCCACGAATTTCTGCTGGCTCAGAGTGCTGATGCCCAGCGTGGCCATCTGTTGCTGCAGTTCGCGGATTTCGTTGCTTTGGGCTTCAAATGCGCTCGAAGCAGGTTCCACGTAGTAGACCTTGTTGCCCGGCTGGGTGGCAATGGCGTAGTTCACGCTTACTGCCATGTCCTTGGTCTGGTCGTCCCAGCCCTCAAGGACAAGCATCGGCTGGGATGCAATGTGGAGGCTGTGGATTAGGTCGGCTTGGCGCTGGAAGTGGGCCAGGTTCAAATAGGCGATGTCCAGCAGCGGGGGCTTGCTGGTCATCGTGTCGGTCTTGTTTGAGTACAGCGTCACCAGGGGGATTTCACCCAGGCTGTAGTCGCCCGACTCCACCAAGTCGTAGTCGGAGGTGCTGGTGGTGGCGTCGAAGGCGTTGGGATAAGGGAAGCCGCCGACTTGCTCTTTCTTGGTTTCGGTTTGGCGGTAGATGCGGTATCGACCGGGTTCGATGACACGGACTTGGTCGTACACTTTTTCGCCGAACTCGCCGTCGGGTAGCACTGCCTTTTCGGCGATTCTTACCTGAACCAGGTTTCCGTAATTCACTTCGCGGTCCAAACGCCAGCCGTAGATGTTGCTGGGGTCGATCTCGATCCAGTAGGGGCGGCGGTTTAGGGCGCGTTCTTCGGCAAGGCTGCGGGCACCAGTTGGTGCGGGGAAATCAACCAGGGTGTGGCTGTGGCCGTAGGTCAAGGCGCAGATCAGACTGCGGCGGGCATACTCGTCCAGATCGGAACCGCAGCCGTCAACGTTCTTGGAGAAGACCTCGCTCCAGTAGGGGTCGCCGGTCAGTGTGATGGGTTTGCGCAGGATCAAACCGGCGGCGGCGCGGATCAGACGCTGCGTGTAAGGCGAGAAGACGGCGCGGTTGACTCGTGCGAGGTAGGCCGTGTAGTCCTCGCGGGGTTCTAGGGGGAGGAAGGCTTCGCTGTTCTCGCGGAGATACTCGGTGCCGAGCGTTACGGCTTTCATTATTTCCCAGCCCTTCATCTGCTCCATCACGGCGGCGGTGCGCGTGAAGGGGTTGTCAGTGCCGCCCATGTAGGTGGAACTGACGAGATGGGTGCGGATGCGGCCGGGGACTGCGTAAGTCATTTAGTCACCATTTGGTGCGGTCAGCCCAGTAGGCAGCCGACATCTTTCCTTTTTTAATGTTAGCTGCATGGCGTGCTTTGAAGGATTCACGCCGT
>Ga0255172_1000095_pt1 | contig 40413 bp, 56 predicted proteins | sample Atl_Yuk_RepC_8d_FD_189952 | JGI IMG/M metagenome (GOLD analysis project Ga0255172, IMG submission 189952) | Freshwater microbial communities from Altamaha River, Georgia, United States - Atl_Yuk_RepC_8d | ecosystem: Environmental > Aquatic > Freshwater > River | place: USA: Georgia | collected... | reverse complement strand
AGCCCCTCGTAAAAACAAGGGGCGGACAAACCAACTATTATGAAAAAAACTGCTTACTTGCTACCGTCTTGAAGCGGTATATCTTCGTGAGGATCAATCCTCCTATAATTTTCTTTCCAAAGAATCTTTGTCAAAGTTATGGCTTTTTTCTCAATTTCTTCTTCTTCCGCCTCTGGCCATAATAAATGCAATGTTTCATGTACTATAATCTCAAGATGCTTTTTACCTTTTAGTCTTTCGTCTATTTCGATTAAGCCATCTGAATGTGCTACGCCATACACTTTCTCTTTACCGAGCTTGCGATATTTGATGCGTATTTTCATTTGACGTTTTTGCGATGAAATTTATGACAAGTTTTGCATTGCATTACTAATATTTTAGTTCCAGTAGCGGAATACTTTGTTTGTTGTATTATAAGCTCATCCGAGCCACATTCTGGACATGATCCTCTATCTTGCTTATGTATTACTCCATAATGCGTTTTAGGGACTATATGCGTGTTCAAATGATTAAATACCTTCTCTAGTAACAACACATCATTTTTGCAATACTTGATCATTTTCTCCATTGCCACTTTATCTTTCTCAAGCATGATCTTTTTCCATAAATCGTAGTCAGTATGAATCTTTTGTCCAATGCCTAAAAATTTAGCTATGTAGTTAAGTTTATTGCTATTAAATTTAAACTTGCTACGAGCTATTTTAAGCGTATCAATTGTGGTGTAATTTGGAAACATCTCTATACCATGGTATAGGCATCTTGTTCGAATCCAAGCTATGTCAAACTTATCTCCATTATGTCCTATTATCTCATCCGCCTGGTTAGCTACTTTAATAAATGCCTCTAGCATTTTTTTATCGCATTGTTTAGAATCCCAATGTAAAGAGTGAACTTCTTTCACACCTTCCCATTTATAGCAAATGCAAATAATCGCTCTTTCCTTTATGATTGACTCTGGGCCTATTGATAACTTATAGCCACTAGACCAAAACAAACCCAAATTTGCTGAAACCTCTATATCGAAAAAAAGCCTTTTCCTCATAGATACTTTTTATAGGCGTATGCTCCCACTCCTATAATCCCTATCCATAGCCATGTATAAAATAATGCCTTTTTATTGCGAGTATATTTATCGTCTAATATAGCATACTCTTTGTCCTTAGACTCGTAAAGCACTTTATATTTATCATCCCATTTGGTCTCGGTAATGTAAATAGTGTCCTTTAGCTCTTTAATTACTGTACGAATCTTAGTCTTTATCTCACTAGGTAAATAATGCTCCTCAACTAGCCAAGTATAGATGCTATCTACCTTTTGCTCAACTATAATTGAGTCTTTTACAAGTCTTACTGTATCTACTTTACTGTCTTGTGGGAATTGCTCTAGGCATAGCTTTGCGGCTTGTACGGGATGTTCGTACAAGTATCTTTTAACTTTATTAGTCGTTATACACGATGTGAATAAAAAAATAATGGGTAAGTACTTTAGCATAAAATTGATATAAAGGTTTTTGTTTTTGATATTCTATCGGCTAGTCCTATTGTCCCGCCGTTTACTATTTTAGATATTTTTCTTATTGTTTCATCATCACTTCCCTTTTCAGCTATTGCCCATAATTTTTTTACCTCGAAAAACCACGCTGCACTAAGTAAAGGATATTTTGTAGCTACTAAATCTGGGTTAGATACTACATCAACACCTATAAAATCGCCAAATGCTTTATAATTTTGCTTTCCCGTAAGCATGAGATAGCCTTTTCCAGAATACTTAAACCCATCATTTGTATCTTTTGCACCATTACCCATACGCGATCCATACACAATATTTGCAATTACCTCTGGTTTACGAGCTGCTATCTCTGCGGTATCTTTTGAGAAATATTTTGGGAATGTTTTAAGGAGTCCTTGTGCGCTATAATTAAGGTTTTCACGAGTGTATTTAAAGTTACCACTTTCATGTGCTACCTGGCCCAAAAAGTGAGCTAAAACTAAAGGTGAGCTTATTTTAAAATCTTGGATAACACTCGGCAGCTCATCAATTACTTGCTTCGGAAGAGTTGTTATCAGCTTTTTTGTTATCATCAGCGAACATATTTGAGAGGAATTTGCCCACCCATCCGCTAATGAAAACCGCTATTGCAATCTCTTTATGCCCTTCAAGAATAGTCATAGTAGATACGAATACGCTTGCTGCCGCTAGAGAATCGCCAAATAACCTAATTTTTTTAGGAGTTGGATGAAAATAATATTTAAGTCCAAATTTCATTTCTAAATTCATTTGTTACAACCCAATTTACTCCATTACTCACTACTTCTACGTAATTATACTGATCGTTGAGCTTTATATTCAGATCATTGTCGATGGTCTCGCTTGAGTATGCATCGACTGTCACTACGTTGGTACTGCTATCCGTCTTTTTTATGATAAAGCAGGCATTGTTATTGACTGCTGTTGGAAGCGTTATAGTAATAGCTCCTGCGAGTGCGTTCACCAATTGCACTATGATACCATCCGTATCTGTAAGAGTTGTGGAAGAGGAGCTACTACTATAATTAAATGACAAATTACTCGCATCGAGTATTTGGTCAAAATTTGTAATATACGATCTATTTATTCTCAAAGTTCTTCTTCTTCTTGTTTAGGGGCTTCAACAAGCTCTACGCCATTAATCCAATCTTTGAGGAAGAAATAAGGCTCAAGTCCTTGTGGGTTCAGCACTTCAATCTTTTTGAACTCGAACTCACCTTCCTCAATTTTCTTGATATCGGCCTTTAGCTTTTTTAGCCCTTCTTTATTAAACTTATATTCTCCTTTCTCATCTAGGATTAAGTTGCCTTTCTCATCTACAGCCGCATTGTCGAGCCTTGCATCGTCAATCTTTCCTTGGAACTGATCGATTGATGGCTTTAGCTTTTCGTAGATTTTAAATAGCTTCTTTTGTCCTTTGGTCTCTTGTTGTCCGATGTTTAGTTTAATGTTCTCAATTAAAATGAATAGTTCTTTATAAGTCATAGTGTGTAATTTTTGCTAATATAAAATATTTATTTCGAATCCCAAGGAAGTGGCAGCACAATTATGGGTGGATTCTTCTGATTTGCAATTTGACTATCAAGTGCCATGTCAAGAGCCGCCGTATCTAAATTAGCTTCAAGCCATCCGCAAACTTCCTCAAACGTAAGCTCGCTATAAGGTTTAAACGCCATTGGGTCTGGTGCTGCACAAGTCATAGCTCCATAAATATCCCCATAATAAGTTTTATCGCCATCTATCTCTTTAGCATCTCTGCGCCAATGTACGGTTTTTACTACATCTGTAAGTCCATCTTCGCTTGGTGCGGTGTCCATTTGGGATATAATCCAATAATGTTCTATCATATTAATTTTGCTTTTAATTGTTCAATTTGTTGTTGTTGTTCTTGGATTGCCTTTATAAGCATTGGCACAAATATTGAGTATTTAACAGATTTTGTAGTAGTTCCTAAATCATTTCCATCCTCATCTCTATCAATATGTTGCTCAATCATTGAAGGAAATATTTCTTCTAATTCTTGAGCAATAACACCAAGTTGCTTTTCATTACTTCCTATATAATTAAAATTCTTGATTTTTACCTTTAATAAATCAGAAAGTTTTGGAGTAGCATCAATAATGTTTTCTTTTAATTTAATATCTGAAATAGCACCATAACTGCCATTTGTGTTTGTTACGTTTCCGCTATCTGCTACTCTAAATTTATATGCAGCAGCAGTTCTATTATATGCTGATATTAAATACCATGTATTATTTGTAGTATTAGTATATCCTTCAACAAATAATACGTTATCAGTAAAACTTGTATTTGTTTGAGATAAAAATAATGCAGGTGTATTTGTTGTGTTATTACAAAATTCACTAAATGCCCCAGTTGTACTAAAATATGTTCCATTATTACTTGCCTTTAAATACCCCCCACTCGTTATTCTTAATCTTTCGGTAATATTACCACCATTTGCTCTTGTTGCAAATTGTAAATAGCCTCCAAAGTTACCAGACGTAGCATCATCTTTACCAGTTTTTATAGCCGCATAATAAGCAAAAGCATTGCCACTATATTTACTACCAAATACAACGCCACCACCAATATCTGCTGCAATTGCGCTATTGCTTAAAACAGCCAATTGAGATGTAAAATTTGCACCTATCGCTACATTTGCTCCTTCTATTGTAGCGTTTGATGCTTGGTCTCCACCAGTAGTTGTCATTACAGTACCGCTTGTTACTTGCAACAAAGAATATGGGCTGCTCGTCCCAATTCCCACATTGCCCCCACTCGTTATGCGCATCGCCTCAGTGCTAGAATAACCGAATATGAGATTACTAGATATTGATGAAATGAAGTTTGAATTTGTATTATCAGACAATTGTATTGTAGCAGTCCTTCCGCTTGCTTGAGAACGGAATGTAGATATTACGTTACCTCCAACACTTGTGCTTGTTCCAGTAGTTTCAACATGCAATGGAACTAAAGGGCTGCTCGTCCCAATCCCAACATTGCCCCCACTCGTTATGCGCATTCTTTCTACATCTGCAATAGTAAAAATTAAAGGATAAGATTGTAAAATGCCAATATATCCAGCATTATTAACAACACCATTAACTGTACTACCAGAATTATTAAAACCTAAAACTGTATTAGCAACACCAGCAGCAGTTATAAGTATTCTTGAATTTACAGATGTTCCAGTAAAATTAGATTCTGTTGCTGCCGTAACACTCGAACTGAAAGTAGCTGCGCCGGATTGGGCGATTGAGAATTTAGCAGTTCCGAAAGAAACGGATCCGCCAGAGCTTCCACTTGCAGATGTGAAGAACTCATGCTTACCAGTGCTTGGATCTTGATTGTATAAAGTAGCAAAACCAGTTCCGTAGAATTTCCAACCACTATTGTAATAAGAGTTTGATGAAATATTAGCGGCAAGATTACCAGATAATACCCCATAGTCACTTTGCAAGCTATAATAAGTAGTAGCTTTTGGAATGACCCCAAACCCAGCACTATTGGTATTTAATATCATACCTAAACTTGTGGTTGTATCTGGAGTTATACTTATATTATGATTTCCAGATGTAGAAGGTGTATAAATAATACCACCAGTAACCGCTATTGATGATGCATTATTACCTTTGAAATATAATTGAGATGTTGCTGAATTTGTATAACTCTCAATCATTGCATAAGCCGCAGTTTTTCTTATATACAAATCATAAGCAGTAGAGTTTACCCCAATTGCAATTGTACTTTGCGCCCAAATGAAAGAATTAAATATAGTTGTACCACCAAAATAGTTCTGTTTGGCCGAATCTGGTTGAAATATTGCATATTTAACTACACCAACATAAGCTCCAACATTATCTGTATAATCTACCCATAAACCATGTAAATTGTCAAAATTCGCAGTTGCATTTATTGTACCCGCAATTCTATGTCCTATACCATAACCACCACTTGCATTCTTAGTGCCAAAGTGCATATATATTGCAGTATCAACTTGGCTTCCTAAAGTAAAATTGCTGGTATTAGATGTAAAAGATGCAGTTGTGCCAAATAAAGAGCCAGTTAAAGTACCTCCAGTTAATGGTAAATATCCACTTAATGCAGAACCATAATTAGGTATATTTAAAGTTGCACCTACAAAAGTTGCAGCACCGCTTGTGCCAGTTGTGGTTAATGTAATTGCTGATTGTTTGAGAGCAAATGTGTTATAGTCACCACTTGTTAATAGTCCTCTACTTGTAGCACTCGCACTTGGGATATTAAATGTATGGGTAGAAGTGCTTGAACTAATTGTAAAGTCAGTTCCAGTAGTACCAGTTGCAAAAGTTTGTGTTGCGGCAGTAAGTCCGTTAAGACTTGTAATCGCTGCACTAATATAAGTCGGTGTCCAGTTTACCCATTTATTTGTACCAGTGCTATATTGCAAAAGCTGACCATTGCTTGGGCTTGTAATAGTTGCATCATCAAGATCATTTACTCCAATGCTTACAATACCAGTCTGTCCGTTCACGCTCGCAACGGCATTGCTATTGATACTTTTCTGCCATACACTACCACTATATACTACCCAATCCCCTGCGGCAAAAGTTATTGATCCGCTACCCAAATTTTGCGTACCTCCTACACTCACTATATAAACATCACCAGCATTTCCGGTGCCATCAGCAAGAGTTGGAGTATTTGTGCTTGCATTCCAAGTTCCCAAATAATCCATGATGCTATTAGGCAATTGCGAAGCAGGCACCTTACCCCCACTATCAAGCGAAGCATATCCATTGTTCGCTCCTTTCTCACTTGTTGCCTGGTAGGTTGTACTATCTAAAGTGCCATCACCTTTCAAGAATTGAGAGCTTGTACCACTCGCAATGTACTTTTGAAAGCGTTGATTGCCACCACTACCTTTACCAATGTAAAGGTCATACGTATCGGTAGTGAACAAAGGCTCGGCAAGTTGTCCTTGTGGAATTGTTGCATTCGTGCCTCTTTTTATCTTTAATGTATTTGGCATATATATTTTAAATTACCAGGTTCCTAAATCAATCGTGTTTGTCTTTGTCCAAAGGCTTGTACTTGCTACATATTGTAATATCATTCCATCATCTGGGTTTTGTGCCGCCACATTATGCAATTCATCTAACTCATAACCGTTTTGTATCTTAACCTCAATAACTCCTTGTGTAGGATGTGATCTAACAACAACACCTAAATACACCATGTGATATGGTGCATAAGGCTTTGTTGATGTAAATGCACCAGCCGTAGTTGGACTTAAGTAAAGTGCAGTCCCATCGGGATATGCTTGTGTATCTAAGTCATTAATACCACCAGCTACAACCACATAGCCATTATTCATATTGGTAATGTTACTCTGAACTATACCAAATGTTTGTGCGCTAGTAGGATCTCCATTTGCAATTGCTTTTGTAACCGTAGGTAAGTTACCTTGACCTCCACTTATATAAACAACCGTACCTTTTGTAAGAGTTGCACCACTATTATTATACACCTCACGAATGAGAGTAAGAGCTTCATTTGTTGTTGTAGGAAAAGTAGCAAGTGTACCGTTACCACGAATATATTGTGAAATTGTTCCAGCACCGGTCACCGCAATCGTGCCATTGCTTGTAAGCGGTGAGTTTGTAACCGTAAATGCCGTTGGCATTGATAAGCCAACACTTGTTAAGCCAGTATCCGTATCCGTACCATTGACCCAAGCCGAGCCATTGTACTTTAGCACTTGGTTTGTTGATGGCGAAGTAATTGTCACATCTCCGAGTTGTCCGAGGTTATAGTCCCCTTCAGTTGCAACCACGTCACCAGTCCTGCCAAATACACTCGTCACCGGAGCCGTATCATAATCGCTCCACGATGCTTGTAAAGTTGAGCCATCTTGCTTGGTTAGGGTAAGTGTCTTGGTTGTCGTACCGCTAACATTTGCCGCAGTTAGGCTCCTATTATATGCAGTGTCCCAAGTTGCTTGTTCGGCATCACTTGGTAAACTATAACCACTCGCATAACTTACCGCTAAAGTCCCACTGTTTGTTAGTGGACTATTCGCAACACTAAACCCAGTAGGCATTGATAAGCCAACGGAAGTAATGTTTGTTGCAGCACCAGAGGCATTGTAATCCAAGTTTATGTAAATTGGACTGACATCGCCACCTCCAACAGTAATATCGGTTACATCATACGTAACCTTAATCACTGGGTTGCTATACTGATATTGTACTTTAATTACTATCACGATGTAACTTGATTTTGAACTTCAACGAAACCTTGCATCCAAGTATATTTATTACTTGAGATTGTTACCTCTAGTTCATATTGATACTCACCAGCGGTGTAACCTGCCGTTTGAGTTGGAGTTAAAGTAACTTTTCTTGTATGGTTGTCGATCTGTGCAAAAACGGCATTTAGCCACTCAATCATCACCGTACCATTTGTGTCTTTGGCTTGCAATTTAAAGCTATATGTGCTTACATCTAGCGGATCGCTCTCGCACTCATCGTTATAAAAAGAATAGGTGATAACATACGTATCGCCCTTCTTTATCGGCTTCATATTAAGTTCACCTATCATTGTCTATCTTGTTTATCTTTTAATTCTAATTTAATCTCATTGAGAGCTTGCATGATATCTTTAAATTGATGGGCGGTTTCATCTTCTTTCTTCTCAAGAGTTTTGAGCCTTAAATCATGCTCACGAAACTTCACCTTCATATCGGTATATATTTTGATACCTACTCCAGCAAGTGCAATTGTTTGAAAACCTATAACTACCCAGAAATTCGCTTCCATTTGCTTAAAATTACATAATTTTTTTATAATGTTATATAAACCGCTTTAGCCGATAGTCCATTAAATTGTGTTCCCACAGTAATAGAAAAGAAAGCTCCTTCGTTTACAACAGAATAGTTATAATACCATGTACCAGCTATGCCAACTGCCACCAATTTATATGTAGCTGGATCCCTTCCAAATATTTTACCGAGTCCAACAGTATAAGAATCTACACTCGAAATTTCAGTCAAAGGACCAGTGCCTTGTAGGCTATATGAATAGTTACCAGTTTGTCCGACAGTAGAATTTAAACTCAAGTCTTGTATTATACAACTAAATTGATAGACTTTATAATTGCCTTGTGGATCTATCATGTCCAAATATCCAATAAACTCACTATCGCTTCCCTCTATAAATGTATCAAAAAAAGTGATAGGTTGCATATAGCTTTGGCTCATCTTGACAAGTCCGGAGCCAGATACCGTAAAACTTGATCTATTAGGTAAATATTCCCTAAATACACCATTTGTTCTAGGTGCGAGTTCTAAGAAATCCCTAGTAATACTTATTGTAGCATCTTTAGCACAAGCAAAAGGATAAACATTACCGCTTGCGTCTGTGACCGCTATAACTAAACCTTCTGATTTTACTACGTCTGCCATCTTTAATTTGTTAAATATCTATCGTTATAAGTATCAAAAGTTTGAGCAGTATTACTTGTATAGCTAAAACTCATGCTACCTCCAGTCAAATCTAGTGCATAAATATTTGAATCTATCCATACACTTAGTATATCTCCATTTGCCAAAGTAACTCCATTTAGACTTAGATCCACATTAAAATATTCTGGGTTATTATTTATATAAACAGTTTGCGTATTAATACCTACACCATTTTTGTATAACTTAAATTCAACACTTGGTAAACCAGAGCTGCTTGTAATTGCTCCGGATACGTTGCAAGATATGTTGACAGTTATATTTATAGCACTATTGTATGTTATATTAGTTGTGCCACCTAAAGTAAAGTCAGCCGGACTGATTATAGTCCAAGGCACATAAACTATTGAGCTATAAGAGCCAGTAGTCACATCGGCTTGGAAATTCTTTGTAATGCCAGTGCCAGGATCCTTTTGGCTATCGTATACCTCTATAAGTGTTGCCGACCATGTAGCCGCATCAAAATCTATCTCACGCATATTCAAAACATAATATATCTTATCTGGATCATCATCGACAAATATAAATGTGTTGATAAGACCGATTGGATCTGCGTTGCTATTAAACTTCAAGCCATAACAATTGACATCTAGCTTATTTCTATTGTATCTATTATGCTCCCAATAAGGGATAAGAGCTTGTTGAAAGAACGGATATCTTTCTGCTGCATATCTATAACGATACCATTCTGCGTTTGTAAAGGTTATTTGATCCGACTCGAATAAAGACCCCTTAAAATTATATGAAACATTATCCTCTAAAAAAAGCGTTGTGTCTGATTCGTTGCGAAGATTTCCTGCTTTTTCATACCAAAACTCATGACCTGTAATATTGGACCTTCTTTCATCCGTATTAAAAATAGGAATAGTTTCTAATTGAAAGTTTTTAATCATTACTTGATTGTCAACTGATCCTTGTCTTAATTCACCGAAAAAATAAAATTTAAACTTTCCAACATTAGGAACAGGATCTGATTGAACGGAAATAGTGTTCCATTCTTCGAGGGTATAATCTTTTGCAGGATCTACATAAAATGTTATAGCGTATGGAGGGAATAGTTCAACTGCTGGATTATAAGAATGCCATTTGCCTTCACTATCTAATGCATAAGTATTTGTGCTAGTTTCAAGAACCACAAATGCTATGGAAACATCCCCCTTCGATTTTCCAAAATTATTTATATCAAAATAAGAATATTTAACATCAAAATTTATATTCAATTGATCAAATATTCTTACATAAGTATCTTCTGATTTTATCCAACAATAATTTGTATCATCTGCCTTTAATCTAAAAAATGCTTTTCTTTCACTAAGAATTGTATCAATATAAAGCTCACTTACTCCATAAGGATCTGTATCTGTTGTCGGACTAAGAAAAGTTCCAGTCTGGAATGTCCAATTGTCAAGAGTTGTCAATCTAAGTGAACTATTCTGACTAACGAGCGTTCCTCTCGTAAAAGATGAGTTTGGAACGCATTCTGCAAACATCTCATAATCTTTGCGTACCGTATCCTTCTTTGTCCTTCTTATGATATAACGAAGCATCTCTGGGGTAATGGGCTTCATGCTCTCATCTACTCCGATGTTTGAGTCATATCTTCTATTTAAGCTTGATCTAGTGCCTCCTATTTGATTTCTAAATCCTCTTAAATTCTCGTTCGTGGGTATATATAAATCCTCAAGCCTTAGAAAATACCACTGTCCTTTGTATTGGAACATGGTCTGATTGAAAGAGGTATTAATTTTATTTAACACCTCTAACTTGCTATCGTATTGCTTTGGCTCTTGTACAAATGTTCTTGTATCTAAATAGCACTGATCTAAACACATATCTGTGTTTGTGCTATTCATTGATGTATGATATAGGCTATTATAAACTCTTGACTGCGTTGTAGTCTGTACTGTATCTTGTAGGCAGTATTGTATAGCTGTCCAAGGAGTTATTTTTCCTACTACCTCTGCGCCATTGTTACTGAACTGCTTCTCAGATAATTGACCGATTCCCTCTGTTGCAGTGAGAGTCAAAATATGACTGCCAGCAATCCAAGTTTCTTGGAAGTTATCTTGCAAAATATATCCGTACCAATAAGCGCTAAATGTAGAAAACCCAAATATGACTAATATGTCATCATCGTTATCTGCAACAAAGTTATCCATTGTCACAGATGAGTCACTGGTTATGATATTGATAGTTGCTTGCTGGGGCCTGTAACCTTTAAATAAGTTCTCATCAGTGTTATATTCTGATAAAACAAAAGGGCGTGCCGCAGGAGTCAAATAAATAACACCGCCAGTCCAACCTTCATAGTGCAATTGCACTGTGCAAGTATCTCCTTGACGGTTTATAAACTCAATCCTATATTTTTCTTGTTTAGCCAATTCGATTAATATTAGTATTTGTTCTATTTATCGCACCCACTAAATCAGATCCTCTTAAACTCAAACTTACAGCACCGCTCATTGCTAATCCGCCAGGTCCGATTCCTCCAAAATTAGGATTAGCTATGGGTTTTAATCCTAGTTGACCGCCAGTATTAGCACCAACAGAACTTAACAAAGCAGCCCCTAATGTTTTTAAACCAGCAGTTCCAGTTCCAGCAGCAAATCCTCCGCTTAATAAAATTGCTAAACTAGCAATTATCCCAGTTGCTGCAAGCCTAGCAGCTATTTGTTTTATACTATCTAAAACAGCTTTTGTAAATTCCTCAAACGCAAATTTACCACTATCTAAAAATCCCTTAAATGCATCTTCAATAGGTTGAATAAAAGTGGATTGCATTATCGGATATACAGTTTGTATATTACTTAAAAAACTTTTTATAGCTTTCCCTGTACTATTAGATATTGATTTATTAAATTTATCTAAACCAAATGATAAATCAGCTTCCGCATTTATTTCATTAAATCCATCTTGTATAAGTGATTGAACGCTTTGATTTAATGTGTCTGTTGCTAAAGCAGCATCAAATGTTTTTTCAGCAATTTTATCAATTATAGCTCTCCATGCTTCCAAATTCTTAGCACCGACAGCAATTAATTTATTCCAATCCCTTCTTGCCCAGTCTATCGCAGCTTGAGACCATTGATATACCTCTTCTTTTGCTCCTTTTGCAGCATCTCTTTGTTTATCAAAAGCAGATGCATTTTTAATTATAACATTATTGACCTCAGAAATAGAGTCTTTTAATTCTTGTGTTCTATTATTTAAATTGAAATTTTCTTCTGCTAATTTAGCTACCGTAGATTCTGCATCTTGTAAATTACTTTTTAAACTTACTATCGCTCCACCTTGTTTAGCAGATGACTCTATTATCTTTTTATTCGTTTCATCTCTTTTCCTAGCTAATTCTTCATTTTTCTTAGCAGTAATTAATAATCTATCATTTTCGTTTACTAATTTACCTATACTAGAAATTTCATCTGAATATGCTTGTAGCTGAGCTTTAGCTATTAATACTTGAACGTATTTTTCAGTAGCTTCTCTAATTTTATCAACATTATCTGTTCCAGCTTTTAACCCACCATAATAATCATTGCTGATATCCTTTAATTGAGTTAAAGCTCCTTTTTGATCTTTTTGAGATGTTGTTAAATCAGTAGCCTTTTTGGTCAATGATTGTATAATAGCAATTTGCCCAGATTGCGATGCTGATGCATCATTTGTAATTTGAGCGATTGATTTTTGTTCTTTATAATAATCTTGTAATCCTTTATTAGCTTTTTCTAATTCACTATTAAATTTATTTTGTGTGCCTAATAAAGCATTAATGGCATTTTCTAAACTGCCATATTTTTGAACTATTGTAGTTAATATAGCCGTTCCAGCACTAAATGCTAAAAATAAACCGCCAGGGCCTATTAATTGCGCACCCAATGATTTAAAAAAGTCTTTTAATCCCTTTGATTCGGTTTTTAAATTACCAAATCCTTGTATAATTGCAGGTAGGTTATTTTGGACACCTATAAATCCAAATGGCAAGTCTTGAATTGCTATTGATAAACTACTTACTGCAATTCTTGCACTTCTACTGGCATCGGCAGTTTTTTGTAATTTGGGAGCTGTAACCTCTGATTCTGTACCTAATTTATCAAAAGATTTAATTAAGTTTTGTTGAGTTATACTTGTTCTAGCAAGTTCTCTAGATAATTTATTAAACTCCTTATCGCCACTAGGTAATGATTTTATTTTTGCACCTAATTCCTCTATTTTAGCAGTAGCTTTAGCAATAGCTGCATTTAATTGATCGGCATTAGCTTGTAAAAATACTTTTAATCCTGCGTTTTCACTCATTTTGCCAATCTTTTAAATATTTCCTTATATTCTTCTTCGTCTATTTTAGTTACTACTTCATCTCCAGGTAATTCCCACAATTGCTCTGGTGTTTTAGGTGCAGTCTTAGGATCTCCCATTAACCGCACCATTGTAAACATCAGCATTCTAACTAGTTTATATTGATCAACTTTAGATGTATTATGCCCATTTAGCATTAAAGAAAAATGCTTTGGACTAATATTATAAAACTGATCAGGCAATAATTTTAGCTCCCCAAAAGCAAACTCCTCTATTTCTTGCCACGAGTAATCTTTTTTTTTGGCTCTTCCTCTTTTTGAGTTTCTTTTATAAACTCATTTTCAGTCCATAATTTAATAATCTCTTGTATCTGATTTATAAAACTTTCGTTTTTTAAGTTATTTTCTATTGTATCTACAAAAAATTCTAAATTATATTCTGGGCTAATTTCTTTAATTAAACAATTATTGTAATAGCCACTATATAAAATATGAGCTATACCTATTTCATTTAATTCATTATTCTCAAAGCCAATTCCAGTTGAAAATTTTTCGGATAAATAGCGAAAGCTAGCCATTCCGAATTTGATGCCAATTTTCTTGTCATCAATAGTTAAAGTAGTATAATTCATAATTAAGCAGTTACATCGATAGTTCCAGTAGATGCGATTGTTCCAGAGAAATTGATAAATTCAGTTGTAGCTTGATTCAATGTCAAAGATGTGATATAACCAGCAAACTGATGGTAATATGCAGCACCAGCAGATGAACCAGTTACAACTGGGTTTTGTACTCTTACAGTTACCAAAGTCTTGTTAGCAAATGCAGAAAGCAATGAGCTATAAGAAACTTGTGATACAGTTGGAGCAGTTTCGCAAATTGAATCAAAATCCAAACTCATTTGAGGTTCTCCTACAGCAGTAAGAACTCCGCAGTTAGTTTGATCAGTGGTAGAATCTACTGTAGAATTTACAGAAGATGTGCGCAAACATACGAGGTTTTTGTATGACGACCCACCAGTTACGTCAATCTCGATGTTTTGCAATGAACCTTGTACTTGTGCCATTGTTATTGTTTTTATTTTTGGTTTACTAAATTGTTGATTGTTATTATTTTACGAGCAACATAATTGTCCCCGTTATACAAAGGTAAATATAATGAATTTGTTCTTGACATAGGATATACAATAAAATCAGTATCACTAAATCCATCAATTGCTGTGTCGGGTATTAAAATATTTAAAATTTGCCCAGCAATATTATCCACAACAGAAAGATCATTAACCCTATATTGTTCGCTGAATATATCTATATCTACGCTGACAATATTCTGAAATTTATGATTATTGTTATTTGCTTGTTCAGTGATTGATGATATAATCACATAATTTTTAGGTAATGTCCTAAATGGATCTTGCCCATATACAGGAACATCATTACCATTATAAGATATATTGCCATTTAAGGCATTCACATAAATCGTTCTGACACTATTTGAGCAATCCTTCATTATCCTTTTATTAATGCTTCAATTCTTTTAACCATCTGTGGAAATATTTCTCTTACTGATGGGTAAAAAAATGGTTTTGCTGGTGTATGTCCGCCAGGCCTATTTGTTTTAAATGATTCTGCATATTTCTTCCAATCTTCATCTAGACTAGGCACATATTCTTTTGCAAGTGGCCCAGTCCCAAACTCAACATAAGCAGCATATCTAGCATCAGCCCTTAATTCATAAGACAATACATCATTTTTTTTGACATATATAGAATTTCTTAATAAGCCAGTATCTACTGGAGCCTTTTGTTTTGCTAATGTTGCAATTTCTTCTGCTGATGCATATACTTCGGCATCGATTTGTTTTACCAAATCATCTGAATATTTGTTTAAGTCTTTTTTCAACTTATCAAATATTGCATTTTGATTTTTAAAGAAAATGCCGTCTGACATTATATTACAACCTTTTTATATTGATGATAATTAAGCCCATCCCAATTAGGATATTGACTAATTAAACCTTGGCGGTCTGCATTCATCTTTTTGCCTCTGTTCTCGTACTGCCATGCAGTCAAAGCCAATATATCGTCTGCTAAATCCTCTGGAAGTGTGCCAAAGCCGCCTTGATAAAGAGCTGAGTATACACCTTGAGCATACATCCATAATTTCCCGCCAATGATCTCAAAATCCTCGTTCTTTGTCAAAGTTGTATAAGTATTCATTCCGGTTTTGATTTTTAACTCATCCACACAGACCAAAGGGCCATAAGGCAAATCCACCATCCAAACATTCGGCACAAACCCGGTCAACTCAAAATTCGTTCTAATTAGTTTATTCACAAAAGAAAGGCCAGTCAATTTCTCAAGATGCACTCTTGACGCATTCAGAAGACTTTGTATTAAAGTATCGTCTGATGTGTAATCAATTCGCATCCAATTCTTTGCATCAGTGAGACTGACTGGCTCTACTACAGCATCAGCTACAATCGTCACTCCGTTTATATATATTGCCATTTTTACTAATATTTATTAACCATTTCTCTGAACCAGGTCTCAAACTCATCAAGCGCTTTTCTCGGATCATGCTCTCTGGATCTCGCTTTGGCTTTTCTTGAGGCTTCCTCGTAGGCCTTTTTGTCATCCAGCTTATTAATCGCGTTAACCCAGCTTTTAATGTCATTCCTATCTTTTATATATATCCCAGCCGATCCGCAGTTCTCCTTCAATCCTTGTGCCTCACTCGAAATCACCGGAATACCACTGCACATTGCCTCTGTTGCCGTCCTTCCCCAGCTCTCGTATTCACTTGGCATTAAGAGTATTCTTGTTTGCCTATAATGCTGCAAAATATCGGGCGAATTAGGCGCTAATTTTAGATTTGGAAGCCTAGCATCCATTTGTGGATCATAGCTCCCTAAAACGCCTAAAAACCGCTTATTTGGCATTGCCTGGGCTATCTTTTCAAATATCTTACCGCCCTTGTTCTCGTTCGTATTAATTAGAGTAATGTATTCGTTCTTCCCTGGGTCTATCTGCAAGTCATAAATACGGTAGTCAACTGGAGGCGTCAGTATAAAATTAGGCCATTTGTATTGCAACTGATTTTTTAGCCATAAAGAGTTATACACAATATGTTGATTGCGTTCCGCATCTATGATTTCGGGGTACGGATGACTATTATGTATTAAATGAAATACTGGCTTTTTGTAAAGTTTAGCTGCAGATATAGTCCATCTCGTATAATCCAAATGTGTAATAATAGCATCGTTCCAACGCATTAAATTATCAACTACGTTAGGATTTGGAGGAAATACATCCACGCCATCGAAAACATAATTATTTGTGATCTTATAATGGTTTGCTTGGTGCAATAAAACTCTTACATTATGTCCTTTGCTTTGCAAATGCTTCAAAATATGATGAAGCATATATTCGGCTCCGCAGTAAAACCTCTTGAGGGTGCATCAATTAAGACACACCCCCAAGAGGCAATTGTGTTTAGGGGGATAAAGATGTATCGATGCAAGTATATTCATATTTCTATATATTTTAATTTAAATAATAGTTTTTTTCTTATTGATGATCTATGGCAATTTAGTTCTGAAGCAATTTCATTTATATTTTTAAATATGCCATATTCGTTATGAAGAAATATTGTTGAATTTGGAGATTGCAATGATTTCAATTGCTTTGGCTTAAATAATCCAGATCTCCATGCGTGTTTTATATTATGACTATTATTTGACCACTCCAAATTTTCCAATCTATTATCATCTTTGATTCCGTTTATATGATTAACTTGAGGCTGATCTTTTATATCACTAAAAGCATTCATTACTAATCTATGAACTTTATGTGATTTGAAATTTTCTTTTGATACAAACAATCTAATTTTTAAATAGCCCTTATTGCATTTATTGGCTTTTAGAATTTTACCATCTATTTTTTTTCTAATTCTACCTTGATTACTTATTTCAAAATAATTTTCATAATTATAACAAGGTTTCCAAATTTCATTTACATTTGTCATATCTTTTTTGTTTTGGTTAACATAAAGATACGAAAGGGGATTGAATATTTCATCCCCTTTTAATAATTTATATAATATCCGTATTCTTTATTACGGATTAGTTCTTTCATCATTGGGTATCTAAATAAAAAAATCTCGTGTGTTAGATCTGGTTGCAAATGCGTTTCATAAATATTCCCATTTACCTCACCTTGCTCCATTGTATATGGAATAGCAACAAGACATTTTTTATCTGATAAATGTATTTTGCTCAAAAGATTATGAGCATCTTCAATTGATAGATGTTCTATAACATCACCAAGTATTATATAATCGTAATTTGTAATATCAAAAGAAATTATATTGTCTACATAGATATTATCATAGACAACCTTCAAATCAAACTCCTCAATATATTTTTCGTAAATCTCAACGGCATCAATTTGATTAAAATTGAATCTTAGCATTCTGCCGTATTTACCACTACCTGGCCCAACATCAAGCACTTTATAATCAAACGGAATGTGCTTTATAATATGTTGTACAACCTCTAACTTAAAATAATCGTATGAATAAGGCATAGTATAAAAAAGGGAGGCTTACGGGCCTCCCAGTATTTTACTTGTATGGGAATTAGATTGCTCCGTACAAACAAGCAGTTGGTTGGAAACTCATCAAGTCGCAACGAGCTTCGCAACGGAAAGTGATCAAATTCTTTACGAAATCATCTTGATCAAATTCAGTAGAACGAACTGCAAGACCGCTTTGTTGAGCGATTGCAAACTTAGTTGTATCAAGGACGTAAGCCTTAGATGCAGTTACCAAAGAATGTGGAATTACTGGAATACCCATAATTCTAACATTACCTTGAGCATCGATTGTGATACCACCAGGTACGCTATAAGAACCGCCAGAAGGCAAAGTCTTCATAACGTTAGCCCAACCTTGGAAGGTTGTAAGGATCAAGTTTGGCTGCCAGTTAAGAGCGCCAAGTTGTGCAACGTAATCTACAAATTTCTCTGCAGTGTTTGCACCAGAAGAAGAACCAGAAGTAGCAGCAGAAGCTAGATCGTTAAGATAATAAGTATCTTCTGCTCTTTGGAAATCTTCGATCAAAGATTGCTGTAGATAGCTGTTCAAGAAAGGAAGATCGTCAACCATTTGGCGAGATACCTTTACATAACCAGCGATGAACTGCAATACCTTGTTTACAACTGTTACATCGTAATCAATTTGTGCTTTACCAGAACCTTCAGTTTGCTTACCGAAAGAACCTTCACCTACTGGAATGTTACCTTTAGGGAAAGATACTGAACCAGTAGAAACTGGGATGATGTTGAATACGCTTCTGAGGTGTGGGTTCACGAAAGAACGAAGTGCTGGAGAATTGATGTAAGAAGTGTAAGGATTACCAGTTAGGTTAGTTCCCTCTGTCATAACACCAACAGCTTTAAGATCCAACTCAAAATTGAAACCTTTACCGTTTGTTCTTGCAGCTTCTTTGATAGAAGAATAACCTTTAACGATTGCATCACCGATTGCAGATTTGATTTCGTTGATGTGTTCGTTGTAAGATTGTGCAACTTTCTTCTCTTCATTTGCTGACAACTTACCAAAAGCAGCTTTAGCAGAAAGGATTTCTTCTCTTGCTTCAATCAAGTTCTTGTTGTTCTTAGCAATTTGCTCGTTCATTTCTTCAACCTTGCTCTCGAAGGCTTTAGCGGCTTTCTCAGTAGCCAAGGCAACTTCTGCCTTTTGTTCTGCGAGTTTAGCTTCCAAAGCTGACTCGAATGATTTTAGATCGCTCATTTTTAAAATTTATTTATAATGTTTATTAATGAATCAACACTTACCTCTTCTTCTTTTTGCTGCAAAGGTGTTTCTACAACTGCCTCTGTGCTACTCATAATTTCTACGGCTTGTGCTAATTGTTTTACTTTTAAAATACACAAATCAATTGTTTCGTCAGTCACATCGCTATTGCGGATAAACTTCTCAAACGCTTTGATCTGGTCTTGTAACTTCTCTAAGTTATTATAATTTTTCATTCCTAACATCGGTGTTGCTTCGTTGGCACCCCAAGCAGTTAAGCTAGAACCTTCAAAAAGCATTACTTCATGGATTTGATTACCGTTCTCTGCTTTTTGTTCTCTTAGCGTTCTAAAGCCAATTGAATGCTCGGTGATAAGGCCACTCTCTACCATCTTCACAAAATCCTTGCCAAGTTGATGACTGCCAACTTTTGATCTGTAATATAGACCATAGTCATCTTCTTTAAGGTCTAAAATTTTACCCAAAGGTTGTGATGGATCGTGATTCATTAGATGCTTGATGCGGTTCTTTCCTTCTGGTCCCCAGTCTTGGATTGAACGCTTAAATGAACCTGGCATCATAATATCGCCATCGCTATCTACGTTTCCAAAAGCAGAGAAATAACCAATGACTTCGCCAGCTTTTGTGTCAACATCTTTAACCTCTAAGTCAAAGGATTTGTAATTGTATATCATTCCACCTTGTTTTTTATCTATTTGATTTAATTTTCTTATTGCCCACTCTATACCAGCTGTACCTCCCCATAAATCGTAGGCAACGCCTCCACAACCTTCATCATATGGGACATCTGCGTGCTGCTGATGTCTTTTAAATGAGGCCATACGAGCTATTGTGTCCCTACTAATTCTTTCACGATTAGCAAGTTGTCTTGCTCTTGCCCAACCTACTTCAGTTCCGCATTTAAAGTCATTTTCTTCACTCCATTTCAATGCTCTTTTCGCATTGTTTGTAGCAGCTTCTGGATAATCATTGTATGTTTCCTCTTTCAACTCAATCGACTTCCCCTCTTCTACAAGCCTACCAGTTGCCTCTGTATTTGCTCTGATAGCATTTATCTCATCTGGGTTGTTGTCATAATGAGTGCCAATGCCGAGTCGCTTAATAGTTTCCCATTTTAGTTTACCATTTGTGAAATAAACTCTTGAATGTGGAATGCCCACTTTATCTGCAACCTTATAAACCTCTGCGCCATCGCCAATTTGTCTACGAGTGACAATATAAACAGTCTTGCCATCCTCAATTAGCATCATAGCCTTCTCTTGCCATTTTGCTTTACTGATTGTGCCATCAAAGTCAAAGCTAACCTTATTCATGTCGGCAGCTTTTTTACCTTCTTGTGCAAGATAGGCTTGGTATGCACGAAGAGCATTCTCTCTTGTTGTATACATACAAGGACCGTCTCCTATCCTATATTTTCCATCACCGCAGCTGTAGATCGGCATAGTTTATCTTTTCATTATTAGTCTTCCATTCGCATCGCGCTTAGGCACAAAGCCAATTGCGCATCGACAGTTAATAGTAAATCCAGCTGGTGCTGTAGGGTCTCCAGGCGCAACTGCTAGCACAGTGTCACCTTTCTTACCAGTAGAAGTAAATGGTTGGTCATACGCTACTTGCTGGCCATCCATGTGTAAGTGATCATACGTATTTCTAGGTATCCTTCTTGTCCTGCTATCTCTCGCCGCAATCCAAACTTTATCTACCTCAAAGTTATGGGATTTTGCGCCTTGTAGCGCAGCATAATTTGATGCACGCATCACCTCGGTCCTTGCTATTCTTTTTGCTCTCATCGCACTGTATCCTAACTCATCATCACTTGTTATAATTCTTACCATCTCGTCAATGCCTAATCCCTCTTGCACACCTTGCGTAATAATATCCGTCAACTTCTTTTTAGAAGTCTGCGTCATGTCAGCAATCAACTGAAAACCATAGAGGGCTAAAAATTGCACTATCTGGCTTATAAAGTCAGTATTGAGTCCAAATGGATCTGCCGCTTTGCGAGATTGGTTACGAACTGCTCTATAAGAGGCATTGCCAAATATGACGGCAGTCTCTCTATAAAGTTCGTTCATTATCTTCATTAGCTCATCGCTCCATGCATAGCTACCCATCATAGATAGCGTTGCACTTGGTCCCATGAGTTGCAAGTCTCTAGCCACTTTGCGCATCTCTTTACTGATCGCCTTTTGAAACAAAGAACTATATTTTGTATCAAGACCTCTACGAAGTCTCTCAAACTTGGTCCAATAGGTTTCTCTTTGACTCGCGTTCATCAACACATCTTTGTTTATAGGCTGTCCTCAACTGCTGCATCATACGCATCTCTACTGCGCATTGTCGCTCGCTCTTCTGCTTGGGATATTTCTTCATCGTTTGTTGATGAATCTCCTCGTCTGTTGTTTGCAACGTTATCCATGATAGATCCCATGTCATCTTCTGAGTCTGTTAAATCCGGTGAAATAGAAAGGTCCATTACCGCTTGCTCAATTGGAATGAGACCTTGATTGATGTATGCATATCCAAATGCACCCTCACGCTCTTCGTAGTTCATCGCCACACGCTTCTCGTCAAATGTCAACCAGTTGGCATCTCTGAGTGAGCGTACCATTCTCTCCATGTCTTGCTGCATCTCTGGTAGCGCAGTTATATCGAAGTCGATAAATGCGTTCTCACCGTATCTTGGTACAAGGAATTTATTTAGCTCATCACGAAGTTGGCAACACATCGGAATGATAGTGTTTGTGATAAGGTCACGCATTGCGTTTTGGTAGTTGTTGTAACTCGATGTGTCAACATCGAATAGCACAGCTGGAAGACCAAACACTCGGCACCACTGATGCATGGATAGTCTCATCGTATTGACAAGCTCCATGTCGACACTTGACATACCGAAGTTTAAATAGTCCCAAGGAGTTTGCAGCACTGCCACCTTACCTTTATTGTCAACATAGTTGATGTTCTCGTTTACTGCACGCCTAATGTCATTTGCCTGCTCAATTGTGAAGCTCGGCACCATATTACCCAACGGTCTTGGAGTAATGGCTCCCTTTGCACCGCCATTGCCAGTCATCATCGCTGAGGCATCGGCTGCATTGTTAGACATCAAAAGTGTTTTGTATGCTGCACGAAGTGGTGAAATACCACGAAGGTGCGCACGAGTAGTTGCATCGAACTCTGGAGTCCAACTGCACCAATGCATCACTTGTTCTTTTGGAAGGTCTACACCACCACCTATCTGTAACTTGTATGCCAATATATTGTATACATCGTTTGGATCGGGGTAGATGTCCAAAAATTGCGTAGGGAGTATGTTGAGTTCGCTGAATGTTCCTCCCACTTTACCGTCATTACCATATATGTTTCCTTCTCCCGAAAGGTATCTGTATCCAAATAAGTTTTCAAAGAATTGATCTTGCGATTGATAGTTGTTCGGTTTCTCTAATAAACGCGCGAGTGGAGTACCCATGATGATATTCTCACTGTATGCGTTCTTACGCGCAATGAGTGCTTGCTCGTATGCACCTTTATTGGCTATGCCTTTTGAAAGTTGCTTATAGCGCATGAGTTGCGTTCTTGCTTTCTCGCCCGGATTCAACTCATAGACATACCAAGGAATAGAAGCGCTCTTGCGTGCAAGGAAGCTCACGATTGAATAGACATCGGCATTGCCAAGGTATCCATCGGTCACATAGCTTGCAGTGTTGTAATTTTGAACTAGCGTTGAATTTACACCAACCATTTGCACCGGAGAGGTTGGATAAGGATTTATGCCCTTCTTTTTAAAAACATCAAATAATCCCATGTTGTTATATTGCTCCCCAGGTAACGCTAGGGATTGTTAATTTAGAAAATATTGCATAGCGCATCGCATCAAGTGCGTGATCTGAGAATTTAACTGGTTGGTCTAATTTCATTCCGTTACGATCCGTCTTCCAACGGTAATTTTTTATTTCCTTGAGTAAATTTACGGAATCTTGATGGATAACCAAAGGGTGGCCTTTTATAGTGCGTATCCCTTCCGTTACATCTTTATTGGCTGGCTTTGCGTTTAGACCGTTTCTCACTAGCTCCTCAATCGTCTTTGGCTCCGCAGCATCGCAATAAATCTCATCATACTTCTCCAGACCCAAAGCTAAGATTTTTTCCACTAAGTCATTCGTGGTGAGTTTTGTTTCGTATAGCAGTTCCTTCACATACGCAATGCCGTCATTGAAAACTACCTTGACAAGTGACGATGGATTGTTGAAACCAAAGTCTAGGCCGTACACTGTCTCACCTTCTGGCATCTCCTCTGTTGTCTTCCAATGCAGATAAATAAGGTCTTGACTAAGTCCTCTTTCTCCAAGGCCATAAATTTGCCAATAGTTCGGGTCTGCGTCTTTTAAACGCTCTAACTCATCAATAAGTTCTTTTGGAAGAAATGGATTGTCTCTAAACGTTGTGATATGAAAGTCCGCATCATCACGCGGAATGACATTGTCATAAATCCATGAGGACAGATCAGATGGGTTGTAGTCAATAACTATCTTGCCCTCTGTACGCATAATTAATTGCATCCATGCTTCGTATGAGAGTTCGTTGGCCTCGTTGCAAAAAAGGTACGTTCTAGCTCGACCACGTATCTTCTGAGGTTGATCAGCTGATACAAACTCGATGACATTGCCATTGAGCTGATATATCTGTTCCGTTTTATTGTGATTGTCTTCTGAATAAATACCAAGACGAGTGAGTATGTCTACAAAATCTCTGAGGACCGATCCTTTGATGGATGGCAACGATTGACGAACCACTGTGAGAGTCTTTCCGTTTTCTTGTAACAGCTTTACGATAAACCAAATTAAGATGTTGTAAGTCTTGCCAGAACGCGAACCTCCTTGCATTACCGTTATTCTCTTCTTGCTGTCTTGCAATATTTCAAAGATCTTGTTAGTTTGTAGTTTAGCGTTCATAGTAAGAGTTTAAAAAAATTTCTAAAAAATCAGAATCGTTTTTTGGGTTTGAAAAGTAGGTGTAAAAAGGGGGTCATTATATATAGGTTAAAATTATATAGACAAACATTTAATAGCTACCAGAATTACCGTTCTACCCCGCCAGTCCGAAAAAGTAATTTCTTAAAGTCCCCCCCATTAAGTCCGGCTCATTTTATTACTGTCATCTAGTCATAAATGTTTAAACATTAATTAGACGGTATTATAACTAGTATTATGTTAAATAGAAAAGCATGGCGTTTCGTCAGTTTGTAGCGGCTTCCATGATCTCTACATTGGGCTTTATTACCTCTACTTGTACCTGGTTTAGATTGCCTTCGATCTTGTTCTCAATCTTTTGGGTTGGCAAGCCTATGTAATAGTTCATAAAGATCTGTAACGCCTTAGGATCACCGTCGCCTATCTTCCTTTCTAATACGCGGAAGGCAAGATCCGCCATAGGTTGAAGCCTGGCTATAACTTCTTCTTCCTCTAATCTCTTCTTTCGTCCGGATCCTGGCCTATATCCTCCTTTCTTCTTCTTCTCTTCCCTTTGCTCGATCAACTTATTTAATTGATTATCAGTTATTGCCATAGAAAATTATTTGCTTAGTCAATTGTGTTTTGTTTGTTTTCTGGGATATTAACTTGCTCAATATTATGTGTATGGCCTTTCTCGTCTATTGTTTCGCGCTCAAATATTCTAAGCTTTACCCAGCCGTCTAGGTCGGGCCTTTCTTGAATATATTGGATAAAATCAGCCTTAAATATGTTAAGATATAACGAGTTATCTTTTTGGCCTTTCTTGATATAAAACCCTTTCTTTTTCAATAATACAATATTTAACTTAATATTTTTATTCTGATCACTTTCCACATAAATTGTTGAAAAATAAGTAGTTATAGTATATATAAATAAATATATAAAAATAGTTTAGTTAAAATTTGTTTATTTAATATTGTTTAGACTATATTTGTATAAACAAAACATAAAACAATGAAGAAAGCACTATCAATTAACCCGATCTTATTTGCATCAATTTTTTATAGCATCATTTTTTTAATTAACTATTTAAATAACTAATCATGCAAACTACAAAAACAACCGTTCACGTAACTAGCTACAAAGCTGTAAAAAATTTACTTAGCCAGGGATCAACTAACGCGAAGACAGTAAAAAATGAACTACCTACCTTTATCCTTTACCTGGCACCAGCCGATACAATTTTGACACATAACCTTTGCCCTTTCGCCTCAGCTGGTTGTAAGGCTTCATGTCTTTACTCAGCTGGTCGCGGAAGATTTAGCAATGTGCAACAATCACGAATAAATAAAGCCAAATTTTGGGCATATGATCGCGAAAAATTTTACAATCAATTGGCTAATGAATTACAACAACTTGAAAAAAGAAAAAGCAAAATAGCTATAAGATTAAACGGAACCTCAGACATTGATCATATAGACTTATTATATAGGTATACAGGTATAAATTTTCTTTATTCTAAATATTTAGTATTCTATGATTATACAAAGAATATAAACGTTTATAAAAAGTATTTCAATACCAGCTACAAATTAACTTTTTCAATGTCTGAGACAAATTTTGATCAAGTGCATGATGTATTAAAAATGGGCGGAAATGTGGCGGCCGTCTTCCGTAATTATTTGCCGGATACCTTTATGAATTATAAAGTAATTAACGGCGATCTTACCGACCTAAGAATAAACGATCCAAAAAATGTGGTTGTCGGCCTTATTGCTAAAGGTGACGCCAAAAAAGATACTACCGGGTTTGTTATTAATAACTAAATACAAATAAAATGAAAATAAATACAAAAAATATCGAAATAGATATAAGATCTAAATACAGTGTTTATATTAAAATAGGTCAATGGACGGTATATCTTGATGATGGCACAAAGGAAAGAATTATCACGCATTGGCTTAAAAACAGAAAGGCAACCACTCACTCAAAAAAACAAAGAAAATGAAAAAGGAAATAATTCGCCTAATCATTGCGCTCATTTGCGCCGGCCTTATTATGGGACATTTGCAAGATCCATATTGTTTATAATTAAATCAATCAAACATGAAAAAGAAAAAAGAAACAAAACCAAAAAAAGTTAGCGAATTAACAGAAAAAGAGATCCAAAAACAATTAACCGAAAAACTGGTAAAATCTGGCGTATCCGCTGACTTTTTAGCAAAACATTTTTTCGTAGTCAAGTTAGGTTAACTGATGAGGCTTTGTGAGCCGAAATGGGGCCTATTTAGGCCCTATATTAACCAAATGAATAATTTATATGTCATTAGTAAAAACAGACGTTTTAAATGACTTATTTGACTTTTGTATTAAAAATCATTTCCAATTATTGGAAGAGTATCAAAGGATAAAAGCCGCATATGGTCATAAAATTACATTTCCGGCCTTTTGCGTCTCTTTTTATGCAAATTTAAATGACTTGACAAATGAAGATAGAGAGCATTACGACGACGATACTAAATGACCAATACAATTGGATCGAAAGCAATTATAAGGCCCTAGAAACGTCTTATATCAACTTAGAGCATGACAAGGTAAAAAATTTACCTTTCGCGCTGTATTGTATTGCCATGTATGCTAAGCATAAACAGCTAGTTAACTAGGCTCAACCTTACAATTATAATCTCTTGCCAGCATTACGGCGATCTCTTGTGCCGTGTATGCATTGGGGCAATTTATTATAATTTGCGCCGGCTGTTCGTATTCTTTTGTCAAGGCCTCAACTATTTTTAAATAAATAGGTTGAACCTGGGCATCATTTACGGCTAGTAGGTTAGATATTGTATCAATGCCATGCATTACGGTTGCATGATCACGGCCAGCATAATTGGCTATCGTCATCAATTTGTGCCCTAGTTTATACCTGGCAATATAAAAAAATAAATGCCTGGCCAGGACGAAAGGCCTTGCACGTGATGAGCTAAAAAAATTATCTTTTGAAATGCCGCAACATATGCAAACGATATTTACTAAACTATCAAATTTTATCATATTATAATTTTTTACTATGTATTACAAATATTCAATGTTTAAACATCAATGTTGCAACATCAATGTTACAACTTCTACCTTTTTACCTATATCCCGCCAAAAACCCCAAAAACTCCCAACCAGCCAAAAACCCCAAAAACTTCTTAAATAACCAATCATATATTTTTACTTTATTTATTTATGTTTAGACATTCTATATATTATATATATATTTTTTTTATATCAATAGTATTAATAACTATAAATAATGTATTCTGTATTACCCCAAAAACTCCTTATCCACCCTAACAAAAACTTCACAACATTTTTTTGGGTACGCGATTTACACGATTTTTTCGTGTTTCTACCTTCCCCCACAGATTCATTTGTATTTTTTCTCCAATAAGTAAAAGTAGAAAAAAATCGCGTCCATCGCGTACCTGACTGATTATCAACGACAAATGATGTACCCAATCGCGTACTTTTGCAAAAAATCGCGTACCAAACCCAAAAATCGCGTACCAAAAACCCAAAAGTCCGACAAAAACCTTTAGAACAATTCAACATCATCTTCTTTTATTCTACTAAACTTATAAACTTTTCGATTTTGGGACGCCTTTTCTCTCTTCTGGGTACACGATATTTTCAAAAAGGTACACGATTCTTCGACCGCTTTCGAAAATCGCTTCACCGAATAATCCTTCTTTTCAAACCCATGCATTGCCAAAAAATCGTTGTAAAGTTGCTCCTGCGAAATCCAGTTTTCCTCCCCCTCTTCCAAAAACCCCATAAAGTACTCCAAAAACTCCTCGCCGAACTGCACCTTGATCTGCTTCCTTAGTAACTTCTCTGATTTCTCCATCTCCATAACCCCATTCTCAAGGTAATCTCTTACGCACTCAAACATCATATTATAAAACCTATTCCACTCATCCTTATCCCAATCATCAAATAGCTTATGCCCAAACTCATCTTCCGGTGTCTTATCCAACCCAAAATACGGTGCAAACTCTAACACCTTCTGCCTTCTCTTAGCATGATTCCCCGAACTTGGCAAAGTATAGTTCGTAGTGAACATCACTTTAGGCGAATCCTTATAGGGTATAAACAGCTCATCTTTGTTTTTCTTCTCTACAGTAATCCCTTCCGTTATAATGGCGTAAAAGCCCTCAAAATCAACGTTCTTGCGCGTATCCTCAATAGCCAAGATCCTCGTATCCAAATCCACCCTCTGAAACGCAAAGTTCTTGTCAATCTTAAAGTTCTTGCCATCCACCCTAACTGTAGTATTCAAATAAGATAATGCCTTTACAAATATCCCCTTCCCAGTTCCGCCACCCTTTGCCTCATGCTCTGTCTCTTCAGCCAGTATCACAGAAAACGGCCTTGCCGGATCTTTGTACTTATGCAGTAAATAACCCATAAGCCCACAAGCATATACCAACCGCTCATCTTCTCCTCCACTTATAAATTTCAAAAACCTCCAGTATTCTACCTTATCCATATCCAGGTCCGACTCCAATACTATATGGTGATCTATAACTTGCGACTTCCAAATGACCGCTTCCATCTCTCCGTAAGACCGAAGTCTTATGCCATCTTGTTTAACTTCTACTACCCCATTCTTAAACGGAAAGTAGGCAGCGTCTTTTGTATCCGACAAAAAGTTCAACTCAGCCCTTTCAAAAAACTCAAAGAAAGCATCCGAGAATAGCACCGAGCTACCTTGGTAAATCAGCTCAAGCAAACTCTCTTGAGTAACACCATCCACCAAGCTCGATTCGAGCCTATCAATGTAATGCTTTATAAACTTCTTAATGTTCTCGCTCGAACTCTCCTCCACAAATCCATCCTTAACCCTTATAAGGCGGTAAATTTGGCTTTTGTCATCGTAGAAGTACAATTTATACCCTCCAACCTCAGATAGGAATTTTTGGAGCTTATAACGGTTAATAACTGGAATGACTTCTTTATTCTTATACTTAACGTCCCAGAACGTTCGCAAATCGGGACCGTAGTTTTTTTTTAGTTCCTTGACCTTTAAATGCGCCTCTTCTTTTGTGTAGTCCTTTCTATTGATCAAATAATTCACCAAATCCTCATTGGTAATCCCTTCCACCTTCATCTTAACCAGCTCCGAGTCCACGCGACTAAGTCCCTTCCTCTCTCCGTACCCTTCATCCAACAACTTTCTCGCCGCTGCCTTTAAATCTCCGTTACACTCCAGTATGGCGTAGACCGATGCTGGACGATATCCTTTTCCAACTTTAAACGGAGTGTTGGTGCTAAAGACGGAGAATAGACCCATTTCCAAGTTGTAGGATCCACTGTGCTTGGATGTCCCACCAGGCCGTAAGTAGTAAGCCCTTTGGCCGCCATTAGCCACTTTTTGCCAGCCATGCTTCGTAAGTAATGCTTCGAGGTCACCCCTTTGGTTGTACTCATCAAATGGCGAGATGCCGTACTCCTTTGGACTTGGTCTATGCGCTGCTTCAATGATTTCTTCTTCGACCACTTCGTTGAACGATCGCATAACTTCCATGATACTTTCCCTTTCCTCGACACTGAGCAGCGGTATACCGTTACTCTGGATGATCTTGTAACCTTCTGTAGGCGGTGCAACCACGTAGCCAGCCTCACCCCTTGTTTCAATGATAGTGAGCGATTTAAGATGTGGATTTGCTTTAATTTCTTCTGCACTTGCGTATCGATTAGCGAGCTTTGCATTCCCCTCAACCACTTCGCATCTATAGTAAAGGTGATATCCTCTATTTCGAGTAACAACGATATGGAGTTTAGCAAATAAATCCGCTGGTATCTTCTTTTTAATGGCCTCCCATAAGTCATAAGTCTGGTATTTGGTGTCAATATCTATTACTTCAAGTCCGCCGCTAACGGCTCCGCAGATCACTGCGACTCCTTTGGCTTTAGGGTCTGACATTTGCAAGTCAAACTCCGCTTTCGTTATCATTCTACTTTGGTAATCTTTCCATTGGAAGATCGCCCTTTTATTTTCATTTACAGCAATACAGTTCAGTCCAAGTTCTAAGTAGTTCATATAAGTTTATTAATCAGTACAAAATCCACTTTGACAACCAGCTCCAGTTCCAAAGTTAAATTCGGTTTGTAAATAAAGTTTTTTAATTTTTTCGTAATTCATTTCTTTCTTCCATCTTTTTTTTGTATTCTCTTGATCAGCAAACCATTGCATTTTCAAAGTATTATCATCCCAGTTTTTTCTTAACTGTTGCAATGGCTTGTGAAAACAACCAACACAATTACTATCTAAAGGAAAAGCAATACCGCTTTGAAGCGACCATTTTTTTACTTTAGGATGTATAATTTTATCTTCTATTAATGGGAATTTAGACTCTCTCCACTCTATCTCTTCCCATTTATTTCTTGTACCTCTTTTACCAACTATTCCCTTAAAAGTATCTTTTATTTTTTCAGCTCTTTCCATTTCATCATAACGAATGCCAATATTCATAATTACTTTTTCTTTTATATTGGCAAACCACCAGTCAAAAATTGGGCGCATTTTAAGTTCAGTTGTGCAATATCGCCACATCATATTTGGTAATCCATTTCCACCAGTTATTTTTTTATTTACACCCTCAAATGATAATCCGCTTACCCATGTAATTACACTGCCTATTTTTTGTTCCAAATCCATCATTGCGTATAATGTCAAGTCATCTTCAGCAGTTGCGATAAAATCTTTATTTATTTTGTTTGATACATATTTTATCAAAGAATTATCTTTTGGCTTACATCTTATTTCATCAATTGTTACAAGTGCAAATACATTATAATCAGCTTTGTAATGTACTGCCATAAAACTACTGCTTTTACCCCCAGATAGACTATTGACTATAATCATATCAATAAGTTTTCCCACAATAAACATCTATCTCTTCAATGCTGCGCACTACTCGTGCATGACAGCCGCAAGCATTCAGCTTCTCAAGCATATGCTGTTGCAGCTCACTTACCACGCCTTCGGGTGTTTTGATTTCTAGGAACATCACTCTGCCACCTTTAATGCACATAAGGTCTGGTATTCCGTTCCTATTCGTCTGAATTAATTTAATGACAAGCCAGTGCGATGCTTCAAGTCGCTTGCGGATTTTTGTCTGTAGTTGTGATTCTCTCATATAAAAATTTTAAAGTGTAAATAATCTCTAAACCAATGATAAGCGACAAAAATAGTGGAATGCAGATGAAAAACAAATGTGCTGCATAGAGAAATAGTATAAAAATCATTTTTATATGTCTCATAAAAAGTCTTTTTTGAAATGACTCGTTGTATAATCCTTCTTATCCATAACTGCTTTGTATATCTTATCTTCTATTCCTTTCTCAGCAAAAACGTAATAAATCTTGCTCTCTTTGGTCCGATCCTTTGTTTGGATCCTAGCCCTGCTTTGCCAATAAGATACAGCCGAAAAGTCTATATTATAAAAGACAAGCGCATCAGCTGAACTAAGGTTCAAACCTTCTCTACCACTGACTATTTGCGATACAAATACAAGGTCTTCCGAGTTATTGAACTGCTCTGCATCAAAAGTAATTTTGCTATCAAATACCCATAATAGTGCTGCGTATTCGCTTTTAAACTTATAAAACACAGCTATCTTTTTACCCTTAAAATGCTGCTTGATAAACTCAGCCTTTGTGTAATCGATGACTTTATGTATCTGCGTTGGCTCATCAATAATGACGGTACCACTGTAGATTTGATGCAACTTATTCATAAGCTTCACTTCCGTATCACCCATGATTGTCTCACCGTCTTTATTCTTAGCTATTTTATGCTTGCGTAAATAATCTGCGAGTTTATACACTGCATCATCCATTTTTACATATAGCACTGACTCATCAACAAATGAATCAAAGCCAGCCTCTTCTTGGGTAAATGTGATCATATAGGGTTCTATTATTTTTTGTATCTCTTCTTTTTTAGCGTACGAGTAATCGTTGACGGCGCGATTGAAAAAATGCTTCTGTCGAATATTTACAAAGACCTTTGCCCATGCGTAAAATGTCTTGTATTTTTTAAACGGTGAAAATGAAGATACGGCAAACTGATGATAAATTTGTGAAAAACTCTCTGGCGTAGGTGTGGCCGATAAAAATATAACCACTTTGCCATCACATATTCTTACCAGCTCTTTCGCCCTCAGCGACATTCTCGGAAAGGCTGCGATGCTATGAGCTTCATCTATAATCACTGCATCATACTCCGGTTTTTCATTATGCAACTGCTCGTAATTTACCACCGTCAAATCGTACTCAACACCAAACTCTTCGGCTTGCTTATAAATATCACTGATCACTTTTTTCTTAGTGACAAACAGAACATTTTTGGCACCAATTAGTTTACAAGTGTTTAAACTTATCAAAGTCTTGCCTACTCTGGTTTGTATGGCATAATAGACAAGACCGTACTGCATTAATCTTTTATATCCTTCATGCGATAATTCTATTTGGTAGTCTCGGAGCATTATAAGTTTTGTTTCCAATCTGGGTTTTCGCCTTTGTCATTAAATGGCTTGTATTCTACTTTAGGATAGATCCGGTTGAACTCGCTTTTGTCTACCCAATATCCGTTATGCTTAAAATACCATTTCTCTTTACTTAGCCTCCAAAGGACCAACTTGCGCTGTTGAGACAAATGGATGTACTCGCTTATGCTGTGTACTGTTTTCATTGATAGATGTTTTTATTTTCATTAAATAGATGGCAAGGTCTAGCGCTTCCTCAATTGCATGGTCAATCCACTGTTCTTGTGTCAAATCATCGCGGTCCATGGTTACACCATATGTCTCAAATCCTTTCCTAGCGCGGCTTTCAATGAGGTATATTATTCTCTGTGTGATAGTGTCAGTCATAATTTTTCCATTTCTTGTTTTACTTCGTTCCAATATTTTATACTACTACTTGTAGGTTCATTCATATCATACTTTAAAGCAAATAATATCTCATCTACTGCTATTAATGCACCTTCTTTTGACCATTGCTCATTTGTGGTTCCATCCCAATCATAATTGAGTTTCCAATATTTCATTGCTAATTCTTGTGCCTTTCCTTTTGGTGTCATTTCTTATGTTTTAATTGATAGCTAATCTCTCTTGGCTTAATGTCTTCATTCATAAATTTCCAAAGTTCGTAAGTGCTTTTAAATAGCTTAAAGTCTTTTTTCACTTCTTTCATATCGCGAGTTACAAGCTGCCATCCTATACCCTGTATTGCTCCATTCTTACCAGTAGTCCTGGTCTTTGCATTGAGCCAAAGAATGCCAACTTGATCGCATTCTACGTTTAGCTCTTTTAGCAGCTCATTATAAGCCGCAAGTTGTAGCCAATAAGATGGATAAATGCTGTTGGATGTTTTGATGTCGAGAAGTACCTTTTTACCATTTAACTCAATCACTCTATCAACGGTTCCAGCAAAGCCTAGCTTTTTACTAATCATGTGCGCCTCCATCATATCGATAGTAGGCTTATGCGTAGTGCAAAAGTCAACATATCGCTCAAACATACTCCACTCAAGCATTTTGAACTGTGGCCTTCCGTAATCACTGACAAATGATACCTCTTCGCCACCGTCATATTTTTCGGTAAGCTCGTGAACAACGGATCCTCTGCGGCCCGCTTCATCGCGGATCATATCGGCATCTCCGCCGACATCTTTCAGCCATTTGTAATAGGCTGCATCTTTTGGAAAAGCCTCTAAAATTGTGGTAACTGATGGAACATAATCCCCGTCTGGTAATAGATAAAAACGGGAGTCGATGAACTCGATGCGACCTTTATTTTGGTCAATAACAAAATTAGTCATAGTAGATGTTTTAATAGTAAAAGTAATAAAAGGGAGCAGCTCTTGCTAACTCCCTAATTAAACCACCCTTAAAACGGTGCCTCTTCCTCGCTTACTTCTGGGAGGGCAGAGATCTTTGACAAGATATGCGTTTTTACATAATCTTCCAAAAATTCCATACGCTTGGTATCGTCCCAAGTATCTACGCCTTTCACCTTGATTTTCTCAAGTGGAGGCATTCCATTTGGATTATCCTTGGTAAAGAAGTGCTTAATGGCGGGACCATTCTGATTGATAAATAGCACAGATGCTTTATTATCTCCGTCGATATAAAGTTTCGGAGAAAGAGTCACTGGCTTTTTAATATCTACGTTCGGTAGAGCTTTGAGAAAACTTACTGAGTAACCGCTAGAGTATTTCATCTCTAAAAAGTAATTGATGCTGCCATCGCTAACTGTGATCACCCAAAATTTACCGTACTCACTCTCTTTTGTTTTCAAATCCTTGATCTGACCAATCAAAGAGTCATAAAACTCTTCGTGTACTTCTTTGCCAGCTTTGTTGACGCGGGATACTGAATGCTCAGTAGGAGATTTGAATTGGCGTACTAATTTACCATTCGAGATGGATAGGAAAACGCCAGAACCTTGATTAGACTGAAGTCCCATGTTCTAAATGTTTATTGTTAAGTAATGATTTGACTTTCTTTTGGTAATCGTGTAGTAGTATTCCTACTCGATCATTGAATGTTTGAAATTCTATAAACTGTTCGTATTTGTAAATGAACTCATTGATACGTGCCTGCACAATCTCTGCCTCTTCGATTTTCATGTTGTAAATTTTTAGAGACAGCCAATTAAACTCATCCCAGAATATGGGCGGCATTTTATATTTGGTGTTAGAAGGCAGTTTTACTTGCTTTTTCTTTTTATGCTTTGTAGCATCGTAGAAAAGAATTGTGCCGACAAAAAAACTACAAAGAAGAATGGTTAGTAGTATCATAGGAAAGTAAAGTTTTAAGTATTTTATTATAATTAGTTAAAGTCACTTTCCCAGTCTTCTCAGCTCTGTAAATTGTCTGTGCAGTTAATCCGCAAGCCGCAGCCAGCTTTTCTCTGCTAATGGCCTTTTGTTTTCGTAAATCGCTAATTTGTTGTATTAAATCCATAGTATTCATATTTGTTTATGCAAATATACTATAAAGATTTCCGTACAAACAAATTTAATTTCGAAAACGTTTTCGTAATACAACATGATTGAAAATTGTCCAGTAAATTGTATAAAAAACTTGACGGCAATCATCGCCGTTAAAGTGTCTTATATGAAACAAAAAACATCAAAAAGTGCATTTTATGACACATTAAAAAAAAGGCCCTGGTAGAAACCAAGGCCGAAAAACACCTATTATGTATAACCCTAAATCTTCTTTTCCCAACTCGTGAATCCGAGTGCTGCTGCGGCAAGTCCTGCCACCGCCCAAACAAGCGCATCACTTGGTGCGTGTTCACCTGCTTTGACTAATGCCCAGCATAAAAATATTGCGCAACCTACGCCTACAAGCCTTTTGCTTGATGCTTCGCCATCTTTTGATACGAAGCCACTTAACCAATTAATTAATTTTTTCATATTGTTCCGTCTTGTAATGGTTGATCCTCATGTGGATCAACTCGTCTATAATTCTCTTTCCAAAGTATCTTAGTTAAAGTTACGCTTTTTTTGACAATTTCATCCTCGTCAGCCTCTGGCCACAAAAGGTGCAATACTTCATGCACAATGATTTCAAGGTGCTTTTTGCCTTTGAGTCGCTCCTCTATCTCAATAAGGCCATCGCTATGGGCTACTCCCCATACTTTCTCCTTACCGAGCTTGCGATATTTTATGCGTATTCTCATTGGTCTAATTTAACATGAGATTTGCCACAAGTGGTGCATCTAAGCACTATTTTTCTCACACCGGTTGCCGACACCTTCCTATGATGCCTTACAAGCGCATCCGAGCCGCATTCTGGGCAGCTTCCACGATCCGCACCAAATACTACGCCGTAATGCGTTCGTGGGGCTATATGAAGCGATAAATGCTTAAATACCTTCTCAAGTAAAACCACATCCATTTTGCAATACTTGACCATTTTATCCATAGCAGCCGCATCTTTGTTAAGCACTATTTTTTTCCATAGGTCAAAGTCTGTATGTATTTTTTGCCCTATGCCTAAAAACTTGGCTATATAATTCAGCTTATTGCTATTGAACTTGAACTTGCTACGAGCTATTTTAAGCGTGTCAATGGTTGTATAATTTGGAAACATATCTATCCCATGAAATAAGCATCTTGTACGTATCCAAGCCAAGTCAAACTTATCGCCGTTATGCCCCACAAGCTCATCCGCACTATTGGCAATCTTGACGAATTTTTGTAGCATCTTCTTATCGCATTGCTTGGCATCCCAAGTCAGCCATCCGACCTCTTTGTCATCCTCCCATTTGTAGCAAATGCAAATGATGGCTCGTTCTTTAATTATGTTCTCTGGGCCGAGTGATATTTTATATCCACTCGACCAAAACATCCCCAAATTAAATGAAACCTCTATATCGAAGAATAACCTTCGTCTTTTTGTCATAAGTAACGCTTATAGGCTACCGTACCTACACCTATAACTGCTATCCATAGCCAAGTCCAAAAAAGCGATTTTTTATTGCGATTATATTTATCTTCTAAAATGATATACTCTTTATCCTTGGCCTCAAACATAATCTTATAGCGATCATCCCACTTGGTAGTAGTAATCTTAATAGTATCATGTGATGCAACGATAATTTCTTTTATCTTGTCTTTAAATGATACCTTGTCAATATATTTTGTGGATGTAAGCCATTCATACACCGTATCAATGCTTTTATTGATCACGAGCGAGTCTTTTATAACCCGAACGGTATCTGTCTTATTTTCTTGTGGGAATTGCTCTAGGCAAAGCTCGGCCGCTTTGACTGGGTGTTCGAGCAAGTAACGCTTTACTTTATTCGTTGTTACGCATGATGAAAAAAGTAAGATGATGAGTAAGTACTTTAGCATAAAAGAGAATTGAAAATTTTAGTTTTAGATATTCTATCGTCAAGGCCATGAGTACCGCCATTGATTAATTTTGTAAGTTTAATGATAGTTTTCTCGTCAATTCCTTCATTCGCTATTGACCAAAGTTTTCTCACCTCAAAATACCATGCCGCAGATGTTAGCGCATATTTAGTAGCTACAAGCTCTGGGTTTGCAATCAAATCAACTCCTATAAATTTCCCAAATTGAGAATAGTTTGTTTTGCCGGTTAATTGTATGTAACCTCTGCCTTTAAACCGCCATCCATCGCCACTTGCCTTATCGGCATTGCCCATTCTATTAGAATAGACAATATTTGCAATCATCTCCGGCTTTCTTGCCGCTATGTGAGCCGTATCTTTACTAAAGTATTTTGGAAATATTTTGAGAAGTCCTTCTGCGCTATAATTTAGATTCTCTTCAACCACTTTAAAATTACCCGACTCATGTGCGCATTGTGCTAAAAAGTGAGTCAATTTATTAATAGAGTCAATCTTAAACGTATCAATTACGCTTGGCAATTCATCTAGAACTTTTGATGGTATTTTTAAGCGTAAGTTCTGCGTTATCATGTCCAGATTTCATTTCTAAATTCGTTCACTACTACCCAGTTCACGCCGTTACTCACTACTTCTACGTAATTGTACTGGTCATTTAATTTAATCGTAAGATCGTTGTCAATTGTTTCGCTGCCAGCCGCATCTACGGTCACTGCATTTGTGCTTGAGTCCGTTTTTTTAATTATAAAGCAGGCATTGTTATTTACCGCCGTTGGTAAGGTTATAGTAATAGCTCCTGCCAGTGCATTCACCAATTGCACTATGATTCCATCCGTTTGTGTTAGACTTGTTGACGAAGAGCTACTACTATAAGAAAATGACAGATTGCTCGCATCGAGAATCTGGTCAAAATTGGTAATATACGATCTATTTATTCTCAAAGTTCTTCTTCTTCTTGTTTAGGAGCCTCCGCAAGCTCAACACCGTTCACCCAATCTTTAAGGAAGAAATATGGCTCAAGACCTTGTGGGTTCATCACCTCAATCTTCTTAAATTCAAACTCACCTTCCTCAATTTTTTTGATGTCGGCTTTTAGCTTCTTTAGTCCTTCTTTATTGAATTTGTACTCGCCTTTCTCGTCAAGGATCAAATTCCCTTTCTCATCTACGGCCGCATTGTCAAGCCTTGCATCGTCAATCTTCGCTTGGAATTCGTCAATGGATGGCTTTAGCTTTTCGTAGATTTTAAAGAGCTTCTTTTGTCCCTTTGTTTCTTGTTCGCCGATGTTTAGCTTAATGTTCTCAATTAAAATGAATAGTTCTTTATAAGTCATAGTGTGTAATTTTTACGAATTTAAATATTTATTTCGAATCCCAAGGAAGTGGCAGCACAATTATGGGCGGATTCTTCTGATTGGCAATTTGGCTATCAAGTGCCATGTCAAGAGCCGCAGTATCCAAATTAGCCTCAAGCCATGTACACACTTGATCAAATGTCAAGTCAGCATACGGAGTGTAAGCCATTGGGTCTGGTGCTGCACATCCCATAGCTCCATACACATCTCCGTAATAAGTCTTATCGCCATCTATTTCTTTAGCATCTCTTCTCCAATGTACTGTTTTTACAACATCTGTAAGCCTATCTTCGCTTGGTGCGGTGTCCATTGATGATATAATCCAATAATGTTCTATCATATTAATTTAGCTTTTAATTGTTCAATTTGTTGTTGTTGTTCTTGAATGGCTTTTACAAGTATTGGTGTTAATTTAGAATAATCAACTCCTTGCATCATTTCTCCATCTTTTACTCCAGTTACTGCATAAGGTAATACTTCTAAAAATTCATGTGCAATAACACCATACATTCTACTATTGTCTGTTTTCCAAGCAAAATCATAGGTTTTAATTAAATTAATTAAATCAATTCCATTAAAACTTTTTAAATCATGCTTTAGTCTGTAATCAGATGCTGTTGCATAAGTAGTTGATGAGCCATTAGTGCTAATACCTCCTACGTAAACATTGTTTACAAAGTGAGCAGTAAAATCTCCAGAAGTGTAGCCAGTAGCTTTTGACCAATATTGGTTTGAGTTATTATTAACTTGAGACGAAATTGTTCCAGAACCAAGACTTATACCTTGATTTGTAGATGCACCAGTAGGTATGCCAGTAGTTGTTGTTGTGCCAATCAATATGCTACCCCCACTCGTTATGCGCATTCTATTACCCCAAGCACTACCATTGTAAGTATAAAAATCTATTCCAGCTCCAGTTGCTTGTGTACTACCAGCAATTATCCCAGTATTATCTGTCGCATCATAACCAAATTGAATACCCGGTTTATCTCCAGAATTAGAGTTAATATAACCAATTCTTTTTCCATTCGTACTTCCAAATGCAAATGTTGAATTACTTTCAACCGCAAAAACAAAATTAGCCGTTGTTCCACCATTTATTAATAATGATGTTGCCGTAACACTCGAACTGAAAGTAGCTGCGCCAGTTGAGGCGATTGTGAGTCTTGAAGTACCAGCAGTAGAAATATAAAAACTACTTCCAGAATTAGTACCAATTTCAGCTACGGCAGCAGTTAAGCCAGCATTTAACATTCTTAAAACTGGAACAGTAGCCCCATCTGTATCAGGTTGAAATACTATACCGCCATTACCAGATGGTGATTTAATATTTAATCTAAAATTACTATTAATATCAGATGATACCCCAGCTCCAACATTACCAGTAAAATAAGCACTTGTACCAGATAATGCGCCAGAGAAAGTAGCTGCGCCAGCACTTGTAAAAGTAATCAATGTATTACTTGCTGCTGCTCCTCTAAAATATAGATTACCTAAATAGTCAAAATAATTATTTGTATTATCAGTTGCTATCTGCCCAGTTGTACCATTTGTTGCAGTACCCCAAGCATATTTAGATGATGCATTAAATTGTGTTCCAGTAACACTAGAGCTGAAAGTAGCTGCGCCGGATTGGGCGATTGAGAATTTAGCAGTTCCGAAAGAAACGGATCCGCCAGAGCTTCCACTTGCAGATGTGAAGAACTCATGCTTACCAGTGCTTGGGTCTTGATTGTATAAAGTAGCATATCCAGTACCGTAGAATTTCCAACCACTATTGTAATAAGAGTTTGATGAAATATTAGCGGCAAGATTACCAGACAATACTCCATAATCACTTTGTAAGCTATAATAAGTTGTAGCTTTTGGAATGACCCCAAAACCAGCACTATTGGTATTTAATATCATACCTAAACTTGTGGTTGTATCTGGAGTTATACTTATATTATGATTTCCAGATGTAGAAGGTGTATAAATAATACCACCAGTAACCGCTATTGATGATGCAT
>Ga0255172_1000052_pt1 | contig 67740 bp, 65 predicted proteins | sample Atl_Yuk_RepC_8d_FD_189952 | JGI IMG/M metagenome (GOLD analysis project Ga0255172, IMG submission 189952) | Freshwater microbial communities from Altamaha River, Georgia, United States - Atl_Yuk_RepC_8d | ecosystem: Environmental > Aquatic > Freshwater > River | place: USA: Georgia | collected... | reverse complement strand
CCGTCCCGAAGCCGCGCATGATGCTGGGCAAGGTGGCCGGCGGTGCCGTGCGGCTCGCCGCGATCAATCCTGATGCCGCCCTTGGGCTCTGCGAGGGCATCGAGAGCGGCCTCGCGGTCATGACCGCCTGCGCAAGCCTCCCGGTGTGGGCCACCCTGTCGACGGCGGGCTTGGAGCAGGTGCAACTGCCGCCACAGGCCCACCGCATCGTCATTCTCGCCGATCACGATTCCTCCGGCGCCGGCATGCGCGCCGCCGAAGCCGCGGCCCAACGTTTGCGCGGCGAGGGCCGACGGGTCGTGATCGCGCTCCCGCCCGATCCGGACTCCGACTTCAACGATGTGCTGCTGCGAGAGGGGCCCGAGGCCGTCGCCAGGATCGTCGATGCGGCATTCACGACGAAGGAGGAAGTGGAGCGGAGCCACGCACCCGATGCCACCGGTCGCCATCTCCCGGTCGGCTTTGCCGAACCCTCCGAGCGGCTACCGACACTCCGCGCCGACGAGGGTGACCTCGCCCGGGCCGTCGATCGCGCCTGGAGCGTTCTGCTGGCGTCCAACCGCACGCCGTGGCTGTTCCGCGCCGGCGGCCTGCCCAGCTGGGTCGTGCCCGACGACGAAGGCCGGCCCATGGTGGCGCCGATCACCGACGAACGCCTGCGCCATGTGCTGGCGAGGCTCGCCAATTGGCGGCGCCAGGACAGTCGAGGCGACATCGTGCCGGCGCATCCGCCGATGTCGCAGGTGAAGTCGTTGCTGGCGACGCCCGACCCCGCCCTGCCGGTGCTGGCCGGCATCGTCACCACGCCGGTATTCGGCCGCGCCGGCATGCTGCTCACCGAGCCGGGCTATCACGCCGATGCACGGCTCCTCTATCAGCCGGTGCCCGGGTTCCAGGTATCGCTGATCCCCGAACGGCCAACCGCCGTGGAGATCTCTGCCGCCCGCGCTCTGATCGTGGACGACCTCCTGGGCGAGTTCCCGTTCACCTCTGCGGCCGAGCGGGCCCATGCCGTGGCGCTCCTGCTGCTGGGCTTCCTGCGGGCCATGGTCGACGGGCCGACACCGCTCCACCTGATCGAGAAGCCGACCCCCGGCACCGGCGCCACGCTCATGGTCGACGCGATCGCCACTATTCTCACCGGCTCGGGCGTGGGCGCGATGACCGAGGGCACCGACGAGGAGGAGTGGCGCAAGCGCATCACTGCGAAGCTGCGGCAAATCCCGACGTTGGTGCTGATCGACAACCTGAAGCGCCAGCTCGATGCGTCCGCCCTGGCTGCCGCGCTGACCGCACCCTTCTGGGAGGACCGCGTCCTCGGCGTCTCCGAGATCACCCGCCTGCCGATCCGCTGCCTGTGGGTCGCCACCGGCAACAACCCGACCTTCTCCAACGAGATAGCGCGCCGCCTGGTGCGCATCAGGCTCGATGCCGGGGTCGCAAGCCCGGGGCTGCGCACCGGCTTTCGTCATCCTGATCTCATGGTCTGGGTCCGCGCCAATCGCGCGCGTCTCGTCGCTGCTTGTCTCACCCTCTGCCGTGCCTGGATCGCCGCCGGTCGTCCGTCCGGCCAACGCAGCATCGGCAGCTACGAGACCTGGGCGCAGATCATGGGCGGCGTGCTCGAGGTGGCCGGTATCGAGGGTTTCCTGAGCAATCTCGACGAGATGATGGAGGCCTCCGACAGCGAGGGCGGTGCCTGGCGTGGCTTCGTGTCGGCATGGTGGGACCGGTTCGGGACGGCGGAAGTCGGGACAGGGGACCTCTTCGATCTTGCCGCCAACTGTGAGCCGCCGCTGCCGCTGGGATCGGGCAACGACCGTGCACAGCGCACCCGGCTTGGCAAAGCACTTGGGCGGATGCGCGACCGCATTTTCGAGGTTGGAACGATGATGGTCCGCATAGAGACCTGCGGCACTTACCAGGGCGCGCAGCGCTGGCGTTTGGGCGTTGGTGAAGAAATAGGCAGGGGTAAACGTTCACGACGTTCACCGGAATCGGTCGATCTCGTGAACGTTGGAGAAGTTGGTGAACGTGGTGATTCAAACGTTCACGAAAACATGTCGAGCGAAATCAATGGCTTGGACTCCGCTCGTGAACGTCGTGAACGTCGTGAACGTTTTCCAACCCTTACACGTGCGCGCGCGCACGCGCGTGTGAGTGAGGACACCGAAAAACGTTCACGACGTTCACCACGTTCACCAGACCCAACAATATCAAAGGCTTACTCCGGTGAACGTGGCGGTGAACGTTTGGAAGAACGTTCGCCGATGTCCGATCCCCCCGCCTGGCTGGATGGCGTGCCGTGATGCGCCGCCCGCACGCCACCGGGCCGCCGGTATGCCCATCGCCCAAGCCGGACGACGACGGAGAGCTCCGCCAAGAACCGCTCCGTCGCCGCCCTGACCACGACCACCCCCTCGACGGAGATCATCATGGCTGAGACGACTGTGACCCCTCATGCCGGCGGCGCAAGACCGCTGTCGGCGCACCCACCCCGACTGGCCGGGCGGGGCCTGTTGGCCCTCGACCTCGGTACCACGACCGGCTGGGCCATGGCGCTGCCCGACGGCGGCATCGTGAGTGGCACTGTCTCGTTCCGGCCCAGTCGCTACGATGGCGGCGGGATCCGGTACCTGCGATTCCGGGCCTGGCTGGAAGGCATCGCCGAGGACACGGCCGGTATCGCGGCCATCCACTTCGAGGAGGTGCGCCGGCATCTCAGCACCGATGCGGCACATGTGCATGGCGGTTTGCTGGCGACGCTGACCGCGTGGTGCGAGCAGCGGTCGATCGCCTACCAGGGTGTCCCCGTCGGCACGATTAAGCGGCATGTCACCGGCCGCGGCAACGCCGACAAGGCGGCCATGATCGGAGCGGTCCGTGCCCGCGGCTACCACCCGGCCGACGACAACGAGGCCGATGCCATCGCCATCCTGCTGTGGGCCCTGGAGACCCGGGGAGGCGTGCGATGAGTGCGGAGACCATCCTCGCGCGCGCGGCCGACGTCTTGGCTGACCGCAGCAAGACCTACGGCGAGCCGCGCCAGAACATGGCGGCCATCGCCACCCGCTGGTCCGTCACGCTCGGGCACCCGGTCACCCCAGCGCAGGTCGTGCTGTGCATGCTGGACCTCAAGCTGGCTCGGCTGCAGCGGGATCCCGGCCACCAGGACAGCATGGTCGACGTCATCGGCTACGCCGCGCTGCTGAACGAGGTGACGCGATGAGGTGGGCACCCCGAGGCTTCGGCGGCGAGCGCCAGCCGCCCGAGGACATCAAGCGACAGGGTTGGCAGGCGCAGCGCGTGCTGGTCGTCGATGCCGACGACGAACGTCTGACTTGGCTCGAGCGCGAGCTGATCCGCCAGCTCGGCGAGAAGCTTTACGGCAACAGGCCGAAGCGACAGGAGACTCGGCATGGCTGACTGGACGCCAGAGATGGTCGAGGAGCGGTTGATCGAGGCAGCTGCAGTCCTGCGGCGGCTTCCCGCGCAACGGGGGCAGGGTTACTTCAGCACTTGGCCGCAGATGTTCGTCGAGTTCAGCGACCTCGTGGGCCAGACGCCGGAGCCGATACGCCTGCCACCGCCGTCGGCCGCTGCCATCAGCCGTATGGAGGCGACGCTCGGCTGGATGCCATGGCTCGAGCCGATCGACGCCAAGATCGCGTGGCTGCGGGCCAGTGGGAAGCGGTGGAAGGAGATCTGCTGGGAAGTCGGCTTGGCCCGGGCCGCCGCGCACGAGCACTGGCTTTACGCGCTCTGCGTCATCGTGTGCCGGCTCAACGGCCGGGACCGGGTAAAACACATTGGCAGGCGGCGGTTGATTGCCTTGGCTCGAAGCGCAGGCTAACTCAACTATTGGCGGACGAGCCTTGCAAAGGATGAGGTGCGGCAGTGGCGGGCCAGCGGAGCCCCGCGTAGGGTGCCGGACCATGAGAGATCGGGAATTGATGAGCACGATAGTCTTGGTGTCTTGCGTCAAGTCAAAGCGCCGACACGCTTCTACGGCACGGGACATGTATACCAGCCCTCTTTTTCGGAAGATGGTGGCCTACGCAGACACCCTCAAGCCAAGAGAGATCTTCATTCTCTCTGCCAAGTATGGGCTTCTGAGCACGGACACCGTTATCGACCCGTACGAAAAAACCCTGAAGAATATGTCGAATGCCGACAGGCAAGAATGGGCGAAGGACGTTCTAGCTCGGTTGCGAGAGCATTGCGATCTTGACCAAGACGAGTTCGTGCTCCTGGCGGGTCTGCCGTATCGTAAGGGCCTTGTACCGCATCTGAGGCATTGTTCGATTCCCATGGAAGGGCTGAGCTTCGGCAGGCAGTTGCAGTGGTTGGACCACCACCTGCCATGAGTGATGCATGTCATTTTCTGCATCATGCGCTTACGCACCTGCCGCGTTTCAGGCGCGAAGATTTGAGCTCTGTGCCAAAGAACGGGATCTATGTCCTCTTCGAGAAAGGCGAGGTGGGACACGACGTAGAACGTATCGTGCGGATCGGTACTCACACCGGACAAGATAATCTTGCTGTTCGGATTCGTGAGCATCTCTACACGCCCAACAAGGACCGGAGCATTTTTCGAAAGCATATTGGCCGGTGCTTGTTGGCTGCTGACCCGTTCCTGGCTCAGTGGCAACTCGACCTGACCACCAGAGCCGCTCGCACCGCCTTTGCCCACACGCTCGACAAGGACAGGTTGAAGGACGTCGAGAACCAAGTGACCCAATACATGGTTAATAGCTTTTCGTTCTGTGTGCTGCAGTTCGATAAGCAAGCCGACCGGCTCCTCTACGAGCAACGACTTCTATCGACGGTCTTTAATTGCCGTGATTGTGGCCCTTCGGAGGGTTGGCTAGGTAGGGCTCATCCCAGTTCGGAGCTGATGAGGAGGTCTGGGCTTTGGAACGTCCAGGGCTTGCGTGGCGCAGTGCTTTCCGTTGAGGAAGCCACGGGTATCATCGAGCTCGGCGCGAATCGCCCGTCGTTGGTGGGGTAAGGGCGCCATTTTCTGAAACTGCTATTGCAGACACTTTTCGCGCAGACGGATTCGGCCGGACAGGGTAGATTTCTTGCCATGGTCGCGAGAGGCGCGCGCGGCGGGCATCACCGATAACATGAACGACAAACCGGCGACCACGCGCTCGGCGCAGCCGCCGGCTTGGTGAGCGAGAGGCGCTACCCGCGGATGCGGTAGACCCGCCCGCGCTCGCCCTCCTTCTCGGACTCGATCGCGAGGCCGAGCTTCTTCTTAAGCGCACCCGACATCGCGCCGCGCACCGTGTGGGCCTGCCAGTCGAGCACCTTCACGATTTCACTGATGGTGACCCCCTCGGGCCGGCGCAGCAACTCGATCAACCTGGCCTGCTTGCTCTCGGCGCGCGGCGCCTTGGGCTTCTTGACGGCGGCCTTCGTTGTGGTGCGCTTGGCGGTCTTGGTGGTGGTCTGCTTGCGGGTGATCTTGGACATGGTCGTTGCTCGTGATAGCGGGCCGCGACCGTCGCGGCTCCTACTGACCGGAGCCCCGCCAGCCTGAGCCGGTCGGGGCTGGGAGAGTGGTCGATTGCTACTCGGCGTACTCGCCTTCCCTGAAGGTGCTGTCGGTGATGCGCTTCAGCAGTTCGGCATAGTGGGCGAGGGTGCCGACGTGACCCCAGTCGACCTCGTTGGGCGCCACGTTGAAGTGGTCGTCGCTCAGCGCCGTGAGGCGCGCGAGCATCGTGTCGATCTCGTTCTTCTTGGCGATGTAGGCGTCGAGGGCGGTGCGGCGCATGTCGGTCTCCGTTGTTGGTGACCGCATAAGCGCTTCGTTCGCGGCGCGAGCCAAGCGAACAACCCGATCATCGAATTGCTTTCTGACGAGCATCACGATCATGGGATTACAGGCGCTGCGACCGCGTGTGGCGACGCTCAGCCTGCAGACGGCGGCGTTACCGCCGAAGGTCGCAGACCCGTTCTACTCATCGGCCGCGTGGATCGCGCTTCGTGATCGTGTGCGCCGTGAGGCACGAGGACGATGTCAGGTGCAAGGCTGCACGAAACGTGGCGCCATCGTCGACCACATCGTGGAGTTGAAGGATGGCGGCGCGCCGCTGGAGCGGAGCAACACGATGTTGATGTGCATGTCGCATCATGGAGCAAAGACTGCTGCAGAGCGCGCGAAGCGAACGGCGCGGAGGCCGGGGGGCCTCTGATCCTTGGGGCCTGTGGGGCCGGCTGCCGGCGTGGGGCTCACCGGGAGAATTTTTCCCGTCCGTAGTAACCCCAGGAAAATGGCCCTGTTCGGGGCCGCTGTAGGAGGAGGCCGAGGTTGGTGGCTGCTACTGCGCAGAAGTCCCTAGTGGGCAAGACAACGGCCGAGGCGGCCAACGTCGAAGCGAGCACTTGGCCAGCTGACAGGGTCGAGCGCCGCCTGGTGTCAGCCCTCGTGCCCTACGCTCGGAATGCCCGGACGCACAGCGAGGATCAGATCGCCCAGATCGCCGCTTCGATCCGGGAGTGGGGATGGACCATGCCGATCCTCGTAGATGAGGCGGACGGAATTATAGCTGGTCACGGGCGCGTACTGGCGGCTCGGATCCTGGGTCTCACAGAGGTGCCAGTGATGGTCGCGCGCGGTTGGAGCGATGCGCAGAAGCGGGCCTATGTCATCGCGGACAACAAGCTCGCGCTGAACGGCGGCTGGGACATGGAGCTGCTGCCGGTCGAGGTTGGCGAGTTGAAGGCGCTGGGCTTTGATCTCAGCCTGACCGGCTTCGGTGAACTCGAGCTGGCTAAGATACTGGTCGATGAAGCGGGTGACCTTGACGACGCGCCGGAGCCGCCGATTGTGCCGGTGAGTCAGCCCGGCGACCTCTGGATCTGCGGCGAGCACCGAGTGCTCTGCGGCGATGCCACGGTGAGAGCTGACATCGACCGGTTGCTCGACGGGGAGTTGGCCGACATGACGTTTACCGACCCGCCCTACAACGTGAACTATCGAGGCAAGGGCCGGGCGATACTGAATGACGCGCTCGGCTCGGAGTTCGAATCGTTCCTTCGGGTGGCCAGCACTCACATTCTCGCCGTTACCAAGGGGGCGATCTATATCGCCATGTCATCGTCGGAACTCGACACCTTGCAGCGGGCATTCCGCGAGGCCGGCGGCAAGTGGTCGACCTTTGTGATTTGGGCAAAGAACACGTTCACGCTTGGCCGATCGGACTACCAGCGCCAGTACGAGCCAATCCTGTATGGGTGGAAGGACGGCGTCGATCGTTTCTGGTGCGGCGCGCGTGACCAAGGCGATGTCTGGTTCATCGACAGGCCGACGAAGAACGACTTGCACCCAACGATGAAGCCCGTGGCGCTGGTCGAGCGCGCGATCCGGAACTCATCTAAGAGCCGGGACATCGTACTGGATCCATTCGGAGGTTCCGGCACCACAATGATCGCCGCGGAACGAGCTGGCCGGCGCGCCCGCCTGCTGGAACTCGACCCGGCCTACGTAGATGTCATTGTCGCACGATGGCAGGGCGCTACCGGTGGGATTGCTACCCTGGCGGCAACTGCAGAGACCGTGGACCGAGTGAAGTCCAGTCGGATTGCGGTGGCGGCGCCGGAGAATACAACTCAGGAGGTCTTGCCATGACTCGCTCCCCCGGCCGCCCGGCGCACGTCCCGACCGACGAGAGCCGCAACCTGGTCGAATCCCTGTCTGGATTCGGCATCCCTCAGGATGAGATCGCTCGACTGGTCGGGATCGATCCCAAGACCTTGCGCGCCCATTATCACGACCAGATCGAACTCGGGGCCATCAAGGCGACCGCCAAGGTAGCGCAGAACCTGTTCAACATGGCTTGCAAACCCAATCGCGAGGGACTGCAGGCAGCAATCTTCTGGCTCCGTGTCCGCGCTCACTGGTCCGAGTACACGCCGCGTCCAGTGCAGCCCGAGCCGCTTGGCAAGAAGGCGACGGCAGAGGCGGAAGCGCTTACGGCTGCCGACGGCACCGAGTGGAGCCGGCTGGTCAATTGATGCCCTGGGATCTGTCTGTCCCCGACTGGCGCGAACGGATCAGGACTGGACAATCGCTCCTGCCATCGATGCCGAACCTCGACCGGGCGCGAGCCGACCGCGCCATCGCGATCTTCAACAAACTCCGTCTGCCCGATGTTCCGGGAATGCCGCCGCTGTCTCAGGCCGGAGGAGAATGGTTCCGCGAGATCGTCGGCGCGCTGCACGGCTCGGTGGTCCGCGAAACGCGCGAGCGGATGATCCGCGAAGTCTTCCTCCTGGCGCCCAAGAAGTCGTCGAAGACAAGCTACGGCGCAGCATTGATGGAGACGACGCTGCTCATGAATGATCGACCACGGGCAGAGTTCTTGCTGATTGCTCCGACGGTCTCTCTCGCTCATATCGCCTTCAGCCAGGCGCTCGGCATGATCGACAAGGATCCCGACGGCTTTCTGCCGAAGCGCATGCACGTGCAGGAGCATCTGCGGAAGATCACGGACCGGCGGACCAAGTCGACCCTGGAGATCAAGGCGTTCGACACCTCTGTGCTGACCGGCGTGAAGCCGGCCGGAGTGCTGATCGACGAGCTGCACGAGATCGCGCGTAATCCGGCGGCCGAGCGGCTGATCGGCCAGCTGCGTGGCGGGCTGCTGCCCAACCCCGAGGGCTTTCTGATCTTCATCACCACCCAGTCCGACGAGCCGCCACGGGGTGCGTTCAGGTCGGAGCTGATGGTCGCGCGGGCGATCCGGGATGGTCGCGCGCGGGGCTCCATGCTCCCGGTGCTCTACGAGTTCCCCGAGGACATCGCCGACGATCAATCCGACCCTCCGGCGTGGCAGGATCCGAAGCTGTGGTGGATGGTGACCCCCAATCGGGGCCGGTCGGTCTCGGTCGAACGGCTCGAGCAGGAGTGGGAGAAGGCCAGACTGAAGGGGGCAGGCGAGATCGTCCGCTGGGCGTCCCAGCATCTCAACATCGAGATCGGCCTGGCGCTGCGCTCGGATCGATGGGCCGGAGCCGACTACTGGCAGCGCGCCGCCGACCCGGCCCTGACGCTGGATTCTCTGCTGGAGCGCAGCGAGCTCGTCATCATGGGCGTGGACGGCGGTGGTCTCGACGATCTGTTGGGGCTGGCTGTTCTTGGCCGCGACAGGCGGACGAGGCAGTGGCTGCTGTGGTCCAGGGCGTGGGCCAATCCGTCGGTGCTGGAGCGGCGCAAGGGCGAGATCTCCGCCTTGCGCGACTTCGAGCAGGATGGCGACCTGGTGCTGTGCAAGGAGTTCGACCAGGACATCGCGGGTGTCGTGGAGATTGCCAGGCGTATCGATCAGGCTGGGCTGCTGAACGCCGTGGGGCTCGACCCTTACGGCGTGGGCGCGATGGTCGATGCCCTCGCGGAAGCCGGTATCGAAGGATCGGATCGCGTCATGGGAGTGACGCAGGGCTGGAAGCTGTCGGGTTCGATCAAGACGACCGAGCGGAAGCTGGCCGACGGCACGTTGCGGCACGCCGGACAGCGGCTGATGAACTGGGCCGTCGGCAATGCGCGGGTAGAGCCCAAAGGAAACGCCATCACGATCACCAAGCAGGCCTCTGGCGCTGCGAAGATCGATCCGCTGATGGCCGCCTTCAACGCAGTGGCGCTGATGGCGGCCAATCCGGCCAGCCCTCCGAAGTTCCAGATGTTCATACTTTGACGGGCACCTCTCACCGCCACAGGCTAATGCGGCGCTCGGTGCACGACCTGAATCCCGCGTTGGCTTTGTAGGGAGGGCCTTCGGCTAGATGTTTATTCCCGGCATTTGCTGGAGCGGGTTGAGAGTGAATCGGTCAGGCTCCTTTGTCCAGAGCTTGCAGATGTACTCGTAGGGCGTGAGGCCTTTGAGGGTCTTGAGGCGTTTGGCGAAGTTGTAGGCGGTAACGAAGTCGGCGAGATGGCTGCGAAGCTGATCGTGGGTCTCGTAGTAGAATCTTTTGACCGTGGCTTCTTTGATCGTTCGGTTCATGCGTTCGACCTGGCCGTTGGTCCAGGGATGCTTGGGTTTGGTAAGGCGATGGTCGATGTCGGCCTGGGCGCAGGTGTATACGAAGGCGTGAGCTCGGAAGGGCTCCTTGCGTGCGATCAACTCCTTGATCTCGGCCGCTGTCCAACTCGTGCCACGGGGATCGGTGAAGTGCAGGCCGTTGTCGGTCAGCACGGTATGGATCTTGTAGGGAACAGCGGCGATCAGGTGGAGGAGGAACTCTCTCGAGACGGCAGTGGTGGCCTTCTCGTGCAGTTCGGTGAAGGCGAACTTTGAAGTCCGGTCGATGGCCACGAAGAGGTAGAGTCGCCCTTCCTGGGTGCGAACTTCGGCGATATCGATGTGGAAGTAGCCGATGGGATAGGCCTTGAACTTGCGCTTCCTGGCTTTGCCGTCTTCGACGTCCGGCAGCCGCGAGATGCCATGGCGCTGGAGACAGCGGTGCAAGGACGAACGGCTCAGGTGCGGTATTGTGGCCTGAAGGGCGTAGAGGCAATCGTCGAGCGGCAAGAGCGTGTGCTTGCGGAAGGCGACGATGATCGCCTCGTCCTCGATCGACAGCACTGTCGACTTCGCTTCCTTCGGCCCCGTCTTCAGATCAGCGACGGAGCCGCGCTTCTTCCACTTCGCAACGGTCTTGGGATTGATGCCGTATCGTTTGGAAAGGCTCCTCAGGCTCTCTTGACTATGCTGTATCGCTCGACGGATCGCCTCTGTCGTTGTGGCGCAGCTGTGAAGAACCTGTCCCATAGCGCATCCCTCAAATCGGCCGACAAGGGTGCACCATCAAATCCCGGGATCAAACATCTAGGGTCGACGGGCTGCTAGGCGGCGATGCGGTATAACCCAGCGCGCGGGCCTCGCTCAGGGCACTTTTTATCTCTATTTTGAGTCGCGTGACGAGCTCTTCGATCAGCTTCTTCCCGAAGTCGGTGGCGAGATGCTTGAGTACATCGGAACCAAGGTCAGGAATGCGCGCGACATCTTCGAGATGGAGGAGCGGGCTTTTCGCGCCAGCTTTGAGTTTCTTGCAGCGCATCCGGGCGCGTCTTGAATGAGGCCGAAGCGGTGGCCCCGGCAGCCTATGAGCGCCACGTCAGAACGTGGCGCGCCGCTATCTACGTGCATTGAAACGAGCGCACGTCGAAGGCAGCGTACGAGGCTACAGGGAGCGCGAGATAGAAGTGCTCGTCTACATGCTGATGGGGGCTCGCAGCTACATCAACGTACGCTTCTTGACGGCCTGCTCCTTGGTCGCGAGATCGGTCTCGGTGGTGCTATTGCGGCTGGACCGCGACGACTACTGCGAGGAGAAAGCCCTGCGGACGAATTTCATGTAGACGTCCGAAATCCATTGGGGGATCTGGTTCATGCCGGTCAGTTCCTTGTCGTAGCGCGGCGCCGCGAGGGCCGTAAGCCGTTCTGGCCGGCGTAGGCGCAACCAGCTCAAGTCGTCCAGTATTCACTATGGTGAATGTGGTTCGTCAGGTTGACTATGGGAGCTTACCCCAGTTAACGTCGGTGCGCTGGCCGCTCGCCCATCGGCCAAGCTACGCAAACGATAAGAGGCAGTCCAACTTCACTGCCCAAACCGCGCTGGAGGAAAAGTGAAGAATTTGAGCCAATGGCTGCTGGCAACTGTGCTCTTGACAGTGATTCCGGCTGCCGCCGCCAATGCGGCCTTTCCCGATCGGCCCGTAAGGATCGTCGTTCCACAGACGCCCGGCGGATCGAATGACATCCTTGCCCGGATCATCGCTGAGCGGCTTTCCCAACGATGGGGGCAGCCGGTCGTCGTGGAGAACCGGGGAGGAGCAGGAGGCAATATCGGCGTGGACTTCGTGGCCCACCGTCCTGCGGACGGATACACGCTTCTACTCGCGAGCGATGGACCCATGGCCATTAACCCCGCGCTCTACAGCAAGCTGAGCTTCGACGTCACCAAGGACTTCGTGCCGATCGCCAGCCTCGCATCCTTCTCGTTCGCCTTCGTCGTCAGAAAAGACCTGAATGCTGCGTCGTTTCCGGATTTCGTCAAACTGTCCCGCGAAGGTAATCTCACGCTGGCGAATGCCGGTAACGGGTCCACGAACCATCTCGCGGGCGAGATCATAAAGAAGGCAGCGGGAATCAAGCTGACCAACGTTCCGTACAGAGGCGCCTCGGAGGCTCTCAATGATGTGCTGGGTGGACGTGTCGACGCGTTCGTGATCACGACTGCTGCAGCGGCGCCACAGATTGCCTCCGGGAACGTGCGTGCTCTGTTAGCCACGAGCCGGGAGCGAAATCCTCTGCTGCCATCCGTTCCAACCCTTGGGGAGGCGGGAGTGCCACTGGCGGAGATCAAGGCATGGTTCGGCCTCTTTGGCCCCGCCGGCGTTCCCGCCGACATCGTCGACTTCATTCATTCGCAGGTTGCCGCGGAGCTGAGAGACCCTGCGACGCGGGAGAAGATTGCCGCTCAGGGAATGGAGGTCTTCGAAACGACCCGTCCACAGTTCGAGGCGGTCTGGAAGGCGGCCCTGACCAACTGGGGCAGCGTGATCAAGGAGTCCGGCGTAAAGCTGGATTGAGATCCTGAGCCTGGTGCAATCCACTTGGATGGAGAGTTGTCATGACTGCCGCCTATGACGTTCTTTGGCCGCGCGGCGAGCGCAACGCCGAACGGACCGCCCTCGCGCCGCGCCACGCCACGCTCGCTGGCAAGAAGATCGCGCTGCTCTGGGATTACATGTTCAAGGGCGATGTGGTGATGGACGAACTCTCGATCGCTCTCGGCGAGCGATATCCGGGCGTGGAATTCGTTCCCTGGGAGGAGTTCGGCAACACGCACGGCCAGCAGGAGCGCGAAATTGTTGCCGGGCTCGGTGCGAAGCTGAAGTCGATGCGCGTGGACGCGGTTCTATCGGGAATGGGCTGTTGAGGTAGCTGTACGCCCGCCGTGTTGCGGGTAAGTGCTGCTAGCGAGAAGGCCGGAATTCCGTCGGTTACCCTGGTTTGCGAGGGCTTTGCCAAGCAGGCGCAGGCCACGTCGCGCGGCCTCGGGTTGCCGGGCCTCCCTCTGTCCGTGCTGCCGGGGCATACCGGCACGCAGTCGCCCGACGTCGTGCGAGCCAACGTTCGCGTCCAGTCCGTGCAGCAAGTGATCGACGGGCTCGTCAATGTCGTCGATCAGACAGATGAATCGGACGACCTCAATCCGCGAGAGATTGCATTCTCGGGCTCGTTCGAGGAAGTCAACGAGTTCTTCTACGAGAAGAGCTGGAGCGACGGGCTGCCTATCGTCCCGCCGACAAAGGAGAAGGTGGAGGAATTTCTCCGCTACACGGACCGTAGCCCGTTCGAGACGATGGGAGTCATGCTTCCGGACAGCCGGCGAGCCACGCCGTGGAACGTCGCGATCAACGGCGTAATGGCAGGTTGCCTGCCGCAATACATGCCCATCCTGATGGCGATCGTCGAAGCCATGCTCGATCCCGAATATGGGCTCGAGCATAGCGGCAATACACCGGGTTCCGAGGCTGTCATTCTTTTGAATGGGCCCCTGATCAAGACACTGGGGTTCAATTACGAACAAGGCGTGATGCGGGACGGTATCCGTCCCAACACCTCCATTGGGCGGTTCTTGCGGCTCTATCTCCGAAATGTCGCGGGGTTCCTTCATGGAACGACCGACAAAGGTACGTACGGGAACACCTGGCGCGTGGTGATTGCGGAAAACGAAGATGAATTGATGCATCTCGGATGGACTTCGCACGCCATGGACATGGGGTTCACGCGCGAAGATTCAGTAGTCACCATCGCCCGGTATACAGGAGGCAACGTTCTCGCAAGCGTGGCGGGGACAACCCCTCAGGAGTTGATGCCGTACATCACCGATCGGATGCTGAAGGAGCATGGTTTTCATGTGACCTTCACGGTCGGTTCGGGCTTGGGCGCCCTCCGTCCGCTTCTGCTGCTGAGCCCGGTCCTTGCCCGTACGATTGCGGCCGCGGGTTGGTCCAAGCAGGATGTACAGCGTCACCTGTTCGAGAACGCGCGCATGAGTGCGCATCTCTTTGAGCTGTATGCGACGCATTGGACCGACCAGGGGCATGCGTTGCTCGCAGACAGGGTGGCGAAGGGAGATGCGCCGAAGGAACTGTTCCATGCCTCCGACGATCCCGAACGTCTTGTGCCGATCGTGTTCAGGCCCGAGGATTTCTTTGTCGTTGTGACAGGAGATCCATTGCGCACGAACGCCTACATATTCACGCACAACGGGCTGCGTGGCTTCCCTGTCGCCAGGAAGGTCAAGTTGCCCAAGGACTGGGATCGACTGATCGCAAACGCCTCGGCCGGCATTGCGCGCTGAAATAAGGGGACGCACGCTTAAGCCGGCCGTGGGCAATCAGGCCCTTCAGCCTCGCTGGCCTTCGTTGCCGGCAGTCTCCAGATATCTCTGTGCATCCAGTGCGGCCATGCATCCGCTGCCCGCACTGGTGACGGCCTGGCGATAGACGCTGTCCTGCACGTCGCCTGCGGCGAATACCCCGGGGATGCTGGTGGCGGTCGCCATTCCACCGCTGCCCGTCCGGGTAACGATGTACCCGCCGGCCATGTCCAGCTGACCCTCGAATATCGACGTATTTGGATTGTGACCAATGGCGACGAACACGCCATCCGCCTGGAGTTCGCTTGCGTTTCCGCCATGCTGCTTCAAGCGCAGGCCCGTGACCTGCTCGCCGTCGCCGAGAACCTCGTCGACGACGTGATTCCACAGAACCGAGATCTTCCCTTTGTCGACTTTTTGCATCAGACGATCGACCAGGATCGGCTCGGCACGGAACTTGTCGCGCCGGTGTACGACCGTGACATGGCTGGCGATGTTGGACAGATACAAGGCCTCCTCAATCGCCGTGCTGCCGCCCCCGATGACGGCCACACGCCGGTCCTGGAAGCCGTAGCCATCGCATGTGGCGCAACTGGACACACCCTTGTTCAAATAACTCTGCTCGGACTCCAAGCCCAGGTACTTGGCCGACGCGCCGGTGGCGATGATGAGGGCGTCGCATGTGTAGGTTCCCGCGTCGCCTTCCGCTCTAAACGGGCGGCCTGAAAGGTGAACTGTCCGGATGGTGTCAAAAACACAGTTTGCACCGAAGCGCTCGGCATGTGAGTGGAAGCGCGCCATCAGGTCGGGGCCTTGGACGGACTCGCTTTCGGCCGGCCAGTTCTCGACATCGCTGGTCGTCGTCAGCTGACCGCCGAACACGTCGCCCGTAATGAGCAACGGCTTGAGATTTGCGCGCGCTGCATACAAAGCGGCCGTATATCCTGCGGGCCCAGACCCCAGGATGATCAGACTGCTGTGGGTGACATCAGACATTTATAGGCCCATCTGCTTTCCTAAGGTAACCCGGCGGCAACAATGGATCGAAGCGCGCCTCAAGGCTCGGTGGCGTTGAAGTGTGGTCAATCGACAGAATCGAATCAATAATATGTTGAATGATATTCAGCAGAATGAATATCTAGCTGACGCGTGAGCCGCCAGCGCTAAACTTCCAATGGCGTGAAGTATCGAAAGCGAACTAGGGAAAAAAAACGCCAGACGAGAAGAGCGTTCGTTCGACCAGGTTCCTGAGAGTGTGCATGTCTTTCCCCAGGCGCCTCAACGCGTTGGCGTCGAGTTGTCCGAAAATCGTCAGGGCGCCGATGCCCATCCGCGGCGTGCCGTGAGAATCAAGGACCACCGCGCCGACGGCATTGATTCCCTTGAGCCAGTTTCCGCAATCGATCGCAAAGCCATCTTTTATCGACTGCTGCATATCGGTAACGAATGACTCGAAACTCGGTGCGTTCTCCCACGTCATCGCATCGAACTGTCGGCGGAGCTGTTTGGCAGGCAAGCCCAGGTGGGCAGCAACGCAACGCCCCACGGCACCAGACAGAGCGGGCAGGCGCTGCCCAACCCGAACTTCGATCCGCACGGCCCTCGGCGCTGCCACGCGGTCCAGCAGCACCATGCGTTCGTTGTCGATAATCTCCCACAGCGTGACGAGCGCATTGTGGGAGCTTGCCACCCGCAAGAGGTCGGGCCTGATCATCTCAGGGCGCGTCCGATTCTGCGCCCCACCTGCAATCTCCAGGATCCCGAGCCCAAGCGCATAGGTCTTGCTGTCGATATCGAAATTCAGGATGCCTTCGTGCGCGAGTGTGCGCAGCAAGTTGAAGCACGTGCTCTGGCTGATGCCGGTTTCGCGGGATACGACTGTGACGCTCAATCCACGGTGCGCTTTCGAGATCAGGCGTAGCACCTTGGTGGCCTGTACGACGGCTGGAACCAGGCGTACTGCGCCGGAGCGAATTGCAGACCTCGACATGCTTGGCTTCGAAAGCTCCCGTTCGGTCATTGGCTTGTCCTGCTTGCCGACCAGCTTACTTGCCGCGCGAGCTGGCTTTCCGATTCTTCGGGGAGGGCATGGGAGGGGCGCAAGACTTCCTCAGGATCAATTCGGTGGGCAAGACTATTGTGCGGTGCTTCTGGTGCAGAGTCTCTTCGGAAAGTCTCGATATCAGCAGTTCGGCTGCAGCCGCGCCCACCTTCTGAAACTCCCATCGCACGGCAGTGATCGGCGGCTGATGCAGCTGCGCGGTGTCCGTATCCCCGATCTGGATGATCGACAACTGGCCTGGAACGGTGATCTTCAGGGTGCGAATCGCTCTGATCACGCCCGGCAGTTGATTGGCCCCGACCACGAGTGCTGTTGGCGGATTGGGATTCACCAGCATGCGATAGGCCGCCTGATATCCTGCATCCGGAAGGAACCCGTCGAACGACGTGAGGAACGGGTCCATGGGCACGCCCGCCGCGCGGTGCGCCTCGCTGTAGCCCTTCGCCCGCTGCCGGCCGGGAGCTGCCGCTCGCGTCACCGTGATCAAGCCGATCCGCCGGTGCTTCAGGTCGAGAAGGTGTCTGACGGCTTGGAAGGCACCGGCATAATGGTCGGTTGAAACCTGGTCGATGGCGATCCGGCTTTCCCGCTCGAGCAGGACGGTCGGCAAGGCCAGAGCCGACAGGAGACTCAGAACACGAGGCTCGCTCTCATTGCTGAGCGTAATGATCATGCCGTCGATCCGGCGGCGCTTGAAGAGTGCAATGATGTCGAGTTCCATCTCGACCCGGTCGCGGCTGTTGGCAAGGATCATGTTGTAGCCGTTGCGATACAGGACGTCCTCTGCGGCACTGACGGTCGAAGAGAAGAGCGGGTTGGAGATGTCGGAAACCATCACGCCAACCGCACGAGTAGTCCTTGTCCGCATACTCTGGGCGGCCTGGTCCGGCAGGTACCGCAATGCTCCGGCCACCTTGAGAACGCGCTCCCTCAGATCGGTGCCGACGGATCCGACGTTGTTGATGACGCGCGAAACGGTACCCACCGAGACGCCCGCCTCCCTGGCGACATCGATGATCGTCGGTTTGCGGCCTTGAAGTGACTTTGCTGGCATTCGATCCGGCAGAGCACATGAAACGGCGGGGGCAGTCTAGACCAATTCCGCGAAGAAACTGCAGGGCAAGCATTCGGTGAAACGTTTCATTGACAGGCGCTGCAGCGCTGCGCAGCATTTGAGGAACCAAGGAGACGTTTGTGGGGGAAAGTCACGCAGCGGCGCTGTCGCGCATCTATTCGGACCTCCGTACCCGCATGGTCAGCGACAGGGCACTTGCCGTAGCCAAGCTGGGATTCACCGACTGCATTGGCTGCATCATTGCCGGCAGCGCCGAGCCTGCCTCGATTGCCATACGCGAGTTCGCCGGAGACCTCGGTGAGGGGCGAGGTCCCACCGCCGCCGTCCTAGGTACGACCGAGTGCCTGCCGCCGGCGTTGGCCGCCCTTGTCAACGGGACGGCAGGGCATGTCCTCGACTATGACGACATGAACTCGACGATGATCGGGCATCCGAGTGTCGTGCTTGTGCCAGCCATATTCGCGGTGGGCGAAGTGCACGGCCGGACCGGGGCAGAGGTTCTCAATGCCTATGTGACAGGCTTCGAGGTCGATACCTACTTCGCTCGAATACTCGTTCCCCGGCATTACAATGCCGGCTGGCACTCGACCTCAAGTATCGGGGTTTTCGGCGCAGCAGCGGCTTCGGCAAGACTGCTTGGTCTCGATGAGGCCGGCGCCCTTAACGCGCTCGCCATTGCGGCATCGAGCTCTGCCGGACTGCGTGGCAACTTTGGGTCGATGACAAAATCCCTCCACGCAGGGCAGGCCGCCGAGAGCGGCGTACGGGCGGCGATGCTCAGCCTTCGCGGTTTCACGGCGAACGCCGGTATATTCGATGAAGCGGGAGGCTACTTCGATGCATATGCAAGGAATACCGAACCGAAAGCATGGCCGACCGAAGGAGCGCTGGAAGTGGAGACTTCGGGCCTTGGGATCAAGCCATATGCATGCTGCGGCGCCGGTGTATCCGTCGTCGATGCGGCTCTTGACCTGCGCTCCGTGCATCAGCCCGATGCCGGGGAAATTCAAGGCATCGAATGCCGCGTCACCACGCGTGCAAACAGCATCATGCCGTTTCGGGCAGCTTTGGACGGTTTGCAGGCCAAGTACTGTATCGAATACTGCACGGCGGTGGCGCTCCTCGATGGCGGAGCAGGCCTAGCCCAGTTCGAGGATGAGCGCGTCAGAGGCACTGACGTCGCGCTGCTAGCAAAGCGTGTAAAGGTCGTTGTCGACGACAAGCTAAATTTCGACGCGAACAGGTTCCAGGTCAGGCTTCATGTCACGATGCGGGACGGCCGCACGCTGTCGTCGGCAGTCGATGTACCGCGAGGCCATTTTGAGCGTCCCCTGACGGAAGAACAGCAACGCCAGAAATTCCTCGAGTGCACTGCCCCCACCTTTGGCCAGGAACGCGCAGGCGCCGCCTTTGTGCGCTTGCAGGCGCTCGAGGACCAGGAGTCTCTGCAACCAATTATCGAGGAACTAAGTCCATGAAGCGGGGTTACGCGCTCAGTCCGCACGGCCAGGTGCACTTCGTCGTCGGTGGTAAAGGTTTTCCCGTCGTCCTGATCGGCCCGTCGAAACGATCCTCTCGGGTTTTCGAGGATCTCGCTCGCCTGCTGATGCCGAACTACCGGGTGCTTTGCCCGGACAATCTGGGCTTCGGCGGCTCCGACCCATTGCCGGCCGACGCCTCGATCGAAATGTTGGCTACCGCAACGCTTGCCTGCCTGGACGAGGTAGGTATCGATAAAGCGCACATCTACGGCCTTCACACGGGAAACAAGATCGCGGCTTCCATCGCTGCAAACGTGCCGGCCCGTGTCGCGAAGCTGGTGCTGGCCGGACACACGCACAGCATTATTCCGGATCAAGGCCGCCGGAATGCCGTCATCGGCAGCCTGGTGAGCCAGTTTCTGAAGGATGATGCCGGCGATGAAGGCGTGCGTGCGCTTCGGGAATGGAGCGCGCTCTACCACAGGATCAGCGAAACCTGGTGGAATGCGGCGGTTTTCCCGCCGGGCCGGGCGATCGAAGAAATCGCCCTGGCGAAGCGCGTGGTCACCGATTTCATTCTATCGGCTCACAGTACCCGCGAGTTGTACGAAGCCAACTTTCGATACGACCTGGAGGCCGATCTCAAGAAAGTCAAAGCACCTACCCTGGTTCTTGAGATCGCGACTCCCGACGAGGATCGCGATTATGGCCGGCAAGCCGAGAATGTCTGCGCACTCATCGCAGGATCGGTCAGCGCGACCATCTATGAATCGGAAGGACACACCCATACGCTCGAACGGCGGGCACCTGAATTGAGAAGAATACTTGCCGACTTCTTCGCATAAGGCCGCAACAAACAAGATAAGGGAGGAACAGATGACGAATGGTCTGCTCAAAGGGCTTTTGAAGGGTGCAATGCCGCGCAGGCGGATGATTGCTTTGTCGGCGGCGGCTGTGGGCTCAGGCCTTGCCGCCGGGCCGGCCCGTGCGACGGATTTTCCGACCAGACCGCTGCGCATGTTCGTAGCGTATGGAGCGGGCGGCGCCAACGATGTCGTCGCCCGTATTTTCGGCAAGTTTCTTGGCGAGGATTTGGGACAGCCGGTGGTCGTGGTGAATCAGCCTGGCGCCGGCGGAATGGTCGGCGCTCAGGCGGCGTCGAAGGCGCCGCCCGACGGTTACACGCTATTCATGGGGGCTGGCGCTCATGCCCTGGCGCCCAGCCTGTACAAGAAGCTGCCCTATGACATCGTGAAGGATTTCATCCCCGTAGGCCTCGTCGGCCGCGGCGGTTACGTTCTTTCGGTCAACGTCGACCTGCCGGTCGCTTCCGTCGGCGAGCTGATCGCGCTCGGCAGGAAGCCGGGAACGAACCTGAACTTCGTTTCGTCAGGGGTTGGCGCCCCGCCACACCTCGCCGGCGAGCTGTTCCGGTCGATGACGTCGGCCAACATGACGCACGTTCCCTACAAATCGGAGCCCGAGTCTTTGACCGACCTGATGGCCGGCCGGGCCCAGTTGGGCTTCATCACCGTTGCCAGCGCAGCGCCGTTGATCAAGGCGGGTCGGCTGAGGGGGCTTGCGGTCAGTGCCTCGACGCGCTCGGCGATCCTGCCCGAGTTGGCGACGCTCATCGAAATCGGGCTGGCGGACTTCGATGTCAGCACGTGGTGGGGGGTATTCGTCCCGGCCGGGACCCCTTCTGACGTCGTGGCGAAGCTCGAGACGGCTTTGGCCAAGATCGTGGTTTTGCCGGACTACGTGAAACTTCTTGGCGCCCAGGGTTTGGAAGCGCCCGGCCCAGGTACATCCAAGGAGTTCGGGGATTTCGTTCAGCGTGAGAAGATTCGATATGGCAAAATCACCGCGGCGGCAGGAATCGAGCCACAAGACTAGTCGCACAAAGTGCACCGAATGCTGCAATGCCGAACAAGTTGTTAATCGGCGTTCAACTGTGACCCTTGATTAGTCGGCCGTTAAGAAGCCGGATTGAGGGCGTTTTGGTCTTCGGGCGGGTTGGCCAGAGCAGCGAGGATGACGCGCAAAAGTCTGCGGAGCCAGGCGAGGATGCGCCTGAAGTTGTATCCGGCGGCCGTGAGGATGGCATTGGCGGCGTCGCTGGCCCGGCCCTTGAGGTAGTAGCGTCCGAGGTGACCTTGCTCCCTCATGTGGAGGGGATCAGCAAGAGCCAGGCCTGCCCTGAGCGCAGCCGAAGGGTCTCGCGGCTGTGCGGCGAGATCGACGAGCGGGTTCAGATCTTCCTGACGGGCCGGGCCTGGGGGCCGATTCCGATCTCAGCTTCCTGCAGCGCTACGCCGCCTTATCAAGCGGGTGAGCAAGACGTGGGTGCGGTGCACAGGGTGGTCAGCTTGACGGCCTGACTATGTATAGACATAGTCAGGCGTCATGATCATCGACACGCATGCCCACTACCTGCAGCCGCCGCTGCCCGACCGGCCGTATCATGCGCATGCTCCGATGGCGCCGATCAGCTTCGACGAACTGGCGGCGGAGGCGGAGGCGGCCGGGATCGATCGCATCGTTCAGGTCACAGCATCGACCATGGGCTACGACAACCGCTACTCGTTCGAGGGTGCCGTCGCGAGGCCTGACAAGGTGCTCGGCGTCGTTGGTCGACTCGATCCGCTGACCAGAACCATCCGAGACGATCTTGCGGCGTTCGCCGCGCAACCCCGAGCGCTTGGCATCCGCTTGACCCTGTTCCATGACTGGAGCGCCGAATGGCTCCGCGAGCAGGTACTGGAGGAATTCCTTGGGCACGCCGCCGTGTTGGACGTTCCCATCCAGATCTTCGCGCCCTTCCAGAATGGCGAACTTGCTGACACGGCGCGGCGCCATCCGGGCGTTCGCTTTATCGTGGACCACATGAACATCCGGCGCGGCAACGGGCTGAAAAAGGGCGAGGCCTTTGCCGAGTGGCCCAAGCTGATCGCGCTGGCGGCTTTGCCGAACGTCTGGATCAAGGTCTCGTACTTCCCTGAGGCGGCGATGGATGCGGAGGTCTATCCCTACGTGGAGGCGCAGGAACGATTCCGAGAACTCTACGAACGCGTGGGCGCTGCGCGGCTGGTGTGGGGATCGAATTATCCGCCGGCCAAGCAGGCGTGCACCTACGAACAAACGCTGCAGTTCGTTCGCGACGAATGCCACTTCCTCGACGACGCGGACCGGCAGGCCATCCTTGGCGGCAATTTCTTGAATGCGTTCGGCGGCGGCATCCCCCGCGCCTGATCGCGCAGGACGGTAAGAAGGTAAAGGAAAGGGAACATGTCTCAGACCGACAAGCGCGATCCTCGCAGGCCGCTCAGCGGGATCCGGGTGCTCGATTGCGCGACGCTCATTGCAGCGCCGTACTGTGCGACCCTGCTGGCCGACTGGGGCGCGGAGGTCATCAAGATCGAGCATCCGAAAGGCGATGCATTGCGCCGCTCCGGCCCGTCCAAGAACGGCGAGGGCATCAACTACAAATTCTACGGCCGCAACAAGCGCACCGTTGTGCTGAACCTCTCGACGAAAGCCGGGCAAGACGTTATGCGACGGCTTATCGCGAAGAGCGACGTCGTGATCGAGAATTTCAGGCCAGGGGTTATGGAACGCTGGAATTTGGGGTGGGACGCCATCCACGCCCTGAATGAACGCGCCGTCATGCTGCGCATCACCGGGTTCGGCCAGTTCGGCCCTTATGCCGGCCGCGCGGGCTTCGGCACTCTGGCGGAGTCGATGAGCGGGTTCGCCCATATTAACGGCTATCCCGATGGTTCGCCGACGCTGCCGCCCTTCGGCCTGGCCGACGGCATCGCCGCACTTTCGGCGGCCTATGCGGTCATGCTGGCGCTCTACAATCGCGATGTCAGGGGCGGCAAAGGGCAGATGATCGACGTCGCCCTGATCGAACCGATCTATCATATCCTCGGTGCGCAGACCTCGATGTTTGACCAGCTCGGCACCATCCAGGGCCGGAGCGGCAATCGTAGCGTCAACAACGCGCCGCGCAATACATACATGACGCGCGACAAGCGCTGGCTCGCCATATCGACGGCAGCGCAGGCGATCGCCGAGCGAGTGATGCATCTGGTGGGTCGTCCCGACTTGATCAAGGAACCCTGGTTCAGCAGCGGCACTGGCCGCGCCCGCAATGCCGACCTGCTCGACTCTCTGGTCGCCGACTGGATCGCCCAGCGCGACGCCGAGGAGGTGATGGCGGCCTTTACCGAAGTCGGCGCCGCCGTGGCTCCGATCTATGACGTGTCCCAGCTCGTCGAGGATCCGCAGTACAAAGCCCTCAACAGTGTCGTGACCTTGCCCGACGAAGACCTTGGCCAGATCCGCATGCAGAACCTCCTGTTCCGCATGAGCGAGACGCCCGGCGAAGTCCGGCATGCCGGCCGTCGGCTCGGTCAGGACACCGACGACGTGCTGCGCGAGTGGATCGATATTTCCGACACCGAACTCGCGGTACTGCGTCGCGACGGTGTCACGCAATTGAAGGAAGATGTAGCGGCTGACTAAAGGCCGCGTACCAAATCAACCAGAACAGCCGGGAGTGAAACATGCATCAGACCCAGACGGCTCAGTCTCCTTCGCCGACATGGATCGGCCTCGACGACCCGCGGGTCGTCCCTCTCACGCCCGCGATCGGTGCGGAGATCACCGGAATCAATGCCGCCGGTGGATTGAGCGACGCCGACATGACCCTGGTGCGCGATGCCCTTAATCGCTTCTCAGTGATCGTGTTGCGCGGCCAGAAACTCCAGCCGCCGGACCAGATCGCCCTGGCCGGGCGGCTCGGTCCCTTGCGCGTCTCCTTCATGAAGCATCTCGCGCCCGAGGGTTACGAGGCGCTGACGACCGTTTCCAACATCGTGCGCGACGGGAAGCCGATTGGTCTCGTCGATGCGGGCGCGCTCTGGCACACCGACGGCTCCTATCTGCCCGTGCCCGACATGTATACGGCGCTCTATTCGCTGGAGGTTCCCGAGCGTGACGGCAAGGTGCTGGGCGACACGCTGTTCGTCAGCACCGCCGCCGCCTATGACGAGTTGCCGCTGGACATCAAGCACAAGATCGCCGGTCGCAAGGCCCTGCATGGCATCGTGCATCATTTGAAGAAGAAGGCGGAGGCCAATTACAAGGTCCCGCCCGTCACCGAGGCGCAGCGCGCATCGATGCCGGAAGTGGAACACCCTATCGTTCGCACCCATCCGGTCACCGGGCGCAAATGCCTCTATGCGACCGAGGGCCATACCCGGGCCATCGTCGGCATGCCCGAGGCCGAGAGCGACGCGCTGCTGCGGCAGCTCTGGGATCACATCGTCAAGCCGGAATTCCTCTATCGCCACAAGTGGCGGGTCGGCGATCTCCTAATCTGGGACAACTGCGCCACCCAGCATCTGGCGATCACGGACTACGGCGACATTCCCCGCCGGTTGCATCGCGCGGGGATCGCGGGGCCTGTTCCGAGGTAGTGGCGGCTTCAGTCGACGCGGTCGCTATCGCCGAGCGAGGAGCGGTAGCTGAAGTCGCCGGCCTTCGTCTCGTCGCCGACCCCGTTGAACTGGACACGGAACGTGTAGGCCTTGCCGCCGGGATAGCGTGACGTCCCGATGATCAGCCGCTGCCCGTCGGCGGCGCTGAACACGAGGCGCCGTTCGAGGACGGGGTGACCCACCGTGATGCCGAGCTTCTGGGCCTCGGACGCGGTCGCGGCGTGGGCGTCGATCTCGACATGGCCGGACGCGACTGCGAAGCCGTTCTGGATCAGCGACTTGACGAGGCTCGTGCGCTCGATGTCTTCCTTCGATATGCGGGCATGGACGGCGGCCGGCATGTAGCGCGTATCCAGACTCGGGACGCCGTTGATGATGCGTAGGCGTTCGAGATGGGTGACCCGGGCGCTCGGCGGCAGGTTCATGGCGCGAGCCACGTTCGGGGGCGCCGACACCACCGAATAGTTCAGCACGCGGCGCGTCGTTTCCGTGCCAGCCCGGATCCACGCCGAGAAATCCGGTACGCCATGGATCGGCAGGGCCTCGAACACGTGGCCGGTGACGAAGGTACCGACTCCGGGGTAGCGGACGATCACGCCGGTGTTGACGAGGCGCTGGTAGGCCTGGCGCGCGGTCATGCGGCTAACCTTGAACTTGGCGGCTAGCTCGGGTTCGGCGGGCAGGGGATGGGAACGGCCGCCGCCCGCCCGTATCAGGGACTGGAGATGCTGCTCGATCTCCCTGTAGGCCGGCACACGTGTCTTTCGCTTCGAGAGGGCCTTCGCCTTCTCGGTGCCCGCTCTGCCTCCCTCGATCGTCATCCTTCTTCCTTACAGAATGCCGGGATGCGGGGCAACGCAACCAGCTAGCTTGAATGTCTATACATGAACGGATAAAAAGTCTGCGTCCCTTATTCACGGACACGCATCGGGCCAAGTGCCCGCAAGACGACAAAGGAGGATCACGTGGCTTTCCGCACTTTTGCTCTGACGCTGCTGTTCGGGGTGGCGGCTCTCGCCGCAGGACCGGTCTCTGCCCAAGAGTCATATCCGAGCAAGCCGATCAAGTTGGTGGTTCCGTTCACGGCCGGCGGCTTCACCGACAATACCGCGCGCTTGGTGGCACAGGGCATCAGCGACCGCTGGAAGATCTCCGTGGTCGTCGACAACAAGCCCGGCGGCGGCGGCAACGTGGCGGGCGGATTCGTCGCCAATTCGCCGGCCGACGGCTACACGCTGTTCCTGGCGACGACCGGGACGCATGCCATCAACCCGGCGATCTACGACAAGGTCGGCTACAATCCCTTTACCGACCACGTGCCGGTGATCGCGCTGATCAAGACGCCCAACCTGCTTTCCGTTGCCAACGAGGTGCCGGCCCATACGCTGCAGGAGCTGGTGGCGCTTGCCAAGGCCAAGCCCGGCGCGCTCAACCTCGGATCGCCCGGCAACGGCACGACCGGTCATTTCAGCGGCGCCCTCTTCAACACGGTCGCCGGCATCAAGCTGACGCATGTGCCCTATCGCGGCACGCCGCAGGTGCTGGCCGACATGCTGAGCGGTGCCATCCAGGTGACGTTCGACAATGTCACCACGTGGGCACCGCAGGCCAAGGCCGGGAAGGTGCGGGCGATCGCCGTCACGAGCCTGAAGCGTTCGCCACTGCTGCCGGAAGTGCCAACCATCGCGGAGTCTGGTTATCCGGGCTTCGAGGCGACGTCGTGGCTCGGCATCACGGCGCCTAAGGGCACGCCGGCCGAGATCATCGATAAGCTGAATAAGGCGATCCAAGAAGTGCTCGAATCGGAAGAATTCAAGTCCAAGATCGTCGGGGCGGAGGTGATCGGCGGCAGCCCGCAGGCCTTCACCGCTTTCATCGACGACGAGCGCCAGAAGTGGGCCAAGGTCGCCAAGGAAGTCGGTCTGAAGGTCGACTGAGGAGGCGCAGCGTGACAGCTCTCTACAGCCTTGCGCGGCGGGGCAGATATCCGGGATGGCGCTCGATCCTCTTCGTCCCGGCGAACGTCCCGCGTTTTGCCGCCAAGGCGCCGGGCGTTGGCGCGGATGCTGTTCAGGTCGATCTCGAGGACAGCGTTCCTGAAAGTGAGAAGGACCAAGCCCGCCGTGTCGTCGCGGCGGTCGCGGCGCAAGTCCGAAGCGCCGGCGCCGACGTGATTGTCAGGATCAACCGCCCCATCTCCCAGGCCGTCCGCGACGTCGAGGCCGCAGTCGGGCCTGCGGTCGACGCCATAACAGTTACCAAGGTCGATGGGCCGTCGCACATAAGGCTGATCGACGAGCTGATCAGCGAGTGCGAGCTTCGCGCGGGCCTAGAACTGGGCCATACGAAGATCAACGCCGTGGTCGAGACGGCGCAAGCCTTCGCCGCACTGGACGAGATCGCCGCGGCTTCGCCCCGCATCGGATCCATGATGCTGGGAAGCGAGGATTTCGCCCTCGAACTCGGGGCAGAGCCGGACGACGAGGTGTTGCTGGGGCCGAAGCAGAGGATGATCATCGCTGCCCGGGCCGCGGGCCTCGCGCCACTTGGCTATATCGGTACGATCGCGGGCTTTGCCGATCCTCAGGCCTTCCGGCGGATGGTGCGGCGGTCCCGCCGGTTCGGGTTCGAAGGAGGTACCTGCATCCATCCTTCGCAGGTTGCGATCCTCAACGATGAGTTCGGTGTCAAGGCGGAAGAGGTTGAGTTCGCGCGCAAGGTCATGGTCGGAAATGCTGAGGCGCTTGCGGCCGGGCGTGGATCCTTTCAAATCGACGGTAGAATGATCGACGCGCCAATCGTCGAACGCGCTAGGCGTGTGCTGGAGAAGGCGGACCGGAAACCCGCCTGACGTTGTCGGCAGGTGACGGCGGAATTTCCTGTCGACAGCAGAGAATGTAAGCGCCGGAGAGAAAATCCCTCACTGAAGCGGCCAGAAAGTCTCATTGCGCCAGTTGTGCCGCTGCTTCGCTGGAAGGCCCTTATCATCCTCCAGGATCTAATCGATAATACCCACGAACGCGTCCAGCTTCGGCCGTGCCGGCGGGCGGCTACGCCGGTACCCGGGCGGAACCGAGAAGGCCAGACTCTTCGCGACCGTGCAAGGATCCAGCCCGAACCGAAGACCCGTCTCGCGACGGCTAAGACCCTCGATCCGCACCGCACGGCGGACCTGTCCATACAACTCCCGCCCTTCATCCCCCCGCCGTCTGCACGCCGCGCAAAGAGCTGACTGCCGAGGCATTTTTGCTCCGGCGCAATGAGACTTTCTGGCCGCGTCAGTGACGGATTTTCTCTCCGGCGCTTACAGCGCGTCCGAATGACGAGGGAAGGGGCCAAATCGATGGATCAAAAGTCGTTCTGGGCGCGCGTATGGCGGAAGCGGTGGTGGGAACTGTGTCGGCCGCTGAGGGTTTCCTCGAAACCCGGCAGACTGGTAGCGTTTACACCGTCCCTTGGGTCTATCTGGGGAATGTCGGCCAAATAGACCCGATCCGTATCAATCTATCTGACGACGGACACCAGGGAGGCCGCTACACTCCGATCGCCGTGACAATGCCATAAGGAGTAGTAAGAACGACATACCGGGATGAATCCATCGCTGAGAAGGGCGGCCTCTTCACGATCAGCGGACGGCAGTGGCTCATCCTGCTGATGGTCCAACTCGCCAACATGCTGTTCGGCATGACCATTACGCTGGCCAATCTAGTGCTGCCGCAGATGCGCGGCAACCTGTCGGCGACGCAGGAAGAGATCTCCTGGGTCATCACGCTCAACTTGGTCGCGACCGCCGTCGCCACGCCGATGACGGGCTGGCTGTCGAGCCGGCTGGGCTGGCGCAACCTGATGTTCTTTACGGTGCTCGGTTTCACTACCACCTCCTTGCTGTGCGGCGTGGCCAACAGCCTGGAGAGCCTGATTCTGGCCCGTGTAGCGCAGGGGGCGTTCGGCGCGCCAATCATGCCGCTCGGCCAGGCCATCCTTTTGGCGACCTTCCCGAAGCATCTTCAGCCCGCCGCTCTCGTGATGTGGGGCATCGGCGCGGTGTTCGGTCCCGTGGCCGGCCCCATCCTGGGCAGCATTGTGACGGAAGCCTACGACTGGCGCGCAGCCTTCTTCATGATCGTCCCGCCCGGGATTTGCGCGCTGATCTGCATATGGTTCGCGCTCCGCGATCACACGGCGCGCGCGACCGTGAAATTTGACTGGATCGGCTTCATCGCCCTCTCCGTGGCGATGGCGGCCGCGCAGCTGATCCTCGACCGCGGCCACCGGCTGGACTGGTTCGAATCGACGGAGATCATGCTGTTGGCCTTCACGGGCGCGCTGGCACTCTGGATCTTCGTCGTGCACTGCCTGACGGTGCCAGCGCCATTCCTCAATCCGCGCCTGCTGCTCGACCGCAACTTCTCTATCGGGGTCCTGCTCGCCTTTGTGATGGGCATGCTGAACTTCGTCAGCATCGTGCTGTTTCCGACCCTGTTCCACGACCTGCGCGGCTATCCCGATAATGCCATTGCTACGCTGATCGCCGCGCGCGGCGTGGGCAACTGGACAGCGTTCTTGTTCATCGCCCAGCTCACGCGGGTCGCCCCGCGATTCGCCATCGTCTGCGGCATGGCGCTGCAGGCCGGGGCGGGATTCTGGATGGCCCAGTTCGACATCAACCTCACCGATTCAGACGTGTTGTGGGCCAACTTCCTGCTGGGTCTCGGCCAGTCGATCGCCTTCACGCCGATGACGGTGATGGCCTTCTCGACCCTGCCGCCGCGCCAGGTCACGGAAGGGTCCGCCGTCTTCACCCTGATGCGAAACTTCGGCTCCAGCCTGTTCATTTCCATCGCTGTGCTGACCGTCAGTCGCTCGACGGCATCCAACTATTCGCGGATGACGGAGTTCATCACGCCCTACAACAAGTCCCTGTCGATGCCGGGCCTGCCGCCGCAGTGGAGCCTGGAAAGCCTCGGCGGCCTGCAGAGCCTGTCCAACGAGATCCTGCGACAGGCCGCGATGATCGGCTACCTGGATGCTTTCCACCTGATGGCCTTCGTCGCCCTCGCGGCAATGCCACTCGCCGCCTTCATGCGCCGGGTACGGCGAGACACGTAATGTGCCTTAACAGGCTGTTGAAAAAGTCGCCGTGATCACGCCTCGAAGACAGGATCGAATCCCGTGCGCCTCGATCGTGAATCGATCGTGCGTTGTCCAGATCGATAATGAATCAATATTGCCCCTGGCAGACCCCGAAGAACTTATTTCAACAGCCTGTTAAGAGGCTTGCATGGGACGGAGTACTGTTGGCGCTCTCCTTCAGTGCTGGCGCCCAGACCGTGACCGATGGTGACACGATCAAGCTTGCTGGCGTGACGTACCCGTAAGGCCAAAAAACTGGAATGGCCGCGGGGCAGCCAGTCAAGCAGGGCCGATATAGCGGGGCCGGAGGTGTTCCCGTAAAAGTGTCCGGACGGCCGACGTCGCCGTCGTCGAAGGTCGGGGCAGGGTGCGGTATGGATTGGGCGCCTATCCTTGCCTACGTGGCGGGGACGGTGGACCAGGAGCTGCTGGCGCGGAACGAATACCTTGCGATCGAGAACCGCATTTGCATGGCGCAACTGATGGTCGGTTTGCGGCGCCACGGGCTGCCGCCGGCGCCGGAGCGCAAGCGCACGACGACTTGGGCGACCTTCGGTCTGACCCACGTGGCGCTGCTGGCAGGGTGGACCGACTTCTTCGCTGCCGAGGTGCTGACGCTGCGCGGGCTCGTGACGTGCTACGTGCTGTTCTTCTTCCATCTCGAGAAACCGCCGGATGGATATCGCCGGGATCACCGTTCATCCGAATGAGGCGTGCACATGCTCACTCCGATGATGTCTGCTCACATCGGTGAGATCTCCGGGCTAGACGTCCGCGAGACCGAGGCGATAGACGCGGTTCGCGGTGCCGCTGAAAATCGCCTTCTTCTCGTCGGCGGACGCGCCCGATGTCATGCGCTTGAAAGCGTTCCAGAGGGCGGACGGGCCGATGCCCATCTTGTCGACGGGATAATTGCTCTCGACCATGCAGCGGTCGGCGCCGAACAGTTCCAGGCAGGTTTTTACGTAAGGCCCCCAGTAGCCAGCGAGCCCTTCTGACGATGGCGGCGACGGCGCCTGCATATAGTCGAAGGCGGCCAGCCGCATCATCACGCCGCCCAGCTTCACCGAAACGTTGGGGCAGGCTGCCAGCTCCTTCATCCCCGCCTTCCAGGTCGCGAATACCTCGTCCTTCCGGCCGGCATAGGGGCCGTAGCCCAGCGGCCCGCCCATGTGACACATGACGATGTTGGCCGACGGGAACGCACGGGCGAGGTCGACCACCTCGGCGAGTTGCGGGTGGAACACCCAGGCATCCAGCGACAGGCCCAGTCTCGCCAGCTGCTTCATGCCGGCACGAAAGTTCGAGGTGCCGTAGAGGCCCGGCCCATCGAAGTGGTGACTGTTGCCGATGATCGGGTCGGCATCCCAGGCCGCGGAATGGCGGATGCCGCGGAAGCGGCCGCCGCCCGCTGCGATCTCGGCCTCCAGGACTGAAGCGACCCGCTCGCCCAGCGTCAGGTCGGCAAAACCGACGATGCCGGCGCCGACCTTCGTCGACCCGTAGCGACCGCTCGCGCTCATGGTCGCCACGCCGGCGACGAACTCGACTTCGCCCACCGGCTTCATCTCCTCGGGCCCGTGGGCGCGGTACATCGAGCGGCATTCCTCGAACACCGTCGCCACGACATTGTGGCCGCATCCAATGTCGATCAGCAGCTCGTCCAGCAGATAGCGATAGCCCGGGAAGTCCCACAGGTGATGGTGGGTGTCGACGATCGCCAGTTCGGGCTCGAGGACCGGCTCATGGGGCGCTTTGGCGAGCCACGCGTCATCGGGCTTGAAGATGCGGCCAAACCGCGTCGGCTCGCCGGGCTTGTGGCTGGCCAGCATCGAGCCGAGCGACGAGGCGCCCTTCGTCTCCGTCACGTCCGTCATCCTTCCGCGATCAGCCGCGCCAGGGCGGCCGGCTCGCTCAACATCGGGTAATGGCCGGTATCGAGCTCGTGCCATCGTGCCTTCAGCCGCTCGGCGGCGCGGCGCTGGTGCGCCACGGGCGGGTTCGAGCTGCGCTTGCACCAGATCACCGAGGCGTTCCACGCCTGGTCCCAGAAGCGGTCCAGCTTGACCGGCGCCTGCATGGCGGCGATCGGATGCGGCGTGCAGCGCTCCAGCGCCCAGGCCCGCACCTTGGGCTCAAGATCGACGAACAGGCGCGTCTCGAAATCCTGGCGCGACGGGCCGGTGCCGAGTTCTGTGTTCACGGCGGTCGGACGCTTCACGATATCGGGCAACGCCTCGCCGTCGAGCAGCGCCAGCGCATCGGCGAACACCACCCGCGCCACACGCTCGCGTGCAAGTTCGGCCGCACGCGCCATCACCATGCCGCCGGTGCTGGTGCCAGCCAGCACGACATCCTGCAGGTCCTGGTAGAACAGCAGCTCGGCGATTTCGGCCGCGTGGCTCTCGGTGTCGATGCCGGCGCGAAGCTCGCCCTTGCGCTCGGCGCAACCGTCGAGCGTCGGTGTCAGCACCAGATGGCCCCTGGTCCGCAAGTGCTCGGCGGTCGTCTTCCAGATCCAGCCGCCCTGGTAGGCGCCGTGGATCAGCACGAATGTGGTCATTGCCCTGTCCCCTTCTTCACGGTGACGCCCGCCATCTGCTCGAAGACTTTGACGATCGCCGCCCCGTCCTGCTTGTTGAGTCCACGGGCACGCGCCATCTGGTAGACCTGCTGCGTGACGTTCGCGAGCAGCAGCGGCACGCCCAGGCGCTTTGCGAAGGCAGTCTCCAGTTCCTGGTCCTTGTAGGAAATGTCGATCGTGCCGCCCGGCTCGAAATCGTCGTTCAGTATTCGCGGCACGCGCAGTTCCCACGCCGCACTGGCGCCGGTCGAGACGCGCACCACGTCATAGATCATCTGCGGATCGAGCCCCGCCTTGACGCCCAGCACCAAGGCCTCGGCCACCGCCACGGTGTTGACCTGGACCAGCATGTTGTTGACCAGCTTCATGGCAAGCCCATTGCCCAGCGGGCCGACATGAAACGTGCGGTTGCCCATTGCCGCGAAGAGGTCCTCGCACTTGGCAACCACGTCGGCGCCGCCGCCCACGATCACCGACAGCTCGCCCGACTGCGCCCGGCCCGTGCCGCCGCTCACCGGCGCATCGAGCATGGCGATACCCTGAGCCGCCAGTCTGCCGGCGAGGGCGCGGGCGGCGAAGGGATCGATGGTCGCCATGCAGAGCACGATGTGGCCCGGCTTGGCGCTCTTGATGATGCCGCGCTCGCCGGCGATGACCGATTCCGCCTGCTCCGTGGTTTCGACGATGACGATGGTCCGGTCCACCGCCGCCGCCACGCCTTCCGCCGTACCGGCGAGTTCGGCGCCCTTGGCCCGGAGCGGCGCGGTCTTGGCCTGATCGATGTCGTGCACCACCAGCGCGAAGCCCGCTTTCACGAGATTGAGCGCCATCGGTCCGCCCATGGCGCCAAGTCCGATGAATCCGACCTTGCCGGCCATGTTCTTCTCCCTCGTCTCTTGCTGGGTGTCAGACGCCGCCCGTGACGTTGATGCCCTCGGGGCCGAGTTCGGCCGCGGTGATCAACGCCGCCCTGGTCACGAAGCGCATGGCTTCCTCGCAATCTCTTCCTGATTATGAGGATTGTGCGGGCCCGGCCGGGGGAGTCAATCAGACCACCGCCTGTCGTTTCGCTGGCCGCCGTGTCACGATCCCGGGCCACGATCGCGGCTGAAAGCAATGTCGGGGAAGCGAGGAGGACAGGCATGCAACCGGGGAAGAGACTGATCGGCAAGGTGGCGCTCGTGACGGGCGGCGCGTCGGGCATCGGTGCGGCAACGGCCAGGCTGTTCGCCCTGCATGGCGCTTCCGTCGTCCTCACCGACAGCAACGCCACGCTTGGCAAGGCGGTGGAAAAGGAGATCTTCGACAAGGGCGGAACGGCGACCTTCGCGACCCAGGACGTACGCCACGAGGCACGGTGGGCCGAGATCGTGGCCGACGCCGAGAAGGCCTATGGCCGCCTCGACATCCTGTGCAACATCGCAGGTATCTCGGGCCGCGATCCAAAGCTCAACATCCAGACCAGCCTGACGGCCGGACCGCGCCTTGCCGACCAGACGCTGGAGCAGTGGAACTGGGTCATGGAGATCAACGCCACCGGCGTCTTCCTCGGCACCAAGGCCGCGGTGCCGGCCATGCTGCGGGCCGGCGGCGGCTCGATCATCAACATCTCGTCGATCTGCGGCATCGTCGGGTCGCACGCCAATGCCGCCTATCACGCCTCCAAGGGCGCGGTGCGGATCTTCTCCAAGGCCGCGGCGATCCAGTACGCGCCCGACAAGATCCGCGTGAACTCGGTGCATCCGGGCTTCGTCGACACGCCGATGACCGTGCCGGGCCATTCCAATCCGGACGTCGCACGCCAGCGCCTCGAAGCGACGCCGCTCGGCCGGTTCGGGACGCCTGACGACATCGCGGCGGGCTGCCTCTACCTCGCCTCCGACGATGCCGCCTGGGTCACCGGCAGCGAGCTGGTGATCGACGGCGGCATGACCGCCAACTAGCGGAGGGCTGGCTGGCCCGACGTCGTGCTGGTCAACGGCCCGTCAAGTGCGGGGAAGACCACGCTTTGCCCGCGCCCTGCAGGCGGCGATTCCTTTTCCCTATCTCGTCGCGGGCTTCGACGACTTCATCCTGATGTCCACGCCACGCTCCTACCGCGGCGCCGATACCGGTCGGCAGGCTGAACACGATGCGTTCACGGCGCTGGGTGTCGAGATGGTGACGATATCGGCGCCAGGAACGCCGCCTGCCGTCGTGGCGCGTTTCGGGCCGGTGTTCCGCCGCCTTGTACAGTCGATGGCGCCCGCGGTGCGTGCGCTGGTCGACGGCGGCAACCGTCATTTTCGACCATGTGCTGCACGGCCGCGCCATGTACGAGAGCTTTTGTCGCTCGACTGCCGGACTGGATGTCTTCGCGATCGGCGTTACCTGCCCGCTCGGCATCCTGGAAGCCCGCGAGCGCGCCTGCGGCGACCGCGTCGCAGGCCGGGCGCGCGGACTTGCCGACATCGTCCATACGTTCTGCGAGTACGACGTGACGGTCGATACCGGTGCAATGGGAACCGAAGCGTGCATGGCCATTATCCTCGAAGCCCTCGTCGGGCGCGCGCGCGGCAAGTGACCTGGCCTGTGGACGCAGTCTGGCGCGGAGGCTTTGCACGAGAGCATGTCCGATCTGGTACCCGCGAGGGCTAGGTCCCTGGCCACGATCGATGGATAGGGAGAGGTATGGCCTTCCACACGTTCAAGGGGGCGCACAACGAATAGGCAGAAACCGGAGAACGTTGGATCCCAGGTCCGCTTCCACCGCCATTCACCGTCGATCTGACAGTCTCTCCCGCCTCGGCGGACCTCTCGAAAGCCCAATAACCGTGGGCATTCCAAGCTGGACCTGTTGACCGGCCTCAGCGCCGGAAGGGCCGAATGGCTCTCTCCCAAGGCTATTCTCTCCAAAGCTGATGACTTCGGGATCTAGTACGCTTCTTGTAAGTCGCTGATATGGTTGACCAATTCGGAGCGTGGTTCTGCGTGTTTCGAATGTGAAGGTGGTCGGTAGAACGAACTGAGGGCCAACTATGTGTGCTCGGGGCAAGACCTTGGCGCCTTCAATGTCGTGTCGTGCTCGCTCCCTCGAAGGGATTCGCCATCGTAGCGCCGATGGTACCGCCGACGCCCAGGATCCAACCCTCGACCTGCGCTCATGCGCGTTCGAAAGGGTCAAGCGCCTGGCCGCGGGCAAACGCAAGCTGGCCATCTCGATCGGCGCGAGACAGCCAAGAGGCAAAACTGAAGGCCAAGGCCTTCAGATGGCGCCTCGCCTTCGAGAAGCAGTATGTTGATCAAGCAGGGGTCATGAGGTCTTGTGTTGCTCATCCGTGACCCTGACATAGGTTACATAAAAGCCCTTGATAGTCCGGTGATCCTGAAGCCGATCGCCGAGTGAAAAGCCGTCCGTCTTGACCGGTGGCTGGAAAATATCGAGGCCTCGATCTAGGACAATCTTCCACCCAGTGTCTGTAACGATATCTCGGGCATGCGCTGCACCGGAAGTATCGAAGGCATAGCTAAAATCGACCCCTGTGCCCGCGCAGGCCATCGTAATTGAATCAAGCAGTTCGCGCTGGCGGGGTACGTTTCCATCGTCTGGTCCTGTCACAAGATGAATCAGAACCTGATCCTCCGGCTGCTTCCGGCGGATAACCATTTCGACGAATTCCATGACATTCCGGTGCTGGTAGAACAATCGGATATACGGATCCGTCACGATTATGCGGCTCGCTCCGTCGATATATGGCCCGAAAAGCTTGTCATAGCTGACGCCTTTGCGGCTTTCCGGGAAGACGTGATGGCCCTGAGCAAGCTCTGAAACAGGCTTGACCATGGGCATGGGCGAAGCAGCCGGCGCGGCCGCGCCTCTATCTTCTGTGGGCAGTGACTGCGTGCTGATGGCCGTCGCCGCGCCCTCGTTCTGATCCATGGCTGCCAGCGTCGGCCTTAAGTGATAGAATTGAGGGAATTCCTCTTCTTCAATGGTGGTAATGCGCCGCTTCGCACCGTCTGAACCGAGAAAATGGAAATCGACCTCGGGATAAGTGCTGTCGATCCGTGCTAGTTGGTCTTTGACTCGCTTACGGCTTTCCATCGCAAGCCGCAGCAGTTCTTCAATCTCAGCCTCTGTCTGGCTGCCATTAGGGAAGATCAGCTTAAGTAAACCCGACACGGTCTTGTAGATCGCATCGCGATCCCGTGTAGAAATCCTCTCACTTACCTTGAAAAATTGATCGACCCGGTTCGAGAAGTCTTCAGAACGCAGGTGCCTCAGGATCTCGGCAAGGTAGTCGACGATGAAGCCATACCCTTTGGTGAACATCTCACCGCGGATCACATCGATTTCCCAGCCGGGCAGATAGGCGTGCAAACGATCAATGAAGGCCGAATCGTGGAACTGGCTCGGTAGCGCCTCAAAAAGATCGCTGTTTTTAAGCATGAAAGGGACGTTATGGTCGGTGTTGCCCACGAAGGAAAAGCTTGCCTCGGCCCCCATCGGGTTGACACCTCGCGAGAATGACTTATTGGCCATGTAGTTTTTCATGATGTCGACCAGCGCCTTGTTCGCGGTCTTTTCGCGGCCCGCAAATTCATCGAAGGCCACCACATCCCAATACCCGACCAGACCGATGCGACCGTTCGAGTTGTTTACGAAGAGCTTCGGGATTGTCACTTCACCGCCAGAGATCAGCTGACCATGGGGAGAAAACTCCGAGTATATGTGCGACTTGCCGGTCCCTTTGGGGCCGAGCTCGATCAGGTTGTAGTTCCGCTCGACATAGGGGATCAGCCGTAGGAGTTGCAGCAGCTTGCTGCGCCGACCAAAGGCCTCAGGTTTGAACCCAATGCTCTGCATCAGAAGATCGATCCACTCGTCGGTGGAGAAAGCGGACCGACGCTCACGGTATTGGTCGTAGTCGACTTTAGCGATCTGGATTGGCTTGATCGTTTCCAGAATCCAGGGTGAAACTCGTGCGTCCTCGGTGAATTCGTACTGCACATCGGCGATGCACCAGACCCCGGTAACGAGCAACTTTGGATGCGCTTTCACCGTACCGCTATCGACGGCGACCTTCTTGATGCCTAGATTGTCGAAGACGGCCTCGTAGCTATCGGTCTTTTCGTTGAGCGTGACGCTCACCTGGTCAATGACCTTGTAACGGCCCTTTTCCTTGATGGTCGACTGGATCAGTCCAGCCTCGCTTCGGTGTACATAATGTTTGCGCAGGATGTCCTTGACGGTTTCGATGCCGGTCTGGATCGAGGCTTCATCGTCGGTCGCGCAGTACTGACCCAGCAGGTATTCCAGAACATAAGTGGGTACGATCGCGTTGCCCTTGACCGCCTTCACCAGGTCTTTTCGGACCACGAAGCCCGCGAAATGCTCGTTGATTTTGGCGTCGAGGTCACTCATCCGCAGGCTCCTCAGAAATCAAAGTCAGTGGTTATGCCGCGTCGCAACTGAAAGTGATGGGTGGCATAATCTTGATAGTGGCTTGTTTTTCCGAGCCGTTCGCGCAGCTTCAGGATCACATCCTGATTGTTGAAGCGGTCTGCGTCGCGCGAGAGAAGGAACTTGCGCGGCATTTCCCGCTCACGGGCATTGTCAGACCGGAAGTCGAAAAGCAGTGTGTACTCGTCGGAGATCAGCGTGCCATCGGTCGCATAGATCCCCGCCAGGAGTTCTCGAGGCCGCATCTTCTCGGAGACGGGCTGCGTCTGATAGAGCGTCACCGCTGTCTGGCCCGAGGAAATCAGGCTGCGACCCGCAACAAAGATCTGCACGTCAACTTGGCCCAAATCCGTGTCGCGTTGTTTGCCAACCCGGATGACCGGAATGACGACTTCCTGCAAGGTTGCGCCGCCATGCACGAACCGGCTGCCAGAACCCTTCACTCGCATTCGATTGATCGAATTCGGGATTAGAACATCCAGATCTCCGACAAGTCCTATTTCCGCTGCGCTGAAATGCTTCATGCCTGCCGTCGGCGCGAGGCCTCGCCCGATCACGAAACGCCGGTTGCGGAACAGGATTTTGGTGCCCTGGGGGTCGGCGATGGCAAAATCGCTCTCTTCAAGCGCACGGTGCTGATATAGGAACCCGTGATCTGCAGTGATCAGGATGTTCGAAAAATTGGCTGAAGTCAGCTTGCGAACAAGTTTGGTCAGATCCTCAATCGCATCTTCGGCTGCCTCCGGCAGTTTGTCTTCCGTTTGTAGCTTGTCGCCAATGGCGTCGATGCGGTTGTGGTAGACGTAGACGATATGATGATCGCGGAAGAGCGCCTTGCCCTCTTCGGTCCGCATGTTCATCAGGTCTTCGGATTTAAGCGCCTTCGCGCTATCGCCCTTGCGACCAGCCGCAAGTAGCTTCTCGCGCGCTGCAAGCCCCTTAGTATTTTCCCCGTCCGAAAGAATATCACCGCTACCGTCTTCCGCCATGGCGAGCGTTTGGTGCGGCAAGAGCGCCGCCATGCCGATCTGGGTGTAGCTGGGTAAGGAGCTGATCATCGGCGTTAGTTCAGCATCGAAGCGGTCAAGAGCGCGGATGCGGCGCAGGCATTCCTCGCCCACTTCAAAGCGCAGCGCATCCGAAATGATCACCGCGACTTTTTGGTCCTTTCGTCGATATTCCGCCGCTTGATCTCGATAGAAATCCGCCTGCGACGTGTATCCGGGGACCTTCCACTCGGTGAGGCCGGCGATCTGGTCCTGCCAGGCATCATTCAATGCCAGCACGAAGCTGTTGGTGTAGCGGTTCTCGACGGATTCATAGAGGCCGCCGAGCAGCGACGCCTGACCGCTTTTCTGCATGTGGTAGGTGAACTTGCGATACAGCTGGTCCAGCCGATACCAACTGGTCACATATCGGCGCACACCATCGGCTGGACTGATCATGCCAAGGTTCGCCTCCGCCAGCGCCTGCTGGAACTCGGTGGCGAAGCCGATCGCGAGGTAGATGTCCTCAAAGGTGGGATACCAGTGGCTCTGCCGCCGCTCGCGCACCCAGGTCAGGACTTCTGACGCGCTAACTGACTGGGTCGACATGGCCCGGACGATCTCGCGGATGATCTGGCGATCGATCTCCTCGAAATGATCGACGCTGACCAGAGTGCGGAAGTCGCGCTTTTGCAGATCCGCAGGAATCTTCAGCAGTTCCTGATACCTGGCCGACAAAACCTCGAAGGTCTTGGCCCAATGACGGTTGTTTTTCCAGCGACGGAAAACAAGAAGCGCCTCGGCGCTCAGCTTCCCGTCTTCTCCCAAGGCGCGGGCATAGGCCGACTGGAAGAGCGCGATTGCAAAATCCTCGAAATCGGGTGCTTCGGACTTATAGCCGTAGGCTTGGCTGACTTGCGTCCAGAGGAAATCGGTCAGGCCGGAGCGCTCGATCAAGCGCAGGGCATCATCTTTTACCACTGCAAGATCGCCCAGCAGCGCCTCGATCACCGTGTCCAGCCCGCCTTCGGCGCCCGCGCAGACCGCCAGCATACGCAGTCGCATCTGATTCTGGGTGTCGGACGCCTGCATCAGTCTCTTCAGCGCATCAACGCGGGCCTTGGCGCGGAAGAACTCGATATGCCCGCGCACCACGTTTTCGAATTGCAAAGGCAGTCCCAGCTCGGCAAGCCAGATAGCCGCCTGGTCGGCTTTGAATACCGCCGACGCCAATTGTAGGTCCAGGAGCCAGTTGTCGGCCAATTCGGGCTCGGCACCGTCCTTAAACAGCAAGAACCGCCCACAGGGGTCCTGTCGTAGGATCCGGTACTTCAGCCCGAATTCGTTGTTCGCGATCTCCAGCTTAGTTACGCCCGGCAGGCTAAGTGCGTCGAACTCGGCCTGCATGTCGCGATCGGCATCGTACCAGAAGACGATCCGGTACTCCTCAAACAGCTGTTGCAAGCTAGCCGCAATGCGGTCACTCATCCGCCGCCTCCAGCCCTTTGATCGGCTTCAGCGCCGCACCAAACAGCGGGTAGTTCCGCTTTACCCCGTCATCCAGATCGATCTCGATCTTTGCCTGCGCCAACGGGAAGATGACATCGCGCTCCCATTCCTCCAGCTCGGCGATCTGCTTGATGATCGTGGCCACGTCTTTTACCGCGCGGGTTCGTTGGGCTTGGCTGACAGCGGCATCGTCGGCCGTCTTTTCCAGACGGGCACGCTCAGCCTCGAGTTTGCGGATGAACTCGACCAAATACTCGTTCCGCAGCAGCGACACTGTGTCGGGCCGGTAGCGATGCATGTAGATTAGCGCTTGGAACGTGCCTTTCGGCGAAGAGAACATCCAGTAAATCGGACGTTTCCTGTAACGCTTCACGTGGTCGTCGAAGAAGCTCCTAGTGAAATATTTACGGATATCACCTATCTGCGTCTCGACGAAGGCGAGGTTCACCCGGAAATACGCCTCCCCGAAGGTGACGCGCAGGAACCTACGGAAGCGATCCACAATGTCGTCGGCGAACCAGTCGCTTTCCAGCACGGGGATGACGTTATCCTCGTCGGGCAGAAAGCTCGGCTCCGGCACGCGGGAAATGTAGTCGGACAGCGTTTCTCCCTGATTGGCGAGGATTAAGCCCGGCGCGTCGACGCTGTAGCGGCCGAACATGCAGCCCACGGCGTAGGACACGAGCTCGACCATGGTGTCGGTGCGCAGGCGGGCTTCGCGGTCCTCCTCTGAGGTTTTCACGCTGTAACGATAGGCGGGGTTGCAGGTGAGGGTGATCTCCTCGACCGGGACTTCAGGCGTAAGCTCGTCTTTCAGACCATAGGCGTCGATGAAGATGCGGTTGTTGTCTTCCTCTAACGCTCGCATTTCGTCCGTCATGCCCTGCCAGTGGATGCGGAGGCGGGCATAGGTGGCATCCAAATTCTCGGCCCGGTGATCGAGCGAGAGCAGCGGAAGAGTGGTGAAATCCCAGGAGGTTTCGTAGGCGTCCCAGTCGTTGCGTGACAACTGAACCAATTGCTTGCAGGTTTCATCAACTGCAGCCCCGATTGGACGGCTGTAGGCAATCTTCTTCACCTCATTGCTTTGCAAAGAAAGTGTCGGATTTATCAGAGAAACGATTTCTTCGCATACTTTCGAGTTTAGAAATAGTAAAAGTGCATAATCTTGTTTTGAGAACAGCATCTGTCCTTTATTTGATTCGAAAACAAAGCCCTTATCTGACCACCGAAAGCTATTGGCGTCTGATGTCAGCCCTGACCACGTAATACCTTTCCTGAAATAGTATTTTTCACCAGGAAGAGACCAGGACTGACCAGAGTTTCTGCGATGGTCTCGGATCTCAATGCCCTCATTTTGGAAGAATACCACGAGCTCATTCAAACCATACCACCTGCGAAATCCGCCGCCTTTGTTGTATGGGTAGTACTTCGCTCTCGTTTCGCTCATGCGCTCAGTTCGCCGGCTGGTGTCAGTTTCTGAGACCTCATACCAGCGTCTGAGAAATCGATCGTTATCACAGGTGAACAAGCCCACTGCAGTTTCGGCAATATCACCAAGTTTCTCCCCGCTTTGGTATGCATGCAGAAACTGTGGCGTTGCCCAATACGCTATCGGGCTTCCAGGAAAGGTGTCAAAGTCACGGGAGCAAGCCGTGTGCCAGTTCTGACGTTTTTGCGTAATCGCTTCTGTTGCAAGACGCGCTTTGTCTGTCTCGTTCGTCCCCTCGGTCAAGCGAAGGAAAGTGCCTTTGAAGTCGGGAAGATACTTCTTCATCAAAACAAAGGCGGTCGTAGATACGATAGCGCCACCAATGGTATCAAAAGCGCGCTCTCCGAGGTGCGCCATTGAAAGAATCGTTCCAGCGGCAAGCACTTTGCCTCGAAGGGCTTCATAGCGAGAAAGGAACATCCACGACTGCATATTGACCATTGCGATCAAGCAGCGCGGCTTCGCCATGCCCAAAGTACGCTCCATAAACATTGCATACAGATCGTTTTTTGAATCTGGGAAATTGCTTTTCGCGAATCTGCTTAGTGCATCGTTTAATCCTTTGACTCCGCCATACGGCGGGTTGGCCACCACCACGTGATACTTCGGCGACAGCGCCTCGGCCATGCGTAGCCCGGACACGACGCGCTCCTGCACCTCCTTCAGGAGTAGATCACCGCCAAAATCCCGCGCCGCCACCACCCGCAACGTCTCGGCCGGATCGCTCAGTTTCGGCACGATCAGCGAGCCGAAGTTCTTGGCCTGCTCGAACTGCCCGAGCGTCTCGCGCAGCTCGTCGGTGAACAGATCGCGCCCCACCACCGCTGTCACGTCCTGCATCTCGGCCGGCGTGAAGGTTACATTCAGCAACACTACGATGTTGGGTTTCACCTCCATCCGCAGAAAACGCCGCCGCCCCAGCCGGGCCGCCGCCTTCATCGCCAGCGCAAAGGCCGCCAGCGCACCCGCGCGGTCGTCAATCTCTACGCCGGTTAGGTTATTCGCCAGGATCAGCGCCGGGATCTTGTCGGCCTCATACCCCTCTTCCTCATAGATCGCGTGCAACAGGTCGAAGGCATAGGTCAGCATGTGCCCCGATCCGCAGGCCGGATCGCAGACCTTGATCTCCTCGGGCTTGCTGATCCTCAGGAAGTCCGTTTCGGGCTCTTCAGGTGCAATGTAGTAGTCCATCCGCTCGGCCAGCTTCGAGCCGGGCCGGTTGAGTAGCCAGAGCCGCCCCAACGAGTTTTCGACCAGATAACGGACGATCCAGTGCGGGGTGAAGAGCTGGGTTGCGGCGGGGATGTTCTCGGCCGTGATCTTCTGGTTCTTCTTCAGGCCCGCGAAGACCTGGTCCTTCTTTTCCGAAATGTAGAACTGATAGAGCCAGCCGATGATCTCGACATCCTGGCAAGCGTCCTCGGGCATGGCGTCGCGCAAGCGGGCGAGGATCGAGTTCGGCGAGAGCAGATCTTCGGGCATCAGGAGTTCGGTGTAGTCTCCCACCTTTTCGAACAGGAAGGGCATGGGCCCGTGCCACGCATTGCAAGCGTGGACGAGCAGCAGGCGGTACGCCTCGGCCTGCGGGTCGCGCGACGGCGTCCGGCCGTCCAGTAGTGCGCCTATGGCGGTGGGCGTCCCCTCTGGCAGGTTGCCGGCCATGGCCTCGGCCAGGATCTCAGGGCGCGTTGCGTCGCCTTCGGGCGAGACGACACGGGGGTTGGTGTAGCCGTTCACATCCATGAAGCGGAGCGCGGTGAAGCGGTTGAACCAGGTGTAGGCGACCTGTTCGATAATCTCGACCTTGCCGTTCTGCGCGATAGCGGCGTCGAGCTTCTTCATCGCCGCGGGATTCTCGCGGCGGGCGGCCGATGCCGGATCGATGACGACACCCAGCTTCGCGGTGACCTGAGAGATCAGAAGGTTTCGCGCGGACTGAGCGAATTTCTTGAGCGCGTTGGTGTCCATCAGACGATAACCTTTTTACCCTGCTGGATCTGGTCCATCAGGGTCTTCTTCAGTTCGCCCACGTACTGCTCGACGTCGGCTGCCTCAGCCAGATAGGGGCGCGGAAAGTCCACCTTGATGTCGGAGGCGTTGACATAGGAGGGGGGCTTGGGCGCCGGCGGGTCGTTAACGCCGGGGGTGGCGGGGGGCGATGCCGGCGGAGCCATGCGGGCGATGTCAGCCAGCATCTGGCTCATTAGACTGGAACGCGCACCATTCGCCCGATCGCGCAGGATCGGGATCATGGTGACAGCATCGAGACCTGCCTTGTGCGAGGCCACTGAGTGGCGGATATTGTCCTGCTGATCGGGGGTGAGAGCCTTGAACTCTGCCGTCTGGGCGACCTTGTCGGCGCAGTCATCCACCGCTGCGATGACGGCCTTGCGTTCTTTCAGGACGTTAAGCTCGACCTTATCCTTGAGGGCATAGAGGTCGGTTTTCAGCAACTGGATCGCGGTGCCCTTGTAGCAGTTGGGATCACCTAGGGCAGCGCGCAGGTTTTCCCCGGCGCTCGCATCGACGTAGCCGATATTGGCCTCCTGCGCCTGCAGGAAGTCGCGGACATCGTCGTAGATCTCCTTTTGTGCCCCGCCCATGAAACTGCGGATCTTGTCGAGAATGCCTTCCTTGGCATCGAGCAGAGCGTCTTCGTGCTTAACGGGTTCGGAGATGTACCATGTCGCGGGCTTGCCGATCATGCCGACGATCTGGTTGCGCATGGGTTCAAGCGCCGTCACGAAAGGATATTTATGCTGTTCAGTGACGCGCTGGTTCAGCTCGTCCGCCAGCTTTCGGATGCTTTCGGCCCATTCGCCACCGAGGACCCGCGCATCGGAGCCGTCGGCAGGCAGGCCGAAGAGTTCCTTGTAAAGATCCTTCGCGGCGCGAATCTGCGAAGAGGTAAACTCCAGCTGTGGGGTTAGAAGGATGTTGCCCAACATGTGGCTGTTGTTGAGCGCACGTGCGAGCTCGCCTCCCTCCAACGGCGTTCCGTCCGAGCGGGCTTCGCATTTGCCCTTGCCGGAAAGGCTGGCCGTGAGGCAGAGCGTGGCGACGGTCGGCCAGCCGTAGGGTTTCGCACCAAAATGCTCGGTGAGGTATTTCGCAGAAACCTTCACGCCATTGCGGGCCTGACCCTGAATGTGGTTCAGCACATCGAGTTCAGCCTCGGTCAGGCCGGTGCCGGCTTCTCCGAATAGGTTTGAGGTGGGACTGGCCGCCTTAGCGATGTCGGCTTCAACGTAATTTACGCCACGCAGCATGGGCAGGTTCACGTAGACCTTGTCGACAAGCGCTTGGAAAGCCTTGACGACGCGCTCCTGGGGATCGTCCCCGCCGATTTCGAGTTCGTCGCCCCGCACAAATAGACGTGCTGCGGCCATCAGCTTTCGCAGTCGAAATTCCAAATCCTTCACGCGGCGACCGTTCTGTTCGCCCTTTTCGAGAATGATCCGGTCACGACCAGGCTGCGGCGAGCCGCTGCGCGACTGTCGGATGAACTTGTCGGTTTGCCGGAACAGCGTCAGATCCCGAATGAAACGGACATCCGGTTGCAGAACGATTGCCAGTTCCTCACGCCCAAGGTTGCGCATGCGGACAGCCTCGGGCGAAGCGACATCGTCATTGAACGGGCTGAGGATGTTGATCGCCAGTTCATATTCCCGCCCCAGCAGGTGGTCGTCGAGCTTCCGGCTGAAGGAATACTCATAGCTGGTCGTCAGGTGTTTGATCTTGCGGTGTTTGAGGATCGTGTCGAAGGCAAGGGTTTCGAGTTCTTTGCTTATCTCGCTCGGATCGACATCCAGCGCTTTGATCTCAGCCTCGACGTCCTTCTCTTCGTTGGTCAGGAACTCGTAGACTTCACCGTTGCGCTGAATGTAGGTTTCGCGCTCAAGACGCGCCAAAGCGTCCTCGATCTTGCGACGTTGTTCCGCCTGATCGACTTCGAATTCCGACAGCAGAAGAATGCTAATGTTGCGTACTGTCGGCTTGAATTCCTTGACATATTTGACCAGGAACAAGGCCTTTAGAACGCGAACAGCGAAGGGGTCTTCGAGATGCCGCTCGGCGATGTGGATCGACTGCTGGACCGAAGATTTGAGCGCTGTGCGGATTCCCTCAAACATTAGATCGAATGTGGCTAGCCCGCCAACCGAACGGTCCGCCAGCGTCTTGGCTACCTCTTGGAACACGCCCAGCATGGAACGTTCCCCAACCGAGCTGTGCTTGCCCTCGAAAGCGTTATGTTGAGACAGCGATGTGATCGCCATCTGGAAGAGCGTGTACTGATAAGGTGGGAACGGATAGCTTGCGACGAAGTGTTCGCGGTCGCGATAGTTCTTCAGCCGGATTGAGCCGTCCGCGAAGTCGAACAAGGTCTTGAGATTGTTCTCCTCCTTGTCGTGCAGGTTGCCCAGCATAATCTGAGCCGCATCGGTCTTGGAGAGTAGGCGGCGTTGAATGACTTCGGCTACGTCTGCTGAATTCAAGGGCATGCGATTGGCGAAGCGGGCTTGGATTTTCGAGAAATCGTTTTCCTGGCGTGCCGTCATGTCACCCACGACTTCGGTGATGGCCTGCTGCGCGGTCACGATAATCCACGCTTGTCCCTTGCATTTCGTATTCAGGCTTTCGGCAATGGTCTGAAGATTCGTCATCAGCTTGACGTTGTCGGCAATGTACTGACCGACTTCATCGACAAAGAAGTTTAGTCGGTAGTTCGGTACCTGCCGGTCGATCCAGGTCTTCACCGTGTTGGCGAAGTCTTCGATCGAGACCCGCGTATCCCTCCGGTACTGTGAAAGGATGTCCTTTGCACTAGCCGGGTCCGCGCCGGTTGCCCGCGCGAAGGCCGCAGCTACGTTGCGCCCCTCTAGCAGAGCTTCCTCACGGCCTCGCGTCTCCCAAGGCTTTCCTGAAAGCTCTAAAAACGCCGCCTTAAAAGTGTCAAACTGACCACGCTCATCGAGCTGTCTTTCAAACTGCGCGATGTGCGGCTGCTTGCCGTAATAGCCACACATCTCGTCGAAGACCTTTTGAAACACCGAAAGAAGTGCGTCGATGTCGCTCTTCGAGATCACGTCCGCTTTCTGATCTATATTGAAAAGAATCGACTTTGAAGGGAGAGACACCGCCTTGCGCAGGGCGCCCGATAGCATCGGCTCGTCTTTGAGCTTTTCAGCAAAGATGTCAAAGGCCTTAATCCCGTCGACTTCGCGGTTTTCCAGCAAGAGCGCTAGTATCTTCAGCAGGTGCGATTTTCCAGAGCCGAAGAAACCAGAAATCCAGACGCCGTTCGCAGTCTGATAGTTGTTGTAGGCATCGAGGAACAGCTCAAGGCGTTGCCGGATTTCACCAGTAATCACATACTCGTCGAGTTCGATCCGGAGGCTTGCCTCATCATCTGCCTTGATGACGCCGTCAATGGCGCGGTCGACGGGCTTCTCAAATATTTCGCGCATCGCAATCGGCATCGGATCAAACCTCGTAGTTCAGAATATTGAAGGCCCGGTAGTACTTGTCATCGTGCAGGCGTCCGAACAGATCGAGCGAAGCTCCTGTCGCAAGTTCATGGGTGTAGCTGCCAGGAAAGAAGAGGACGGTCGGCTTGTCCTTCGCTGTGCTCTGCAGATTGTTCAGCACGTTGTGCGACCGGATGTAGGGGTAGACCTCGCCGACACCGGACAAGAAGATGACGTCATGCGGTGCGGCGTCGATGGCGTCGCCGATCTTTGGGATCAGGTTAGCGTTGGGATCTAGGACAGATTGGAGCAGCTCCCTGATCTCGCTTTTGTCGGTTTCCTGCTCGATCTCAAGGATCTGCTTGAGAATGCCGCGCTCTTCCAGGATGCCAAGAGAAAGATCGTAAAGGCTCAGGTCCAGAACTGCGACCCCTGCGTGTGTGATCCGGGTTACCAGATCCAGCCGATCATCAACCATCGACAGCCCTTCCTCTGCTGGGTAGGGGCAGATGAAGAACGGCACCTCATTGCCAAGACCCTGCTTGGTCAGGAACCGCTGGCTGGTGACGACCTTGAATAGATGCTCTGCCCGCTCTTTGCGGCTGGTGGGCCTTCTCATGCAGTGGCTCCATCTCGGCTCAATCCCGGAAACAGGGCGAGGTCCCGGGGGTTTCTCTCTGCCAACATCGCCTTGAGCCGCGGTGAAACATAGGCTGAGAGGATCCGGTTATCCTCTGAGATTACGCTCGCTTCGCGCATCATCCGGAATAGCACCTGGCGCAGCTTTGCGCGGGTCACAGGACGGACCCCAGCAAGACCTTCGTCCCATTCCGCTTTCGCTGCGAACAGGATGTCGAAGCTTTCCAAGGGAAGGTCGAGTTGGAACGATAGAAATCGCTCGTGGATGACTTCCGTCGCGAACTCACGGACAAATCGATACGCTCTGCAGGTTGCGAGCCACAATAGCGCTTGTTGGTCCTGACGATCAGCTCCCTCAACGAGATAATCAAGCTCATCTCTATCCAGGGTGGAAATGCGATTGACGATCTCCCGAAGTGTCCTGCGGCGCGACGCTATCTTGGGTAGGGTCGCGACACCTTCGTCCACTGCGCGTTGTAGTGTGGCGGCCCATGCTTCCGACGGTCCGTGCATTCGGGCTACTGCGACGCTCTCATTGAGCAGCAATCCGCCTGTGGCGAACGACATCTTGTAAGGTTGGGGCGCCGAACCGCTCATTGCGTCAAGCTTACCATCTCCGGATGAAATGTATCGAGGTTCAGGCGCAAAATCTTCTGATCTTGGAGGCGGCACGGGGCGGGATCGGTCTCCAGATCCAGTCGTCTGTACACATAGAAAAGGAGCGCCTTGCGGACTGGAATATGTGTAAAAAGTTGTGCAGTGTGCTATCCATGATTTCAGCGGATAGTCGCCTGGCCACAAGACTTACATCCATCGCGGCGCTTGAAGAACTAGGGCGAGTTCGTCTCTCTCGTTCGTTCTTCATGCGTGACTTTCTGTACAGCGAGATCGCAAATTTCTACGGAATCCCGAACATCCCAGAGAACCCGAACCTTGCCATCGAAGTCGGGACTAGGCTTTGCGACGAACTCCTTGAGCCGTTGAATGCGACGTTTGGTCGGATCGCGATCCGCTCCGCGTATCGATCGCCCACGGTGAACGCTCTAGGGAACGAGAAGGGCCATAACTGCGCTTCGAACGAGAAGAATTACGCCGGACACATCTGGGACCATCCGGACGCCGAGGGCGGTCGCGGGGCCACCGCCTGCGTAGTGATACCGTGGTTCGCGGATCGTTATGCCCATACCAAGGACTGGCGGCCGCTGGCCTATTGGATACATGACCACCTCCCGTACAGCAGGCTCCAGTTCTTTCCGAAGCTCGCTGCCTTCAACATTAATTGGCACGACCGTCCGAAGCGCAGTATCTTTGGCTTCGCTGATCCGAAGGGCTATTTGCTCCGCGGCGGGGAGCCAGACGACCGATTCAAAGACCAGTACCGGGATTTCCCAGAGTTTCGACGCGGCTAGTTGATCCGTACGCTGAACTGCTAGGAATGGGCGGAGGCTCCAACTCTTGAGAAGGTGGAGCCATTATGACCAAGACCATCAGCATGTCCTCGCCTGGCCACCGGAGCGGGGGCTCCGGATCGGGGCGCGGTCGGCACATTCCACGCGGAAACTTCTCTACCGACCAGGAAGCTGTCGTCGCTGCCTCGCCCAAATGACCGGAAACACCCCCCCCATCGCCTCCGCGAGCGTCGGCGCTTGATCAGCCCTCCCATCAAGTATGGCCTCCACCGTCGCCGGCGCCAGCAGCGTCAGCCTCAACACCCGACTGACATAGGACGGGTTGATCCTCTCGGCCTTGGCGATCTCCTTAATGGTCGCGTACCGGCCGGTCTCCAGCATCTTCTGCCAGCGGAATGCCCGGGCGATGGCCTTCACGAGCGTGCTGTCGATGTGTGGGGCCGAGGGCGGCACCGGCGCACCGTCTGGCGCCAGGACCAGCTTCCGGCCACCCCGCTTGCGCACGGCAAAGGGCACCTTGATGGTCACGACGGCGGGTTCTTGCCGCGGCATCAGGCAGCCCTCCGGAGATCGCCCAGTTGCTGGACCACGTGGCCGAGCCCCTGGGTTCGTAGCTGCAGTTCTAGCCCGTCTGTCTTGAGGTCGATGCGCTGGATCAGCAGCTGGACGATGCGGGTCTGCTCGGCGGGGAAGAGTTCCTCCCAGAGCGGATCGAGACGCTCTAGGGCCTCCCGCACCAGCCCTACCGACAGTCCGTCGGCTTGAGGCTCGGCAGCCCGCCAGGTCGCCACGACGACCTCAGGGGACCGTAGCAGAGCCCGCAGCTGGTCGATGACCGCAGCCTCGATGGCAGCCGCCGAGACCCGCCGGATGGGTGACGACTCTGCCTCGCCCTTCAGGGCAGCCTGGCAGGCGTAGTAGCGATAGAGCTTGCCATGCTTGCGAGTGTGCGTCGGGCTCATGGCGCGGCCTGTAGGGCCAAACAGCAGCCCCTTGAGGAGCGCTGGGGTGGCGGCCCGAGCCCGGCAGCCCCGGACCCGGGGGCTCTCCTGCAGGATCGACTGCACCTTGTCCCAGAGCGTCTGGTTGATGATTGCGGCGTGCTCGCCGGGGTAAGCCACGCCCTTGTGGACGGCCAGCCCGACATACACCCGGTTGCGGAGGATCCGGTACAGCGCTCCCTTGTCGACGACCCGCCCTCGATGGCTACGGACATCCTCGGCACGGAGTTGCCGGGCGAGCACCGTGGCGGAGCCGACCTTCAGGAAGCGCTCGAAGATTCGGCGGATGACCGCAGCCTCGGGCTCGTGGACGACCAGCTTGCGGTTCTCGACCCGGTAGCCCATGGGCACGAACCCACCCATCCACATGCCACGCCTGCGGGAGGCGGCGACCTTGTCGCGAATGCGCTCGCCGATCACTTCGCGCTCGAACTGCGCGAAGGAGAGCAGCACGTTTAGCGTCAGCCGCCCCATGCTGGTGGTCGTGTTGAAGGACTGAGTGACGGAGACGAAGGTAACACCGCACCGGTCGAACACCTCGACCAGCCGGGCAAAATCCATCAGCGCGCGGCTGAGCCGGTCAATTTTGTAGACGACTACGACATCAACGCGGCCCGCTTCGATGTCGGCCATCAGCCGCCGCAGTGCCGGTCTCTCGAGCGTGCCACCCGAGAAACCGCCATCATCGTACGGATCGGCCAGTTCGACCCAGCCCTCGGACCGCTGGCTGGCAATGTAGGCGCTGCAGGCCTCGCGCTGGGCATCGAGACTGTTGAACTCCATGTCGAGCCCTTCCTCGGTCGACTTACGGGTGTACACGGCGCAGCGGAGCTTGCGGACGATCGGCTTCTTCATGCGGCAGCCCGCCGGTTCTTGAGGCCGAAGAAGAGCAGCCCGTTCCATCGGGTGCCGGTGATCGCCCGGGCGATGGCCGAGAGCGACTTGTAGGGCCGGCCCTGCCACTCGTAGCCGTCAGCCATCACCGTGACGGTGTGCTCAACGCCCTGGTACTCTCGGACCAACCGGGTACCGGCGATGGGGATGTCGCTGCCTCGCACCCGGCGCACGGCAATGTTGCCACCATCCAGCTGTTCGCCCAGCTGCTCCAGCCGGCGCACTGTCTCGGGCTTCAGGCCGCCGTAGGCCAGCTCCTGGATCCGGTAGGCCAACCGGCTTTCCAGGAAGCGCCGGTTGTAGGGCGGGGGCGGAGTGTTGAAGAGCGCCGTCCACTGCTCCTTCAGCTTCGTGGTCGGCGTCGTCTTCAAGGCCGCGATGCGCGCCAATACCGTGTCGTGATCCTTCATGCCGTTCTCCGTGTGAGGGTGTCGGCATGACTGCTTCGGTCGGGCGGGAAGTCGACCGAACTGTCTCCCCGGTCGGCAGATAGTGGACTGGACTTCCGGGCATGAAGGCGGACGAGGCCGGCGGCCAGGATCTGGCCGAGTTCGGCGAGGCGGTCGGCAGCGGACATTTGGTCGGGATGAAGAGGAGACATCGTGATCGCGCCGCTGGATGCGTGAGCGATCAATCTATCGAGAGAATTAGCCTCCGGAACATGTCGGCCGTGGCAAGCGGGTTTGCGCGGTGTTGTGCGGGTTTACGCGGGCTGCGCTTTGGTCACTGAAACAATCGCGATCAGCCAATCGGAGGTGAGCCAAGAATCACTTGGGGAGAGGTTGATCGGACGCGCAGGTCGGCTTGCCATGGTCGACCAGGATCAATTCATCGACCGGGAAGCCCATGCTTCGCGCTTTGTCGACCAGACTGTTCCGGATATCGGCAGAGAGATCTGGCTGGCGCGCCAAGATCCAGAGATAGTCCTTCGATGGGCCGGCAATCAGAGCCCAGCTGTAATCCTGTTGGTCGAGTGCTGCGACATGGTAGCCGCCGGCGAACGGCCAGAAGAAGGTCACGGAGAGGCTGGCTGTGTCCGGCGTGCCCTGGAACACGGCGCGACCATCGGCTTCCTTCCAGCGGCAGCTCTTGCGGTCAAAGCCCTTGTTCAGAACGGCTACGGAGCCGTCGTTGCGCAACGTGTACGTTGCGGTCACGTTCGTCAGTCCGCGCTCGAAGCTGTGGTCGAGGCGCATGATCTCGAACCACTCGCCTTTGTAGCGTTGAATGTCGAAGGGACGAACGGGCTCTACGCCGTCGGGAATTCCGGTGCAGCCACTGACGAGTGTGGACAGCAGCAAAAGAAGAAGAGTCAGCTTCGGCAGAGTATTCAATGTCTCGTCTCCCTTGAGCGCCAGTCCCAGGGCATCTGAAAACGCCCCGACCAGATGCCGAGCTTGGCAGCATGCGCTCGTTCTTCTTCGTCGACATAGTCGAGTGAGTACTTTCGGTAAGCAACGGCCCAGCCGGCTGCGACCATCCAGCGATTGAGGTCTTCGGTTCCCTTGAAACAGACGGCGATGACGCGTCCGTAGCGATCGCGACCATGAGGCTCGCAACGGACGGTCGAGCGGCCAATACGGTCTGACAGCGCGAGTGCCGCCTGTTGTCCGCAGCGCCATGAAGTGTCGTCCGGTCGTTCGCACTCCTGGCGGCTCTCGGGCGCGTCTATGCCATGCAGGCGGATGCGCGTGCCATGGATCTCGACCGTGTCGCCGTCGATGACGGAGGCCGTCCCCACGATCGGTTCTCCGGCCTGTGCAGGCAAACTGATCAGGGTGAGGAAGACGAACCACAGCAACGACAGCGATCGCTTCGCGCAGGGCCTATGGGGAACGATCAGCGCTAACGTCACGACGGGTCGCCCGCGTCGGGCCTCGACGACGGCTGTTGCATCGCCGAGAGCAGGGGACGCTGCTTCGCCGCCCGCCCGATTGCTTCGTCGAGTAAGTGTTCGGATCGAGCCAGCATCCCTTCGTCGATTTCACCGCGGACGAGTGCAAACCGCAGCAACAGCCGGAAGGTCGTAATGACGTCACCGAGACAATAGCTGGCAATGTCGTCGAGGCGGCCGGCGGCCGCGAAGGCCTCGACCTGTGACCCGTTCATCCCGTCGAGCTTTGCGGGAACATCGAGGAGGGCAGCCATTTCGTTGAGGCTTGGCCGCGACGATGCGCCGAATCCGGAGAGCATGTCGCATAGATCGATGTGATCCCAGCCGAAGCGGTACCAATAGTCGCGACTGCTCCCACGGAACATCGCCGGCATGGATATGCTGTGAGCGAGCGCCCTATAGCGCAGGACTGGCAGATCGAAGCCGCCCCCATTGAAGCTCACGAGGACGGGACCTTTACCGGCATGCTCCTGCGGCAAGCTCGCAATGAAGTCACCGATCAGCCTGGCTTCGTCTTTGTCGCCGATATGGCGAGCGCCGAGGCTGCGCACCATGAACGGTCCGTCGTGCTCACGTTCGGCGTACACGGCGCCGATGCAGACCACCCGATGGAAGGGCGCCTTCAGAAATATCTCGGCGGGATCCTGATCCGGGCGCGCATACTTTTCGGCAATGGCGCGGCGTACGATCTCATCAGGTACCTTGGCGTCGAGGCGAAGAAGCCGCCGGGCGATCACGAGGTCGGGGACGGTTTCCAGGTCGAACACGACGTAGTTGGTCACGCGTCACTTCTCCAGGTCGGTCGCGCGTTCATCGCATCTTGCCTTCGCGATGGAGTGTCGACCGTCGACCGGTCGGCCGCAACGTGAAAGCAGACGCCAGGAAATCATAGCCAGCCGTTCTCCTTGAAGGCTGAGAGATCGACACCGGGAGGTGCGTACCAGCCATCGGCGCCGTAACGCGCCCCGAGTTTTTGCGCGACCTCCTTGTTGCCGTAAGGAATTCTGAGCGGAGTATTGCGGCCGACATCACGCAGGTGAAGGCCGGGCGCCTTTACCGGTGGGTTACCGAATATCGGCTTACGGTGCTTCTTGGCTCGCACCGCTTTCGTGGGCGTCTGGGCAGGAGCCGTCGAGTCCTTGGCCCAGCGGCGCTTGCGGGCGGGTCGAGTGCCCTCGGCTCCCGAGCCTTGCGCGGGGCTTGTCGCCCTGGAAGCAGGGGCTGGTGCAGTCTCTCCACCGGCCTTCTTGGGGGCGTGCTGCTCGAGGAACGCACGGCATATGGAACCGGATGTGTCATAACCGGCGGGGAGCCTGACACCTTTCTGACGAGCAAGTGCCACGGCAAACTGTTTCATCGCCGGCGTCGGTGGACGTTCGCCGCCGCTGCCGCCGCGTGCAGGACCAAGCAATGGAGGTCCGCCGGACGCAGGACCGTGTGTCAGCTTGCCGATAATGCGCAGCGCCACGTCACATACGGCATCGATGGCGCTCACCATCTCCTGCTTGCCGACCACAACATCGTCCAGGAGGCACTCGAGCTGCGCCGTCACGCCGGGATCGACCAGGGCGGGATCAGCCTGCTTCAGGACGCCGAACAGTTTTAGCCCAGTCTCGGTAGGAACGATGTTCTTGCCTTGGGCGACCAGAAAATCCTGCCTCTTCAGCCCGCCGATGATCTCGGCGCGTGTCGCTGGCGTGCCGATGCCCTTGGCTTCCTTCAGGCGATCGCGCAGTACCTCGTCGTCCACGAAACGCCAGGCATTCTGCATCGCCTCGATCAGCGTGCCCTCGCTGTAGCGGGAAGGAGGCTTGGTTTCCTTGGTCTCGACGGTCGGATTGTGCAATCGCGCGGTCTCGCCGTGGCGCATCGCAGGAAGGAGCTGCCCGCCATCACCCTTTTCGTCGGCCGGCTGCCATTCCGGGAAGGCCGCGCGCCATCCGAGATCGATGGGCTGGCGACCGGTCGCCTTGAACGGGAAGCCCTTTACGTCGAGCGTCGCGGTCGTCTGCCGGTAACGGAAGTCGGGCATGAGGGCGGCGAGATAGGCTCGTGCGATGACGTCAAACAGCTTCTTTTCGTCGATCGAAAGCCGCGGCCAGACCTCACGCAGGCTATCGACCATGTTGACGTTGGGGATGACGGCGTGATGGCTGGCGCCTTCCAGCCCCTTCTCATAGAACGTCCCGCTTGCGCCGCGACGGATCACCGGCGGATCGGGTACGGGAATGGCCTTGAATGATTGGCCGACCTGCAGTCCGGCGACGACCTTGGGCACGTCCGCGATCAGGCTCTCGGGAAGGTAGCGGACCTCGGCGCGGGGATAGGTGATGATCTTCTTGCCCTGGCCATCATAAAGCTCCTGCGCGACTTCCAGCGTCTTGGCCGCCGACCAGCCGAACCGCGACGAGCAGAGCTTTTGTAGCGAGGGGAGATCATGCAGTTTCGGCGGGCTTTGCTTCTTGTCCTCGACTTTCACAGCGAGCGGGCCCTCGAAGTCCTGGGCTGCTGATGCGACGGTGTCGGCGACTTCCTTCTTCAGGATGCGATCTTGCGGTGCATACCGCATCTTGAACTCGCCGCTCGCGACCTTTGCCGTGGCGACGACTTCAAAATACGTCACCGGTACGAAGTTCCTGATCTCCAGCTCACGCTTGCAAACGATCGCCAGCGTCGGCGTCTTCACGCGCCCGACACCGATCACGCCTCGGGCACCCTGTCCCAGGATCACGGTCGCTGTGCGGGTAAGAGAGAGATTGTAGATTTGATCGGCCTGCCGGCGCGCGACGGCGGCGGCGTACAGCCGGGCGTACTCGGCGTTGGGCTTCGCCTGACTAAATGCGTTGCGGATGGTCTGGGAGTCCTGAGCCGTGAACAGGACCCGCATGACCTCGCCGCGATAGCCATAATGTTCGAGGATCTCCTGACCGATCAGCTGACCCTCGCGGTCGCAGTCCGTCGCTAGCCACACCCGCTTTGCCGAGCGTAAAGCCTGCCTGATGGCCGCCAGCTTGGCAGCCTTGTTGCCACCCACTGCGGGGCGTGTGCCGTAGAGCCCTTCGGGTCTTAGCAGGATCGGCGTCCAGCGTTTCCACGCGGGGTCCGCGTCCTCCGGTTCCTGCAGGTCGATCAAATGGCCTTCAGCCGGAAGGATGGTGCCATAGCGGGCACCGACGGCCGCGCGAACATCCTTCGCCTGGCTGGTCTTCTCCGTGATGACGATCTGGTCAGCCATTTGGGGGCTCATCTGACGAATCGATTCGACTCCGAACCAATGAGAACATATAGAGAACATACGATGATCACAACCGTCGTCTGACCCGTTTGCGCAAAACCGCCAGCCAGGAGGGGAAGCCTGTGGCCTTCGGTCGATTTATCCGCCGTGTGCGCGAGGAGCGGGCGATGACGCTCACCGAACTGGCCCGGCGTGTCGAAGTTTCCATTGCCTATCTGTCGCGCATCGAGCGCGAGCGGGAGAACCCGCCGCCGGATCGTCTGATGACGGCGCTGGCGCGGGCGCTCGGCCTGCCGGTCGACGATGTGTTTGCGGCGGCACGGCGTCTGCCGCCTGATTTGCGGGCACGGACCGATGACGTGATCGCGGTCTACCGGCAACAGGCGGCGGGGAGGTCGCGATGACCTTGGAGATTACCTACCCCTATGTCGGCGCGAGCAAGGAGCCGCGGCCGATGACCGCCCAGCAGGTTTGGAGCGTGGCGCACCAAGTACGCCGGCAGCTGACGGCACGACCGAATGTGCCCCGGCTCGATCTGGAGCGCGTGACTCGCGCGACGGGCGGCATGCGCGTGAATGGCACCGCTGTTTCCATGCAGTGGGACCTTGAACGGGTCATCCGCGATAGCAGGGGCCGTGAGGCACTCGGCGTGACGGAAGCCGATCCGGCGGTGCCTGGAATTGTCCTGATCAGCCTGAATGCCGGGCTGATCGCTGACCGGGACTACCTGAAGCGATCGACGCTGGCGCATGAGCTCGGTCATGCCGTGTTCGATGGCCCGTCGATGTTGCGCCAGGCGGGCAAGCCGGCTTTCGCGATGGTGACGCCGGACGAAGGGCACCTGGAAACGGCGGTCCGCGGACGCACTGGCATGGACTGGCGCGAGTTCCGTGCCAACGAGTTCATGGGCGCCCTGCTGGTGCCTCGACTTTTGCTCCATCGCGAACTGGTCCGCCATTCGATCGCACTGGGACTCGCGTTGCGGGACGCGGGGGAGAGTCAGCCGGTCCTGGACAGAAGGGGCGATCCTAGTCGCGTCGAGGGACTGTTGATCGATCTCGGCGAAAGGTTCGGCGTCTCCGCTACATTCATCGAGTACCGGCTGCATCGCTACGGCCTCGTTTACCGAGGGGTGACGGTCCGAGGACCGACTTCGTGCCATGTCAGCTTGACGTAAAGACACAAGGGGAAGAGGGGAACATGCCACTGCCGCAGAAGCGTTGGTTCCGCGTCGCCGAGGTTGCAAAGCGCTGGTCGCTCGCCACGAGCGATCTCGAAGATTACGCCTTGGATGAGATGCTGCAGCTCTCGGTGTTTGTGGTCGACCTGCCAGCGGAGATGGGCAGCTGGGAAGGCAACCGAGCTGGTGAAGGTCCCCTGCTGCAGGACCTGCCGATCCTGAACGGCCCACAGCCGCTGCTGCGCCGCAGCCTGCTGGCGATCTTCCGCGACGAGCAGGCGGAGGTTCGGGCGTTTCGCAACCACCAACCCAACACCTACCTGCGCATCAGATCGGATGCCCCGGGGATGGTGGTGCGTCGGGATGATCTGATTGTGACGCGCGAGGAACGCGACCGCTTCGAGCGCGAGCACGGTTCATCGGCGCCTGTCGACGCTATGCCCGACGAAGAGTTTTCCCACAACGAGGACTTCACCAAAGTCCGTGTGGCTGGCCAGTGGCATAGCTTTGGGCCGAAGCAGGCAGCCGTGCTCCGCCTGCTGAAACGTGCGAGTGAGGCGGACGATCCATGGCGTGACGGCAAGCGACTACTGGGCGATGTCGGGTCGACGACGTTGCGGCTCGCCGATTTGTTCAAGCGCAGGTCGGTGTGGCGGCAGCTGGTGCAGGCGGACGGTAAGGGATGCTATCGATTCACTGCGGAGGCACTGTCGCCGGAACGCCGCCGCATCCGCCTGTTCCGCGGGACCGGCCGCGTGCTGCCTGGAGAGTCTCACGTTGCGGCGTGAGCATATCCGGCACGGTGAATGTAGTTGCAGCATCCCGATTGTCGGTTGGTCTTGATGAGGTTGCCGACGTACCGCGAGACGCTTGCTCCTTGCGGATTCCGTTCGAATCCTTCGAGACACCAAACGCACTCGCTAACGAGTTGGCGGCTCCGTGGAGTCGAGGCTCAGTATGCCCAGGTCAGCGCACCTCTCTGCGCCGATAAGCCGGACAACTGTCGCGGCCTGTTTCGCCGTCAGCCGAAACACTTCATCGGCGGGGTCTGCGGCAGGCAAGACAGTTGCGAGCTGGCTGACCATGATGTCGCAAGAGACCCCGTTCTCAATAAAGCCATGGACTCCATCGACGGTGACTCGACGCGGGAGATCGCATGGCCCATCCAAAAATACACTATTGGCCGCTGCGGAAGCGGCGAGTGCCGCAGCCTGGCGGAGTGATGGGTCCATCTTGAGGCGATTCCGCTGGGTCGCTTTCGGGATAAACTTCTTGCTTACGGGCTTGAGCACGGCTGATCGCATTGGTGCGATTGCCAGCACAAAGCGATTCAAGACAGCCTGATCGGGATTGTTCTCCGGGATGCCCGAAAGCGTAGCTCTGTGCTTCTCCTTGGAGAACGGGGAAGGGGCTTCGAGAGAGCGGCCACCTGGCGCTCTGTTGGTAAGTGAGCCGCCTTCATGAAGACGTCCGAATAGTTTGATCAGTTCCTCTTCCCGCTGATTGATTGCATTACCGTCGTCACTCACGAAATCAACCTCGTACGTGAGCCCTTTGCCGGCCCGCCAGATTGAACGGATCACATTCAGCTTATGGTCGTTGGTCTTCCAGTTGTTTGCATGCCTGGCTTCGTTCTCATGGAAGAAAACGCGAGCCCCCTTGCCTTGACCAACGTAGAAGGGGCGGCCGTCGGGCCGGCGTAGGATATAAATGTAGTTATGGGAGACGCTGCGGAGGAAGCCCTTGCAGTCTGCTTGCGCTCCTACGAATAGCTTCCCGGTTTCGGCCCCAAGTAGTGTCGTCGTTCGGGTCAGCTTTCTCTTCATTTCCGGGCACTTTACCACAAGTGCCGTGGCCAAGAGGGGGCGCTCCAGTACGCTGATGTTGCGTCAGACCCAGGTGCAGCAGGCCAGCCGCGGCGGTTCGGGGCTTGTCCACAGGAGTGGGACGCTTGTTCCACTGATCCCCCTCTGTCCGTTGCTCATCCCACCGTCTTCCCACCCTTGATCACCACCTAGTCTACACGACATCCCACGCCTCGATGCTGGATCCTCTCTCCGTCAACAGATGGAAGCGGGATCAAGTCGATGGATCGGATCGAAAGTCTCACAAGCAAGCTGCTCGGACGGCGCTGGGGCCTCAGCCACCGGACGCTAGAGCGTTGGCGTCATGACGGCACGGGCCCTGCCTTCTTGAAGATCGGAGGCCGAGCCGTTTACCGGCTGGAAGACATTGAAGCCTTCGAGCAATCGCGCTTGTGCAATCCGCAGCGGTCAGGTCGGGCGGATAGTTCGATGGTGCCGAACCGGGCGCCGCGATGAGCTGCCCGGCACCCGCGGTCTCCGTGCTCGACGAGGTGCAGTTCTGCGCCTGGGTGGCGCAGGGCAAGGCCGGCGACACTCTGGCCTACCATCAGGGTTTCCTCGCCGTCGACCTTGGACCGCTCAGCCGGACGATGCCCGAGGCCCAGCGCAAGGTGCTGAACCGTATGCGCACTCGCGCCTTCAGCCTCGCCCAACGCGGCTTCCTGCACCTCGTGCAGCATCGCCTTGCGCCCGACCAGTTCCTCTATCTCGCGATCGTGCGGCCTCGTGCCAGTGCGGCGCCGGTTCCGCTCGCAACGCTCATGTCCACGGAGAACGGCTGATGTCGAAACTGTCCAATCGTCCGACCCTGGACGCCGTTCGTGCGATGCCTGTCGGCGAGGTCGCCGCACTTCCGGCCGAGTACCTCGCACTCCTGCAGCAGGAGGCGGGTGCCGCCCTGAAGACGGCCAAGATCGTCGTGGACTGGATCGATGGCGCCATCGCTTCGCGCTTCGCCGACCATGTTCAGGCGCTGCGTCGCGAGGCCGGCAAGGACACCGGGACTGTCCGCTTCGATCAGGATGGCGTGACAGTCGTGGCCGACCTGCCGAAGAAGATCGACTGGGACCAGACCCTCATCGCGGGCGTGGTCGAACGCATCCGCGCCGCCGGCGATGACCTCAGTCAGTACGTCGACATCGCGATCAAAGTACCAGAGCGAAAGTATACGGCCTGGCCCGAGAACATCCGCGTCGCCTTCGCGCCCGCTCGCACGGTGAAGACCGGCACGCAGACGTTCCGGCTCAGCCTCAGCGAGAAGACACCCTCCTAGATCGAAGCAAAGCGGCGGGGTGGCCTCATCCGCAAGGACGGGCAGGCATCCCTTCGGCGCCCGGTCAACGCCCCGCCGCTCCTCCTTCCTGAACCGATCCGCAACCGCCGGCCGCTGCCGGCCACAAGGAGCCCAACGTGCCCGTACGCATTATCACAGCCGACGAGAGGCTTTCGGCCGCAGCCAACAAGACCTCGCTTGCCATCTTCGGCCCGCCAGGCTCGGGCAAGACCTCCCTGCTCAAGACGCTGCCCGCAGCCGACACCGTCTGCCTCGATCTCGAGGCTGGCATGAAGTCGGTGCAGGATTGGCCGGGCGGCAGCATTGCGATCCGAAGCTTTTCGGATTTCCGTGACCTCGCCGTGCTGATCGGCGGGCCCGATCCGGCGGCCGACCCGAATGCCTGGTACAGCGCCCAGCATCACCAGCATGCCCGCAGTGTGTACGCCGGCACCGGCGTCGAGGAGTACCTGGCCTCGAAGTCGATCGTGTTCGTCGACTCGATTACCGACCTCACCCGGCAAGCGATGGCCTATGCCAAGCAGCAGCCGGAGGCCTTCTCCGAGCGGACCGGCAAGCCCGATGTGCGGGGCGCCTATGGCCTGCTGGGGCGGGAAGTGATCCAGGCGCTAAAACATCTGCAGCATGCGGCCGGCAAGACGGTGATCTTCGTCGGCGTGCTGGAGAAGGTGACCGACGAATCGCACGCGGTCAGCTGGCAGCCGCAGATGGAAGGTTCGAAGGCGGGACGCGAGCTGCCCGGCATCGTCGACCAGGTGATTTCCATGCACCTCTTTGCGCGCGATGCCGACGGAGGCTTCGTGCTCGACGAGCGAGCGACCGAGCGCCGCCTCGTGTGTCGCGCCGGCAATCCCTTTGGCCTCCCTGCCAAAGATCGCTCGGGCCGTCTCGACGTAACCGAAGCCCCCGACCTCGGCGCGCTGCTCGCCAAGATCAACCGCACGGCGCCGCCGTCATGGCCCGCGTCGGGCTCCGCCGCCGCTGCCACCGCCTTTTCAGTCTGACCTTTCCAACACAGGAGAACGACGATGTACGACATGAACGATGCCGGCCCGCAGATGACGCCGACCAGTGACCTGGTCCCCGATGGGACCTTCGCCAAGCTGCGGATGGGCATCCGCCCGGGCGGCGCTCACGGTGCCACGGCGATGGATGCCGGCCTGCTAAAAGCCTCCCGGTCGAGCGACGCCAAGCTGCTCGACTGCGAGTTCACGGTGGTCGAGGGACCCTTTGCCCGGCGCAAGTTCTGGCAGATGTTTACGGTCTCCGGCGGCAAGCTCGACGACAAGGGCCAGTCCAAGGGCTGGAACATTTCCAAGGCCACCTTCCGCGCCATGATCGACAGCGCCCTGGGCCTCGATCCGCGCGACGAATCACCGACGGCCAAGCAGAAGCGGATCATCCAGGGGCTAAAACAGCTCGAGGGCATCGTATTCGCCGGACGCGTCATGGTCGAGCCCTCGTCCGACCCGCAATACAAGGACGGCAACAAGCTGGCCAACGTCGTGGTGCCGGGTGAGCCGGCCTACGCGGCCATCATGCGCGGAGAGTCCGTGGCCGCCGATCCGGTCAAGGCACGGGCCCGCAAGGCGCCGGCTGCGAGCTTGCAGGCACCGGCGTGGAACGCGTCTCCGCCCGCTGCAGACAAGCCCTGGTCTGCCCAGCCGACACCTGCTGCGCCAGCAGCTGCGCCCGTATCCGCGCCGCCGGCTTCGCCCCCGACCCCGGCCGGCCCGTCGTGGCTCAACGGCTGACCGCCATGACCGACGATGAATGGCAGGCACACGTGACCCGGGAAGCGGCGAGGGCGATCGGCACATGGCTCGAAGGACGCGGCAAGCTCCACCAGCCCATCGCCGCGCTCACGCTGGGCGATCTGGAAGCCATGGCAGCGAACGCCATCTCGCGCTTCGTCGTGCTGGGCACGGAACGGATCAGGGATCGCCCGGCCAACGCCGGGGCCCTGACCCGGCTTTTGCTCGCATAGCGCCCTGCGCCCTGTGCAGCCGGGAGGCCCGTGGCTTCGGCTACGTCCACCGGCTGCTCTGGGACCACTTTCCTTATTACCGCTTTTGCTCGATGCGCTGCCTCGATGAGGGCTCGGCGCTGGCACGGGAGAACAACGGCATGATCGACAAGACCGCTCGTGAGATCGAGGCCCTGAAGGAGGCCCGCAAACCGTTCGCCGAAGCGCTGACCGAGATCGGCCTGATGGACGCCTTCTATCACCGCACCGCCGCCGAGATCGACCAGCTGCTCGAAGCCGCGGTCACCGGCTTCGTCGAGAGCATGCAACGCCAGGGCGCCGTCAAGGAGCGCACTGGCACTGCGTTCGACGACCCGATGCCGTTTTGAGGAGCGTCACATGTTGGACCTGAACCACGGCTCGCAAGATACCTATGGCTTGCCGCCGGCATTCTCCGTCGCCGATCGCATCAATGCGTTGATCGACAGCGCATTGGTTGAACGCAATGCTCGCCAGACACCCCGCACCTATCTCGGCGGCAGTCGCGTCGGGGAGCCGTGCGCTCGCAAGCTGGTGTACGAGGTCACACAGGCCGAGATCGACGCCGGCAAGGGTTTTGAGGGTCGCACGCTTCGCATCTTCGATGTCGGCCATCAGTTCGAAACCCTGTCGATCCGCTGGCTGCGGGCCGCCGGCTTCGACCTGCGCACCCATCGGCACGATGGTGGGCAGTTTGGGTTCGCGACCGCCGATGGGAGAATCCGCGGCCACATCGATGGCGTGATCGTCGGCGGCCCTGACATCGGCATCGGATGGCCGGCGCTTTGGGAGCACAAGGCCCTAAATGCCCGGTCCTGGGGAGATCTGGCACGGCATGGGGTGCAGCGATCGAAGCCCGTCTACTACGCGCAGCTGCAGGTCTACATGGCCTACATGGAGCTGGAGACAGCCCTGTTCACGGCATTGAACAAGGATACACAGGCGCTCCATCACGAGATCGTACCGCTCGATGTCCGTGCTGCGCAGGACCTGTCCGACAAGGCCGTCGGGGTCCTCCGCGCCGCGGAGTCGGGCGAGCTGCCGCCGCGCATCGCCTCGAACCCCGACTTCTATCTCTGTCGCTGGTGTGCCTACGCCACGCGCTGCTGGGGGACGCGGGCATGATTGTCACCCCATCGGATATCCAGGCCCGCGCCATCGCCGCCATAAAAGACTGGTTCCAGAACCGGTCTCACGAGCAGCAGGTATTTCGCCTGTTCGGCTATGCCGGTACGGGCAAGTCCACGGTCCTGAAATTCGCCCTGGACGAACTGGGTCTCGATCCGCATCGCAGCGATCGCGCGGGAGGGAACTGCGTGCCGGGTGTCGTGACCGCGACCTTCACCGGCAAGGCGGCCCTGGTCCTGCGCCGCAAGGGCACTCCGGCGCGGACCATCCATAGCCTGATCTACAGCGTCATCGCGGCGACGGAAGAAGAGGTGGCCGCGGCCGTTGTGAAGATCGAGGAGGCGGAGAAGAAGGCACGCAAACTCTCCGGCTTCGACCGGACTGCAGCCGAGGCCGGCATCGAGGCAATGCGCCAGGCCCTGTCCGGGATGAAGAAGCCGAGTTTCGCGCTCAACCCTCAGAGCGATGCCGCCCATGCCCGGCTGATCGTGCTCGACGAGGTATCGATGGTTGGCGAGGAGATGGCCCGCGACCTGATGAGCTTCAGGAAGCCCATCCTCGTGCTGGGCGATCCCGGGCAACTGCCGCCGATCCACGGCGCGGGCGCCTTCACCAAGGACGATCCCGACATCATGCTGACTGAGATTCATCGTCAGGCGGGCGAGAGTGCGATCATCCGACTCGCCACCATGGCCCGGCAGGGTGAGCCGATTGGCTTTGGCCAGTACGATTACTTCGTCGGGAAGATGCGCAAGACGGATGTCACGCCCGAGCAGGCACTGCGCGGCGGCCAGGTCATCTGCGGCATGAACGCGACCCGTTTACAGTTGAACAACGCCATGCGTGCCGCCGCCGGCTTCGGTGGGACCTGGCTGCCGACAGGGCCTAGCGAGAAGATTATTTGCCTGAAGAACCAGAACGACCTCGGGCTGATCAACGGCATGTTCGTCACGCTGGAAGACATCGTCGACGAAGGCAGCCTGTTCTTCTCGGCCGTGGTGACCGATGAGGAGGGCAATCGCATCGGGCCACCGGGGCAGGATGGAAAGCTGGGGCGCCTGCGCCTCTACAAGGGCCACTTCGAGGACCATGTCGCGTTCGACCGTCACCGTCACGACCGGGACTGGAAAGAGAAACGTCATCTGACCGAAGCGACCTTCGGTTGGGCCATCACTGGGCACAAGTCCCAGGGGTCACAATGGCAGAACGTGGTCGTCTGGGATGACGGTTTTGCTCGCACCGAAGAAGACCGCCGGCGCTGGCTCTATACGGTGATCACCCGGGCCGAGCAGGGTCTGGTGATCCTTGCCTGAGGGACCGGGCATGATCGACCTCAACGATGTCTGGCAGCCGCCGGTACGTTTCGATCTCGCCGCGGTGCGCGAGCAGCTCATGGCGACGGCCCCCGACTGGCTGCCGGGGTTGTTTCCGCGGGCGCGGCTCTCACCCGACCGCAAGACGCTGCGCTGCGCAGACCTGTCCGGCCGTCCGCCGCGCAAGGAGGGATCCTGCGTCATTCATCTGCGCGGGCCCCGCGCGGGCTGGGGATACGATCATGCGACCGGCGAGTCCGCCGGCCCGATCGACCTGATCCATCACGCCACGGGCATGGCAAACGGTGCCCTGTTCGAGGAAGCGGCCCGGCTGGCGCATCTCGACCAGCCGCTGCCGGCACGTCCATCGTCGGCCAGGCTCTCGCCGAACCGCGACCACGGCCGTGAGGTCGCCCGCATCCTCGATGGATGCCAGCCGCTTGCCGGCTCCGCAGCCGAGATCTACCTGCAGACCCGCGGACTAGAAGATCCCGCTTCGCCAGATCTTCTGTTTCATCCGGACCTGACCGACTACGAGGCCAAGCGTGGTTGGCCCGGCATGGTCGCCGTTGTACGCGATGGTGCAGGCGCACCGACCGGCGGTATCCATCGGACCTTCCTGCTCGACGATGGCTCGGCCAAGGCGCCGGCGGGCAAGAAGATGCTGGAGGCTGTGGCTGGAGGCTCGGTGCGGCTGTCGGCGCTGCCGGAAGACGGCCATCTGGGCATCGCCGAGGGCATTGAGACGGCGTTGTCAGCGCAGGCAATCTTCGGAGTGCCGACCTGGGCGGCGCTGTCGGCCGACGGGCTGCGACGGTGGCAATGGCCGGACGGCGTCGCGCGGGTGACCATCTTTGCGGATGCGGGCGATGCGGGACGGCAGGGCTCGGCCACGCTGGCCGACCGGCTCAACATTGCGAATATCGCCCATCGTATCGTCGGGCCGCTGCATGGCGACGACTTCAACGACGACCTGCGCCATGGCGCGACGGCGGCCGACTATCCAGTCGGGGAGGAGATGGAGCCCGCCGTGGCGCCACCACCGGTGCCGGCAACGGTCGCCGAGTTCGAGGCTGTCGCGCGCGGGTTGGGCAACCCGCCCGATGTGTCGGCGCTCGGTACGCTGATCGGGCAGCTGGTCATGGCCAGGCTCGACCCGTTGCCCGAGCGACAGGTGCTGGCCGCGATCAAGACCGCCACCGGCATTCCCGTGTCGATCCTCGACAAGCAGATCGGCGAGCTGCGGCGCCGGCTGAACGGCACCGGCAACATCCACAATCGACCGATCCGACCGCGCTGGGCCAACCAGCTGCGTCTCGACCTCGCCGGCACGCCCGAGCGCAACGAAGCCAACGTCATCACGGCACTCTCCTGCGACGAGGCCTTCGCCGGCAGCCTGGTGTTCGACGAGTTCCGTCAGGAGATCATCGTCGCCCGGAAACTGCCTTGGGACGACCAGCTCATCCCGCTGCCACGGCCCTGGATGGACGCCGACGACGTCCGCTGTGCCGAGTGGCTGCAGCGTCGCGAAATCAATGTGCCTCCGGTCGTCGTCAGCCGCAGCGTTATCGCCGTGGCGCGGGATGTTCGCATCCATCCCGTGCGTGACTACCTGAACGGTCTCGTCTGGGACGGCGTGCAGCGCCTCGATTCCTGGGCCCTGACCTATCTCGGCGCCGGAGACACGCCGCTCAACCGGGCGTTCGGTGCGCTGTGGGCCATCTCGGCTATCGCCCGCATCATGCAGCCCGGTGCCAAGGCCGACCACATGCTGATCCTCGAAGGCCCTCAGGGCGCCCGGAAATCCACGGCGCTAAAAGTGCTGGCCGGCGCAGAGTGGTTCACCGACGAGTTGGCCGAGATCGGCAGCAAGGATGCCGCCCAGCAGATGCGCGGCGTCTGGATCATCGAGATCGCCGAGCTGGACGCCATCGGCCGCGCCGAGGTCTCGCGCATCAAGGCGTTCCTGTCGCGCACCGTCGACCGCTACCGGCCGCCTTACGGACGCTACGTCATCGACGTGCCACGCCAGTGCGTGTTCGCCGGTAGCGTCAATCCCGACACCTATCTGCGCGACGAGACCGGCAATCGCCGCTTCTGGCCCCTGCGCTGCGGTGCGATCGATCTCGATGGCCTGCGACGCGACCGCGACCAGCTCTGGGCGGAGGCTGTCGTGCGCTTTCGCGAGGGTGCGATCTGGTGGTTGGCGGATCCGGCGCTGATCGCTGCGGCCGACGCGGCGCAGTCGGAGCGGATGCAGTCCGATGCCTGGGACGACCTGATCGAACATTGGCTCGCCTTCGAACGTCGGCGCGTCAATCGCGGTTACGTCGGCTACGACGACTGGCAGGACGAGGAGGTGGAGCGCGCAACGCCGCTCACTGACGTGTCGGTGGGCGAGATCCTCGAGCAGGCGATCGGGGTCGAGCCGGGCCGCTGGACAAAGAGCGACCAGATGCGGGTTGGTGCGTACCTGAAAGTAAATCGGTGGGAACGGTACCAACTGCGCGCCGGGGATCTACGCGAGTGGCGCTATCGGCGAAGAGGCAAAGGGAACGAAACCAGATGATTGGTGCGGTCGCAGGCGGATAGTGTCTGCGTCGACACGGCTGCGGGAGAATCCTGCCCTTCGCCTATGCCTAAGGTGCAAGCGTTCCAAAATTTCCATCTAGCGCCCTGACGGGCGCTATTTCTTGCGCCGTGTCACCACCTGTCACCACCTGCTTCCAAGGTGGTG
>Ga0255172_1000034_pt1 | contig 99327 bp, 73 predicted proteins | sample Atl_Yuk_RepC_8d_FD_189952 | JGI IMG/M metagenome (GOLD analysis project Ga0255172, IMG submission 189952) | Freshwater microbial communities from Altamaha River, Georgia, United States - Atl_Yuk_RepC_8d | ecosystem: Environmental > Aquatic > Freshwater > River | place: USA: Georgia | collected... | reverse complement strand
CGTCGATCACGTAGGTGTCGTCGCCCAGCCCGCCCGTCATCGCGTCGGCGCCGGCGCCGCCGTCCAGCACGTTGTTGGCGCCGTTCCCGGTCAGCAGGTTCGCCAGCTCGTTGCCGGTGCCGTTGATCGCGGCATTGCCGGTCAGCACCAGCTTCTCGAGATTCGCGCGCAGCCGCAGCGTGACCGAGGACTGCACCGTGTCGGTCCCCGCACCCGCGTCCTCGACTGTAACGTCGCCGGCCTCGTCGACGATGTAGGTATCGTCGCCCAGGCCGCCGGCCATCGTGTCGGCCCCGGCGCCGCCGTCCAGCAGGTTGTTGCCGCTGTTGCCGGTCAGCGTATTGGCAAGCCCGTTGCCGGTGCCCGAGCGGTGGGCCGTCCCGGTCAGGGTCAGCCGCTCGACGTTGGCGCCCAGCGTCCAGTTCAGCGACGACAGCACGGTGTCGACGCCGGCGCCCTCGCCTTCGGTCACCCCGTCCAGGACATTGTCGACGACATAGGTGTCATTGCCGAGGCCGCCCGCCATCGTGTCGGCGCCCGCGCCGCCATCCAGCAGGTTGTTGCCGCTGTTGCCCGTCAGCGTGTTGGCCAGCGCGTTGCCGGTGCCCTTGAGGTTGGACGTCCCCGCCAGCACCAGCCGCTCGAGGTTGGCGCCCAGCGTCCAGTCGACCCGGCTCTCGACCGTGTCCGTGCCCTCGCCCGCCGCCTCCGTCACGATGTCGCCGGCCACGTCGACGAGATAGGTGTCGTCGCCCAGACCGCCCGCCATCGTGTCCGCGCCGGCCTTGCCGTCCAGCACGTTCTTGCCGGCGTTGCCCCACAGCACGTTGTCCAGGGTGTTGCCGGTGCCGTTGAGGTCGGCCGTGCCCATCAGCCTGAGCTGCTCCAGGTTCACGCCCAGCGTCCAGCCGAGCCACGCCTCGACCGTGTCAGTGCCCTCGCCCGCGTTCTCCGTCACGACATCGCCGGCCGCATCTACGACATAGGTGTCGTTGCCCAGCCCACCGGCCATCGTGTCGGCGCCGGCGGCACCGTTCAGCACGTTGTTGCCGATGTTGCCCCAGAGCGCGTTGGTCAGGGTGTTGCCCGTGCCGTTCAGATCGGCGAGGCCCATCAGCCGCAATTGCTCCAAGTTTACGCCCAGCGTCCAGCCCAACCACGCCTCGACCGTGTCCGAGCCCTGGTTCGCCACCTCGGTCACGACATCGGCGGCGGCATCGACCACATAGGTGTCGTTGCCCAACCCGCCCGACATCGTGTCGGCGCCCGCGGCGCCATCGAGCCTGTTGGCGCCACCATTTCCGGCAAGGACGTTGGCGCCCCCGTTGCCGGTCCCGTTGATGTCCCCAGTGCCGGTCAGGGTGAGGTTTTCCAGGTTGTCGTCCAGCGTCCAGGTGATCGAGGAGAACACGGTATCGATGCCGCCATCGGCCACCTCGATCACCACGTCCCCGACATCGTCGACCGTGTACTTGTCGTTGCCCAGGCCGCCCGCCATCGAGTCGGCGCCGGCGCCGCCGTCCAGCACGTTGTTGCCGATACTGCCCGTCAGCGTGTTGTCCAATCCGTTGCCGGTGCCCTTCAGGTTGGACGACCCGGTCAGCAGCAGCCGCTCGACGTTCGCACCGAGCGTCCAGTCGACCCGGCTCTCGACAGTATCCGTGCCCTCGCCCGCCGCTTCCGTCACCACGTCGCCGGCATTGTCGACAATGTAGGTGTCGTCGCCCTGCCCGCCCGACATCGTGTCCGCACCGGCCGCACCGTTCAGGACGTTCTTGCCCGCGTTGCCCCAGAGGACGTTATTCAGGCCATTGCCGGTGCCATTGAGATCAGCCGTCCCGAGTAGGCGGAGCTGCTCGAAATTGTCGCCAAGTTTCCAATTGAGCCAAGCCTCGACTGTGTCCGTTCCGTCGCCGATATCCTCGTACAACCAGTCATTGAGCGCGTCGACTACGTAGGTATCGTTGCCGGAACCGCCGCTCATCGAGTCGCTACCGGCACCACCATGGAGATAGTCGTCGCCTCCAGCGCCAACCAGAAAGCTGCCGGCCGAGTTGCCATAAATGACATTGTTCTGGTCATTTCCATGGCCGCTCATGCCGTCGGTGCCCATCAATCTCAGAATCTCGACGTTGGGTCCCAACTCGAATTGCCAGGAAACCCACGCCTCGACCGTGTCCGTTCCCTCGCCGACGCCCTCAGTCACGAGTTCGCCATAGGAGTCGACGACATAGGTGTCGTCGCCAAGGCCACCGACCATCGTGTCTTTGCCCGCGCCACCATCGAGCCTGTTGTTCCCGTCGTTGCCGATCAGGTTGTTAATGCCCGCGTTGCCGGTGCCGTTTATGTGGCCGTTTCCGGTCAGGACAAGGTTCTCGATATTGGCGCCCAGCGTGAAATCCACCGACACCCGGACCGTATCGGTGCCCTGGCCGGCTTGCTCGACCACGATATCGCCGAGCCCGACGACGTAGGTATCGTTGCCGGCTCCACCGGCCAGTGTGTTGATGCCGTCGTTGCCCGTCAGCCAGTTGTCCAAACCATTGCCGCTGCCGTCGATCGCGCTGGCGCCGGTCAGCGTGAGGTTTTCGAAATTGGCCGCGAGTGTCCAGGTGACCGAGGAACGGACCGTGTCGGTGCCGCTATCGGCATTCTCGATCAGGACGTCGCTGGCATTGTCCACCACATAGGTATCGTCGCCCAGGCCGCCGACCAGGGTGTCGGTACCGGAACCGCCATCCAGCACGTTGTTGCCGGCATTGCCGGTGATAGTGTTATCCCGCGAGTTGCCATAACCATCGAGTGCGCCGGCCAGCAATTCGAGGTTCTCGACATGGTTGGAAAGCGTCCACGAAATAGATGAACGCACCAGGTCGACGCCTCCACCGGCAGTCTCGATGGTCCGGTCGCCTGCATCGTCGACGATGTAAACGTCATCGCCCGCACCGCCGCTCATCGTATCCGCGCCGCCGGCGCCGTCGATCAGATCCCCCAGTTCGGTTGCGAAAGGCTGGCCCGGCACGGTGGCCGTCGGCGAAATGATGTCTGCACCCGCAGTGCCGACGATCGTCTCACCCTTGTCCTTCTCCATGTGAACTTCGGCATCGCCGAAAACCCAGCGATCGAAGGAGCCGTCGGCATTGAAGATTGACCCCGCTTTGGTCCAGCCCGAATCGGCGAACTTCACGGTATCGCCCTTGTCGCGTTCGACCACCAGCACACGCTTGCCGCCGACCCATTCGCCCATGTTGTTGAGCACGACCGACTGGCTGAGCCAGATTTCGTTATTGCCGGTCCCGGTGATATCGAGCCGCTCGATGTTCCGAAACTTCGAAATCGCCGTTGATGCGGGGAGGTAGATCGAAAACCCGGCCCCATCCAGAACCGCAGTATCGGCGCCACTGCCGCCGTCGACCCACATGAACGACATATCCTTGACGACCAGCCGGTCATTGCCAGCGCCACCGTTCATCCTGTCGGCGCCACCGCCTCCAATGATTGTATTGTTAACAGTGTTGCCGTTGAGAATATTGTCGCTTGCGTTGCCCGTCGCATTGGCCGGGTCAGCGCCGGTCAGGAAAAGGTTCTCCAACGTTGCCGCAAGCACGAAGCTGATCGTCGAGTAGACGGTATCGCTCCCCCACGCGTCGGGATCCACGATCACGTCGCCGACATCGTCCACGTAGTACGTGTCATGACCGGCGCCGCCGATCATCGTGTCGGCGCCAGCACCGCCATCCAGGATGTCGTCGCCTATGCCGCCTTCAAGCCGATTGACCGCCGCATTGCCGGTGATGGTGTCACTGCCGCTGCCGCCGATCGCATTCTCGATGATGACGCCGCGGGCGATGGTGTAGCCGCCGTCGATCTTGCCGGTCCACCCGGGTACGCTGTACTGCGCGGTACTATAGGAAATGTACCCGCCGCCATGGGCGCCGGCCTCGGCGGGCCGCAGGTCGATCACGGCGTTGTTGGACGAGCCTTGGTTGGAAATCGTGTCGACCCCGCCGGTGTCCCAGATCGACGACCAGTAGGTCCCGACCTGGTTTGCGGTCGGCAGCTTGTAGAGGTTGTCTCCGGACGCGTAGCTCGTGTTGGCGCCGTAGATCGCCTGGATCGCCGCGATGTCGAGGGCCATCGGGCCGGCCTGCAGGCCGTACGTCTCGCTCGTGTTGCCGGAATAGAAGGTGGGCCACCCCTGATTGTAGCCCATCGTGGTGTAGATGCCCTGGTTCAGGTCGTGGTCGCCGTAGTCGTAGAACTCATCGGTGACGCCCGGGAAATTGGTGCCATCCGAGGCCGGTCCGCCATCGTGCGGATGGGCCAGCCCAAGTACATGCCCGATCTCATGCACCAGTGTGAGGAAGCCGAGCCCCCCCTTGGCCCTCCCCCCTTGCCACGATGACTCCTCGCTGTTGTAGAGGACATAGTAGCTGGTCGTCGCTGCTCCCTCGTACCCGGGAAGGTCGCTCCATCCGAGCGCCCCCAGGGCCTGCCAATCCGTGCCCTTCCAGAAGCGGACATTCGTGGAAGCCGAGTCGGCGACCTCGACGAAATCGATGTTCGCCACGTTCTCCCAGGCGGCCAGGGCCTCACGCAGCGAGGCAATCTCGGCCTGCCCCCAGGAAAGCGAATTCTCCCCGCCCATGAAGCCCTGCGTCGTGGACCAGGTGATCGTGACGGTGCCGCCGTCGCTGTCTCTCCAGGCGCCTCCCAGGACCAGGCTGTCGACCCATGGATCGGCGCCGTTGGTGGGAGTTCCATCGATGCGGATGGTTGCGGCGGCAACGGGCATGGGTACGTCCTACGCGACGAAAGCGAAGCGGAAGCTGTGGGAGGCGAGAGCCGCAGCGATGGGAGCAATGCACATGGCGGTCATTGCATGATGGCTCGGCCGGTCGCCCGGTCCGCCGTCGCAAGTCGCCTGCACGATGCACGCTGGAAACGCCACACTGCCCCCAAGACCGGACAGGCTCTCGGCGAGCCTGTACTTCCGGCATTGCCTCGGCAGCGAACTGCTCCCCAACAGCGTGCCGACGTATCGACACATATCGCGGTGTAATTTCCCCTGCAATCAGAGAGTGCATCGGCCGGTCTGCTTTCGCACATAAGGAATGCGCATCGTGATGTGCACGGATGCACATTGACACGAATCGCCGCCGGCTCACTCTCGCACGGCGCGTGCGGGGAGAGGATCATGACGACCACCGTCTATTTCGCCACCAACAGGATCGCCAACCATCCGGCGGACCGGCCGGAGAACTACACGTTCTTCATGACCGCGCCCGACAATCCGCTGCAGGTCACCTACGGCACCGCCTTCGTCGACAGCGCCGGACTGACGGCCGACACGGTGGGCGCCATCCGCTCGCTGCAGGATCTGCAGAAGGGCCGCTTCAGCCAGTCGGCGATCGACGACCTGGCCGAGGGCGGGCGCAACATCCTCGTCTTCATCCACGGCTTCGCCAACAGCTTCGAGGATGCGCTGACCCGCGCCGCCTTCAACCGCGAATGGCTGGCGGCGTCGGGCGTCCCCGAGGCGGACACCGCGGTCGTCACCTTCAGCTGGCCCTCGCGCGGCCAGCTGCTGACGTTTCCCTTCCCGACCCTGCCCTATCGCTCGGACCAGAAGATGGCCGGCGGCTCGGGCCTGCCGCTGATGCGCTTCCTCGCCAACCTGCTGCCGATCCTCCAGAAGGCGCGCGCCAACGGGCGGCGCACCTTCCTGCTGACCCACAGCATGGGCAACCTCGCGCTGCAGGGCGCCGTGCAGGCCTGGTTCGAGAACGGCAACGGCGATGCCGAGATGTTCGACCACATCTTCCTGGCGGCGGCCGACATCGTCGACGATGCCTTCGATCCGCCGGTGACCAACAGCCTGGCGCCGCTCCAGCGGCTCGGCCGCCGCATCACCGTCCTGCACAACCGCGGAGACAAGGTGCTCGACAAGCTGAGCGAGACGCTGAACTCCTGCCACCGCCTCGGCCAGGACGGGCCGCGCAACGGCGGCGACACCATCCTGTTCCCGCCCGCGATCTATCGCCGGGTCGATTGCAGCGGCTTCACCGACTACGACACCGGCTTCGCGGGTTCGCACCAGTACTATCGCCGCTCCGACGGCGTCCGCGCCGAGATCGCGGCGCTGATGGGGGCTTAACCTCCCGTCGTCCCGACCGGAGCGAAGCGGAGTGGAGGGACCTTCTTTCTGCCCATTGCCGTCAAATCGAGGAAGAAAGGTCTCTCCACTGCGCGCCTTCGGCGCTCCGGTCGAGACGACGGAAGAAACACACCGTTTCGACACACCTTGCGGTCATCATAAGGAGACACCCACCCCGAGACAGGAGACACGCCATGACCGCGCCGCGCCCGTCCCGCACCCATGTCGGCAACCACAGGCTCCACCCCGAGACCTTGATGCTGTCCTACGGCTACGACCCGGCGCTGTCGGAGGGCGCGGTCAAGCCGCCGGTGTTCCTGACCTCGACCTTCGTGTTCGGCTCGGCCGAGGAGGGACGCGACTTCTTCGACTACGTCGCCGGCCGCAAGACGCCGCCCGCCGGCAGCGCCGCCGGCCTCGTCTACTCGCGCTTCAACCATCCCAACAGCGAGATCGTCGAGGACCGGCTGGCGGTCTACGAGGGCGCCGAGACCTGCGCCCTGTTCTCCTCGGGCATGTCGGCGATCTCCACGACGCTGCTGGCCTTCGCGCGCCCCGGCGACGTGGTGCTGCACTCGCAGCCGCTCTATGGCGGCACGGAAACCCTGCTCGCCAGGACCCTGTCGGGCTTCGGCATCTCGGCCGTCGGCTTCGTCGACGGGGTGAACAAGGAGACGATCCGCGACGCCATCGCCGAGGCGCGCAAGAAGACGATGGGCAAGGGCCGCATCTCCGTCATCATGATCGAGACGCCGGCCAACCCGACCAACACGCTGGTCGACATCGCCCTGCTGCGCCGCCTGGCCGAGGAGATCGCGCGCTGGCAGAACGGCGTGGCGCCCGTGCTGGTCTGCGACAACACCCTGCTGGGGCCGGTCTTCCAGCGCCCGCTCGACCATGGCGCCGACGTCTCGGTCTATTCGCTCACCAAATATGTCGGCGGCCATTCCGACCTGATCGCCGGCGCGGCGATGGGCAAGCAGTCGGTCATGGGCCCGATCCGCGCCCTGCGCGGCAGCCTCGGCACCCAGCTCGACCCGCATTCCTGCTGGATGCTGGGCCGCTCGCTGGAAACGCTGGGCCTGCGCATGGAGCGCGCCAACGCCAACGCCCGCATCGTCGCCGAATGGCTGGCCGCCCATCCCAAGGTGGCGAAGCTGCACTATCTCGGCCTGCTCCCCGAGGACTCGCCCGAGAAGGCGCTCTACAATCGGCAGTGCACCGGCGCCGGCTCGACCTTCTCCTTCGACATCAAGGGCGGCGAAAAGGAAGCCTTCGCCTTCCTGAACGCGCTCAAGATCTTCAAGCTCGCGGTGAGCCTGGGCGGCACGGAATCACTGGCCAGCCACCCCGCGGCCATGACGCACTCCGGCATCCCGCTCGAAGTACGCGACCGCATCGGCGTGCTCGACACGACGATCCGCCTGTCGGTTGGCATCGAGCATCCGGACGATCTGATCGCGGATCTGACGCAGGCGTTGGCAGCGGTGGGGGTTGCCTAAGCTCACATGACCAAGAGATCACAGCATTCCAAGGCTACCGCACAACTCTAAGCAAGCGTCTCTTGAGAAACCTCACGGGCCGAAATGTCGTCCGCAAGCTAGAATGGGATCTTGTTCTCGGCTGAGACTATCTGTCCATGGATCCCTTCGACCAATAGACGCACAGCCTTAGCTAAATCCCTGACATAATTCGCAGTAAAAATGGTTAGTCGATTGCCAGGAACATCGAAACCATTCCTATGCACACAATCGTGCCGCCGCTGAACGGCCAAAAATAGCCGCTTCTTTTCTGCTCCCAGAATCTTAAACAAGTCGATACTGAGCGTGATCTTATACAATGCATCCGCTCTCGCGAGGTTGTGCCAACGCACATCCCGAAGATATGCCCGCACTCTATTTTTGACCCAGTCTGGGTTTTGGGCGATTTCCAGCAATCCAACCTTCTCGCGCCTAAGCTCATCATCGGAGGTAAGCAGGTTGGTAAATGCATCCTCATCGGTCTCGACTGCGTTTATTATGGTGTCTGCCAAGAATGCTTCTAACGCTCCAATATGCTGAGCAAACACCATCCGATTTATCAGGTCCGTGCCGTCGAACGGTGAGCCTTGCTCTTCCAGCAATTGGGTGAGCTGTCCGGCTGACTCCACGAAGATGTCGTAAGGACTTTCGGGAGGTGCATAATCTTCCCAGTCGTCAGGCATCGAGTAAGAGGGCGTGCCTACTCGAACTTTACGGTCCGGGTAGTCAGAGAATTCTAAAGAGCAACTGTGAGGCCCCGACCAGACAGAAAAGTGAAATTCAGTCGTACATGCGGAGCAAGTCGCATAGGTATCTCCAAACACGGTCATGTCCGAACCTTCTTCGGCGGCGTAATTTGGCTCAGGCACGGGGACAACTGCCGCTACTTCATTCGAACATTCGGGACAATCGAACGCCACCTCGACTTCATAACGCTGCATGCCTGCACCTCGTTGGCCATTCGGCACAACTCCCCTTCAGTGTTGGCCAATTGCGATGAGACATACCAGCGGGCATGGATTCCGATGCCAGCGAACCTGCATCGCCTTTGGCCGGGCGCGACCAGATTAGAGTAAGTTACCCTCACGCGGACTCGAATACTCTCTTCGAACGAAGATTAGGTGTGCCCCGGCATTGGTCAAATCTGATCCGCGTCTAGATCGAATAATCGGTTCCAGCACGCTCATCGCTAGAATGTAGGGCGCGCTAACTAACCTTCCGTCGCGCTCGCCTCTTGCGGTTGATAGCGCGAAGAGTTACATGTAACCCACCATGAGGGAGCGGCACATGCCAACAGCGAGAAGCGCCAAGCCCACGCGGGTGAAGGTGCAGGAGCATCGCGACCGGCTGCGGGCGCTGGGTTTGCGGCCGATCCAGATCTGGGTCCCGGACGTGCGGGCGGCGTCGTTCCGGAAGGAGGCGCATCGCCAGTCGCTGGCGGTCTCGCGAAGCGCGCGGGCGCGCGAGGATCAGGCGTTCATCGATTCTGTTTCGGACTGGCCGGACGAGTGAAGCGCGGCGAGGTCTGGACCGTCTCGGGCGGCAAGGACTATGCGGGCAAGCCTCGACCGGTGGTCATACTACAGGACGACAGTTTCGACGCCACCGACTCCATCACGATCTGTGCCTTTACGACCGATCCCAGCGAAGCGCCATTATTCCGGCTGGCTGTCGAGCCGAACGAGCGCAACGGGCTGCGCTCGTCTTCGCGATTGATGGTGGACAAGATCACCACGGTTCCCCGATCGAAGGTCGGCGAGCGGATCGGGCGGCTCGACGAAGAGGATCTGATTCGGCTCAACCAGGCGGCGATGGTCTTCCTCGGCCTCGCCGTGTCGCCGCGGCACGGGAGGGCACGGGAGTAGCGGCCGCCCCTACCGGTGCACCGCCCCGTCCCGCGTCTTCCACAGCGACCAGGCGATGCCGGCGGCGATCAGGCCGAAGGTGACGGCGAGGCTGGCGACCGGCGGGAACTTCGCGTCGCCCAGGAGGAAGTCCGAGACGAAGATCTTGGAGCCGATGAAGACCAGCACCGCGGCGAGCGCGTGCTTCAGGTAGTGGAAGCGATCGATCATGGCCGACAGCGCGAAGTAGAGGGCGCGCAGGCCCAGGATCGCCATTATGTTCGAGGTGTAGACCACGAACGTGTCGGTGGTGATGGCGAAGATCGCCGGCACCGAGTCCACGGCGAACACCAGGTCCGCGACGTTGATCACCACCAGGGAGAGGAACAGCGGCGTCGCCGCCAGCGCCATGCGGCCCGTGCGCTCGTCGGCCTGGAAGACGAAGAACTTGTCGCCGTGCAGCTCCTTGGTCACCCGCATCCGCTTGGAGATCCAGCGGATGGCGGCGTTGTTCGCGAGGTCGGGCTCCTGGTCGGTCGTGAAGAACATCTTGATGCCGGTCACGATCAGGAACGCCGCGAACAGGTAGAGCACCCAGTAGGCCTCGCTCACGAGCGCCGCGCCGGCCGCGATCATCATGCCGCGCAGAACGATGACGCCGATGATGCCCCAGAGCAGCGCGCGGTACTGGTACTTCGCCGGGATGGCGAAGAAGGTGAAGATCAGGCTGATGACGAAGATGTTGTCGATCGACAGCGCCTTCTCGATGAAGAAGCCGGTGAAGTACTGCATGCCGAGATCGGCGCCCTTCTCCATCCAGACCCAGACGCCGAAGGCCAGCGCGATCGAGATGTAGAAGACCGAGAGCTTCAGCGATTCGGCGATGCCCATCACCCGGTCCTCCTTGTGCAGGAGGCCGAGGTCGAAGGCGGTGAGCAATCCCACCAGGGTCACGAAAGCCAGCCAGAACCAGACCGGCGTGCCGAGGAAGGGCTGGACCAGGAACTCGATCATACCAGGATCCGATGGGTGGGGTGGCGCATGCTCGTTCGTCCTCTGCGGTGAGGGCGGCAAGATGCGCGACGGATGGCGATTGTAGAAATAGATTTGACGGGCATATATTGATAGTCACAGACTATCGCTTCTCCCCTCCCCATCCCGGGAGCCCTCCATGACCACGCTGCGCCAGCTTTCCTATCTCGTGGCCCTCGCCGACAGCCGCAGCTTCCGGCGGGCCGCGGACTCCGTGCACGTCGCCCAGCCGACGCTCAGCCAGCAGCTGCGGGCGCTGGAGGCGCGGCTGGGCGTCACCCTGGTCGAGCGCAACGAGAGCCCGGTCCAGCTCACGCCGATCGGCCGGGACCTGGTGACGCGCGCCCGCCGCATCCTGCTCGACGTGAAGGATGCCGAGGAGATGGTGCGGCGCTCGCGCGCCGGCATCGCCGGCACCATCCGCTTCGGCGTGACGCCGACGCTCGGCCCCTACCTGATGCCGCGCATCGTGGCCACGCTGCACCGGCGCTTCCCCGACCTTCGGCTCTACATCCGCGAGGGCATTCCCGACGAGCAGGCGCGCGAGCTGGCGCGCGGCGAGCTCGACATGGTGCTGTCGCCCCTGCCCGTCTCCGGCAGCGACCTGCACATCGAGCCGCTGTTCCGCGAGCCGCTGCACATCGTCTGCCCGCCCGAGCATCCGCTGGGCCAGGCGGCGAAGGTGCGCCGCGGCGACCTGGCGGGGATCGGGTTCCTGAGCCTCGACCGCCGCCACCATGCCCACCGCCAGGCCCGCGAGATCTGCGAGGATCTCAAGGCGACGCTGCTCGAGGATTACGAGGGAACGAGTCTCGACAGCCTGCGCCAGATGTGCGGCTCGGGCCTGGGCTTCGCGATCCTGCCGGAACTCTATCTGCGCTCGGAAGTCGGCGGCAGCGACATGGTCACCCGCCTCCCCATGACCGGCTGGACCGCCAGCCGCTCCCTCGCCGCGGTGTGGCGCGACGGCTCGGCCTATGCCGACAGCTACGCCACCATCGCCGAGACGATCACCACGGAAGCGCGGACCATCCTCGCGGGGCCGGCGCTCTGAGTCACTCCTGCGATTTCACCCGTCGTCTCGACCAGAGCGCGAAGCGCGAAGCGGAGAGACCTTCTCTCCACCAAAAGCTGTCAGACTGAGGAGAGAAGGTCCCTCCGCTCCGCTTCGCTCCGGTCGGGACGACGGCTAAATGGGGAAGCCTCCTACACCCCCTCGTTCGGGATCGGCAGGACGATGCCGCAATGCTTGCAGTGCACCGCGTCGATGTCGTGCACCAGCAGGGCGCAGGACGGGCACTCGAAGCGGACCTTGTTGGGGCGGAAGATGGCCTGCAGCAGGCGCAGGAACAGGCCGACGCCGACCACCATGATGATCACCGCGAGCAGCCGCCCGCCCGGCGTCTTCAGGGTGATGTCGCCGAAGCCGGTGGTGGTGAGGGTCGTGATCGTGAAGTAAAGCGCGTCGACATAGTTGGCGATCTGCGGGTTGATCCTGTGCTGCGTGACATAGACCACCGACGTCACGATGAAGATGAAGACGCCGAGATTGACCGTGCGCTGGATGACGTCCTCGTAGAGGCGGAACCACTTCGAGTCCTGCCGCAGGTCGCGCAGCAGGTGATAGGAGCGCAGCAGGCGCAGCGCCCGGGCGATGCGCAGGAACGCCAGGTTCTCGAGGAAGACCGGCAGCAGCAGGGAGAGGATCACGATCAGGTCGGCCGCCGAGGACAGGCTGAACAGATGGCGCAGCGGCCGGCGCTCCACCCACAGCCGCACCCCGAACTCGACCAGCAGCAGAAGTCCGATGAGAAGGTCGAGTGCGATCATCCACGGCTGAAGTCCGCCGAAGGGCGCGATCAGGAACACGCCAATGGTGGCGATGTCGAAACCGACCAGCCCGTAGCGGAACCGCCGGGCGGCCGGGCCGCTGCCGAAATAGAGATCCTGGAACTTTTCCCGCAATCCCGTCGTTTCCATGTCTCCAGATACCACGGCCGCGGCTTCCCGGCATCGAGACAGCGATGGACGACGATCGGTTCCGACCCGGGCCACCCCACAGCCGTATTTGCTTGGCGCCGATCCCGGCTCATGCAAGAGACACGACGTTGAGTACGTCGATACCGCTCGCCGGCATCGACGAGCGTTCGAGTCGTCGAGAGGGCGTAGACCATGCGAAGCATCGGCCTGCTGGCGTTGGCCGGCGCGATCGTGATGAGTGCTTCCGCCGCCCACGCCGACGAGCTGCGACGACCGGGCACCGTCTCACGGATCGATGCGACGCTGCAAAACGCCCTTACCTCGCTGGGCCTGCCACCGCGGGACGCGACGATCGTCGCCGACGTCGCGGTGGCGAGCGCGCTGATCGTGGGCGCCATGGGCACGGGCGGAACCGCCGCCTCGGCGGGGGCCGCAGCGGGGGCGGCCGCCGGTGCCGCGGTCTCGCCGACACCGGCCTTCAGCTGCCCGGTGTTCGCGGGCGGTTCGCTCCTGCTGACCGAGGATGGCTGCCTGTGGGGCACCGTGTCCGGCCAGTGGACCAACCAAGGCATCGGCGACTCCGCCGGCACGTCGCAGGCGGCGGTGTTCCGGGTCGGTGGGCAGAAGCAGATCGCCGAGGACTGGTTCCTGGGCGGCTTCCTGGGGATCGGATTCGTGTCCGGCCAGGCCGGCGGCGGATATGCGTCGAGCACCGGCCAGACCTACGATGGCGCCCTCGCGCTCAAGTGGGTACGCGGGCCGTGGTTGCTGGCGGCTGGCCTCGCCTTCGGCACCAGCGTCAACGCGTTGCAACGCGAGGCGGGCCAGATCACCGGGTCGAGCACGTCGTATGGCGGCAGCGCTCGGCTGCGCGGCGCCTACGAGTTTCTGTTCGACGGCTGGTACCTGCGTCCGCGCCTCGACCTCGAGCTGCGCTATTTCAACCGGCCGGCGTTCCAGGAGTCCGGCGGGTCCGGGCTGGCGATGGGATTCGGCGGCGAGAGCACGCTTCGCCCGGCGATCGTGCCGACGCTGGAAGTCGGCGGCCGGATCGACATGGCCCGGGACACGATCCTGCGGCCCTACCTCGTGGCGGGCGCGACGGTGCTGCCCGACAGCGGGTCGAGTTTCCAGACCTGGTTCGTCTCCGGTCCGCTCGCAGGCCTGGGCGCTTTCCAGGCGACGGTGGCCGCCCCCAACCTCCTCGCCACGCTGGAGGCCGGGCTGCAGGTCTATCGCGCGCATGGTTTCGAGGCCAAGGCGGCCTACGGGCTTTCGGCCGGGAAGGCGTATCTCACTCAGAGCGCGACGCTGCGGCTCGCCTGGCACTTCTGAAGGCGCCTGCTCCGTCCTCCCTCGTCGGACTGCCCCATGCGCGACAGTGACCGGAGCGAAGCGCGCGCCGGCCCCGACACCGCCCTGTTCTGGCGGCGCGAGAAGGCGACCCGTGCGGGATTGATCGTCGATGCCAAGGCCTATTTCGAGGTCGGCCGGAAGGCGATGCTGAAGGCGCGCAGGCGCATCATGCTGATCGGCTGGGACTTCGACGCCCGCATCGAACTGTCCGACGAGCGACTGCCGGGCGAGCCGCGCACGCTCGGCGAGTTCGTGCTGTGGCTGGTGAAGCGCAATCCCGAGCTGGAAGTATTTCTGCTGCGCTGGAACATCGGCGCGGTGAAGACCCTGGTCCGCGGCACCACGATCTTCACCCTGATGCGCTGGATGGCGCATCCGCGCATCCACACCCGGCTCGACGGTGCAGCGACCCTGGGCGCCTCGCACCATCACAAGATCGTCGTGATCGACGATTGCGTGGCCTTCTGCGGCGGCATCGACATGACCAGCAATCGCTGGGACACGCCGGAGCATCGCGACCACGACCCGCGCCGCATCGGCCCAGACGGCAACCCCTACGCGCCGTGGCACGACGCGACCACCATCCTGGAAGGCCCGGTGGCGGCGGCGCTGGGCGAGCTGGCGCGGCATCGCTGGCGGATGGCCGGCGGCGGCGAGCTCGCGCCGGTCACGGGCGGCGGCGGCTGCTGGCCCGACGGGCTCGGCGTGCAGTTCCGCGACATCGCGGTGGCGATCTGCCGCTCGCGCCCGGAGGGTGACGGCGAGGATGCCGTGCACGAGATCGAGGCGACGTATCTCGCGCTGATCGCGCGGGCGAAGCGCTACATCTATGCCGAAAGCCAGTACTTCGCGTCGCGCCGCATCGCCGAGGCGATCGCACACCGGCTGGAGGAGCCGGACGGCCCGGAGATCGTGCTGATCAATCCGTTCAAATCGCACGGCTGGCTGGAGCCGGTCGCCATGGACACGGCCCGGGCGCGACTGTGCGGCGCGCTCGGCCACCTCGACCATGCCCGGCGCCTGCGGATCTATCATCCGTACACTGAAGCGGGCGAGCCGATCTACGTGCACGCCAAGATGATGATCGTCGACGACGAAGTGCTGCATGTCGGCTCGTCGAACATGAACAACCGGTCGATGCGCCTCGACACCGAATGCGACGTCACGATCGATGCCGCCCATCCCGGCAACGAGGCCGCCGCGAACGAGATCCGAGCGCTGCGCGACAGCCTGCTCGCCGAGCATCTGGGCGTTTCCGCCGACAAGGTCGCCGCGGCGATCGAGGCGAAGGGCTCGCTGATCGAAGCCGTCGAGGCGCTGCGCGGCAACGGCCGCTCGCTGCGGCCCTACGAGATTCCCGACCTCGAGGAGGTCGAGAAATGGCTGGCCGACAACCAGGTACTCGACCCCGAAGGCCCCGACGACGTGTTCGAGGCGATGTCCAACGGCGGCCTGCTCCGCGGCCTCCGCCGCCGCCTGCGCGCCCGCGCCGCCCGGCTCATGCCGGCGTAGGGTCTTTCTACGCAAGCCTGAATCGAACCGAGTGTTCCACCCCCTGACCTCACCCTGAGGAGCGAACGCAGTGAGCGTCTCGAAGGGTGGGCACGCGCACCGCCTCTGTTGCCCATCCTTCGAGACGGTCGCTGCGCGACCTCCTCAGGATGAGGTCAGGGTCAACCGAGATGGGGAGTATTCCAAGTCAGCCGCCGGCGCGGGAGAACGGCTTGCGCAGCAGCTCCGGCACGGCGCGGCGCATCTTCTCGAAGGCGACGTAGAGGCCCGGGATCACGAAGATGCCGAGGCAGGAGGCGGCCAGCATGCCGCCGAACACGGCGGTGCCGACGGCGCGCTGGGTGGCGGCGCCCGCGCCCGAGGCGATCACCAGCGGCACGAGGCCGAGGATGAAGGCGAAGGAGGTCATCATCACGGCGCGGAACCGTTGCCCGGCGGCCGAGGTGGCGGCCGTCACGGGGTCGCTGCCGCCGGCGCGCTCGTGCATGGCGACCTCGATCACCAGGATGGCGTTCTTGGCCGCCAGCGCGATCAGCACGACGATGCCGATCTGGGCGTAGATGTTGTTGGCGAGGCCGGTCAGCCACAGTGCCGCCAGGGCGCCGAACAGGCCGACGATCACCGACAGCAGCGCCGCCACAGGCAGCGCGAGACTCTCGTAGAGGCCGACCAGGAACAGGTAGGCGAACAGCACCGCAAGGGCGAGCACGAAGCCGGTCTGGCTGCCCGCCTCCTTCTCCTGCTGCGCCGTACCGGCCCACTGGAAGCCGTAACCCGGCGGCAGGCTGGCGCGCGCCACCCTCTCCATCGCCGCGATCGCCTCGCCCGAGGAATAGCCGGCGGCCGGCGCGCCGTTCAGCGTCACCGAGCGCAGGTTGTTGTAGCGGTTGATGGTGGCGGGCGCGGTCGTGAGTTCGAGCGTCGCCATCGCCTGCAGCGGCACCAGGGTGCCGCTCGCCGAGCGCACGCGCACGCGGTTTACGTCGTCGACGGTGCGGCGGTCGGCGGCGTCGGCCTGGACGCGCACCGTCCAGGTGCGGCCGAACATGTTGAAGTTGTTGACGTTCTTGCTGCCCATCGCGGTCTGCAGCGCGGCGAAGATGTCGGGGATGGCGACGCCCAGGGTCTCGGCGCGATCGCGGTCGAGCTCCAGCCGGATCTGCGGCGTCGAGGCGCTGTAGGTGGTGAAGACGCCGGCCAGTTCGGGCGCGCTCTGTGCTGCGTTGATGACGCCGCGCGCCACCGCCACGATCTCCTCCGGCGGCGCGCCGGTCAGGCTCTGCACCTCGAACTCGAAGCCCGCGGAGTTTCCCAGTCCCGCGATCGGCGGCGGGTTGAAGGCATAGACATTGGCCGCAGCCACCCGCTGGAAGGCCTTGTTGAGCCGCTCCAGCACCGCGAAGGCCGACATCTCGCGGCCCGGCCGCTCGGCATAGGGCTTCAGCGAGACGATCATCATGGCGCGGTTGGGCAGGTTGAGCCCGTCGAGCAGGCTGGTGCCGCTCACCGTGAAGAAGTTCTGCAGCCACGGCTGGCCCGTCAGCATGGCCTCGACCTCGGTCACCGCCTCGAGGGTGCGGCTGGTCGAGGCGGCGTCGGGCAGCTGGATTTCGGCCATGAAGGAGGACTGGTCCTCCTCGGGCAGGAAGCCGGTGGGCACGACCTTCAGCAGCCCGCCGGTCGCGAGCGCGAACAGGACGACCAGCCCGACCGCCAGCACGCTGCGCCGGATCAGCGGTCCCGCCAGCTTCAGGTAGCCGTTGCGGGTGGCGTCGAGGCCGCGCTGGATGCGGGCCATCAGGCCGCGCGGCGCGCCGCGGCAGGTAAGCAACAGCGCGCACAGCGCCGGCGAGAGCGAGAGCGCGTTGATCGCCGAGATCACCATGGCGACCGAGATGGTGAGCGCGAACTGCTGGTAGAGCTTGCCGGCGATGCCCGGCATGAAGGCCGTCGGGATGAACACCGAGAGCAGAACCAGGGTGATGGCGATGATCGGCCCGGTGACCTCGGCCATCGCCTTTTCGGTGGCCTCGGCCGGCGTGAGGTTCGGCTCCTTTTCCAGCGTGTGCTCGACCGCCTCGACCACGACGATGGCGTCGTCGACCACGATGCCGATGGCCAGCACGAGCGCCAGCAGCGACACGGTGTTGAGCGAGAAGCCCATCATCTGCATGACGGCAAAGGTGCCGATCAGCGCCACCGGCACGGCGATGATGGGGATCATGGTCGCGCGGAGGCTGCCGAGGAACAGGAAGACGACGATGGCGACCAGCACGAAGGCCTCGATCAGCGTCTTCACCACGCTGTGGATCGTCGCCTCGACGAACACCGTGGTGTCGTACATGACCTCGAAGGCGACGTCCTCGGGCAGCCGGTCCTCGAGATCCTTCAGCACCCGGCGCACGCCCTCGGCGGTGGCCAGCGCGTTGGCGCCGGCCAGCTGGTAGACGTTGATGCCGGCCGCCGGCTTGCCGTTGTAGCGCGTGGTGACATCCGCATTGGCCGAGCCCAGCTCGACCCGGCCGATGTCGCGGATGCGCAGCAGCGCGCCGTCGGGGTTCGCCCGCACGGTGATGTTGCCGAACTCCTCGGCCGAGGTCAGGCGGCCCTTGGCGGTGATGTTGAGCTGGAAGTCGACGCCGTCGAGCAGCGGCGCGGCGCCGACCCGGCCGACCGCGGCCTGCATGTTCTTGGCCTCGATCGCCTTGACCACGTCCTGCGAGGTGACGCCGAGGCTCGACATGCGGTCGAGGTCGAGCCAAACGCGCATGGCATAGTCGAGCCCGCCGAACAGGCCGGCCGAGCCGACGCCCGGCACCCTCTGCATGGCGTCGAGCACGTTGATGGTGGCGAAGTTCGACAGGAACAGCGCGTCGCGCGTACCCTTGGGCGAATAGACGGCGACCACCTGCAACAGCGCCGAGGACTGCTTCTTCACCAGCACGCCGTTGCGCTGCACCTCGTCGGGCAACTGCGGCATGGCGCGGTTGATGCGGTTGTTGACGTTGACCGTGTGGTCCTGCGGGTTCGAGCCGACCTTGAAATAGACGCTGAGGCTGTAGCTGCCGTCGCTGCCCGAGGTCGACTTCATCGAGATCGAGTTCTCGACGCCGTTGACGTTGCGCTCGATGATCTGCGCCACGCTCTCCTCGACCACCTGGGCCGAGGCGCCGGGATAGCTGGTCGTGACCGTCACTTCCGGCGGCACGATGTTGGGGAACTGCGCGATCGGCAGGCTGTTCAGCGCCAGCAGGCCCGCGATGACCATGATCGCGGACACGACGAAGGCGAGCCGCGGGCGGCGGATGAAGACGGCGGCGATGCCCATGGGATCAGCGCCTGGGCTGGCCGGCGGCGGCCGGCGCGGGCTGCGCCTCGACCGCCATGCCGGCGCGCACCCGCTGCTGGCCCTGCACGATGACCCGGTCGCCTTCCTTGAGGCCGCTCGCCACGGCGATCATCCCGTCGCGCACGAAGTCGACGGTGATGCGGCGCTGCTCGACGACGCCCTTGCCGTCGACCACGTAGACGTAGCGGCCGGTCTGGTCGATCGCCATCGCCGCCAACGGCACCACCATCACCTTCGCGGGTTCGTTGCCCTCGACGATGACCCGCACCGTCTGGCCGTCGGTCAGCAGCTCGTCGGCATTCTCGAACACCGCGCGCGCCATCTGCCCGTCGGTGGTGGGATCGACCGCGACGTCGATGAAGTCGACCTTGCCCTTCTCGGGGTAGAGCTTGCCGTCGGCCAGGCGCAGCCGTACGGCCAGCGCCTCGCCGGTGCGCAGGTCGCGGCGCACGTTCAGCAGGTCCGCCTGGGGGACCGAGAACAGGGCGCGGATCTGGCGCTCGTTCACGATGGTGGCGAGCACGCCCGATTCCGGCCCGACGAGGTTGCCCGGGGCCACGCCGGCGCGGCCGATCAGGCCGGCGATCGGTGCGGTGATCCTGGTGTAGGAGAGCTGTAGTTCGGCGTCCTCGAGCTGCGCCTCGGCATCGTCGAGGGCGGCCTTGGCCTGCAGCTGCTCGGCCAGCCGCTGGTCGTAGGAGACCTGCGAGACGTTGTTGGTGCGCAACAGCTCGGCCGCGCGCTTCAACTGCGCGTCGGCGTTGATCAGCGTGGCCTGCGCGCCGTCGCGCAACGCCCGCTTCTGGTTCACGGCGATGCGGTAGGGCGTGGGATCGATGGTGAACAGGAGCTGGCCTTCCGTCACCTTGCTGCCGTCGGCGAACTCCCGCTTGCCCAGCACGCCCTTCACCCGCGCCCGCAGCTCGACCTTTTCGAACACGGCGAGCCGGCCGACATACTCCGACTGAGGCGCGAGCGTCCGCACCTCGACCGGCTTCACCAGCACCACCGGCGGTGCGTTGTCGCCCGCCCTGGTCTGGGCAACGGCGGGAAAGGCGAAAGCGATGGCGAGCAGGAGACCGGGCGCCAGGCGCCGCAGGCCGAGGGAGAGGTGTCCAACACCGCGCGGCCCGTATCTCATCGCTCAACTCCGGACTGTTTCGAAGCCACGCCAAACCGGCCGCGAAGCTTCGCAAGCCTGACGTCCAACGTGGACAGGCTGCATGACGTCCTCAATAACCTTTGGCGATGATCCAGATCAAGCGGTGCGTCGCTGCCGCATCCGACAGAGCTTTGCATCGGCCGGCACGAGCCGACAGGTGTCGCGCGCCATGAAGCCGACGGCGCCCCCGACCTTCGACGAACTGCCCGTTCCCCTGCCGCTGGGCTCGTCGTTCTTCAGCCCGGCGATTGAGCAGGTGCGGAAGTTCGCCTACGCCGTCGAGGACGAGAGCGGCTGGCTGGTGGGCGACCCGGCGGACGCGCTGGTGCATCCGCTGTTCCTGTCGACGTACATGTGGTTTCCGTCCGGCTTCTACCTGCGCGCCCCCGGCGAGATCGGGCATTTCAGCCTGTTCCGGCAGAACCATGGCCATCTGGTCGGCACGCCGTTCCTGCACGGCAAGTCGTCGGCGCGCTTCCTGCGGCCGTTCCGCCTCGGCCGCCCGATCCGGGCCGACGTGGCGGTGATCGAGAAGTACCGACGGCGCGGACGGGACTTCATCGTGATGCGGGCGTCGTTCTTCGACGCCGATGGCCAGGATCTGGCGGTCTACGACCATGGCTGCGCCATCCGCTCCGACGAGGTCAGACCCGCGGGGGCGCCTTCCACTCCACCCACCGCGACATCCCCGAACACGTTTCCGCCCCGCCGCATCGCCATGTCGCTGGAGAAGTCGCGCCTGTTCAGCCTGCCGGCCGAGAACTATCACACGCATGATCGGCTCGCTCAGGCGATCGGCGCGCGGGTCGCGATCCCGGCGGCGATGATGTCCTTCACCTACCTGTCCCGCTTCGCGCAGGACATTCTGGGCGACGACGCCTGGATCGCGCGCGGACGTCTCGACGCGACCTTCCCCCGCATGCTCCAGCGCGACGACGTGCTGAGCGTCGAAGGCCATCGAATGGAGGACGGCGCGCTCGCGCTGGGCATCTATAACGCCCGCCGCGAACCCGTCGCCGTCGCCACGGCCCGCCTTCTCGACCGGCCCTGAGACGCCCAATGGCGGATCACGATGCCGGGGGCGTTGACCTGGACACGAAAGACGCCACGATCGCCACCAGCGCAAAGGCCGCCAGCACGAACAGGCTGCCGGCCACCGCCTCCACGAAGGCCGGTCCCATGCGGTCGGCGCTGTCCGACAGGCCGAGGCGCCACGACAGGGTCGAGGAGGCCGCCGAGACGCCGATGCAGCTTCCCAGCACGCGGCCGAGATTGACCAGCCCGCCGGCCGACGCGGCATGGGGCTTCGGCGCGGCATCGATGGTGGCGTGGCTGTTGGGCGCGAGGAACAGGCCGAGTCCGGCGCCGAACACGGAGAGCGCCACGAGGCGCACCACCAGCCGGTCGGGTCCGAAGGCGATGGCGACCAGCGCCAGCAGAGCGGCCAGGCAAATCATCATGCCGGCGATGCCGACCCGCCGCGCGGTGAAGCGCCCGCCGAGCCGCGCGGCGAGCGGCGCCACCAGCCCGAGCAGGATGGGAATGGTCGCGAGTTTCAGCCCCGCCACGTGCGCCCCGTTGTCGAGCCCCTTCACGAAGGCGAAGGACATCAGGAACAGCATTCCATAGAGCAGCGCGTAGCCCATCACGACGCCGGTGAACCCGGCCGCGAAGTCGCGCGTGCGGAACAGTTCGACGTCGACCACCGGCCAGCGCGTCTTCTTCTCGCGGCGCAGGAACAGCACCAGGAACAGGATCGACGCCGCCACGCTGCCCAGCATCGCGGGCGAGGCGAGCGGCCAGACCGAGACCTGCGTCAGCGCCAGCACGCCCAGCCCCACCGCCGGCACCAGCAGCACCGCGCCGGCCAGATCGAAGGTCTCGTCCCGCTTGATGTCCTCCGCGCGCGACCGCGGCAGGACCAGCCAGCCCAGGACGACGGCCAGCAGGCCGAAGGGCACCGCCGCCCAGAAGATCCAGCGCCAGCCCAGCAGTTCGAGCAGGAAGCCGCCGACGATCGGCCCGGTGCTGACGCCCACCGCCTGCGCCGTGGTGAACCAGCCGATGGCATGCGGCCGCCTGTCCGCCGGCACCGCGGTCACCAGGATGGTCATGCTGTTCGCGCCGAGCAGGCCGCCGCCGACGCCCTGCAACGCCCGCAGCGCCACCAGCTGCTCCAGCGTCTCGGCCCAGCCGCAGAGCAGCGAGGCCAGAGAGAACAGCGCGAACCCCAGGAGATAGGGCAGCTTGCGGCCCATCATCTCCGACACGCGGCCCGACACGGCGAGGCTCGCGGCGAAGGCCAACAGGTAGGAGATGGCCACCCAGCGCACCGAGTCGACCCGCACGTTGAACGCCTCCGCCAGTCGCGGAAGCGCCAGCTGCACGACGCTGGCATCAAGCTGCCCGATGAAGGCGCCGGCGCAGGTCACCGCGACGATCAATCCCGGATGGATCGACAATCGTTCGAGGGCGCGCAACGGCGGCGGTTCGAGGGAGCGCATGGTCGCTTCGTGTGTAGCCGCTACCGCCACCCGGACGGAAGCGACAGTTCTCGCCGCAATCGCATCCGGCGGGCGGAACGATGATGCGCGCGGCGATTGCGGTACCCCTGCTTCGTCGATAGCACTGGCAGGCGAGACCAACGCACCGCCGGCCCGGCCGGACGAGAAAGCGGGAATGGAAAGAGGAAACGCGTCGTGACGTCGCCCGGCACCAGTAGGGCCATCCGGCGGCAGGCCGTCATCATCGTGGCCACGCTGGCGACCGCCTATGTCGCCAGCCATTTCTTCCGCGCGGCCAACGTCACGATCGGGCTCGACCTGATGCGCGACCTCGGCATCGGACCAGAGGCGCTGGGCGCCCTCACCGGCGCGTTCTTCTTCGGCTTCTCGGCGATGCAGATCCCCTGTGGCTTCCTGTTCGACCGCTACGGGCCGCGCCGCACCGTGACCGGCATGCTGGTGCTCGCCGTGATCGGGGCGACGCTCTTCACCCTGGCGGCGGGCTGGCCGCAGCTGCTGGCGGGCCGGGCGCTGATGGGTGCGGGCTTCGGCGTCATGCTGATCGGCAGCATGGTGGTGATCTCGCGCTGGTTCCCGCCCGACCGGTTTGCCACCCTTGCGGGAATCGTCCTGTCGGTGGGATTGCTGGGCAACCTGCTCGCCACCACGCCGCTCGCCTGGGGCACCGAAATGATCGGCTGGCGCGGCGTGTTCGGGCTGATGGTCGCCTTCACTGCGCTCACGGCGCTGGGCGTCTGGGTGATCGTGCGCGACGCGCCGCCCGGCCATCCCTTCCTCGTCCGCAAGCCCGAGACGGCGGCGGAGATGCTGCAGGGGCTGGGCGAGGTGCTGAAGAATCCGCAGCTCAAGTTCATCCTCGCGCTCAACTTCTGCAACTACGCCTGCACCTTCACCGTGCAGGGCCTGTGGGGCGGTCCGTTCCTGCGCGAGGTCCATGGGCTGAGCCGCGTCGAGTCGGGCAACGTGCTGCTGGTCGCGGTGATCGCCTACCAGATCGGCATGCTGACCATCAGCCCGCTCGACCGGGTGTTCGACACGCGCAAGCGCATCGCCATCACCGGCACGCTGCTGATCGCCGCGATCCTGGCGACGCTCGCCTTCTGGGCCAGGGCGCCGCTCTGGGTCGCCGCAGGCGCCATCGTCGGCATCGGCTTCCTGAGCGCCTCAAGCACCATGGTGATGACCCACGGCCGCGGCATCTTCCCCGACCGGCTGATCGGCCGCGGCATCGCCGCCATGAACACCAGCGTGATGCTGGGCGTCGCCTGCATGCAGAGCCTGTCCGGCATCATCGTCGGGGCCTTCGCGCCCCTGCCCGACGGCGCCCGCTCCGAGGATGCCTACCGCACCCTGTTCGGCTTCATGGTCGCGGTGCTGCTGGTCGCCGTGACGGTCTACGGCCGCTCCCGCGACATCCGCCCCAGCGACGAGCTGCGCGCACGGCAGGCGGCGCTGAAGTAGGCGATGTCGCAAGGGAGCGCGCAACTCCAGTTGCGCGCTCCAAATAGCTGCGCGGCGCTCGCTCTAAGCCAGCCCCAGACCCATGCCGCCGTCGACACGCAGGATCTCGCCGGTGATGAACTGGGCCTCGTCGGAGGCGAGGAACAGCGCGGCGTAGGCGGTGTCGTGGCCGGTGCCCATCTTGCCGCGCAGCGGCACCATGGCGTTGCGCGCCGTCCGCACCTCCGCGGTCGAACGGCCGGTCGCCTGGGCGATGCCGGTGATGGCCATCGGCGTGTCCATGAAGCCCATCATGATGGCGTTGGCGCGGATACCGTGGCGGGCGTTGGACTGGGCCACATGCGTGGTGAGCCGGTTCACGGCCGCCTTCGACACTTCATAGGCCATCTGCGTCGCGCCGCTGGTGGCGGCGAGCGACGAGATATTGACGATCGAGCCCGACTTCTGCGCCCGCATCACCGGGATCGCCGCCTTGATCGTGTGCCACATGCCCTTGAGATTGACGTCGAGGATGCGGTCGAGCACCTGCTCCTCGAGTCGGTGGGCGGGCGCATCGCCGCCGCCGCCGATGCCGACATTGTTGATCAGGATGTCGATACGGCCATAGCGTGTCACCGCGAGCTTGACGATGCGGGCGCAATCGTCGGCCACCGTGATGTCGGCCTCCATCGCCGAAACGACGGCGCCGGTCGACGAGATGTCCCGGGCGGTCTTCTCCGCGCGTTCGCCGCTGCGGTCGACACACAGCACCGTCGCGCCCTCGCGCGCCAGCAGCCCGGCGATGGCCGCCCCGTTGCCGATCGTCTCGCCCGGCGTCTGCCCGGCCCCGACGACGACGGCGATCTTTCCTTCAACACGCTTGGTCATGTCTTCTTCCTTGGTGAGATTGAAATCCAGTTCCCGTCATCGGACCTGGCCGATGACGCCGTCGAGCAGGTAGTCCGTGCGCTGGAGCTGCTCGGCATAGGGACCGTAGGTCGCCCCCGCCGGAACGACCCTCTTGCCCGCATTGTCGTCGAGCGGACCGACGAAGATCGGCTCGTTCCTCTTCATGGCATCGATGGCGCCGGTCGCCGCCGCGATGGCGGCCGCGGTGGCGCCGGCGCCGAATGGGCTCGACCGCACGTAATCCCGGTCGTAGCCGCCGGTCAGGAAGGCCGGCAGCAGACCGCCGGTGCGGCGCGCCTCGACGAAGCCCGTGAACATGTCAGCCCAGTGATAGTCCGCGCCGGTGACGTAGCCGCGCGGCGCCAGCGGCGACTGATCGAAAGCGTGTCCGCAGGTCCTCACGCCGCGCGCCTCGGCGGTCGCGATCACGGCCCTGGGCGCATCGAGATGACAGGTGATGACGTCGCAACCGGCATCGACCAGCGCGTTCGTCGCCGCGACATCCCGTGCCTTCTCCTCCCAGCCGCCGGTGAAGATCACCTGCACGGTGGCGCGGGGATTGGTGCGGCGGCAGCCCAGCAGGAACGAATTGACGTTGAGCAGGACGCTGCCGAACGGCAGCCCGGCCACGAACCCCATCCGGTTCGTCCGCGTGCACAGGCCGGCGGCGACTCCGTTCACGAAGTGGCCCTGGTTGATCAGCGCGTTCTGGCTGCCGAGGTTGGCTGGGTTGGCTTCCATCGGCAGCAGCGAGACCTGGCGAAACGCCACGTCGGGATGCCGGATCGCGGCCGCGCGCAGGAAAGGATCGTGGCCGACCGATGTCGAGAAGACGAGCCCGGCACCCTGGGCGATCTGCCCCTCGATGGCCTGCGCATAGGCACGCGTCCCGGGCGTCTCCTTGCCGCTGTCATAGTCGGTGCTCTCGGGCAGGGACGCTTCGAGCGTCGCCCCGGAGAGACGCGCAAGCGACGGTGCCGTCATGGCATGCGACTCGTTCCAACCCCAGTCGCGACGCGGTCCGACATAGACGAAGCCCGCTCTCGCATTAGCGGCCCGCGCCGGCCATGCCGAGAGGCCGGTCGCGACGCCCAGCAGGGCCAGCCTTTCGAGGGCCGCGCGTCGCCTCATGCCCATGGCTTCACAGCGGACGGCAGTTCAGGGCGACGGTCTGCATGGTACGTCCGGCCTTGCCGTCGCAGCCCAGCCGCTTGCCGCGCTCGTAGAAGGGCGGATCCAGCCAGTACTCGAAGTCGTCTGTGTCGTAGACCGAGACGATCCGGTAGAGCTTGTAGGGACCGCCGTCGCATATCACCTGCTCGCTGTCGACGAAAAGGCGCGCCGGCAGGACCAGGACCAGCTCCTTCCTCGGATCGGCGGCGCAGAACTTCTCCTGAAGCTCGGCGTGGCTGCCCGCCTGGAGAACCTGTTGCGCGAAGGCCGGCGCCGCCGTCTGCGCCAGCAAGGCCATCCCGGCGAGGAACATCTTTCTTCTCAATGCCCGTCCCTACGTTCGTCTCGCCCTCAACATCTCCACATGCTCGGTGAGATGCCGGTGGAAGTGGCCGATCGCCTGTTCGTAGTGACCGAAGGTGAAGTGGGTGTTGGCGCCAGACGCAAGGCCCGCCTGGATTTCGCGGGCGGCGTGACGGTCCTCCAGGATGCCGCTCTCCTGCACGAAGTTCGCGTCCTTGCGCGCCTGCTCGATGTCGAGCGGCTTGCCGTTCTTGAAGCGCGGCGCGAGCTGGTAGACGACCCAGTGCGTTTCCGACGGCGATACCGGCTCGAGGATGATCAGGATCGCGTGGCTCGACAGCACGCTGACATGGGCGTTGGGGAAGAGCTGGTGGACGTCGGTGATGCGGCCCTGCGTGCTCCACTCCTCGCGCGGAAGATTGCGCAGCCTCTCGATGCGGCGGAACGGGAAGACGATGCGGGAATTGCGGCCGTGCAGCTCAACCACGTTCAGATTGTCGTAGCCGTAGGGATAGAAGGACTGATTGTGAAGCGCCTTGATGTGGTAGCCCTCCATCGAGGTCTCGCCCAGCACCTTCCAGTTCGCCTTGTCGTCGAACTCGATCTTGTTGAACAGCACATAGTCGTCGGTCAGCACCTCCGGCAGGTCGCCGAGCGGACCGTCCGACAGCGGCTCGTCCTGCGTCACGAAGACGATGCCGTTGCGCTCCTGCACCGACGCCACCGGCACGAGCCCGTGGGCGTCCTTGTCGAGGCCAGGAAACCCGTCCTCGCCCGGCACGTGCCGCAGCGCGCCGTCGAGACCGTAGGTCCAGGCATGATAGGGACAGGCGAAGGCGCGCTTGCAGCCCTCGCCCTCCTCCAGCTTCATGCCGCGATGGCGGCAGGCGTTGCGAAAGCCGCGCACCACGCCGTCGGTCCCGCGCACCACCAGCAGCGGCGTGCCGACCGTCGTGCGCGCGATGTAGGAGCCGGGCTCGGGCAGCGCCGCCGACGGGCAGAAGGCCATCGGTACGCGCCGCAGCACCTCGATCTCGGCCGCAAACCGCTCGGGCGAATGATAGTTCTCCACCGGCTCGCGCCAGACGACCGTTCCCTTGTCCGTCGTCTTGCCGTCGATGTGCGCCAGGATGCGATCGATCAGGTCGGTCTCGTTCAGCAGCGCGGCCATTTACCTTCCTCTGCAAGCGGGCGGGCGATACTAGCCCGCACGCCGCCCCATGCAAGAAACGCCCGAGCCGCGCTGCGAGACATGAGGAATGCCGCGGAGCTGCGAGTCGCCGCCACCATCGGCGTGTTCATGGCGACGCGAAAGCTCGACTAGGGTATCTCTGCCGGACGATTTCTCCGGATGCCCATGACCGCCGCTCCAGACTCCGCCGACCTGACCGCCGAGGACATCAAGCGCTTTGGCTCCGACCCGCTCGCGATGTTCGGCCGCAACCTCGCCGCCGTGGAGGAGCGGATCGTGCGCGCCTGTGGCCGTGCGGGCCGGGCGCGCGAAACGGTACGCTTGCTGCCGATCACCAAGACGGTGCCGGCCCGCGTGCTGCGCTTCGCCCATGCGGCGGGCATCCGCGATTTCGGCGAGAACAAGATCCAGGAAGCGGTGGCCAAGCGGGACGAACTCGCCGACCTCGACATCGCCTGGAGCATCGTCGGGCACCTGCAGACCAACAAGGTCAAGTACCTGACCCGCTTCGCCCGAGAATTCCACGCGCTCGACAGCGTGCGGCTGGCCGGGATGCTCGACTCGCGCCTCGACCGCGAGGGCCGTTCGCTCGACGTCTATGTGCAGGTGAACACCTCGGGCGAGGAGAGCAAGTACGGGCTGCACCCGGACGAACTCCTGCCCTTTCTCGAAGAGCTCAAGCGCTTCCCGCGGCTGAAGCCGCGCGGGCTGATGACGCTCGCGGTGTTCAGCACCGACCTCGAGAAGGTGCGGCCCTGCTTCGAACGCCTGCGCGACCTGCGCGCTGCGGCGGCCGCGAGCCATCCCGCGATCGCGGAACTGTCGATGGGCATGTCGAACGATTTCGAGGAAGCGATCGTGCAGGGCGCCGACGTCGTGCGGGTGGGCGAAGCGATCTTCGGCAAGCGATCGACGCCCGACGGACATTACTGGCCGACGGCCTGAACGGATGAATGAAATGACAAACGACAGTGTCGCGATCGGCATCATCGGCGCCGGCATCATGGGCGAGCGCCTGCTCGGCGCGATCGTCCAGCAGGACCCCGCCCTGGTCCACGCCTGCGGCGTCTGGGACCCCTCGCCCGAAGCGATGCGGCGCATGGAGCGCACCTTCCCGAACGTGCCCCGGATGCCCGACGCGGCGGCGGTGATCGCGGCCGGCGACTGCGTCTACGTCGCCTCGCCGCCGGCCTCGCATCTCGGCCATGCGCGCGCAGCCCTCGCGGCCGGCAGGAGCTTCTTCGGCGAGAAGCCGCTTGCGGTCGATGTCGCCGACGCCCGCACCTTCGTGGCCGAGGCCGGCAACCGGGGGGCGGTGAACTTTCCCTTCGCCTCTTCCTTCGCCGTCGCGGCGTTGCGCGACTGGATCGCCGCGGGCGAGATCGGAACGCCGCAACGCATCGACATCGACGTGGGCTTCAAGGCCTGGCCACGCCCCTGGCAGGCCGATGCCGTGGAGTGGCTGGACAGGCCGGCACAGGGCGGCTTCACGCGCGAGGTGGTCTCGCACTTCCTCTTCCTGGCGCGCCGCCTCGGCGGGCCGTTGCACGCTCTGCATGGCGAGGCCTGGTTCCCGGAATCAGGCCGGTCGGAGCGGCGCATCGCGGCCACCCTGCGCGCCGGCGACCTGCCCGTCACGCTTTCGGGCAGCGTCGGCGCGACCGCAAAGGACGATCACAATGTCTGGACGCTGCACGGCGACCGGGGCGCGGTGCGGCTGTGCGACTGGTCGATCGCGGAGCGCCACCTGCCCGACGGCACCTGGCAGCCCGCCCCGGACGCCATGCCCAACGAGCGGGCCCGCCCGCTAGCGCTGAAGCGGCAGCTTGAGGGCGTGGCCAGGCTGTCGCGCGGCGAGCCCCATCATCTCGCGACGCTCCCGGAAGCGTTCAACGTCCAGGAGATGGTCGAGGGCATCCTCAGTCGTCCTTCCTGATGACGCTTATGCAGCCGTCGGCCTCGATGCAGGCTTCCTTGACCTGGCTGCAGTCTTCCAGGCCCTGCTCCCGAAGCTGGGCCATGAGTTCGCCTTCGGTGACGTATTCCCGGCGCATGTTGCGACGAAGCAGGCGGCCGTCCTCGATGAGCTTGATCTTCGGGCCGCGGGTCAGGCGCTCGAAGGCCGGAAATCGGAACTGCAGCCATTCGACCGAGTAGCTGCACATCAGGATCACCAGGACGACGAACGCGCTCTCGCTGACCGACTGTGTCTGAGGGACCAGACCGTTTCCGGCGGCTTCCGACACCAGCACGACGACGAGGATGTCGGAGGGTCCGATGCCGCCCAGCTGGCGCCGCAACACGAGTCGCATCAGGACGAAAATGACCCCGTAGAGGATGACCCCACGCGTCGCCAGGTCGGCCAGGGCGACCGTAGGCACGAACATCGACGTCCAGTCGATCGACAGCAGCCAATCCAATGCGGGTCTCCGGACTAGGCCTGCGGGCCTGCGGTTGCTGCAACGCAGCTGCCGACGGCACGTTCCGGCCGGGCGGAGACTCCCCGGTCCTACCGCGGAAAGAAGGTCGATCCGTAGTCGAAGGTGATCTCCTCCCCCTTCGCGATGCCCTCGATGCCGGCGACGAGCCAGATCCGTCCCCCGTCGCGGAGAATGAAGGCGTTGGGATGGCGGCGGCGGTGATTGGCGAAGCGCGCCTCGTTACCGCCGGACGAACCGTCGATGTTCGTGTTCCTCCCCAACTCGAAGATGCTGTCGGCGCCAGCCGCGATCCGCGCGAAGGCTACGTCATCGGCAATTCGTTCTCCCTTGTACTCGATGATCTTCGTTCCCCATGGGATCTCCTCGGCGGCAAACAGGCCGTCGCCGTGAATTCCCGACTTCTTCACGACTACTTTCGCCACGTGTCTCCCAACCTCCGTCAGTGAGCCCCCTTAGCATCGCGAGGAAAGGGCGAGAACACGATCATCCGCCGGCGCCCGCCGCATACCGGGCGAAGGAACCCGGAATTGCCATGCTGCCGCGACTATTCAGGTTTGTTTGCCGCGGACGATGGCCTATGCTCAGGTCGCGTGGGACTAGTCCATTTTCCGTCATACGATTGGGTAAATTGGGATGGATTCGACCGCACTCCCTGGTGCGACGCCATCTAGATCGGCTTTCCTCGGCAGGCGTTCTCGCGAGTACCCGAGATGAGTGGGAGTCTCCGCAACGCCAGCCTGCGCCAACTGGCCTTCCTCGTCGGTGGTTTCGTCGCCGTCATCTGCGTGACGCTCCTCACCCTCAGTTCCCTGCGCGAATTGAGTTTGCGGCGCGAGGCGCTGAAAGCCGCGGAAGTCGACGTCGCCAACATCGCCCAGTCGCTGGTCCAGCATGCCGACGATTCATTCGAACTGGCCGACAGCCTGGTCATCGGCCTCGTCCACCGTCTGGAGTCGGACGGCATCGGGCCTGGCGCGGTCCAAAGGCTGAGAGACGACATCGACCTCCGCAAGGGTACGATGGGGCGCGTCCGCGCGTTGTTCGTGTATGACGCAGCCGGCCGCTGGCTGGCGACAACGGAGCCCGTCAATCCGGCCTTGTTCAACAACAGTGACCGCGAGTACTTCAAGCAGCATCGTGCATCGCCGGACAAGGGTTTGCTGATCGGCAGCCCGATCAGGAGCCGCTCCGGCGGACAGTGGGTCATCACGGCGTCACGCCGCTTCGATCATCCGGACGGATCATTTGCCGGCGTCGTGCTGGCCACCATCGATGCCAGCTACTTTGCAAGATTCTACAGGCGCTTCGACCTCGGCTCGACGGGAGTCATCACCCTGATCGACAAGAGCGGCATCGTCCTCGCGCGAAGCGTCGACAACGAAGCCTCGGTCGGCCGCGACATCTCGAGCACGCCCCTCATCCGCGACATGGGCGCCCGCGGACCGGCGGGTCTCTTCTACTTCAAGTCGCCTTTCGACCAGACGCTGCGCCTGAGCTACTACAGGCTGAGCGACCGCTTTCCGATCTTCATCCTGGCAACGGAGGCAAAGGACGAAGTCCTTGCGCCCTGGCGCGAGGAGGCCATCATCCGGATGGCGCTCGTCCTCTGCCTGCTGGCGCTGATCGCCGGCACCGGCGTCTACCTGGTGCGACAGTTGCTGAAGGGGCAACGCATTGCCGCGGTACTGGCCGCCAAGGAGGCGGACTTCCGGCTTCTGGCGGAGGAGTCGAGCGACATGGTCATGCGCATCGGCTTCGACGAGCGCATCATCTACGTATCGCCCTCGTGCGTTCGTGTCCTGGGCTGGAGCGCCGAACAGCTTGCCGGCACGCTCGCGCTGGCGGGCGTCAATGAAGAGGACCTTCCGCATGTGCGCGAAACCGTCCAGGCCCTGAAGAGGGGCGAAATCGAGGAGACCAGGCTCGTCTACCGGACACGTCACGGGCGGGGCGGCGAGATCTGGCTCGAGACTGCCCTGCGCGCGACCCGCGACCCGGAATCCGGCCGGGTCAACGGCGTCGTGGCGATCTCGAGGGACATGACTGCGCACAAGAACCTCGAGGAAAGGCTGGCGACGCTGGCGACCAGGGATGGGCTGACCGGACTGGCCAACCGGCGCCATTTCGACGACATGCTGCAGCAGGAGTGGCGCCGGGCAGAGCGCGACGGCGCCGCCGTCTCGCTCGTGATGATGGACGTCGACAATTTCAAGAAGTTCAACGACCAGTACGGTCACCAGGCCGGCGATTTGTGCCTTAAGGCCGTTGCCAGGGTGATTGCTGCCGAAGCGCGTCGACCGGCCGACCTTGCCGCCCGCTACGGCGGCGAGGAGTTCGTGCTGCTGCTTCCCAACACCGACGAGGTGGGCTGTGCCCTGGTGGCGGAACGGATCCGGCAGTCCCTGGAGACCCTCAACGTGCCGCACGCCCTGAACCCGCCGACGAAGCGGGTGACGATGAGCATCGGCGGGGCGACCGGCTGGCCGAATGCCGAAACCCAGGGCAACCATCCCTCGCTGATCGCCGCGGCGGACCGGGCGCTGTATGCCGCCAAGCATGCCGGCCGCGACCGTTTCGTCATGTCGGGCCAGGTGGTCGCCTGGCGGGACGCCGAGAGCGCCTGACCGGGCCACGGCAAACATGCCGATATCGATCGACGTCCTGACGCTCAATCTGGTCAACTTCGTAGCCGCGTTCGTGATGGCCGGAATCTACTTCTTTTCCTGGTTCCATCGTCGCGACGTCCCTGGGGTCCGCGGCTGGGCAATCGCCCTTGCGCTGGGAGCGCTGGGCTCCCTGGAACTCAGCCTGCGAACCAACGACTCGCCGCTCCCGCTGGTCGTCATGGCCAATACGCTGATCGTCGCGGGGTACGCCACCGTGTGGATGAGCGTGCGGCGGTTCAACACCGGGGAGCGCGCCGTCTACCGTGCCGTCCTTCCCACGGTGCTGTTCTTCGTCATCTTCACCGCAACCCTCGTGGGTGGCGCGGATGTCAATGTTCGCGTCGCGCTCTGCTCGCTGGCGATCGCCCTCCTGTCGCTGCTTGCGGGATGGGAGGTTCTCCGGGCCAGGATCAGCGAGCCGCTGATCAGCCGGGTTCCAACGGCGCTGGCGCTTCTCGTCACGTCCCTCGCCATGGTCGTGCGCATCGTCTTCTCGCTTCTCGAGGATTCACCCCAGGACCCGGCCACGCCCTTCTACGATCCGACGCAGGGCATCACGCTGCTCGTCAACACGATCTGCGTCGTGGCCATGACGCTCGGGTTCCTGATGATGGCGCACGAGCGCCTGAGGCATCACTATGAGAGCCAGGCGAGGACCGACGAGCTTACGTCCTTGCCCAATCGCCGCTTCCTCCTCGAGGAGGGCAAGCGCCTCAGGGATCCGGCCTGCGTGTTGATGATCGATCTGGACCACTTTTCCGAGGTCAACAGGACGTTCGGCCATGCCGGCGGCGACCGGGCGCTCGTCGCCTTCGCGGCCCTGGCACGCGGCCAGCTACGCCCCAGCGACCTTGTCGCCCGCTACGGCGGCGAGGAATTCTGCGCGCTGCTGCGCGACGTCGAGGAGCCGGAGGCGCGGCGGATCGCGGAGCGGCTCCGCGCCCGCATTGCCGCGCTGTCGATCGACGTGGACGGCCGCCCGCTCCGTATCACCGCCAGCATCGGACTGGCGCGGCTCGACGGCGACCTGGAGATGGCGATGCGCAAAGCCGACGCCGCACTCTACCGTGCCAAGGCGATGGGCCGTAACCGGGTGCACAGCGCGGAGGACGTGCCCGAGAGGCACGCTTCCTGAGGAACGCTCGGCGGAGCGCGCCGTCCGCCGGTCAGTCCGATGCCGGCGGCGGCCAGAACCGCCCGGCCGACGCCATCTTCCCGATCCAGCCCGGCACCTCGTCGGCGGGCATCGGCCGGGCAATCAGAAAACCCTGGGCGAAGTCGCAGCCGATCGCCTCCAGCGTATCCCATTGCTGCTGCGTCTCGATGCCTTCTCCGGTCAGGGTCACCCCCTCGCGCGCGGCCAGGGACGCCAGCATCGAGGCGATGTCCATGCTCTCCGGGTTGCCGGGTAAACGTGCCACCAGGCCACGGTCCATCTTCAGATCGCTGAACGGGTAGTATTGCAGCCGTCCGAGATCGGAATAGCCAACGCCATAATCGTCCATCGATATCCCGACGCCTGCCGCGCGCAACTGCGCCAGCAGGCTGCGCGCGACGGCGGGATAGCGAGCCCGCTCCGTTTCCGTGATCTCCAGGATGAGGGAATGCGGATCCATTCCCCGAGCGTCGAGCAGGGCGAGAAGCTCGCCAGCGGTTTCCACCGCGGTGAGCATGAGGGCCGAGACGTTCACGGAGACCGAGAGCACCAGCCCTTCCTTCTTCCACGCCACCTGTTGCTCGACGGCCCGCGTCAGCACCTCCCAGGTCAAGGCAACGATGGCACCGGACTGCTCGGCAAGGCCGATGAACTGATCCGGCCCGATCAGGCCATGCTCGGGATGCCGCCAGCGCACCAGCGCCTCGATCCGGCGGAGCACCCGGCCCGGCATCGAAACGATGGGTTGATACTGCACCTCGATCTCGTTGCCTGGGATCGCGTCGAGTCTGTGCCGAGCCAGGTCGTCGTGCGGGACCTGCGCCTCCCGGGCGACGAGGGAGGACAGCGTCATGGACATGTCGGCGAACAAGGACGCCTTGGCGAGAACGCGGACCACGTCGAGACCGGCGCGAATGGCACTCCGTCGGATGGTTTCCACGTCCGCGGCCTCGATGGCGCCGACCAGAACGGTACGCGGACGCCACCCGGCGCCCAGAGTGTCGATGATCCGGAGACACGCCTCACGACCCAGATCGACGTCGAGGAAGAGCCAGTCGAAATGCCGTCCCTTGAGGAAATCCGTTAGTTCCTCCCCCGAGCGGATGGCCCGGACGGAGAAATCGAGAGCGCTCGCCCGTTCGACCAGCCCTGCCCGGAATTCGTCATCACCGCTGACCACCAGGGCGCGGAACTTGTACCGCATCAAACGGGTCCGATAGGGATTGGCCGGAGTTTGGCCTCCGGCGCGCGAGCACGAACGTATCGGACCGCGACGCGCCTGTCATGGCAACGTGCGTTCCGGGGACGCAGGCAACGCCCGGTCGGATCGGGCCGGCTATGAGCGTTTTGCACGGGGCGCTTCCTGGCCGGCCAGATTCGAAAGCAGCTTCAGGCTGGCCGAATAGTAGTCGTCGTCGTCGCCGATCGTGGCGACCGGCGGCGCTCCCGCCAACTCGCCGGCCACGAACTGCGTGACCGCTGCGACGGCGGCGTAGCCGCCGCTGGACGGGTACGGCGCGACCGAACCGTCGTCGAGGTTGATCCAGGCCGGGGGCCTTCCCCCGAACCTCGGCGTCCGCCAGGCCGTCACGAACCGGCCGAGGCGCGAGGCCTGGTTGTGCCACGCCAGGTACAGCGGAATGCGTATGGCATCGAAGCCGAAATAGGGCTTCCAGTCGTCGGCGACCCTGAACGCCTGCTGCCCGACCAGAAGCCAGTCCGGCGGCAACCTGTAGTCGCCGAAGGCCGCATTGTCGCAAAGCCAGAGCCCGTCTGCTTCGAGACGTCGCCACTTTCCCCGGTCACCCGCGCCTTCGGAAAAATCGTAGAGAGCGGGCCACACGTAGTAGGACAGGTTGACCACGTAGCGATTGCCGCGCGCAAACCCCTGGAGTCCCGGCAGCAGGATCAGCCTTCCCTGGAATTCGACCACCAGCCGCTCGAGCACGGCCGACTGGATGCGCCGCGACGGCTGCAGCCAGCCCGGCTCGTTCCATTTCGCCGCGGCGCGCATGAGCGCCCAGGCGATCAGGATGTCGCCGTCGGCCGCATTGTTCTTGTCGGGAACGGGGTCAGCCGTATTGGGCGACCACTTCCAGGAAAAAAGACCGTCGCCGCGCTGCAACGATCTGGAGGTCCAATCCCAGATCCGCCCGAAGGTCTCCCTGTCGTCGTAGCTCTGGGCGAACAGGAGTCCCCAGCCCTGGCTCTCGGAGTGGCTGACATTGTTGTTGCCGCTGTCGATCACCCTCCGGCCGTCCGCGATGAAGCGGCGCTTGAAAGTCTGCCAGTTCTGATCCGCCCGGGCCGCCGTGGGACAAAGCGAAAGCGCCGCGAGGCCGAGGCCCGCCTTCAGGAGTCGCCTGCGCGAGCGATCGGTCGCACGACCCGGGTCCATCGTCAGAGGCCGGTCCGCTCGTAGCGAAACACCAGCGGTGGATAGGTTCCGCTGCCGCGTTCGGCGAGCCGCATGGCAAGTCCGGGCCGCGCCGCCTGTTGGGTGAGCCAGCCTTCCAGAAGCGCCTCGAGGATCGCCGCGAAGGCCGTTTGCGCCTCGACCCCTTCGAAGAACGGATAGCCGACCACGACGAACTCGAGCGCCTTCTCGACTTCGTAGATATCGACTTGCCCCCAATCGAGGGCCTGCAGCCCGGCGTTCATCGCCGCCTTGAGTTCGCTCAGCGAGTTGGAGGCCGCAATGGCGTGTTCCCGGGCAATGGCCGAACCGGCGCCGGCCAGGATGCGGAGCGCCTGCTCGTCGCCGGCGACCTGGGAAAGCGCGGTCGCCAATCCCTCCATCAGGCTCCGCAGCGGAGCCGGGCAGGACCGGCGGGCGGCGACGTCCAGAGTCAGCGGATCGAAAGAATTGTTTGCCGGGCGGACAGCCATCGAAAGTCCGTTCTGAGCCAAGGCTAGTTAAACGCGCTCTTCAGGAATAGCAGAATTGTGCCCTGGTCGTACTGATAGGCGTTGTCGAAATTAGCCTTGGCGCCGATCGAAGTCCGCTCGGTCGCTGCGTATTCGAAGCCGAGGCGCAGGCCGAAGGCGATGCCCGTGTTGCTCTGCGCGGGGAAGATCGGCGCAAACGCTGCCGCCCCGCTCGAGGCGAGGATGTTCGCCGCATTCTGGAAATAGTAGTTGGTGGGGAAGAACAGCGACGAGTTCTGCTGGAAGCTCTGGACGCCGAGGGTTGCGCCCGCATTGTACGTGAACTTTCCGGACGTCTCCGTCCAGTCGATCGGGAAGGTCAGGCTGTAGAAGGTCTGCGGGCTGAAATAGCCGCCCTGGCCATAGGTAAAGTAGCTGAGATTCTTGTCGTAGCTCAGATACGTCGCCGAGATCCCGATCTTGAGTTCCTGGTTTTCGTCCTTGACCGGTCGGAAATAGGCGCCCGCCGTGAACTCGTAGGACTGATTGTCAGCGACGTTCGTGCCCATGTAGTAGCCGTAGGCGACCTTCGTGTAGACGCCGATTGTCGTATCGTCGTAGCTGATGATCGCTTCGCCGCCGTTGCGCGTCACGCCGCCCCAGGTCAGACCGGTTATCGGATCGGTCACGCCTGCGTAGGATAGCACGGAGTCGGTGACCGACCGGCGCGACGCTTCGAGCTTCAAATTCATCTTGTCGCCCAGAGGCTGGTTCCAGACGAGGCCGCCGACGATCGTCGTGAGGGGGTATCCGAGCGGCGTGCTGCCGACGTCGAGCGTAAGACGCCCCCATTCGAGGCCCATGCCGAAGGCGATGCCCGTGGCCTGCGAGTCATTGGGCTGCCGCACACCGGCGAGGCCCGCAAGCGCATTGGCGCCATAACGCGACAGGGTCGAGGGATCGCCCCCGATGGCCCCGGCGTTGATCGTCACGGGCATGATGGCCGGAAGAAGGGCGGCGTTGCCGACCGGAATGCGGGCCTTGACCGGCACGCTGAACTCGTTGATGCGGCCCAGACCCGATTCCCCGGACCGGCCACGGAAGCCGATTCCACCCTCCACGAGGATCGCCGTGGACTTCTTCAGCGACGTGAGCTCGCGTTCGATCTCGCGGCTCAGCGGGTCGTTGTCGCTCATCGAGCCCGAGGGGGCGCCCGGCGTTCCCGGCAGTGGCGGCGGCGTCATAGCCGTCACCGAAGTGCTCGCGCTCGCCTCGCCACCCGGGCGACGCAGCGGCACCAACGGGTTCTGCGCCACCTGGACCGGAGGCGCGGCGCGAACCGGCCCCGCCTGGGCCGTCAGGACGGCGGGCGTCGCCAGGGACGGCCGGTCCAGCGACATCACGTCGGCCCGGCCTGGCGCGCCGTCGGTAGCGGTGACCGCCCCCTTCTTTGCCGCAACACGTCGCTCGAACTCGGCCATGAACTCGGCCTCCTCGCTCCCGGCAGGAGGCCGCAGCGAAGAGACTTCTGGCGCTCCGGCCCCTGTGCGGTCGGGCGAGACCACAGCGGCTCGCTGAATCGGCGCATCGTGGGCCGCGGCCGGTACGGGTGCCGGGACGAACCCGGTCTGTCCCAGACCACGGTTTAGCTGCTGGGCGGTCTCCAGCGCTCGCTTGGCGCCCGTGGTATCGCCCTGGGCGCGCAGAAGGCGCGCCTGGACCATGTAGAGGCGCGGATTCTGCGGTTGCAGACGCAACGCCTCCGCCAGCCAGACGTCGGCCCGCTCATACTTCCGGAGATCGATGGCGATGTTCACCGCCTGCTGCAGCGTGTCGGCGTCGGCCGGCGACGACACCATGATCCCGTCGAGAACCTGGATCGCCTGCTCGCCGAAGTTCGAATCCTTGTAGACGCGCGCCAGCGCCAGCCGGGCGCCGACGCTGGGCGACGGGCCGGAGACGTAGGGCAGCAGGACGTCGTAGGCCGCTGTCAGGTTCTTCTGGGTGCGCAGGCGGTCGGCCTGCTGGATCGCCAGCGACTCCTGCAGGTTCGCCACGTCGCGGCCGCCGGTGCTCCTGGATATGCGGGCCAGCAGCGTGTTGGCCTCCGCGTCCTGGCCTGCCTCCGACGCCGCATAGAACATCGTGCGCAGCGTATCGGCGCTGAGGTCCTTGCGGGCCTCGAGACGGCGGACGACCGCCATCGCCTGGGCGCGATCGCCGATCTTGGCCAGGGCCAGCGCTGCATTGGCCTGCTGCTGCGGCGTCGCGCTCGGGGCGTTGGCGCGCGCGGCCAGGGTGGCCCGCGCGCCGGCATCGCCCGCCTTCGCCGCGGCGATGAGCTGATCGGTATCGCCGGCGTTGCGCAGGTCGTTGCGCAGGGTGTTCATGCGCGCGGAACGCTGATTGACCGGGATCCGGTCGAGCAGGGCCACGGCTTCGCCGGTGCGCGACTGCTCCGAATAGTAGACAGCCGCCGCATAGAGGCTTTCCGGGCGCCCGCTGGCGACCAGCTCGTCGATCAGCGGCTGCGCTTCGGCAACCTTGCCCTGCCTCTCCAGGAGCTTCGCGAGGTCGTAGCGGGTCCACGGGCTGGACGGATCCAGGCGCAGGGCCTCGCGGTAGAGCTGTTCGGCCCGCTCGGGTTGCGAACGCTCGAGGCCGGCCGCCTGCGTCCGCAGTCGCTGAGCGGCCTGCTGCGCGCCATCCGACTGGATGCGGGTTCGCACCGACGGATCGAGGTTGGCGAGCAGCGGCTCGCTGCGCGTGTCGCGCCCCTGGGCCGTCAGCACCTGGTAGAGCCCGGCCTGCGCTTCCTTGTTTCCCGGATCGCGGCCGAGCGCCTCGCGATAGTAGGTCTCCGCCTCGCGCTGCTTGCCCTGGCGGCGCAGCAGGTCGCCCATCAGGGCCTGTGCCGTGCCGCGTTCCTTGGGCGTGCCGGCGCGGTCGGCGAGGGGCCGGACGAGATTCTCGGCCTGCGCGAGGTCTCCACGGTCGCGCAGGGCGACCGCTTCCCGGTAGGACAGCCAGAAATTCGCCGCTTCCAGCGCCGGCGCCCAGTCGGCCGCCCGGCTCGGCGCCATCTTGATGGCCTTGTCGAGTTGGTCGCGCGCGTCGGCGAAACGCTCCTGGCGCAGACGGACGATGCCGATGCCAGCAACCGCATCGACGTTGGTGGGGTCTGCCTGCAGGACGCCCTCGAAGCGCGCCACGGCCTGGTCGTTCAGACCCTGGTCGGAGAGCCGATAGGCTTCGGCAAGGGCTGCGCCCAGCGGGTCCTGCCGCACCGGCCTCTGGGCGTCCATGAGCTTGTCGCGCACCACCGTGTCGCCGGGGAAGCGCTGCAGATAGGACTCGAAGAACGGCTTGTCCTGTGGCCCGACCGTGAGCCACAGCATCGCCTGACGCATGGCCTCGAACGAGGCCTGGCCCACCGCAGGGTCGCTGGCAAGTTCGGCAAGCAGGACAATGCCCTCGCGCCGGGTCTGCTCGTTGTAGGTCAGGATGCGGGCGTAGGCGAACTTGGTCCGTGAGGTCGCGTAGCTGCGTTCCGCCAGGGCCTTGAGCCGGATCCTCGCCTCGTCCCAGCCGGCGCCCGTTCCCGCCAGGGTCTCGTAATACTCGACGGCGAGGTCGAAGGGGGGCGGCCCGCCCCGGAAGGCCCGCCGATACTGCACGATCGCCCGATCGTAGGCGCCGGCCGCGGCCAGCCGGCGGGCTTCGGCCAGGGCCACCTCGTCGGTCTGGCCCAGCGCCATCGCACGCTCGAGTTCAGCCGCGCGCGCATCGTTCGGATCGATCTGGCGCAGCCGCTGGATCGTCGCCCGGACCTGGTCGAAGCGCTGGCTCTGCAGCTCGATCGAGCCGAGCTGGAACAGCGCCTCAGTATTGTCCGGCTGGCTTTCCAGGATCTTGCGAAGCGATTGGGCAGCTAGGTCGGGACGGTTGCGCTCGCGCCACATCGACGCCTGCTCGAACAGCAGCCCGTAGATCGACGATGAAGAAGGCTCGGCGGTCGTCGGTGGCGCCGCCCAACCGGGGCCCGACACGGACAGGACGACGAGCGCGCCGGCAAGAACGCTGCTGACGGCCCCGCTACGCCCTCCCGATCGCTCCGACCTTGCCATAGGCCCCCAAAACTCGATCAGCTTCCATCCGACGCCGTCCGGGACAGAAGCCGGTTAGCCCTGTTTGCCGAGAAGCGTTCGATCGCCACGGCGAGAATCAATATAACACAAACCAAGCAAATGAATGCAGCAAGTTCAAAAGACCCGGCAAGCCATTGAATTCTCCACCAAATCGGAAGCCCACCCACGAACTTCCTGATGCCTGAGGTGTAGAATTCACCCTTACTGCCTGAAAGATAATAGAAATCGCCCTGAATGTTGGTCGCCTTTTCCGGATCGCCGAGCTGGCTGCTCAGATCCACCAGCGAGGCCGGCTGGGTGCCGGCGACCATGACCACGAGCCGACTGTCGTCGAGCGGCGACCAGAAACTGGAGAGGTAGCCATAGGGCTTGCCCAAGTTGGCCTTGGCGAGTTCCGGGGCGGCGCCGCGATAGTAGGGTGCGCGCGGATCGGTCGGCTGGAACTGGCGCTGCAGGAACGAGAGGCCCGGCGCGGCCGTCACGCTGGTCGGCGTGATACGGACCGAGTTGTAGGCCTCCCAGCGCTGCAGCAGCGGCTGGTTCGACGGCAGGCCGATCACGATCAGGTCCCGGTCGGCCACCTGCTCGACCTTCGCGGCATCGACGACCACGTAGCGCGTCGGCGGCACGCCCGTGGCATCGGCCATCATGCCCAGCAGGTTCAGGAGGGTCTGCACCTCCTGCGGTGACGAGGTCTCGGGCATCACGAACGCGGTGGTCGCGAGATCGGCATGGCGGGTGAAGGGAAATCCGGCATTGGCGAACAGCGCCAGGTTGGGAAACGCGGCGAAATGGGCGACGCGACTGAGGTCGATCGTCGAGTCCGGGTCGATGCCGGTCCGATCGCTCCAGTCGAGCATTTCGCAATCGGCGTCGGCCTTCGCCCGCAGCTCGAACAGGAAGTCGAGCTGGTTCTGACTGGCCAGCTGGAATCCCGGGAGCAGCACCTGGCTCACCCGATCCTCGGCCTTTCCGGGGAACAGCCATTCCTTGAGGCGCGACAGCACCTTTAACTTGGGTTCGAGGGGGATCTCGCCCACGGTGCGCTGATTGAGGTCGACGAAGACGCGCGAATTGCCGGGATCGACCCAGCTGTCGTCAGCGCGACGGATGTGCACGTACATCTTGCCGCCCGACAGGGCGCCGAAGAACAGGTCGGGCGCCGTGCGGAACGACACACCGGGCGTATCGAGGAGCCGGCGGCCGCTGATCGCGCCGCCGCCGGCCAGTTCGCCAAGACGCACCGGCCGATCGCTCGGAATCCACTTCGGCGCGTCGTACGGGCGCCGCGGCGGCGGCAGCGGCTCGCTAGCGGCCGACCAGCCTCCGCTCAGGCGGGACGTCGCGGTCGCCAGCGTTGCCGCCGCCGCCTGCAGCTGCTCGGCGTCGTCGCCGATGACCAGCAGCAGCTTGCTGTCGATCTGGGAAGGATTGGCGACCACCGCGACACGGGGTCCTTCGCCTGGCACCGCGACGACGCCGGGTGGATAGTTTCCGCCGGCCACCAGCACGACGGCGCTGCCGGCCGGCAGGCCGGTGTATTGCACGGGGAAGCTGGCGCCCTTGTTGCCGGCGACCAGACCGAAATATCCGGCCACCATGCCGGCCGCCTGCATCACCCCGGGCTCGGGATCGGGCGGCAGGACGAAGGGCAGGTTGAGCGGCAGGGGATCCTTGGGATCCGCGAAGGGGCGCGGCAGGGCGGCGAGATCGTCGGCGATCGGCAGCCGGGTTGTGCTGAGATAGACGAAGGTGGCGGGCTCGATGTTCACCCAGACCGCCCGGTTGCGATCGAGCGTGCAGGCCTTGGCCCCCTGCCCCTTGAGGGTGAAGCGGAAGTGCAGGCGGTTGTCGGTCGACAGCAGGGCGGGCGTGAATGTGAACTCGGCGCGCGCCTTCGGGCCGCTCGCCTTGCCCAGCGTGACCGAGCCGATCGGCTCGTTGTTGAGGAACACCTGAAGCACGCCCTCGTCGCGCGCCACCGCATTCGAATAGCTGAAGACGAGACTGATGCGTGCCGCGACGAAAGCGTCGTCCTGTCGGGTCGTGAAGACGATGCCGGCTTCGGCCGCGGCGCCCTCGAGATGCAGCGCCTTGCTGCGCAGGTCGCTCAACCGGATCAGCTGGCTGCGACCATCCGCGGTGCCTGTGAACATCGGATAACTCGCCATCGGAAGCGGCGACGGGGTCGGCAGGATGTCGGGCCGGTTCGGGCCGGGCGGCGGGACCGGCGTCGTCATGACGGTGGGGGCCACCGGCGGAAGACTGGCCGGCGGAAGACTGGCCGGCGGCGCCGTCACGACCGGGGGCGGCGCCGACGGCACGGCGGTCGGCGCCGGTGCCACAGGTGGAAGCGCCTGGGATGGGGGCGGCCGCTGGGCCCCGGCCGGCACCGGCGGAGTCGAGCCCGGCGGGATCGTCGGCGGCACGATCGGCGTCGCGACATCGGCCGGCGGCATCGGCGTGGTGGTCGGCAAGGGTGCCTGCAGCCGCGGACTTTGCGACTCGGGGGGCGGAATGATGGCAACGCCCGACGGGATCGACGGCAGGCTGGACGGGAGTTCGAACTTCGGCGTGGGCTGCGTCGGCTGCGTGAGCTGGACCGCCGGGCTGTTTGCCTGCGGCGGGAAGAAGGTCATCGGCTGCGAGCCGCCGCCCGCCCGCGGGCCGAGATCCTGTTGCGCCGCAGCCGGAACAATGAACGCGAGAGCCAGAACCATCGCGGCGCGACGGACCGCTGCAGACCTCACGTCGCCCTCGGCGCCGCCGGTAGCGGTTGCTGCACGGGCTCGCGGGGCTTGCGGAGATTGCGGGCCGCCATGCCGGCCAGGCCACGGATCGCGCCGGACAGGTCGATCAGCGACTTGCCGACCGTGTCGGGCGGCCGGTCGTCCCAGTTCAGCCAGGCATCGGCGCGGCCGAACACGGCGCTGACGATCGTGCGCTCTTCCTCGAGGTTGGTCGGCATGAACTCGATGCGCACCTCGCGTCCCTTGACGGCAACGACCCGGGCCGGCACGGCGGAGATGTCCTCGATCTGCTCGAAGTTGATGACGACTTCCTCGTTCGCCGTCACGTCGGTCGCGAGGTCGTCCATCCGCAGCAGGCCGCCGCCCAAGGACAGATCCTCGGTGCGCCCCATCAGCGAACGCCGTCCATCGAAATAGAGCGCGATGGGCTGGCGACTTCGGACGCGCGGCTGCGCCCTCACCTGCCGCCTCTCGCGGCCGACCGCGAGGGCCGCGAACACCGTAAAGGCGCTGTAGAAGCACCAGAACAGGTTCATCCACAGCACCGGCGCGTCGCCCGGGAACAGCTCGGTGAAGAGCAGCCGGTAGAAGCCGACGCCGATCGCCGCCAGCAGCACCACAGCCAGGATCATCAGCGGCCGCATGATGGGCGTGTCGTAGAGTTCCTTCTCCAGCACGCCGCCCTTGCTGGTCACGTTGAAGCTGCCGGCCTTGGGATTGATCAGGGCCAGCAGCGTCGGTCCCATGATGTGGAACAGCAGCACGTTGTCGTAGATCTCGCCCCAGAAGGAATAGCGGAACTTCCCGTCGAGCCGCGATTGCGTCGCCAGGGTATGGAACAGATGGGGCCCGGCATAGGCCATGACCATCAGCGCGCTCGCGACGATGATGTTCTGCGACGTCACCAGATAGGCCACCGGCGCCGTCAGGAAGACGAAACGCGGCACCGGGAACAGGAAGTACATCATCGCATTGAGGTAGCAGATGCGCTGGCCGAAGCTCAGGCCGCGCCCCAGCAGCGGATTGTCGGTGCGGAAGATCTGGATCATGCCGCGCGCCCAGCGCATGCGCTGGCCGATGTGGATCGACAGGCGCTCGGTCGCCAGGCCGGCGGCCAGCGGCCAGCGCAGATAGGCCGTGTTCCAGCCCTTGCGGTGCATGCGCAGCGACGTGTGGGCGTCCTCGGTCACGGTCTCGACGGCGATGCCGCCCACCTCGTCGAGCGCCTCGCGGCTCAGCACGGCGCACGAGCCGCAGAAGAAGGTCGCGTTCCAGAAGTCGTTGCCGGGCTGGATCAGGCCATAGAAGAGCTGGCCTTCGTTGGGCACCCGGCCGAAGGTGCCGAGATTGCGCTCGAACGGATCGGGCGAATAGAAATGATGCGGCGTCTGCAGCATGCCGAGTTTGCGGTCGCGCAGGAACCAGCCGACGGTCATCTGCAGGAAGGCGCGCGTCGGGATGTGATCGCAGTCGAAGATGGCGATCAGCTTGCCCTTGGTGATCGTCAGCGCGTGATTGATGTTTCCGGCCTTGGCGTGCTCGTTGCTCGGCCGGATCAGGTAGCCGCAGCCCGCCTCCTCCGCGAAACGCTTGAACTCCGGCCGGCGCCCGTCGTCGAGGATGTAGACCCTGAACTTGTCGGCCGGGTAATCCATGACCATCGCCGCCAGCACCGTGGGCTTCACGACGTCGAGGCTCTCGTTGTAGGTCGGGATGTAGACGTCGACCGTCGGCCATTCCTGGACATCGGCCGGCAAGGGCGCCGGCTGGCGCTCGAGCGGCCACAGGACCTGGAAGTAGCCGATCATCAGGACGATCCAGGCATAGACCTCGGCCGCGTAGAGGCCGTAGCCGAACATCATGTCGAACGGATCGACGAAGCCCAGCGTCTCGGTCGTTCGCCACCACAGGTACCGGGTCGACACGAGAGCCGACAGAACGACGATGATCAGGGTCGCCATGCGGCTCTTGAAGCGGTTCACGAGCAGGAAGATGAAGGCCGTGAAGACCGCGAAGATGGCCTGCGTCTGAAGGTCGAAGGGCGTGATGATGACGAAGGCGGCCGGCCCGAGGGCCACGATCCCGACGAACAGGTAGAAGAGCCTGGTGGCGAGCGGGACGCGCCGGTTCGGCGTCAGCTCGACGATCCCGCCCGGGGTCATGGCTGCCCCGGCTCCATGCCGTCGAGAAGCAGCCCCTGGACGGAAGCGGCCAGGCCCCGAACATCGGCCGCCGCCTTGCTCGTCGGCGCGCGATCGATCACCAGCTGCTGGTGCGCCACCGCCTCGCCGAAGCTGTCGTCATAGTTCACGATGCCGATCATGGCCTGCCCCAGCCTGCGCCGCAGCAGGCCGATCACGTCGCGCGTCAGCTTGCGACGCATGTCGACGAGGTTGAAGACGTAACGCACCTGACGCCGCACGCCCTCGGGCACGGGTCCCAGGAAATTCTGCGATTCCACCGTCGACAGCAGCGACACGGAGGTGGCATCGGCCTGCAGGACGACGATGTCGAGGGTCGAGATCGGACGCGTCTGATCGAGGAAGACCGAAGGTCCCGGCGGGGTATCGACGACCACGACGAAACCGCGCTCGATGAAGGGGGCCAGCGTGTCCGTGAGCCAGTTCCCGTTGCGCGCCAGATGGTCCGACACGGCATGAAGCTGCGCCCCGTTGACCTGCCCGAACGGCAGGACGAGCAGATTGGCGCCGCCCGGCAGGACACCCTCGCGGACCGAGCGTCCGTAGACCAGGCAATGCGCCCAGCCACGATCGTCGGCAAGCTGGATGCCGGCATGCAGCCGCATCGAATTCTGGACATCGAGATCGACGACGAGCACCCGAAGGCCCGAGCGGGCCAGAACACCGGCGACGTTGATGCTGAGGGAGGTCTTGCCCACACCCCCCTTGGGTGAACAAAAGCAGACGACCGACATTAACGTGCCAGTCGGTCGAAGAGTCCGTTCAGGCCGCCGGTCGACGGTGGCTGCACCGCCTGGCCGACCGGCTGGCTGATGATGCGACGAATGTCGGCCAGCGTCCTGTGAGGCCCGCGAGACGCCGGCGCAGGCGACTGTCCCACGCCCGCGGCATGCTGGAACGCCTCGTTCCGCCAGGCCCCGCGGTCGGCCGGCCGCGCGTCGGCAATGGCGGTCGAACGGTCGAAGACGTCGGCCAGCAAGTCGTTTCCCGAAGCCGCTCCGACCGGAAGCGGCACTTCCTGCCGCTGGGACGGCGGCGGATCCTTGCCGAAGATGGCATCAATCAAGGGTGCCGACATCTGATCCGTCGTGCTGTCGAATTCGCGATAGGGCGTGCCGGTACGGCCCGTTGCGCTCAGGAGATGGGCGACATCGTCGTTGTTCTTGATGGCCATGTCCGTACTCCACCCATTGAGACTGATACACTATCGGTCGCGGCCCGTCATCTCCACGCGCACAATATAGGCTATCAGACTGTCGGGGTTAGCGCCCGCCCTTCATCTGCCGGGCCAGGCACCGGCCCGAAGTCCCTGGATTGCCGGAAGGAGCGTCGGGTAACGACGTTGCCCCCCGTACGGGCGGCATCGACCCTGCGGCGCACACATGAAGAAGCCGGCGGCCCGGGAAGGGCCGCCGGCTTCAGGCAGAAACGGTAAGGCGTGAACCTCGCCCCGCTAGGCGATGGCCTTGATGGTCTTCGCCGTGATGTCGACGATCTCGTCGATCTGGGCCTTCTCGATGACCAGCGGCGGCGACATCGCGATGGCGTCGCCGGACTGGCGCACCATGAGGCCGAGATCGAACGCCTTGACGAAGGCCTTGTAGCCGCGCGTGCCGACCGCGCCTTCCGGCGCCAGGTCGATGCCGCAGGCCATGCCGAGATTGCGGATGTCGGTGACGTTGGGCAGGCCCTTCAGCGAGTGGATGCCTTCCTCCCAGTACGGCGACAGCTCGGCGGCGCGGGCGAACAGCTCCTCGTCGCGATAGATGTCGAGCACCGCCGACGCCGCCGCGCAGGCCAGCGGATGCGCCGAGTAGGTGTAGCCGTGGAACAGGTCGATTGCATTCTCCGGCCCGTTCATCAGGCCATCGAATACGTGCTTGCGCACGAACACGCCGCCCATCGGCACCGTGGCGTTGGAGATGCCCTTGGCCACCGTCATCAGGTCCGGGATCACGCCGAACTTCTCGGCCGCGAAGGAGGTCCCGAGACGGCCGAAGCCGGTGATGACCTCATCGAAGATCAGCAGGATGCCGTGCTTGTCGCAGATCTCGCGCAGCCGCTTCAGATAACCCTTGGGCGGCGGCAGGAAGCCCGTGGAACCGGCACACGGTTCGACGATCACGGCCGCGATGTTGGAGGCGTCGTGCAGACCGACGATGCCCTCGAGCGCGTTGGCGAGATGCGCACCGTTCTCCGGCTCGCCCTTCGAGAAGGCGTTCTCCGGCAGGTGGGTGTGCGGCAGGTGATCGACACCCGGCAGCATCGCGCCGAACCACTTGCGATTGTTCACCATGCCGCCGACCGAGATGCCGCCGAAGCCGACGCCGTGATAGCCGCGCTCGCGGCCGATGAAGCGGGTGCGGGTGCCCTGGCCGTTGGCGCGGTGATAGGCCAGCGCGATCTTGAGCGCGCTGTCGACCGCCTCCGAGCCCGAGTTGCAGTAGAAGGCATGGTTGAGGTCGCCGGGCAGCAGGGCGGCATGGCGCGCCGCCAGTTCGAAGGCCTTGGGATGGCCCATCTGGAACGACGGCGCGTAGTCCATCTCGTCGAGCTGCTTCGCGATCGCCGCCTTGATCTCCTCGCGGCCATGGCCGGCATTGACGCACCACAGGCCCGCCGTGCCGTCGATGATCTGGCGTCCCTCCGGCGTCCAGTAATGGACGCCCTTGGCCCGGGCCAGCATGCGCGGGTTCTTCTTGAACTGCCGGTTCGCGGTGAACGGCATGAAGAAGGCTTCAAGATTGTTCGCGGCAGGCGCGCTGTTCGACGACATCCCCATCTCCTCTGAAATTCGGACCCCTATACTGAACCGCTTTCTATCCAGAACAAGATGATATCTGCCGGCAGCAGGTTTTGCGGTAATCTGAGCACAATCGGCCCGATACGCTCACTATACTGAACACAGTAAGCACCATGGACATCACCACCGGCGAGAGACTGAAGATCGCCCGCCAGCGGGCCGGGCTCTCCCAGCGCGCGCTGGCCAAGAAGGCGGGCGTGGGCAACGCCACCGTGTCCCTAATCGAAAGCGACCGGATCAACCCGTCGGTCAGCGCGCTCAAACGGATCCTCGATGCGATCGCCATGCCGCTGTCCGACTTCTTCGCGATCGACGAGAAGGCGAGCGAGGAGAAGGTCTTCAAGGCGGGCACCCTCACGGAGATCGGCCGCGGCGGGATATCGTTCCGGCAGATCGGCAAGGACCTGTCCGGGCGCTCCCTGCAGCTTCTCTACGAAACCTATCAACCGGGCGCCGACACGGGGAAGATCATGCTCCGCCACGAGGGCGAGGAAGCCGGCTTCGTGATCTCGGGCCGCATCGAGCTCACGATCGGCTCGACGCTGCACATCCTCAACGCGGGCGACGCCTACTACTTCAAGAGCACCGAGCCCCATCGCTTCCGGAATGCGACGACGAAGCCGGCGGTGATCGTGAGCGCCTGCACCCCGCCGACGTTCTAGCGCGCATAGAAGAATTATCGCGCGCCCGGCACCACAGCCGGCTGTCATGCCTGTGGGAGGCGTCAAGTGGCATCACTCCGATGCCGCCGCACTCGACATCTTCTCAACCTCGCACCATGAGCACCGCAGCGGGATCGAGCCGCTGACGGGATCGGCCCTTTCGGTGCCGATGGCCCCGTTCAGGTTCGCCGCCAGAGGATGGCGGCGATCGTACGGCGTGCCCTCGCCGCCATCGGCCCACCAGCCATGCTGGCCGAACACGGCACCCGGGGCCAGACCGGGCACGATCGCGGCACGGGCGACGACTTCACCGTTCCCCGTCCGGATGCGAACCCAGTCACCCGGCACGATCGAACGGGCGGCAGCATCGGCCGGCGAGATCTCCACGATCGGGTCGGGCGCCAGCCGGCGCAGCGAGCCGATATTGCGATGCTGGCTGTGGCAATAGGCAACGCTCTTGGCGCTGCCGAGACGCAACGGATAGCCGGCTTCCGGCGGCGCGAGATCGTCGGCGTCGAGTTCGGGGATCGGCCGGTAGCCGGAGAGCATCAGCCGCTCCGAATAGATTTCGATCTTGCGGGTCGGGGTCGGGTAACCGCGCGGATGGCCGTCGTGCGGGATCGACTGTGCATCGACCGGCACGGCGCCCTCGACCGCGACGCCTTGCGGAGAACGACGCAGCCTCTCGACGGTCAATCCCGTCCTCGCCAGCACCGCATCGTGACCGCGGTCGGCATCGAGGCCGAACATGCGATCGCCGAGACCGAGGCGCGCGGCGAGTCCCATCACGATGTCGGTGTCGGAGCGGGCCTCGCCGACGGGCGCGACCACGGCAGGCCGCAGCTGGACGTGCCGCAGCCCTTCGAGGCTGCCATCGAAGCCGGTCCGCAATCCTTCCCGCTCCCACGAGGTGGCGACGGGCAGGATGATGTCGGCGTAGCGGGCGGTTGCGTTGACGAAGAAATCGGCATGGACGTGGAACTCCAGGGCCGACAGCGCCTTGCGCGCCGTCTCCGTGTCGGGTTGCGACACCAGGAGATTGGTGCCGAACGACATCAGCATGCGCACCGGATAAGGCGCCTTGTCGAGTACCGCCTTGTAGACGTCGCGGGCCGTCACCCAGCCCTGGAGTCCTGGACCGAGCGGCCGTTCGGCGAGACCGAGCGCCTTGTCACGCTGTGCCGCGGTCAGCAGATCCTGGCCGGAGATATCGACGAAGGGCGCGGCGCCGCCGGGCACGTTGCCGCCCTTGCGGCCATAGCTGCCGGTGAGCGCGTAGAGGATCGAGATCGCGCGATCCGTCTGAGTGGCCGTGATGCTCTGCCCGACCCCGTTCCAGGCATAGTAGGAAACCGACCAGGAGCCAGCGATGATGTCGGCGGCCTTCGCGAGGTCGCCGGGCTCGATGCCGCTCACCTCGGCGACACGCTCCGGCGGAAACTCGGCGGCGGCGCGCGCGAACAGCTCGAGCGCGGTGTGACACGGGACGGGGCCCGATAGGGTCTGGACGGTCCCGTGCCAGCGCAGGACGGGCGTGGCGCTTCCGTGATCCCAGCTTCCACGCGGCGGATCGTACGGCAACAGGCCACCGCCCTCGGCATCGCCCGCGCGGGAGAACAGGATGCCGGTCCTGCCATCGGCGCCAAGGTCGCTCTCGCGCAGAAAGCGGCCGGTATCGGCACGCACCAGCAGGCTGGCATTCGTCCATGCGGTCGCAAAGGCCCGATCAAATCGTCCGCTCGAAATCAGCAGGTTGGCGAGCCCGAGGGCGACCGCCTGGTCGGTGCCGGGGCGCACCCGCAGCCACTGGGTCGCACGCTTCGCCAGCACCGTCGGTCGCGGATCGATGACGATCATGCGGGCCCCGCGCTTCAGGCCCTTCTGGATCTCCACCTGGCGCGCGAGCCAGGTCGCGGCGGGATTGTTGCCCCACAGCACGATGCAGTCGGTATTGGCGAAGTCCGGCGTCCCGATATCGTGGCCGTAGGTGAAGCGCGAGGCGTAGTCCTTGTGCCAGTTGCAGATCTCGGTTCCGTAGATCGTGTTCGGACTGCCATAGGCGCGGATGAAGCGCTCGACCCATGAGATCGAATCCGAAATGTGCGAACCGCTCGGCGTGGTGACCGAAAAGGCGACCTGTTCGGCGCCGTACCTTGCCCGGATCCCCGACAGGCGACCGGCAATCTCGGTCAACGCCTCGTCCCACCCGATCGGCTCCCAGCCGGGATCGGGTGCGCCCTTCGGTTGCGTGCGGCGCAGAGGCCGTGTCACCCGCTCGGGATGATGGACGAGTTCAGGGGCCGCGCGGCCCTTGGGACAAAGCGCCTGGCCCGTCGGATGATCCGGCAGCGGCTCGACCGCCAGCAGCCGCCCGCCTTCCACGACGGCGACACAGCCGCAGCGCGACCGGCATTGCGTGCAAAAGGCCGCGATCCTCTGCGCTCCGACCATGCAATCCCCTGCCCGACTTCACGATGGCTCCCGTCGCCCGGCACGGTAACACGATCAAGCCCGGAAGACGCACCATCACAGGGAAGCCGTGGTTTGCACCGGCATCGCCCTTGCGAAGCCGCTAGCGAACCGCGACGCCCGGCGGTGCCGCCTCCGAGGCAGTGGTGAGGATGCGGCAAGTGGTATTGCCCCCGACATAGTCGTCGATCAGCGGCCAGCCACGTTCACCGCGCTTGGGCAGCAGGGCGAGAAGGCGCAGGGACTCGGGGCGTTCGGGGAAGCGGGCACGATACAGTTCGGCCCAGGCCATGTAGTGGCGGCCGTTGCCGCGCGGCACGAGGAACCCAAGGTCCTGCCGATCGGCGTCGGCGCCGGTGAAGGCCGCGAGCCGACGGGGATCGTCGATGGCATCCAGCAGAAAGGCGATGGCGCGATGGAGGTCGGCGCCGTCGGGACGGGGTCGCCACAGGTCGCGGCCGGAGGGACGCAACAACTCGGCGATGTAGACCAGCGAGGCGATCGCATGGCGCTGGTACCACAGCGCCCGCGGCCCGCGCTCCATCTCCAGCGGCAGGCTGCCATCGGCGTCCATCCCGGCAAGGCTCGCCCGGGCGGCCGCCTCTGCGGCGTCGGCGTATTCGCTCCGGCCGGTCAGCACTGCCCATTGGGCCGCGACGGTGGCGCGCAACAGGGCGTGATTGTTGTGGTTGCTCATCGCCTCGCCTTTGGCGCGGCTCTTCTTTCCGCCGGTCGCCACGTCCTGGAGGGCCACGAGACGGGCAAGCCAACGCTCGACCTCCTCCGCATGCGCCCTTCCGGCCGGCGCATGGCGCAGGTCCGTCCATGCGCCGAGAAGGGCGATCAGCGCGCGACGCAGGGAGTAGATCGAGTTGGTATTGCTCTGGGCAGGTCCTGCATCGACGATCTCGGAGAGCGCATCGGCGCGCGCCCAGCGCAGCATGGAATCGACGGCCCGCCCCGCGGCGTCTTCGTCGCGACGGCCGCGCCAGGCGGCAGCGGCGTCCATCTGGAGGAGCGCGAAGGGTTCGATCCGGCGGTCGGTTCCCTTGTGGGCGGGCCCTTCCACGGCGACGATCGGCACCGGATCGGCGTGGACCGTCGGCGGGCGGCAGGCATCCTCCGCCGGAGAACGGGCGTGCCCGGGCCAGGCCGCGAGCAACAGCAGGACGATGACGATCGGACGTGTCATGGCAGCACCGCCAGCTTGAACTCGTGCAGCGTATAGAGGCTCGGCAGGCGCAGGACCCCCGCATAGCTGACGAGGGCAAGCACGAGGACAGACATGGCCACCGCCGTCAGGTAGAAAGCGATGCCGTTACGGATCTGATCGGCCAGGCCGCCGCCGAAGCCGGCCTTCTGGTCGCCGCGGTTGGTCCAGCGCTGCTTGGACAGGCGGAACAGGCAATAGACTTTGACCGCCGCGTTCACGAACTGGTTCACGTAGAGCAGCAGCGGGTAGACGAGATGGACCTCGCGCGAGTAGCCGAACAGGACCATCGCCTGCCACAGCCGCGTGATCGCGATCCAGATGAAGTACGTCACCAGGAAGGCCGGCGACACCAGCAGGGCGCCCATGACGCCCAGGATCGGGCTTACCAGCATGGTCCACATCGCGATGCGCTGGTCGACGATGCACCACCAGATGAAGAAGCCGGTGCGGCGAGGACCGAGCGCGATGGCGCGGGCGCCGTTGCGCAGCATGTTGCCCGACCAGCGGCGCAGGTTCTGCACCATGCGCTCGTAGCCCGAGCCCTCGATATGCTCGACGGTGTAGGCGATCGTGTCGGGCACGTACATCATCTTCGCGCCCACGCGCAGCATGTAGTACCAGGTGGTTTTGTCGTCGCCCGACAGGAAGCGGAAACGACCCCATAGCCAGTGTTCGAGATGGTCTTCCTCGACCAGCTCGTAGAACGCCGGCCGGATGACGTGGTTGACGCGATACAGCGACAGGCGTCCGGTCAGGGTCAGGACCTTGCCAGCGAGCGCATGGCTCTGCATGGCGATGCGGCGCTGGGCGAATCGCATGGTCAGCCATAGCTGGATCCACTGTGGGCCGAAACAGATCACCTCCTCGTCCGTCGTCATTGCCTCGAGTGCGGGATCGGCGACGAACAGGGAGGTGCACTTGGCCAGCATCCCGTCACCGATGATCGAATCGCCGTCCATGAAGACCACGACATCGTCCTCGCGGACTTCGCCGCGCTCGCGCCCCTTCGCCATGGCGCGGAGCGATGCACCGATGCCATAGCGTTTGCCGGGCTTGATCTGGCGGGCGATCTCGAAGCGGATCTCGATGTCGGCCGCATGCTCGGCCAGGAAGTCGGCGATGATGATCTCGTCGCTTTCGTCGCCGGACCCCAGCCAGATCGTGCCGGGCAGGCCGGTGGATCGCAGTTCGCGCACGATGCTGTCGACCACCGCGTGGGTGATTTCGCGCTTCTCGCGGAAGGTCGTCATCATGAAGTGGACCCTGCGTGGGCGATGACCCTCCCGCCACGCCTGATCGGCGAGCTGGCGCAAGGCGGGATAGCGCACGAAGGCGTAGATCCAGGCGCGCACGACGTGGGTGGTCCACCAGCCGAACCGCCAGAGACCGAGGCCACCGATCACGATGGTGACGTGACGCGCCGCCGGATCCCACAGTGTGTTGGGCACCGTCAGCAGCAGGATGACGCAAAGCGCGGCATACGCCAGGAGGCCACCGAGCACGGTCGGGTTCCACTTCGCCCAGAAGCCGGGCCGGGGCAGCATCTCGGCATACTGGATGACGCCTGGCGTCGGCGGGGGTACGGCCACCGTGTTCACAGCCGCTTCTCCACCGGCTGTTCGGCGGACCGGTGCGCCACCGTCCGGAAGTCGCCGAGCACCGTGTCGAGCGAGCGGCGCTGGAAGGAGACCACCGCGGGCGTGCCCGGTTCGAGCTCGCGACGCAGCTGCTCGGCCTGGTCGTTGTCGAGGCGCAGGACCGCACGCGCCGTGCGGTCAAGATCGCCCTGTCGCACGCCGCTGTCGCGCGCCTGGCGCCAGGTGTAGCGGCTCTCGACATCGTCGAGGAACCCGGCGGCGCGGTCGATGGCAACGACGTGCGCGGGTAGGCGAAGGCGCAGGGCAGGAATGTAGATGGTGGCGGCATCGCCGACACTGACGCGCAGCACTTCGCTCTGGGTCAGGAAGGCGTTGATCGTGCGTTCGCCGTTGCGTTCATAGACCGCGACCGTGTCGCCGGCCCGGACGGCGCTGCCTTCACCGTGGAGCACGCGCATGATGCGGCCATCCCCCGTTGCGGTGACGACGGCAGCGGCGCGACGCTCCTGCCATACGCGCAGCTCCTCGGTGGCCACGTCGATCTCGGCCCGCGCACGCTGCACGGCGGCCTCCAACTCGGCGAGGTTCCCGGTGATGCGATTGCCGTCGAAGAAGCGGCCCGCTGCCGCGGAGGCGACGAGGGCGCGGCGCTGCTCCTCGACGATACGCGCGCGCTTGAGCTGTGCATTGAGGATGGCGTGCTGGTTGGTATGGTCTTCCAGTTTCTGGCGGGCGGCGAATCCCTGCGCGAACAGCCCGCCGACGCGTTCGACCCGCGCCTTGGCGGTGACGAGCTGCTCCTCGAGAGAGGCGATCTCGGCCTCTACTGCCTTGAGTTCCGCCTGCGTGATGACCAGCGTGTCGTCGCGCTTTGCCTTCTCGGAAGCGAGATGCGCCTCCTGGAGCCGGAGTGCATGGCGCGCCCGTTCGAGCTGGACGCTGGCGAGCGATACCTGGCGCTCGACCTCCGGGTCGTGAATCTTCGCCAGCTGGCTCCCGTTCGCGACCATGCTGCCAGGCTTGATTCCGACCCCCAGCATCACACCGTCAGACGGGGCGCGGATCGGCTCGACGGCACCGGCGATGACGGCGGCATCGACCTCGAGTCGCACCACGTTGGCATAGACCAGGGCACCGCCGTAGACGATCGCGGCACCGCCGGCGATCGCCCACAGCAGGCCCATCGTCATGCGACGGACCAGACTGCGCTTGGTAATGGTCGGCTTGGACATGGCACCGATCCTGCGGATCCCGCGGCTTACCAGCAGACGCCGCGATAGCCCGGCTGGTCCTGGACGGCCGCCGGAAGGCGAACCAAGTCGATGACGGTGCTGTCGGGATGACGCGCCTCGAGGGCGGCGATGAAGTCGGGCGTGGCGTGCGACACGACGATCACGTCGCAGGCGCTGACCAGCTCGCCGGCCGTGTCGGTCAGCAGGTCCGGCAGGACCTGCAGCGCGACGCGGGTCGCGGGATTCGCGGCCTTGAGATAGCCGCCGGCCAGGCGGACGCCCGCCGTGTTGACGTTGCGGTCATGCGCCAGGACCTTGTAGCCGGCATCGATCAGGCGGCCGAGCAGGTCGATCTGCGGGCTCTCGCGCAGGTCGTCGGTGCCGTCCTTGAAGGTCACGCCCAGCAGGCCGACCCGCTTCGCACCGGTCTCGGCGATGAGGCGGAAGGCGTGGTCGATGTGCGAATCGTTGGAGCGCAGCAGGCTGTCGATCAGCGGCACCTCGACGCCGTTGTTGTGGGCGAGGCCGGTGATGGCCCTCACGTCCTTGGGCAGGCACGAACCGCCGAAGGCGAAGCCAGGCTTGAGGTAGTACGGCGACAGGTTCAGCTTCCGGTCCTGCACGAAGATGTCCATGACCTTGTGGCTGTCGACCTCGGCCGACTGGCAGATCTTGCCGATCTCATTGGCGAACGCGACCTTCACGGCATGCCAGGTGTTGTCGACGTACTTCACCATCTCGGCCGCCTCGATCGAGGTGCGCAGCAGCGGCGCCTCGATGGAGCGGTAGACGCGGGCCAGCATCTCGCCGCTGCGCTCGTCGTGTTCGCCGATCACCGTCTTGGGCGGCGCGTAAAAGTCGGCGATGGCCACGCCCTCGCGCAGGAACTCGGGATGGAAGCACAGGCCGAAGTCGCGGCCGCAGCGCTTGCCCGACACACGCTCGATCTCGGGCAGTACGAGGCGGCGGGTCGTGCCGGCCGGCACGGTGCTGCGCACGACGACCAGATGATAGTCGCTCTTGAGCGCCAGGGCGCTGCCGATCTCGCCGGCCACGGCCTTGAGGGCGGAGAGATCGACGGTGCCATCGGCGCGGCTCGGGGTACCGACGCAGACGAAGGTGATGTCGGTCTCGAGCACGCCATCGAGGGCATTGGTGTGGGCGGTGATGAGGTCTTGAGCGACGCCGTCGGTCAGGGCTTCACCGAGACCCGCTTCGACGATCGGCGACGCACCGGCGGCGATCTGCTCGACCTTGTTCAGGTCGAGGTCGATGCCGACGACCCGATGGCCGAGCTGCGCGAAGCAGGCGACCGACACGGCGCCGACATAACCGAGGCCGACGACCGAGATTGCCGGGAGCGTGAGCGCTTCGTCGGCGGTCGACACAGCGGAGTTGAGGGTGGTGAAGGTGCGGGTCTCGTAAAGCATGGCGTTTCTCCAAAGAGGTGGCCGGTATTGGCCTGTGCCAACCCCTTCCCAAGACGCGTGCCATTCATGCCACGAGGAGAAAACGTCGATAATTCAAAGACTTAAGAAATTGACGCCAGACCCGATCGTCGCGAATTGCAAATCGCGGCGAGCCGGCCGGCGCGTCGCGCTTCGCAGGTTGCAAATCGCGCCGAGCAACTGTCAGGCCGGGTCGGCCTGCCAGGCCTGGATTCGGCGATAGAGGGTCGAGGGGCTGACCTGTAGCGCTGCCGCCGCCTTGGGAATGTTGCCGTCGCAATGTGCGATGGCGCGCTCGATGGTCCGGCGCACGACGGTATCGAGAGGCTCGATGGGCATCGCCGCTTCCGGAAGCGAAGCCACGATGGATCGCGTTCCCGCTACCGGCACGCCCCCGCCGGCACCCTGAAAGGCGCGCGGGAGCATGTCGATCTCCACGGTTTCGCCCTCGTTCAGCACCACGATGTTGCGAATTGTGTTCTGCAGTTCACGAACGTTTCCCGGCCAGCCATAGCCCAGCAGCACCCCCTCGACGGCCGGCGAGAAGGCCGTGAACCTCTTGTCGTCCTCCACTGAGAACTGCCGCAGAAAATGCCGGGCGATCAGGAGCACGTCATGGTCGCGCTCGCGCAGCGGTGGGAGATCGACCGGGATGACGTTGAGGCGATAGAAAAGGTCCTCGCGGAAGCGTCCCGCCGCGACTTCCGCCTGCGGATCGCGATTGGTGGCGCAGACGATGCGCACGTCGACCGGACGGGGCTTGTCCTCGCCGACCCGCTGTACGGTGCCGGTCTGGAGGAATCGCAGCATCTTGGCCTGCAGACCGAGATCCATCTCGCAGATCTCGTCGAGGAACAGCGTGCCTCCATTGGCCTGGAGTGCGGCGCCGGCGCGGTCGGCCGTGGCTCCGGTGAAGGAGCCTTTGGCGTGGCCGAACACCTCGCTCTCCAGCAGATCGCGCGGGATGGCGGCGCAGTTGATGGCGACGAAGGGCTTCTCGCGTCTCCGGCTGAGCTTGTGCAGGGCGTCGGCGCACAGTTCCTTGCCGGTGCCGCTCTCGCCGGTCACGAACACGGTCGCCTTGCTCGCAGCCGCATTCTGCAGGATGCGATAGATCGACTGCATGACCATCGACTGGCCGATGAAGCTGCAGAAGCGGTCGCGCCCCGTCTCCTCCTGGATGGCCGCGACCTGGGATTCGAGCTTGCGGCGCTGCAGCGCGTTTCGCACGGTGACGCGCAGGCGGTCGGCACTGAAGGGCTTGGTCAGGAAGTCGAGGGCACCTTCCTTCATCGATTCGACTGCCAAACGGACAGAAGCCTGTCCGGTCACGATCACGACCTCGGTCGGCAGTCCCCGGCTGCGCACTTCGCGCAGCAGATCTATGCCGTTCATGTCGGGAAGATTGACGTCCAGAACCAGGACATCAGGAGGCAGCACGGTGATGGCACCAAGCGCCAGCTTGCCGTTGCCGAAAATCTCCACGCTGCAGTTCTCGGTCTTGAGATACTCGGCATAGGTCTCGGCCAAGGCCGGCGCATCCTCGACGATCAGCACCCGGCCACGGGCGTTCAGCATGGGGCTCCCTTCCCCTGTTCTCATATCTCCTAGTTAGTCGATTGCGGTGGAGCGGGCCAGCGGGTCCGTTACACGGTTTGGCGAGCCCGATGCATGACCGCGAGACCGAGAGCCGTTGCATGCGGCATGAGATCAAAACCGTCGTGGCCGACATGCAAGGCAAGCTGATCGAACGGCAGGAGCAGCCGCCGAGCGCCCTCGAGATCGGTTTCGGTCGGGGTGCCGGTCAGGCGCGCTCCGGTGCCATAGAACATGTGGGCCTTGGCGCAGCGCTGGTTGCCGTTCACGATGAAGGAGCCGAGCGATGCGATCTCGTCGCATTCGAAGCCGGTCTCCTCGCGCAGTTCGCGGCGCGCCGCTCCTTCAGGATCCTCGCCAGGCTCGAGCAGGCCGCCGGGGAATGTGAGGCACGGGCGCCTCGCACCGTGCTTGTAGCCGCGAAGCATCACGGCGCAGTCGTCGGCGGTCAGGGCCACCAGGACGACGAAATCCGGCAGCGCGACCTGGAAATAGTCGTCGATCTCGCGCCCGTCGGGCAGCAGCACCCGTTCGCGCCACACCGACAGGCGCGGACCGGCGTCGAATGCCAGCGAACGATCGAGGACGCACCAGGCGGAGTCGACGGTACGCATGGAAATCTCCTCAAGAAGGCGGCCCGGCGACGCTTAACGCCGCCGGGCCTCGGGTAGATCAGACAATGAAAATGTCGTGATCGATATGGGCCAGCATGTCGTGCGAACCCTTCAAGGTCGCGATGTCGACTGTACCACCCTTGTGCATGTCGAGCACGACATGGAGACCGTTGTCGGCCATGACGAAGGAAATGTCCTTCAGCCCGTTCTCCAGCGCGTAGGCCGAGACGTCGATATGATCGCGCCCGACCTGGAAGTCGCTGATCACGTCGCCGGGGGATTTGGCGTCGATCGGCAGGAAGACGAACGTGTCGTTGCCGTCGCCACCCGAGAGCGTATCCTTGCCCTCGCCGCCGATCAGCACGTCGTCGCCGCTGCCGCCCTTGAGCGTGTCGGTACCCGAGCCGCCGACCAGCCGGTCGTTTCCGGCGCCGCCGTCCAGCGTATCATTGCCCGCAGCGCCATCCAGACCATCGTTGCCGGAACTTCCGGCCAGCTTGTCGTTGCCCATACCGCCGGCCAGCTTGTCGTCGCCGGTGCCGCCGTCGAGCGTGTCGTTGCCGTTGCCGCCATCGAGCACGTCATTGGCCGCTCCGCCCGACAGGGTGTCGTTGCCCTCGTCGCCGCTCAGCGTGTCCTTGCCTTCGCCGCCCACAAGCTTGTCGTCGCCCGTGCCGCCGGTCAGCACGTCGTTGCCGGAGCCGCCGTCAAGGCTGTCGTTGCCCGAGCCGCCGTCCAGCGAGTCCTCGCCCGCCCCGCCGCTCAGCTCATCGTTCCCGGCATCGCCCAGCAGCTTGTCCTGACCGTCGCCGCCCAGGAGCTTGTCGTTGCCCGAGCCCCCGTTCAGGAAGTCGTCGCCCGATCCACCGTCCAGGAGGTCGTCGCCGGCTTCGCCATAAACCATGTCGTTGCCGGCCTCGCCGTAGAGCTTGTCGTTGCCCGAGCCTCCGGAGGCGACGTCGTCGCCGGTGCCGCCATAGAGCGTGTCGTTGCCGGCATCGCCCTGGAGCTTGTCGTCGCCGGCGCGGCCGTAGAGCGTGTCGTCGCCGTCTCCACCGGAAATGTTGTCGTCTTCCGTACCCGGGATGTAGGGCTTGGCCGTGCCCGTCCCGCCCGCCTGCGAATCGCCATCCGGCAAGCCCGTCTTGCCGTGCGCATTCAGCACCTTCACGTTGGCGGTGCCGATGTCGATGGTGATGACCGAGTCGTCGAAGTCGCGGTCACCGCCACCCTTGAGATCTTCGAAGCCGATATGGACAACGCCCTTGGCGGCATCGACCATGCCAACCGTGTGAAGGATGCCGTCGTTGTTCAGCGGAAGCGTCTTGGCGTAGGCAGCACTATGATAAGAGTCGCCCTTGACCTGGACCGCCTTGCCGTCGTCACCGACGAACCAGACCTTGGGATTGACCGAGGTCAGCGTCGCAACCTTGCCGTCGGCATCGCGGAATTCGAAGCGACCGTTGGCCATCTTCGAAAAGTCGTTCTGCGACGCGCCGTTGGACACGACGAAGAAGCCGATCTGGTCGCCGGCCCGCAGGTCGAGCGGCTTGCTGTCGCCCGAGGACAGGTTGCCGCCGCTGCCCTTGAGGCTCGCATTCGCCCACAGCACCTGGACGTCGGCGATCTTGCCGTCGACGACCTTGTACCAGCCGAGCGTGTTCAGGTAGCCCGCAGTCTCGCCATTGAAGGTGACAGTACCCTTGTAATCCTGATCGACCACCAGGCGGTCAAGCTTGGCGAGCGAGGGCCCGGAGCCACCACCGTACAGCACGTCGTTGCCGGTCTGACCCGACAGCGTGTCGTTGCCGCGGCCGCCATAGGCGACGTCGTTGCCGCCGCCTGCATTGACGGTGTCGTTACCCTGTTTGGCGAGGAACAACTCGTCGATCGAGCCTCCTCGGAGAGTATCGTCCTTTATCGTCCCGACGACGGGGCTCTGCATGAACTCAGACAAAGTCTATCTCTTTCAAAAGGGCGCGCGCCGTTTTCCCGCCCCGAGGGGAGCGCGCGCGGTTCAGGAACGGATGGGGCGATGGCCGAAGGCCGGATCAGACCCGGCCGTAGACGTCGTCGAAGCGCTCGATGTCGTCTTCGCCGACATAGTCACCGCACTGGACCTCGATCAGCACCAGCGGCCGGTCCGTGCGATTGGTCAGGCGATGGATCGCCCGCAGCGGGATGTAGACGGACTGGTCCGGGTGCAGTTCACGCTCCGCGCCATCGACCTCGACGATCGCGGTGCCCTGGACCACGACCCAGTGCTCGGCGCGCCGCGCATGGCGCTGGCGCGACAGGCTGCCGCCCGGGGCGACGACGATCCGCTTGACCTGGTATCCGGGATCGACGGCGATCGATTCGTAGGCTCCCCAGGGCCGCACAACCGGCGTGGCCATGGAGCGATGTTCAACGGTGCTGGATTGCATTGTGTCCTCGCGAGATGTGGCGAGGTGCCAAACTGCAACCGCCAGGCCAGCGGCCTGCGAGGCGTCAGTCCGTTGAAAACAAACGACAATTGGTGGAGCGCTTCGGATTGCGGCCATCGCGTTTTGCAACGGAGCCGCCCGGTGTTCGCGAATTGCGACGCGCTATGGTCCGTCCATCGCGGCAAGCGCCTGCCGGCCGCGCGTGAGCAGGAGCATCAAGTGCCCTGCGATGTCGTCGTCGGAGGCCAGCTCCATCGCGGCGGCCGCTTCGGCTGCACCTGCCGCGCCGAACTGACCGAACAGGCCGACGAGTCGATGCGCGGCCTTGCGCAGGCGCGCCGGATCATGCGCCTGAGCGGCGACCTCCAGTTCGCCCAGCGATTCACCCACGTCCTGGCGAAACCGCACCAGAAGCCGCGCGAAGGCCTCCTCCCCCACGGACTGGCGCAACTCCTCGAGAGCGACGCGATCGATCACTTCCTCCACCCCCGCTACGACTGGCAACGTCGGCGCCGTCATGCGCTCGATGACTGCCGCAAGCTCGCGTGGGCGTATCGGCTTGGCAAGGCAGTCATCGGCCCCGGCCGCCAGGGCGCGCGCCTCGTCCTCGGATTGGCCGAATGCCGTCAGCGCGATGATGGGCACCGCAGCTTCCGGCCCCTCGAGAGCGCGGATCGCCCGGCACGCGGCCAGCCCGTCCATGACCGGCATCCGGACATTCATCATCACGAGATCGAAGCGGCCGGCCTTCGTGGCGGCCAGCGCGGCGGAACCGTCGGGTGCGATCTCCACTCGATGGCCCATCTTCTCCAGCAGCGCACGGATCAGGACCTGGCTTGACGGCACATCCTCCGCTACCAGGATCGATCGCGGGCTGGACACGCGGGTGCCCGTGAGAACCGTCGCCGGGACGTCGGTGGCAGCGACATCGAAGTCGAGTTCGAACCAGAACGTCGATCCCGCGCCGGGAGCGCTATCGACGCCGATGGCTCCGCCCATGCCTTCGACGAGTTGCCGGCAGATCGCCAGTCCCAGCCCGGTGCCGCCAGCCTGCCGGACGGCCGCCTCTGCGCCCTGCTCGAACGGCAGGAAGAGGCGACGCCGCATGTCGGGCGAGATGCCGATCCCGGTATCCTCAACGGCGAAACGCAGGCGAACCGAGCCGACGCGCCGCTCGACCGCTCTGCAGGACAGGGTCACGGCGCCGCCATCGGTGAACTTCACCGCATTCCCCAGCAGATTGAGCAGGATCTGGTTCAACCGTCGCGCATCGCCTTCCAGTCGCGGCGGGACGTCGGGCGCCAGTCTGGCCGTGATCTCGAGCCGGGCAGCGCCGGGCAGGCTGCGCGCCACCGCGACGGCACCCTCGACGAGATCCCGAACGTCGAACGGGCGGACCTCGAGATCCGAACGCCCGGCATCGAGACGGGAGAAGTCGAGGATGTCGTTGATCAGCGACAGGAGGTGGGTCGCCGACTTCTCGATCATGTCGACGTGCTGCTTCTGCACGGCATCCAGCGGCGTGTGGACCAGCAGACTCGACAGGCCGATGACGGCGTTCATCGGCGTGCGGATCTCGTGGCTCATGCGGGCGATGAAATCCGACTTCGCACGGTCGGCGATCTCGGCGGCTTCCTTGGCCTGACGAAGCTCATACTCCCGCTGCTTGCGCGCGGTGACGTCGCGCAGGCACGCAACGACCATGTGCCGCTCCGAAGACCGCGCGGCCGCGATGGTGACCTCGCAGTGGAACTCGCTGCCGTCGGCCCGCACCGCCTTCATCTCGTGGCGGGCCCTGTCATCGGGCACCTCGCCGGCCTCGACGTAACGCCGCAAGCCTTCCTCGAGGGCGGGCCGGAAGCGCTCGGGAATCACGATGTCGACCGGCCGCCGGCCGATGATGTCGGCACGACGGTAGCCGAACACGGCTTCGACCGCCTGGTTGACGTCCACCGCCCTTCCCGTCCCGTCGACGCAGAATATGCAGTCCGGAGTGGCGTCCATGATCGCGCGCAGCCGCTCTTCGCTGCGCTGCAGCGCCTCCTCACGCTCCTTGATCTCCGTGATGTCGACGCGCAGGCCGACCGTTCCCCCCGCGGGCATCCGGCGCTCGAGAATGCGCACCCAGCGGCCGTCCGCGGTGCGCTGCTCGATGGGACCTTGCGGATCGCGATGCTGGCGCAGCCGCTCGGCTATCCATGCCTCCTCGCGGCCCCGCGCCTCCGGATACTGGCCGCGCCGCACGCCTTCCCGAAGACCGTGCTCGTAGGAGGTGCCGACGGCGATCAGGTCGGCGCTGTCACGATACAGTTCGCGATAGCGTTGGTTGTACAGGGCGACGCGGTCGTCGGCGTCGAACAGCACGAACCCGTCGGGCAGGGCTTCGAGGGCCGCGACCAACAACTCAGTGTCCTGTGGCGTGGCCCCCGGACCGGGCCGGAGGTCACCCCGTCCGTCCCGGGAATTGCTGGTTTCGGTCATGCGGCACCGGCTCGGGCGGCACGAACCGCCAGGATGGCGGCGTCGCCGGCCGACACGAGGATATCCGCTCGCGCCTGCACCTCGTCGTCGCCGGCACGCTCGACCGCGACGGCGGCGTCGGCGGCTTCCATCGCACCGAACTGGCCGAACAGGCCGGCGAGGCGATGGGCGGCCCTGCGCAATGCGGTGGGCTCGCTGCCGGCGGCGCGCAGCTCGCCGAGGGCGCGGGTGGCGTCCTGCACGAAGGAGTCGATCAACCGGCCGAACGCCTCCGGACCGACCGCATCGAGCAGCTCGTCGAGGGCGGCCCGGTCGAGCCCAGCGCCCGACATCGGCGCAACAGTGCCGCCGGGCATGGCGTTTCGTTCGATCGCCGCATCGAGTTCATCGACGCGGATCGGCTTGCTGATGTGGTCGCTCATCCCCACGGCAATCGCCTTCTCTCGATCGCTCGGCTGGGCAAATGCGGTCAGCGCGACGATCGGTATCGCCGCAACCGGCGTGCCGAGGCCCCTGATGCGCCGGGTCGCCTCGTAGCCGTCCATGCCCGGCATCTGGACGTCCATCAGGATCAGGTCGAAGGCCCCGTTGCGCGCCGCGGCAACGGCCTCGTCGCCGTCGGACACGATCTGCACGCGATGGCCGAGCTTCTCGAGCATGGCGCGCGCGACGATCTGGTTGGCCGGCGTGTCTTCGGCCACCAGGATTCTGAAACTCCTGCGGACGCGACTCCGGGCCTCGGGCGCGCTTCGGGGACGATCCGCGGAATCGACGGCCCGGCCGAAGGGAAGTTCGAACCAGAAGGTCGAGCCCTCGCCGAGATTGCTCACGACGCCGATGTCCCCGCCCATGAGATCGACGAGCCGCTTGCAAATCGCCAGCCCCAGCCCGGTGCCGCCCTTCCGACGCGCAAGACGGAGGTCTCCCTGCTCGAACGGCTGGAACAGGCGCCCCTGAACCTCGGGTGCGATGCCGACACCGGTGTCCGTGATCGAGAAGCGGAGGCGCAGCGTCTCGGCACTCTGGTCGACGACCGTGGCCGACAGGGTGATGGCGCCGCGCTCGGTATACTTCACGGCATTGCCCAGCAGGTTCAGAAAGATCTGGTTCAGGCGGTCGCCGTCCCCCGAGACGACGGCCGGAATGTTGCCCGCGAACGCCATCGCAATGTCGACGCGCTCGCCTCCCGGCAGGCCGCGGGCGATGTCGACGGCGCTCTCGGCCAGGCGATGCAGGTCGAAGTCCGACTTCTCGACCGTGAGGCGCCTGGCCTCGAGACGAGAGAAGTCGAGAATGTCGTTGATGATCTGGAGCAGGTGCGCCGCCGAATCCTCGATGATGCGGACGTAGCGCTTCTGGGTTTGCCCGAGCGGCGTGTCGGCCAGCAGGTTCGACATGCCGATGACGGCGTTCATCGGCGTGCGGATCTCGTGGCTCATCATCGCGAGGAAGTCGGTCTTTGCCTGCGTCGCCTCCTCGGCGTGGCCACGGGCACGCCTGAGGTCGGCCATGGTCGCCTCCTGGCGGGTCAGCAGCGTCGCGATCCAGCCGGTCAGGCCGAGCAGCAGCAGCGAGAAGAGAGCGGTCCCCAGTCCCACGAACCAAGCCGTGGTGTACCAGTGTTCGAGAATCAGCCCCTCGGTCGCCGTTACGTTCACGACCAGCGGATAGTCCTTCAGCGTACGCGGCGCCACGATGCGCATCTGGCTGGTCGAGTTGTCCGCTAGGCGCGGTCCGGTCGTCACGACGGCGCCGGCTTCGTTGCCGAGCCCTATGATGTCGCGGAACACGGCCTGGTCGCGAAACGACTTGCCGATCAGGTCTTCCCGCGTCGGATAGCGGGCGAGCAGGATGCCGTCGCTGCGGAACAGCGAGATCGCGCTCTCGTCACTGATGTTCACCGCCTTGAAGAAATCCTGGAAGAAGCTGCTCTCGACGCCGGTCAGGACCAGCCCCAGCACTTCTCCGGTCCGGCTGCGGATCTTGCGGGCGAGATAGAAGGTCCATGTGCCGGTTCCCCGGTTCTTGACCGGCGCACTGAGGAACACGTCGAGTCGGGGATCGGCCATGTGCGCCTTGAAATAGTCCCGGTCCGCCAGGTTGATCCGGGGCGGCGGGTAGGATCGCGTGAAACTGATGACGTCGCCGTTCAACGCGACGATGGTGGCGACGTCGACCTGCGGCACGCTGCTCGCCTTGTTGCGAAGCATGTCGAAGATTTCCTGCGTGCCCATCTCGCGCCGCAACTCGTCCTCGTTGGCGATGTCGGCATCGTGCACGCGGTCGCTGATGCTCTTGAGCACCAGGTCGGCAGCCTTCATCGTCTGGTTGATCGAAGCCGCCAGGACCGTCGACTGGTTGGAGAGATTGGACTTCCACTCCTCGATCGTGGTCTGGCGGGCCTGCCACAGCATCAGGCTTGCGCCGATCACCACCAGGCACACCGTGAGGACGCCGCCGGCGATCGCCGCGCGGCCGCGTGGGCTCATCTGGCGCCGAAACGCGGGTCGGGTTGCAGCAGATTCCGGCATGATTCCATTTCCAACGGGAGCTTCGAACGACCGAGGTTGCAAAAGCGGCGCCACTTCCAGTCTAGCGATTCATGGCGTCTCGAGCACCGGACAGCGACCATATGCACCCCGTCGCCCGCCCGGATTTGCAAATTGCAACGCGATCATGGACCCGCTCGACCACATCGTTTGCATATTGCAAACAGCTAGCGCGCCATCCTCGATGGGCCCACTGGATTCCTGCTGGCCACGCACGCAAGCCGATCGGGCAGCCTGCGGACGGGGCTCCGTCGGTGCCCCGCACCTATGGGCCCTGTCCTGGCCCTGCGGCGACCCCGCCTGTATTCCCGCTCAGACGATCAGGAAGTGCCCGGCCGTCAGATCGCCGACCACGCCCTGCAGTGTCGCGAACTGCACCGCTGCTTGGCCACCCACGCCATCGGCGTCGTAAAGCAGAGCGCCATCCGCGACGTTGAAGATCAGATGCATGTCGGCCGTGGTTGCAGTGGCACCGATGCCGAAGCCTGAATCATCGACGCCCCAGGGCGTCGAGAATGCGTTGAAGACCGCGTTGTCCAACTGGATGAGGTCGACCGCCGCATCGAAGTCGACGACGGTGTCGATATTGGCCGGAAGCAACGGCGCCGAGAAGAAGAAGCTATCCGCGCCATTGCCACCAACTAGCTGGTCGTTGCCGCTTCCACCATCGAGGACGTCGTCGCCGTCACCGCCTGTCAGTTGATCATTGCCCGCCCCGCCCAGCAAAGCGTTCGCCAGACTGTCGCCCAGCAACGCGTCATCAAAGGAACTGCCGGTCAGGTTCTCGATGTCAGTCAGAGTGTCGCTGCCGGCCCCGATCGTATTCTGCTGACCCGCGATGGCCAGACTTACCGTCACACCAAGGTGCGCACCGGCATATGAAGCGCCATCGGTGCCGCCACCGCCGTCGAGCGTGTCGTCACCCCCGGCTCCTTCAAGCACGTCGTCGCCTGCGCCCCCGCTCAGCAGATTGGCAGCCTTGTTGCCGACGAGCCGATTGTTTCCGTCGTTACCGTAGGCGTCGATTGCCAAGGTGCCCAACAGAGTCATGTTCTCGACGTGCTGGGAGAGACTGTAGGTGACGGTGGTGAATACCGAATCGTTGCCGTGCAGGGCATCGACTTCGATCACGAAGTCGCCGGCCTGGTCTACATAGTAGCGATCATTGCCGGCACCACCGATCATGACGTCACCGCCCAGGCCGCCGTCGAGGATGTCGTTGCCGTCGCGGCCAATCAGCAGGTCGTTTCCGCCCAAACCGAAAATACTGTCATTGCCGGAAAGACCGTCCATATGGTCCTGCCCGGCGGTGCCGGTCAGCGGGTTGTGGCCGTTTGATGCGTCGTCATTGCGAATCGTCGCAATGGTGGCCGACTGAGCGATGAAAGTCCCCGGGCCGGGATTCATCAGGCTGACGGTGAAGCGCTCGTTGCTCTCGGCCAGCATGTCGCCCGCCACATTGACGGTGATGACCTTGGAGGTCTCACCTGCCGCGAAGCTTACGGTGCCGGAGGGAAGGATCCCGCCGGTGAAGTCCGCGCCGTTGACCGCCGCGCCGGAGACCGCCCAGTCGGCCGTACTCGTCGAGGCCAGGTCGCCGCTGCGGGTGACGGTGAAGGTGAAGGGTGTCATGCCTGACTGGCCTTCCGCCTTGTCGGCCGACGTTGCCGACATCGACAGGCTTGCGTCGTCATTGCGGATCACGCCGTTGGCGCCGGCGGTGCCGATCGTGGCGCCGGCGCTGGGGTTGGACAGGGTAACCGTGAATCCCTCGTCGGTTTCCAGCAGAGCCTCGCCCACCACATTCACGGTGATGACCTTCGAGGTTTCGCCTGCCGCGAAGGTCAGGATACCCGAGGGCAGGACACCGCCCTCGAAATCGGCGGCGCTGGCCTGCGAGGAACTGACCGCCCAGTTGACGCTATGGGACGCCGTGGTCAGTCCGCTGCGGGTGACGGTGAAGGTGAAGGGCGTTGTGCCCGACTGGCCTTCCGCCGTGTCGGCCACCGTCGCCGCGATTGAAAGATTGGCGTCGTCGTTGCGGATCACGCCGTTGACGGCGGCGGTGCCGATCGTCGTGCCGGCGCTGGGGTTCGAAAGGGTGATGGTGAAAGCCTCATTGGACTCGACCATCGTGTCGCCTGCGACGACGACGGCGACGATCTTGGAGGTTTCGCCCGGCGCAAACGTCACGCTGCCGGTCGGCAGGGAACCTCCCGCAAAGTCCGTCCCGTTGACCCCGGCGCCGGAAACCGCCCAGTTTGCGCTATGCGTCGAGTCCGTGGCACCGGTTCGGGTCACGGTAAAGGTGAAGTTCGTATTGCCGGACTGTCCTTCGTTCTTCACGGAGTCGCGCTGGGCGATCGACAGAGTTGCTGCGCCGGTATCGTCGTTGCGGATTGTCCCACCGGCCTCGGCGGTACCAAGGACGGCTGCCCCACTCGGGTTGGACAGTATCACGGTAAATGCTTCGTCGATTTCCTGGATCGTGTCGCCTACCACATTCACGGTGATGACCTTCGAGGTCTCGCCTGCCGCGAAGGTCAGGATACCCGAGGGCAGGACACCGCCCTCGAAATCGGCGGCGCTGGCCTGCGAGGAGCTGACCGCCCAGTTGACGCTATGGGAGACCGTGGACAGTCCGCTGCGGGTGACGGTGAAGGTGAAGGGTGTGGTGCCCGACTGGCCTTCCGCCGTGTCGGCCACCGTCGCCGCGATTGAAAGGCTGGCGTCGTCGTTGCGGATCACGCCGTTGACGGCGGCGGTGCCGATCGTGGCACCGGCGCTGGGGTTCGAAAGGGTGATGGTGAAAGCCTCGTTGGACTCGACCATGGTGTCGCCTGCGACGACGACGGCGACGATCTTGGAGGTTTCGCCCGGCGCAAACGTTACGCTGCCAGTCGGCAGGGAACCTCCCGCAAAGTCCGTCCCGTTGACCCCGGCGCCGGAAACCGCCCAGTTTGCGCTATGCGTCGAGTCCGTGGCGCCGGTTCGGGTCACGGTAAAGGTGAAGTTCGTATTGCCGGACTGTCCTTCGTTCTTCACGGAGTCGCGCTGGGCGATCGACAGAGTTGCTGCGCCGGTATCATCGTTGCGGATTGTCCCACCGGCCTGCGAGGTGCCATGGACCGGGTTGGACACTGTGACGGTGAATGCCTCGTCGGTCTCCTGGATCGTGTCGCCCAACACGTTGACCGTGATGACCTTCGAGGTCTCCCCTGCCGCGAAGTTCACGGTACCCGAGGGAAGGAATCCTTCGGCGAAGTCCGCACCGGTCACTGCCGCGCCGGAGACCGACCAGTCGGCCGTGCTTGCCGAGGCCAGGTCGCCGCTGCGGGTGACGGTGAAGGTGAAGGGTGTCGTGCCCGACTGGCCTTCCGCCATGTCGGCCGAGGTCGCCGCGACCGACAGGCTGATGTCGTCGTTGCGGATCGTTGCATTGGCGGCGGCAGTGCCGATCGTGGCGCCGGCGCTGGGGTTCGACAGGGTGACGGTGAATCCCTCATCGGCTTCCAGTGTCGTCTCACCGACGACGTTCACGGTAACCAGCTTGGAGGTCTCACCCGCCGCGAACGTCAGGATACCCGAGGGGAGGACACCGCCCTCGAAATCGGCGGCGCTGGCCTGCGAGGAACTGACCGCCCAGTTGACGCTATGGGACGCCGTGGTCAGTCCGCTGCGGGTGACGGTGAAGGTGAAGGGCGTCGTGCCCGACTGGCCTTCCGCCGTGTCGGCAACCGTCGCCGCGATCGACAGGCTGGCGTCGTCGTTGCGGATCGTGCCGGTGGCGCGCGCCGTCGCGAACGTGATGTCCTCGGTCGGATCCGACAGGGTCACTGCGAAGGATTCGTTCCCTTCCACGACGGTATCGCCCGCGACATTGACTGTGATGACCTTCGTCGTCTCGCCGGGCGCGAAAGCCACGGTGCCGGTCGGCAAGGCGCCGCCCGTGAAATCCGCGCCATTGACCGCCGAACCGGATACCACCCAGTTCGCGTTCTGCGTCCATTCCGTGTCGCCGGTGCGCGTGACGGTGAACGTGAAGCCCGTGCTGCCCGAATGGCCCTCGGCCTTGTTGGCGCTTGTCGCGGCGATCGACACGCTCACATCGTCGTTGAAAATGGTACCGGTTGCCGTGTTGGCCGCGATAGCCGTGCCGGCCGAAGGATTCGAGAGGGTGACGCTGAAGGTCTCGTTCGCCTCGATCGCCGTATCGCGATTCACGACGACGTCGATGAACCCGAAAAGGCTGCCGGCGGGGATAGTCAGGGTTCCGGTTGCTGTCGTGTAGTCAATATCCGCACTCGCCGTGCCTGGCGTAGTCGCATACTGGACAGAGGAGTCCGTCGCGGCCACCTCGGACAGGGCTACCTGGAAGCGTAAGATCGAAGTGCCGGCGCCCGTGCCCTCGACCTGGCCGACATCGACGATGCGGAAGGACGGTGGCGGCCTCGTGTCGTCGTTGTCGATCGAGACCGTGGCACTGGAATCAACAAGTGCGCTGCCGCTCGGCGAGGACAGCAGCACGCGGAAGGTCTCGTTGCCTTCGAACTGGGTGTCGCCGTTGATCGTGACTTCGATGATCTTGGAAGTCTCGCCGGCCGCGAACGTAAGCGTACCGCCGGTGGCGACATAGTCCAAGCCTGCCAACGCCGTGCCATCCTGCGTCGTGTAGTTGACCGTCACTGGTCCGGCAGCGGGCGCACTCAGGGTTACCGGGACCAGCACCGTGCTCGTGCCGCTATTGCCCTCCGTGAGCGAGACATCGCCCACCGAAAATCCGTCATCATTGAAGATCGTGCCGCTCGCCGATCCCTGCCGGATTCCCGTTCCGGCCGAGGGATTGCTGAGGTTGAGCGTCAGTGTCTCGTTGTCTTCGGGAGAGAGATCGCCGTTGACCGTGACCGTCACGGTCTTGGAGATTTCGCCAGCCAGGAAGGTGACGGTGCCCGTCGCGCCGACATAATCGGTGCCGGCCGTAGCCGTTCCGTCCACGGTTGCGAAGTCGACCGTCGCGGTCTGGGAGAGCGCCGAACCGAGGGTAACCGTAAAGGTCAGGTTGCTCGTGCCGGCGTTGCCTTCTGCCGCCACCGCACTCGAGACGGAGAAGCCGTCGTCATCGGCGATCCGCACTTCACCTGTACCGTCGACGATCGCCGTGCCGATGGCGTTGGACAGCACCATCTGGAAGCCTTCCGTTCCTTCGATCAGCGCATCGCCGATGATGGGAACGGTGACCGTCTTGACCGTTTCGCCCACGGCGAATGTCACTGTGCCACTGCTGGTCGTGAAATCCGCCGGTGAGGTGGCGGTTCCTGCTACGGTTGCCCAATCGACACTGACCGGCGTCGTGGCCGGCGTCAGCAGCCGAATGGTGACGGCTGCATTGGAGGGTGTCGCCGATGTGCCTTCGACGAGAACCAGGTCTTCGACCACCAGCCCGTCATCGTTGCGAATGGTGCCGGTTCCGACGGCGTCTGCGATGGCGGCTCCACTGGCTCCCGACAGATTGACCGAGAACGTCTCGTCGGCCTCGCTCAGGGCATCGGCCGAGACCTCGACCGTAATGGTCTTGCTGGTCTCGCCCGCGGCGAAGGTAAGGGTTCCGTTGGCCGGCCCAAAGTCCGTGCCGGACGCAGCACTGCCCGCTCCCGTGGCGTAGTCGACCGTCACCGCGCTCGCAGCCGCGGTCAAAAGTGAAACGGTGAAAGTGAAGATGGTCGGACTGCCGGACGTTCCCTCCATTGCCGATACGTCTGAAATCACGATCCCGTCATCGTTGACGATGGTCGCGGTCCCGTTGGCATCGGCAATCGGCGCGCCGGTCGAATTGAACAGCTGGATGCCGAAGGTCTCATTGCCTTCGATGACGGTGTCGCCGATCAGCTGGATGAAGACGTTCTGCTGCGTGACGCCAGGCGCGAAGGTCAGTACGCCGCCCTGGGTGACATAATCCTGCTCCGCCAATGCGGTACCGTCGCTGGTCGAATACTGGACGGTAATGGTCTCGCTTGAGGGCGCGGCGAGCAGGACCGGCACTACCAGGTAGTTGCTGTTCGGTCCGTTGCCTTCGGCCAGCGAGGCATCTCCCACCGAGATCGCAGGCGTCGCCGATCCACTCCGTACGTTGAAGACATAGGTGCCTGCCACACCGACGTTGCTGGCGTTCTCGAGGTCGAGCAGGGCCGATTGGTTGCCCGATTGGGGCAATTCGAAGAAGTCGACGCCGTTACCCGAACTGTACCCTGCTCGTGCCGTCACGCCGCCGAGCCCACCCGAACCACCGGATGCGGAGCCGGTCGTCCAGTCGACATTCTCGTAGCGGAACACAATGTCGAAGTCGCCGTTCGTGCCGATCTGAGTGATCGAAATCTGAAAGGCATTCAGTCTGTCGGTGCCGTAAGAGTAATAGCCGACGTCATCCCACGTGGCCGTGAAGGTGCGGTTTGCCGGATCGAAGTCGTACCAAAGCAGGTTCGAGCCGGTCGAGGTCCCGCCTAGCGTCGGTCCGACGATCCCGGCGCGTGTGTCCACGTCGGCCCAGTAGGCAGCGATGATCGGGTTGGAGGTCGAACCCGTGATCGCCGACGGCGTGTAGGTTCCGGTCGCGGAGGCGAAGGTGATGCTGCCGTTGTTGTTGAGATAGAAGCCGGTGTACTCGCGGCCGAAGAAGTTGATTCCCTGGGTACCGAACACCGACCGCAAATCGAGATAGCCCGTGTACGAATCGTCGTTGCGGTCGAGAAAGTTCTCGCCGAACCCGGCGATGCCCCCGAGAGTATTGATGAGCGATGTCGACATTGTGCGATCCTCCCAAGCCAGTGCGGAAAATCTCGCTTTATGGAGTTCGCCGCCCCACTGATCGGCACCTTCCCAAAGTGCCATGTTTGATCATCAGGGCTTCTGGCGATGTTGGATTTGACGTACGTCAAACCCGGCACCTTGCTGCCGTCCGTCATGCACGCTTTGATTGGTTTTGCATTTAAGTCGCATCACGGATTTGAATTCGGCCGCAGAATCCACGAAGCCTGAGAATCGAATTTCTTCGCAAGATGCGAAGCCTTTTCTTTCCCGGATCTGCGCGATGTCGCGACCTGCGAACGGCCACCAGTGAGAAAGCGGGGCCGCCACTGCGGTAGGAATGCCGGTTGAACTGGGACTCCCGAACCGGCAACATGGATCCAACTCGGACGCCACAAAAACAAGGCGCCGTATCCAGGGAGGACTACATGTATCGACGCACCCTAGCGACGGGCGCCGCATTGGCGTTGCTTGTCTCCGTCCCGGCCTTTGGCCAGGCCATTCCCAAAGAAATGTCCTGGACCGCCTACGACACCGGCTCTTCGGGCTTCAACATCGCCGTCGCGATCGGTCAGCAGTTCAAGAACGTGCTCGGCACCGACGTCCGCGTCCTGCCGTCGGGCAACGACACCGGACGCCTGGCACCGGTGAAGGCGAACCGCGCCGTCATCTCGCAGATGGGTATCGGCACGTACTTCGCGCAGGAGGGCGTCTTCGAGTTCGGCACCAGGAGCTGGGGCCCGCAGGCAACGCGCCTGATCATGTCGGCGACGGCGTGCAACGGGCTTGGCCTGGCGGTGGCCAAGGACACCGGCGTCAAGGAGGTCAAGGATCTCAAGGGCAAGCGTCTCGGCATCGTGGTCGGCTCGCCGGCCCTGAGCCAGGGCGTCATCGCCTTGATCGGCTTCGGCGGCCTGACCGAGAAGGACATGACGCCGGTGCAGTTCTCCTCGAACAACGCCATGTGGAAGGGCCTCATCAACAACGAGGTCGACGCGCTGCTGACCTCGACGATCTCGGGCCAGTCGAAGGAAGCGGACAATTCTCCACGCGGCATCATGTTTCCGCCGATGCCGGCGAGCGACAAGGAAGGCTGGGCCAGGGTCCACAAGAAGGCGCCCTACTTCGTGCCCGTGAAGGCGACATGCGGCGCCGGGGGCCTCTCGCCGCAAACGCCGGTCGAGATGGCGGGCTACGCCTATCCGATCTTCATGACCTACGCCGACCGCTCCGCCGACACGATCTACGCGATCACCAAGGCGATGATCGACACGTTCGACGCCTACAAGGGCGGCGCGCCCGGGGCCGAGGGCATGGCGCTGTCGTTGCAGAACCTGACCTGGGTCGTGCCCTATCACGACGGCACCATCCGTGCCTTCAAGGAGAAGGGCGTGTGGACCGACGCGGCGCAGAAGCACAACGACAACCTGGTGAAGCGCCAGCAGGTGATGATCGATGCCTGGAAGGCCTACACGCCCGGCGCACCGTCCGACGACAAGGCCTTCGCGGAGGGCTGGCTGAAGGCCCGCGCTGCCGCGCTCCAGAAAGCCGGAATGGACATCGTCTTCGAATAGAGGCGGGTCCGTCATGACCGATCAGGCCGTGCGGGTCGTCCTCGACGACCCGCACAAGACCGGTCCGGCCGAGGCCGAGACCATGCGTACCCGCACGCTCTCCGGCGTGTGGCGGTGGCTGCTCGTGGCCTTGACGGCGGTCACCATCTTCCTCTGCATCAACCAGCAGTTCACGCTGCGCTTCTTCGTCGGATTCACGCCGCTCAACACGGAGTATTTCTATCTCCTGATCCTCTGCATGCTGCCCTTCACCTTCGTGATCTTTCCGGGCAGCGCCAAAGCCTCGGTCGACCGGGTCGCCTGGTACGACGTCGTTCTGTTCGCGGTCACGGCCGGTGCCTCGTTCTACCTGATGATTAACATCCGCAAGGCCGCCGAACTCGGATGGGAGTTCGGCGATCCGCCCGAACCCGTGATCTGGGCCGGCTACCTGATGTGGATCGTCCTGATGGAAGCGCTGCGACGGACGGGCGGCTGGAGCCTGCTCCTCAGCATCCTTCCGTTCACGGTCTATCCGCTGTTCGCCGGCGCCTCGTGGCTCGGGCCGCTCAAGGGCAACCAGTCGACGCTCGATCAGACCACCGCCTACCACATGCTCTCCACGGAAAGCCTGCTCGGCATTCCGATCCAGGCCTTCGCCGATGTCGTCATCGGGTTCCTGGTGTTCGGCACGGCCCTCATGATGACCGGCGCCGGCAAGTTCTTCATCAATCTCTCGTTCGCGCTGTGCGGTACGTTCCGCGGCGGCGCCGCCAAGGTCTGCATCTTCGCCTCGGGCCTGCTCGGCATGATGTCCGGCAGCATCGTCAGCAATGTCCTGACCGCGGGCACCATGACGATTCCCACCATGAAGCGGACCGGCTTCAGCCCCTCCTACTCCGGGGCCATCGAGGCCTGCGCCTCGACCGGCGCGGTGCTGGCACCGCCGGTGATGGGCGCCACGGCCTTCGTGATGGCCCAGTTCCTCGGCACGACCTACTCCGAGGTCGCGCTTGCTGCCATCATCCCGGCCTTCCTCTTCTATGCCGGCCTGTTCATGCAGGTCGATTCGTACGCCGCGCGCCGCGGCCTGAAAGGTCTGGAGCGGCGCGAACTTCCCAGCGCCTGGGAGGCCTTCAAGGAAGGCTGGTACTACGCCTTCGTCATCGCCCTGCTGATCGTCATGCTGCTGTACTTCAAACGCGAGAGCCATGCGCCCTTCTATGCCACGGCGCTGCTGCTGGTGCTGAACCAGTGGTCGCAGCCCGGCCGTTGGAAGATCGCCAACACGATCAACATCGCGATCGCCGTCCTTGCCGCTGCCGTGATGACCGTCCGGAGCGAAAGCTATCCCAAGGCGCTGGCGGCCTCCGGACCGGGCACCTTCGACGCCTGGATGAATGCGACGCTGCTGCCGGCGCTGGGCGGGATGGTGGTCCTGCTGGTGCTGAACGAGATCTGGGGCGACAAGCGCTGGGGGCTGCGCAAGTACATTTCCTTCCTGGAGGCGAACGGCCGGACCTTCGTCGAACTGGTCGGAATCCTCGCGGGCTGCGGCCTGCTGATCGGCGCCTTCTCGCTGACCGGCGTCATCGCCTCGCTGGCCAACGATCTGCTCAACCTCGCCGGCAGCAACGTCCTCCTGCTGCTGGTCATGTGCGCCTTCACCAGCCTGATCCTCGGCCTCGGGCTGACCACGACCGCCTGCTACATCTTCCTCGCCATCCTGATCGGGCCGGCCCTCGAGAAGCTCGGGCTCAACAAGATGGCCGTCCACATGTTCATCTTCTACTGGGGCATGCTGTCGTCGATCACGCCGCCGGTGGCCATCGCCTCGTTCGCGGCAGCCGGCATCGCCGGCGCGCCGGCGATGAAGACGGGATGGGAATCGATGTGGGTGGGAAGCATCATCTACTTCATCCCGTTCTTCTTCGTCGCCAATCCGGCCCTGGTGCTGCAGCCGGCCGGCAGCGGCGGCATCCCCTATTTCGAGGCCATCTACCTCGCCGTCACCGCCCTCGTCGGGATCTCCTTCATCTGCGGAGGCATCCAGGGCTATCAGGTCGGCATCGGGGATCTCCGGCGTACCGGCATGTTCGAATGGCCCCTGCGCCTGGCCCTCGTGCTGGGTGGCCTGGTCCTCGCGACGCCCGGCGGCGGCATCATGCCGCTCAGCAATACGGTGATGGAGCTGACGGCCGCCGCGATCCTAGTTCCCACGGTCCTCGTCGCGCTGTTGCTCGTCCGCCGCACCAAGGCGGCCTAGAGAGTGTCATGATCGGAGAAGGAACCCGGTAGAGCGCGCAGGCATGAACATGCCCGAAGTCTGGTCATGAAGGCGCGACATGCGCTGCGCGATGATATTTCGCTTGTCGAGCAGACCGGAGAGCCATCGAGTGCGCAGGTCCGCGGCGGGCCGACGCGGCGGCGCAAAATAATTTTCTTTTTGGAACAAGGCGCAGAGATTAACCTTTCCCCCGCAAGAACATGATGCCGAAGGATGGGGAATTGACCGACGACCGCGAGGCAGCAGGCCTGAATCTCCATACTTCCAGCGCCGACCAGATTACCCCCACCACCTGCTACATGTGCGCCTGCCGCTGCGGCATCAAGGTTCATCTGAAGGACGGCCGCATTCGCTACATCGAGGGCAACCGCGACCACCCGGTGAACAAGGGCGTGCTCTGCGCCAAGGGCTCGGCCGGGATCATGAATCACTATTCTCCGGCCAGGCTGAGGAAACCGTTGCGCCGGGTCGGGCCGCGCGGCAGCGGCGAATATCAAGAGATCGAATGGGACGAGGCGATGGCGACCGCGACGGATTGGCTGGGCGCCATCCGGCGCAGCGACCCGCGCAAGCTCGCCTTCTTCACCGGACGCGACCAGAGCCAGGCGCTGACCGGCTGGTGGGCGAGCCAGTTCGGCACCCCCAACCATGCCGCCCATGGGGGGTTCTGTTCCGTTAACATGGCGGCGGCGGGGTTATATACGATCGGCGGCTCGTTCTGGGAGTTCGGCGAGCCGGACTGGGAGAACACCAAGTACTTCCTGATGTTCGGCGTAGCCGAGGACCACGATTCCAATCCGATCAAGATCGGCCTCGGCAAGCTCAAGACGCGCGGCGCCGCCAAGTTCGTGTCTGTCAATCCGATCCGGACCGGCTACTCGGCGATCGCCGACGAATGGATCGGCATCCGGCCGGGAACCGACGGCCTGTTCATCCTGGCGCTGATCCAGGAATTGCTGCGCGCCGGCAAGATCGACGAGGAATATCTCCGTCGCTACACCAATGCGCCGTGGCTCGTGATCCAGGATGAGGGCGCCGCCGATCACGGCCTGTTCGCCCGTGACGCCACCGGCCAGCCCCTGATCTTCGACGCCGCGACCCAGACGGTCATCCCCGCAAACCGGATCGATGCCAAGGCGCAGCTCGCCGGCAAGGTCTTCCTGCCCGACGGCCGCGCCGCGGTGCCGGCCTTCCATCTCGTCGCCACCCGCTGCCTCGAGCCGCAATACGCGGCCGATGCCGTGGCCGCCGAAACCGGCATCGGGGCCGACGTCATCCGGCGCATCGCCGCCGAACTGGCGCATGCCGCCTTCGAACAGACCGTCGTGATCGACCAGCCCTGGACCGACTGGGCCGGGCGGCGCCACGACAAGATGGTCGGTCGGCCGGTGGCGATGCATGCCATGCGCGGCATCTCGGCCCATTCGAACGGCTTCCATACCTGCCGCGCGATCCACGTCCTGCAGATGCTGCTGGGCGCCGTCGATTCGCCGGGCAGCTTCCGCTACAAGCCGCCCTTCCCGCGGCCCACCCCGCCCGGCGTGAAGCCGACGGGCCGCGCCGCCGACGTCCAGCCCGGCAAGCCGATGCCCGGTCCGCCGCTCGGCTTCCCGACCTCGCCGCAGGAGCTGCTGGTCGAGGCCGACGGCACGCCGCGCCGGCTCGACAAGGCCTTCTCATGGGAGGCCCCGCTCGCGGCCCACGGCATGATGCACCGGGTCATCCGCAACGCGTGGGCGGGCGAGCCTTACAAGATCGATACGCTCTTCATGTTCATGGCGAACATGAGCTGGAACTCGTCGATGAACACGGCCGGCACCATCGACATGCTGACCGACAGGGATCCGGCGACCGGCGAGTACAAGATCCCGCGCATCATCTATTGCGACGCCTATGCCAGCGAGATGGTGGCCTATGCCGACCTGATCCTGCCCGACACGACCTATCTCGAGCGCTGGGACTGCATCTCGCTGCTCGACCGGCCGATCTGCGATGCCGACGGCGTCGCCGATTCGATCCGCCGGCCCGTGGTCGCGCCCGATCGCGACGTGCGCCCGTTCCAGGACGTGCTGATCGACCTCGGCGCTCGCCTCGGCCTGCCCGGCCTCGTCAAGGAAGACGGCAGCCCGCGCTATCCCGGCGGCTATCCCGACTACATCGTCCATCACGAGCGCAAGCCCGGCGTCGGCAGCCTGGCCGGCTGGCGCGGCGCCGCCGGCGACAAGCATGGCATTGGCGCGGTCAACGAGGGCCAGCTCGACGCCTACCTCGCCAACCAGTGTTTCTGGCGCGAGGAGATTCCGGCCGAGGCGCGCTACTTCAAGCATTCCAATCGCGCCTATCTCGACTGGGCGGTCGGCATGGGCCTGATCGACAAGCCGGACCCCATCGTCCTGCAGTTCTACGGCGAGGTCTTCCAGCGGTTTCGCCTCGCCGCGGAAGGGCATGGCGAGGTCCAGCCGCCGGACGAGCACCGGCAACGCGTGAAAACCTACTTCGATCCGCTGCCGCTCTGGTACATGCCGTTCGAGGAGGCCGAGGTTGCGCGCGACGCCTTCCCGATGCACGCGATCACGCAGCGGCCGATGGCGATGTATCACGCCTGGGGCTCGCAGAACGCCTGGCTGCGCCAGATCCACGGCGACAACCGTCTCCACATCCATCGCGAGACGGCGGCCCGGCTCGGCATCGCCGACGGCGACTGGGTCGCCGTCACCAGCCATCACGGGCGCATCAAGGTCCAGGCCAAGCTGATGGACGGCGTCAATCCGCACACGGTCTGGACGTGGAACGCCATCGGCAAGCGATCCGGCGCCTGGAACCTCGAACCGGGGGCGGCGGAATCCCGGAAGGGCTTCCTCCTCAATCACGTCATCTCCGAACTGCTGCCCGAGCGCGGCGACGGCCATCGCTACGGAAATGCCGATCCGGTGACCGGCCAGGCCGCCTGGTACGACCTGCGCGTCCGGATCGAGAAGGTCCCCGCCGAGGAAGGCGTGAGCGAGCCGCAGTTCGCCACCCTGCCGGTGCCACCCAATCTGCCCAAGCGTCCCGACGTGCTGCGCTACGGCACCGGCTTCAGGACCGCCGCCCGCGGAGATGCCCAGTGACCAGCCTCCCCGCCGCGCCCGCGCAGAAGCGACTGGGCCTCGTCATCGATCTCGACATCTGCGTCGGCTGTCACGCCTGCGCCGTGAACTGCAAGGAGTGGAACACCGGCGGTGTCGCCGCCCCGCTCACCGATCTCGCGCCGTACGGCGCCAATCCCGACGGCGTCTGGTTCAACCGCGTCCACACCTACGAGGTCGGCGAGGGCGCCGCGGGCCGCACCGTTCACTTCCCGCGCTCGTGCCTGCATTGCGCCGAGCCCGCCTGCGTGACGGTGTGTCCGACCGGCGCGTCCTTCAAGCGTGCCGCGGACGGCATCGTCCTCGTCAACGAAGACCTCTGCATCGGCTGCAAGCTCTGCTCCTGGGCCTGTCCCTATGGCGCCCGCGAATTCGACGAAGACGCCGGCGTGATGAAGAAGTGCACGCTCTGCATCGATCGCATCTACAACGAGACCTTCGATCCGGAGGATCGCGTGCCGGCCTGCGTCGCCACCTGCCCGGCCTCGGCGCGCCACTTCGGCGATCTCGGCGATCCCGACTCCGCCGTCTCCAAGCTGGTGGCCGAGCGCGAAGGCTTCAACCTGATGGAAGAGCTGGGCTATGCGCCCACCAACAAGTATCTGCCGCCGCGCCCGCGGCAGCAGGCGTCGGGCTGCACCGGCGCGCCGGCCCGGCTCGAGCCCGCGCAACCGGCGGCCGCCGGCGGCCTGCTGGGATGGCTGGACCGGCTGCTGTCGGCATGAACAACGAACAAACTGATCTCTCGGAGACGACGTGCATCCTTCGCTGTCGGTGATTTTCTTCACCACCGCCTCAGGCGCCGGCTACGGGCTCCTGGCGCTGCTCGGCGTCCTGGCGCCGTTCGGCCTGCTGCCCGCGGACTCGCGGTTCGGCCTGGTGGCGCTGGCGCTCGCGCTGGCGGCCATCACCGCCGGCCTGCTGTCCTCGACCTTCCATCTCGGCCAGAAGCAGCGCGCCTGGCGGGCGTTCTCGCAATGGCGGTCGTCGTGGTTGTCGCGCGAGGCCGTCGCCGCCGTCGCGACCTACCTTCCGGCCGGACTCTTCGGCATCGGCTGGGTCTTCCTCGGCAGCGTCTCGAAGGCGGCGGGCGTGCTGGCGGCCCTCGGTGCCGTCGCCACGGTCTATTGCACGTCGATGATCTACCGGTCGCTGAAGCCGGTGCCGCGCTGGCACAATGGCTGGGTCGTGCCGAACTATCTGGCGCTCGCCCTCATGACCGGCCTGCTCTGGCTCGCACCGGTGTTGCAGGCCTTCGGCGCGCGGCCGGAACTAGCCCGGCTGGTGCACATCCTGGTCCTCGTTTCGATCGCGCTCGCGGCAGTGCTGAAGCTGGGCTACTGGCGCTTCATCGACGACGCCCCCGCCACCAGCACCGCCGGCAGCGCGACCGGCCTCGGTCGCCTGGGCACGGTGCGTCTCTTCGAGGCGCCGCACACGTCCGAGAACTATCTGCTGAAGGAGATGGGCTTCAGCATCGCCCGCAAGCATGCCACCAAGCTGCGGCGCATCGCGATCGGGCTGGGCTTCGGCCTGCCGTTCCTCCTGTCATTGGTCCCCTTCGTCGCCCCGGGCCTGCCCGCGATTGCCGCGGCCTTCGCCGCCGCGATCTTGGGAACGGCCGGCGTCTTCGTCGAGCGCTGGCTGTTCTTCGCCGAGGCCCGCCACGCCGTCACCCTCTACTACGGCCAGGCGGCCGTCTGAGATCCCGGCATCGAATGCCGGCAGGGCGTTCCGGCGCCATGGCCGGTCGACGGCTTTTCGACCCGGGACACGACTGTTAGTGTCCTTGGGGTGCCGCGGGAAAGGCTCGTCTCGGTTCGCTCGCGCCAGGCCCCGCGGAGGACTGGGAACCAGGAATTGCGATCTGTTGTCATCACCGGCGTGTCGACGGGCATCGGCCACCACGCAGCGGCCGAGTTTTGCCGACGCGGGTTCAGGGTCTTCGGAAGTGTCCGCACGCCCGAGGACGCCGCCCGGTTGCAGGACGTGTTCGGCAGCGCCTTCACCCCCCTGGTGTTCGATGTCACCGATGCCGTGGCCGTCGCGAGGGCGGCGGCGCAGGTGCGGGAAGAGGTCGGCGATCTGGGGATTGCAGGCCTGATCAACAATGCCGGGATCTCCGATCCCGGGCCCTTGTCCGTACTGTCGCCTGACGTGCTGCGGCGTCATTTCGAGACGAATGTCGTTGGTGTCCTGCACATGGTGCAAGCCTTCCTGCCTCTCCTGCGGGCGGTGCCCGAGCCCTGGCCGGGCCGGATCGTCAACATCAGTTCGCTCAGCGGCCGCATCGCCTATCCCTTCATGGGCCCCTACGCCGCCTCGAAGTTCGCCCTCGAGGCCCTCTCGGATTCGCTGCGGCGCGAACTGCTGATCTACGGTGTCGACGTGATCGTGATCGAGCCCGGTGCCATCGACACGCCGATCTGGGACAAGGCCGCGCACCTGAGAACGACATTCGAGGGGAGCGACTACCATGCCGTGCTGAAACGCATCGATACGCGGGGCGAGCGGCGCACGGCCCTTCCGGTAGAGGCCGTCACGCGACGGATCGTCGATGCCGTTGTCCGAAAGCGACCGAAGACACGCTACGTGGTCGCCGATCGACAAATCCGCTTCTGGTTCCTGCCGCGATGGTTGCCGGACCGGTGGCTGGACCGGGTGATCGACCGGATGCTGCGGTTTCAGGAAATCCGCGATGCGCTCAAGCGACCCTGAGACGAAGCGGGCACTGGTGACCGGTGCCGCCAGCGGCATCGGCACAGCCTTCGCAGCGAGGCTGGCCCAAAGGGGCCATTCCCTCTGGCTGGTCGACAAGGATGGTGAACGCCTCGCCACCGTGACCCGCGATCTCGAGGCCCGGCAGGGAGTCGACATCGTCCCGATCGTCGCCGATCTTCGGAGGGAGACCGATCAGGATGCTGTCGTCGACGTCATCGCACAGCTTCCCGCGCTGGACCTGCTCGTCAACAATGCCGGCTTTGGAGAGCCGGGTGGGTTCCATGGAATTCCACCGGAGAACCATGTGGGCATGCTTCAGGTCCATGTCATGGCGCCCGTTCGCTTCAGCAGGGCCGCCGTTCCGGCAATGATCACCCGCCGGAAAGGCGCCATCATAAACGTCTGCTCCCTGATGCAGTATGTACGTGTTCCCGGGAACACGATGTACGGCGCGACCAAGGCCTTTCTCCAGGTCTTCTCCCACCAGCTCCGTCTGGACGTTCGACAGCACGGAATCGAGGTGCAGGCGCTGATCCCCGGCTACACGCGGAGTGGCTTCGGCAACACGGAGGCCTACCGGAACTCGCCCAGGGCCGGAATTCCTTCTGTCCTGTGGCAGAGTGCGGAGGATGTCGTGGACGCGTCACTGCACCAGCTTGGCTCGGGACGCCTGAGATGCGTTCCGGGCCGGCTCAACCGCCTGACCGAATTCTTCCTGAGACACGGGCTGTTTTCGCCTCGGTTGCTGCGGCGCTGGATCGCCTAGGCACGGCTATCGGCCGGGCGATCTTCTTCCCGCCCGCTCTGCCCGGCCCTGCTGCGCTACGCGCTGCCGCGTAGCCGCCGCCGGACGAGCCCCCAGGCAACTAGCGCAACAACCAACTTGTCGGCGACCTCGATCGGCAATCCACCGATCGTTACGGCGCTCCAGATGTTTCGACCGGAATCGACTGCAGCGGCATCGATGGACGCAACTGCCGAAACCATTGCCGCCACGACCGCGACCGACGCTCCGAGGATGACGGCTTTCCACAGTCGATCGAAGCCGATGAACCGGATGACCGCGAGCGCGGCAATCACGACCGAAATCTGGGTGACGATGTAATCCGGATACACTGGACTGATGACCGCCCAGCCGAGAGCGGCCGTGATGGCGCCGACCGCGATGGCAAGCACGGGGGGAAGGAGTGCCGCTCCGGTCACACTGCCGATCGTATCCAGAGGCAGCGGCAGGGAGAGCAGGCTGGCGATCTTGCCGACGGCCAGGTTGAGAGCGACGCAGGCGGCGGCGATGGCCAACTGGTGCCGTGGCGGGACTTTCAGCATGGGTCGCGTCCTTCGAGGCGTCGCCACTTCCAGGCATTTCTTCGTCCGCGCAACCTACACCGAACGCGGTGCACGCCCCGGCGTTATCTACAGTTGTTGTGGCGGCGCCACATCGCCGGGTCGTGTCCCGCGGGCACGTTCTTACACGAGTCGCCCGCGCCATAGCCGCGCAGGACGCTGTAACGGTCGATCTGCTCGGGGGTCAGCACGGGCAGCGTCTCCAGATGCCGTGCCAAATGGACAAAGCGCAATTGCGCGCGGGCTTCAGCCGAGGCGGCAATCAGTTGACGCAGGCGATCCGAGGTAAGGTTTCTTTCGCGAAAAGCGGACTCGATCGCAGCTTCGGCCGCAATGAAGCGCCTGCCCGCCGCCTGTGCCTCGGCCTGCATTTGCGCAAACAAAACTTCCAGCACCGTCACCTGCGCGGGCGTAAGGCCGATCTGCTCCTTCAACTCCAGGAGATGCGACGGCCCCGGCACGCCATTCAGTTCGGCGGCGAGGGCAAGGCCCCATCCGCGGCCGGCTCGCAGGTCGTCGAGATCGGCCTCGGACAGACTCTTGATCTCGCGGGATTCCTTGCCCGCGTACGGGGAATGGCCGTGTGGCTGGGCTGCCGCCCCGACGGGCAGGACCATGGCGCAAAGTGCCAATGCAAGACGGATCATCTCGAGGCTCCCAAAGTACCTCACGCCGCTGTCGCACATGTGGACCACGCGGCATATGATCACAATCATGTCGGGAAACTTCGAGCAGCTGTTTGCCGATGCCGGCTTGCGCGATTTCGCGGCCGGCGAGACCCTGTTCCGTGCCGGCGATGCGGTGGTGTCGATGATCCTGCTGCGCTCCGGGCACGCCGAACTCGTCCGTCACACGGGCCACGGGCTGAGGATGATCCTGCAGCGTGCCGGCCCGGGACAGGTCCTCGCCGAGGCCTCGGCCTGGTCGGATGCCTATCACTGCGATGCCGTCGCTTGCGGGCCTTGTGCGGCGGCGGTTCTGCCGCGCCGCGTTTTCCGGATGCGGCTGAAGTCGGCTCCCGATCTTGCGGACACCTGGGCGAAGAACCTCGCGCGGGCGGTTCAGGCCGCGCGCCTGCGGGCTGAAATTCGTTCCCTGCCGCGCGTCGCGGACCGTCTGAGCGCCTGGCTCGCAGAGGGGAATCGATTGCCCGACAAGGGTCACTGGCAAGAAGTGGCGTCGGAGCTTGGTGTCACGCGAGAAGCGTTGTACCGCGAACTGTCCCGGCGCCGGCGAGCCGGGTGATCACCGCCTTGTCGGGAAAACGCCGACGATCTCGGTGCGGCGATGGATGTCACCGTCGCGGCAAAGATCCGGCTCGGATTAGCCTCGCCAAAGACGATCCAGGATGCTCCCGGCCGGCCAGCTTTGTGCAGACCGAAAGGTCTGGTCGTCGCCAGGCTTACTTCACCGCCAGCAGTTCGACGTCGAAGATCAGCGTTGCGTTGGGCGGGATGACTCCGCCGGCGCCGCGCGCGCCGTAGCCGAGCTCCGGCGGAATGATCAGCGTCCGCTTGCCGCCGACCTTCATGCTCGCGACGCCCTCGTCCCATCCGGCAATGACGCGCTTCTTGCCGATGGGAAACTCGAAGGGCGACCCGCGGTCGACCGACGAATCGAACTTCTTGCCCTTCTCACCGCCATTGGAGAGCCAGCCGGTGTAGTGCATGACGCAGATCTGCCCCTCCTTGGGGCTGGCGCCCGTGCCGACGGTCGTGTCGATGAATTTCAGTCCGGTCTGGGTCGTCATGGTTTTTCCCTGGGGTTGCGCCGCCGCCGATGAGGCCGCGGCGACGGTTGCGGTGGCGAGCAGGACACGGCGGGTTACTGGCATATCGTCTTTCCCTCTGGAAGGTGCGTAGATCCTCACATCGCCGTCATGCCGCCGTCCACGAACAGCAGCGTGCCGGTGACGTAGGAAGCATCGTCGGAGGCCAGGAACAGGATCGCGGCGGCAACCTCCTCCGCCCTGCCGGGGCGCTTCAGCATGGTGCCGCTGGCTGCGCTGGCATTGTACTGCGCCACCGTCTCGCCGGCCGCTGCGATGCGGCGCTGATGGAACGGCGTGAAGATCGGGCCTGGGCCGACGGCGTTCACGCGAATGCCCTCCGGCGAGTGGTCGGCGGCGAGCGCCCGCGTCAGGCCCGCGATCGCGGCCTTGGTCGTGTCGTACTGGAGATTGCCGCCGCCGGCCACGACGGAACGGACCGAGGCGACGTTGACGATGGCCCCGCCGTTGTTGCGGCGCATCAGCGGAACCGCGGCCTTGGCACAGAAGGCGTAGCTCATCAGGTTGACGTTGAGAATTTCGTTCCAGCTGTCCGCGCTCGCTTCGTCGATCTTCTCGTATTTGCGGATACCGGCGTTGTTCACGAGGATATCGAGCCGCCCGAACCTGACCGCCGCCGCGTTGACGAAGGCTAGGCAGGCGGCCTCGGTCCCGACGTCCGCCTCCGTGAACGCAACCCTGCCTCCGGCGGCCTCGAGTTCGGCTGCCACACGCTGGCCGCGCGCGCCGTCCCGATCGCAGAAGGCCACGCTTGCCCCTTCGGCCACGAAACGCCTGACCGTCGCCTCCCCGATCCCGGAGGCTCCGCCCGTCACTGCCGCGATCTTGCCGTCGAGCCTTCCCATGTCCGCTCTCTTTCATTGCATTGCGATAACGCAGGACCCGATACGTAGCACCCGTACGGCCATCCAAAAATTCTACCGGTGCACCTCACGCACTGCTATCCAATCCCACCTCGTTTGCTTCGCGGCCGTAACTTTTTTGATCCAGGGGGAACGTCGGATGAAGTCCAGATTGTGCCGGAAACTCGGGATCGAGTTTCCCCTGTTCGCTTTCAGCCATTGCCGCGACGTCGTGGCCGCGGTGTCGAATGCCGGTGGCTTCGGCGTGCTGGGTGCCGTCGCCCATACCGCGGAAAGCCTCGAAATCGATCTCAAGTGGATCGACGAGCATGTCAACGGCAAGCCCTACGGGATCGATCTGCTGATTCCCAACAAGATGGAGGACAAGGAGGGCGGGCTGACGGCAGCCGACCTCGAGGCACGCGTGCCCCCCGAACACCGCCGGCACGTCGCCGGCCTGCTCGCCCGGCACGGCATCGATACAGCCGATCTGTGGTCCGCCGAGCAGGCCGTCCATGACTATACCGACAACATGCGCGAAGGCGGCGCGGCGCGGCTTCTCGACGTCGCCTTCAGCCATCCCATCAAGCTGTTCGTGAATGCGCTCGGCGTGCCGCCGCCATCGATCATGGCCCGGGCACGCGACAAGGGCATCCTGGTGGGCGCTCTCACCGGCGCCAAGGAACATGCGATCAAGCACGCCAAGGCAGGGGTCGACATTCTCGTGGTCGCCGGCACCGAGGCGGGCGGCCACTGTGGCGAGGTCTCGACGATGGTGCTCGTGCCCGAGGTGCTGCAGGCCGTTGCGGCTTACAAGGACATCGAGGTGCTCGCGGCGGGCGGCATCGCGACCGGGCGGCAGATGGCGGCGTGCATGGCCATGGGCGCCGCCGGCGCCTGGACGGCGTCGGTCTGGCTGACGACGGCGGAGGCCGAGACCACCCCGACGGTGAAGAAGAAAATGCTGGCCGCGACCTCGCGGGATACCGTGCGGTCGCGCAGCCGGACGGGCAAGCCGACCCGACAGCTCAAGTCGGCCTGGACCGACGGCTGGCATGGCGAGCACGCGCCCGATCCGCTGCCGATGCCACTGCAGGGCCTCATCAGCCGGCCGGCGCTGGCAAAGATCGACAAACTCGCCGCCAGCGGCCATGAGGGCGCCCAGCGCCTCGCCACCTATTACGTCGGCCAGGCAGTCGGCCTCATGAACACCGAACAGTCGGCGCGATCGGTCGTCTACGATTTCATGAAGGACTACGCCGAGGCCGCGGAGCGTCTGGCGGGTACTCTCGAAGACTAGGGAGTGGAATCAAACAACAAGTCCGCATCCACTGCCCTGCTGAAGCAAGCAGCATAGCGGCAAGAAGACACTTCGCGCTGCAGACGTGCACGCGCCGGTCGATTTTGCAGACATTTGAAAGCGAATGGTGCCCAGGGGCGACCTACAAGAAGCACGAGAATTCAAAGCCTTGCAGCGAGAGGGCCGAGAAGTAAACGGCCCTGGAGTCTCGGCCTGCCATCATGAACTAGGCGATAATGACGGAGGATTGGTCCTCCGTCAGCAGAGGTAAACTCCACGCCCGGTTGAACTCGTGAACCTTTTTGGGAATTACCGCCCCCCACGCAATTCCCCACGTAGAATGACCAGATGTGGTCCCCCGTGCAGGGGTGGAGGGACCCGGGTGGCTAGGGAGGACCCCACCACGGGGATCGTACCCTGCCAAGGGTGATTTCGGGACCTGCCAAGGGTCGTTTGTGATGCAGGGCATCCCACCTCATGGAAGGATGCAACCTAAAATGGGTGGCTCTCCACAGGCATATCGTATCAATAGATAGCTCGGCCGGCATTTCGTCGGCTGGAGGCTCCCAAATGACCACCGAGCAATACATCTACAACGTGTTAACCCAGCATACCGCCGACACGAGCGCCACGTCTCCGGCCCTCAGCGTACGCGGCGTCTTGCTGCCCATGCTCACACATTGGGCCAATGGCTACCTGAATAGCGTCACCCCCAGCGGGTCATTCGCAAAAGGCACCGCCAACAAACATGGCACCGACATTGATCTATTCGTTTCGATGAACCCGGCCACCCCCGGCTCTCTTGAAGACATGTACAACAGCTTGGGCAAGAGGCTGGGCGAAGCGGGTTACTCGCCGCGTGCCCAGAACGTGTCGCTCAATGTCACGGTCAACGGGTTCGCTGTCGATCTGGTGCCAGCGCGCCAACAGGAGGGGAGTACAGACCACAGCCTATTCAGGCGGCGTGCAGGCAGTTGGACCAAGACCAACGTAGACACCCATATTGCGACAGTGCAGGCCGCCGGGCGTCAGCGCGAGACACGTCTGATCAAGCTGTGGCGCGACCAGTGGGGCCTCGACTTTCCCTCGTTCTATCTCGAGTTGTCGGTGATTCGCGCTCTGGGCGTAGCGAGTGCCGGCCTCCAGCCCGGCACGTGGGCTGGCAATCTCAGTGCTGTATTCGAATACCTCAGGGATCACTTCGTAAACGCCCGGATCGAGGACCCCTCCAACACCAACAACATCATTTCCGACGACTTGAACGACAGCGACAAGAAGCTGATTAAGGCGGCTGCTGAGCGCGCCCTGCTCTCCAACTGGGCGGATATCATCAAATGAAATGGTCATTGAAGGACGTGCTCGCAGCCGTGCACGACGACGTGCAGCACAAGCTCGGCGCCGTGCGCAACTCCTTCAAGCACCCGGGCACACTGGGAGACGCCAGCGAGAGTGTGTGGCTGGAAGTGTTGCAGACCTATCTTCCCCGACGCTATAGCGTTGCAAGAGCGCACGTGGTCGATAGCAAGGACAATTTCAGCGACCAGATCGACGTCGTGATTTTTGATCGCCAATACACACCATTTATTTTCCAATTTGCTGGCAAATCAATTGTGCCCGCGGAGGCTGTATACGCGGTCTTCGAGGCGAAGCAGACGGTTGATGCCTCGCAGATCGCTTACGCAGAGAAGAAGATCGCCAGTGTGCGAGCACTGCACCGCACGTCACTCAAAATTCCCTACGCGGCTGGCAAGTATGGCGCCAAGAAGCCTGGGCCAGTCATCGGCGGGTTGCTTACATTGGAGAGCGAATGGAAACCGGCCATGGGCGCTCGTTTGAGGAAGGCCTTGTCGACCGGAGGAACCGGTGGGCTCGACATCGGCTGTATCGCAGCTCATGGTTACTTTAAGCGGGGAAAGCGTGGATACACCTTTTCAGATGGAAATAAGCCCGCAACCGACTTTCTTTTTTCTTTGATCAGCGAGTTGCAGAAACTTGCCACCGTGCCGATGATCGACGTCAGTGCTTACGCACGCTGGCTATCGGCAAGCGAGTAGGGCGGTCAACCTCCGCGCTGGATTGTGAAAGATGAATCTAGCGAGCGTGGGGCCGCATGGGATATCGTGAGAGGCAGATTTCTCAAACTCGACTAGAACGCGTGAATCGCCTCGCTTAACCCACCAAAAGAGTACGATTTCTCGGGATCACGGGCGATCCCCCCCATAGATGACGAAACGAACCTCCTGGAGGAATTGTGGCGCGTTGGACTGGTGATCCTGGGGTTACAGCCGTTCTTGAAGCCGGAGACGCTTGGCGTGATCGCTGTTTCTTGGGCAACAGATCGATTCTGACCGATCGTCTGCTCTGGACCCTTCCCAACCTGACGGACCTGGTCTCTCGGTATGCGGACCATCCTATCGTCGGCAGCACTCGTGATTTCCTCGACAAGCTGCATGAACAGCTCCGCGACGCCCCGCCGGCAACGACACAACTCGCGGCCGAGGTGATGTGGTTCCTGCACCTATTTCCGAGTGGCAGCACTTTGAAGGCTGCTACTAAGCGCGAGCAAATTCTGAATATCTGGTCTTGGTCGAGCGACACGCCCCCCACTTCGCCGTTTTTGGATGACGCGCACCTTCATGGCGTTGGAAATCCAGGCACTGCGTATTTCACGCATAGGCCGTCAGAGTTTGAGTACCTGCTTCGGGTCGTGATTGCCTTCAAATCCTTGCCGCCGGCCGAGCAAGGCCGGCTGATGCAAGACGATATCCCGTGGGAGTTCATGGCCTGGCTCGATAAAGAGCCGGGGTCAGATCGCCGCTTGGTCCGAGGAGCCCTCCTCTATTTTCTGTTCCCCGATAATCTCGAACGGAATATGTCAAAGGACCACAAGCGGCAGATATACAACGCCCTGAAGTCAAAGCTTCCGCCTGAGTCCGTAATCAAGTCACGCCAGCCGACCTTGATGGAATACGATCGCGCAATCGCCGGGATCCGTGCGGCGTTGATGGTGGAGCGCGGGACAACAGAATTTGATTTCTATCTCGGTGGCGTTAAGAACCTTTGGTTCACGTCGATCCGAGATGGAGGGGTTAAGGACTTTTCCTCCTGGCTGAATGCTTTCCTCGCGAACCGAGGAGTGCAATACAATCAATCGGGACGTGACGTTAAAAAGCTGGATGACAAGCGGAAGATCGACGAGACGACGGGTTTCTGGGCTGATGCGAGTTATGTCACGGGAAAACCTCCCCGGTGGCTAATCCATCTTGACGCCACGGGAGCCGAAATCGAGGCGAGCGTCCCGGACGAGCATCGGGCGGGCGTTATTGGGTTTGCCAATACGAAAGGAGGGAATTCCGGCGCGCTGAGCGTCAGGATTCTCCCGGTGGTAAAGCTCGGGCAGCAGAAATTTCAAGTCGTCGAGCATTGGGAATGGCTGCTTATTTTCTGCTTTCCCGGCGGCCTGAGGCCCGGATCATCTGGCGAAGCGTTTGAGAATTTTGATGTCGCATCGGGCACATTGACGTATCTGAAGGAAGCGCAGCCCTATATTTTTTCAGCACTCCTCTCTTTGAATCTCCCTGAAGATGAGTTTTCGGCCGAGGTCAACGGAGCCCTGAGAACGATCACTTACCGCGAGGCGACATCGGCTCTGACCAAGCTGATTCATGTGGCGCCACTTGGAGGCGCCAATGAGTAAGCCAATCGAGGTCTATAGTCTCGTCGATGAAGACCAACGTGAGCGCCTCAAACGCACGATCGAGGAGGCGTACCTGGCTGCCGGCGAGAAGGTTCGCCACCAGCAAACTGCCGTCGCGCTCAATGCGGCCGACGGCGAGGCTGGAGACACCGGCGGTCTTGTGAATGGTGAACTGCTGAAGCTGACGCCCTTTGACGATCTGATTGGCATAGACCCAAGCGTCTATCGTCAGATTGAGGCAGCGGTGAACAGCGGCAAGCAACACTTGATGTTCTATGGTCCGCCGGGAACCGGAAAAACCACGCTCGCGCGCCGGCTTGCCGGCGTCCTGAACGGGCAAAAATGGGCACTCATTACAGGATCGGCTGATTGGAGTTCGCAAGACATCATCGGAGGTTATCAACCGATCGAAGGCGGCTCGGTAAAGTTTTATCCCGGCGTTCTGCTCCGGAATTTTGATCGTCCCCTGATCATCGATGAACTAAACCGCTGCGATATCGACAAGGTTATCGGCCCGCTCTTCACGGTGCTATCCGGGCAAGCGACAACGCTTCCGTACCGGACGAAAGTCGCCGACGAAGATAGCCCGCAATACATGATCTTGCCGGAGTGGAAAGAGGCTCCGGCGCCGCACGAATTTTCCCCCGGTACGGCCTGGCGGTTGATTGCTACCATCAATTCGATCGACAAGGCGGCCCTCTACCAGATGAGCTACGCGCTGAGCCGGCGGTTCGGTTGGATTTATGTAGACGCGCCGACTGACACGAGAACCTTCGTGCAAACCTACGTCGAAAAATTTATGGGTAATGATGTTCCCAACATCGGCGGGATACCGCCGCTCGCCGCGATCTGGACTGCGGTCAATGGTGTGCGTCCAATCGGGCCAGCGCCCATCATCGACGCTCTGAAATCGATCCGCGTCATGGTTCCTACGGCCGATCTGCTCGGCGAGCCGGCTGGCGATCTGAAGACAATCTACCTCGATGCGTTTGATTTGTTTTTTCTCCCGATGCTGGACGGCATTCTTCACCATGAGGCTGAAGAGATCGCCGCTGCGGTCACCTCGGCACTTGGACTTCATCCGGACAGTGTAGAAGTGACCGGGCTCCGGCGACGCGTTCTGAGCATTGCCGTGTAGCCATGGCGGACACTCCGAGCGATGTGGCCATTACCGACCATATTGCCGGTTTTTTGCTGCGCTATTTCGGCTCTGCCGTGTCCGCTCACGCGGATCGGCCCTATGTCGATGCAAGCCGCGATCGTGATCTTCTGCGTTTGCATTGGGCAGTATCTCCTGGCGTTCGCGATCTTGCGAGCTACGTGCTTCAGCATCGGCAGGAGATTCAATCCGTGCTGAAAACCGGGCTTCGGATCGAAGATAGCGTGGTGCGCGGGAGGATTGACGCCCGCGCCACGGTCCTCCACCGACGAATGACCGGCCTCACAACGGCCATCGTAAGCCAGGAACCGCTTCGGTCCTACGACTCCGGGCCGAATCAGGTTCTGAGTTGGGTGTTGATGCAAGCTTCTTCACTGGCATCGCGCTTTGCGGCGATGCTACCGGACAGCGCCTCATATCGGGAAGTCGTCAACACGACGGTACAGAGCCTCGAACAGGTTCGCCGTATCCATGCAATCGCCCTGATGACCAGTCAATTGTCAGCAGCGAGACGGCCTTGCGCAAGTGCCGTCATCGAGTCCGGCCGGTCCCGGCGTGAAGTGTACCGCCGGGCGAGGGCGGCCTATGAAACGCTGCTTCGGATCGAAAGTGCAGACGCTGAGGCGATCACAACAATGTTGCGTGCCACATTGTTGGCCCCGCTCGAACCTTGGCGGCGGTACGAACTCGCCGTCGCCTTTGGCATTGCTGAAGCGTTGGCGGCAACAAACCAAGACAGGCTCACTCTGAATCTTCTGATCGGCGACACAAGCTCGCCAATTATCCGAATTGGACGGTTCAGCGTCTTCTGGCAGTCTCGAACGAAATGCTATCGCCCTCCCGAGATTGAGCCCTCAGAGATTGTGGTCCGCCGCATCCTCGATGCGTATGGATTGTCGGCCTCATCAGATCGGCCGGATTTGGTTGTCGTCGACGAAGAGGCGAAAGCTGTCGCGGCTGTTGTCGAGGTCAAATATCTGACGGGGGAAGATGCAACCGATCGCGTTCGAAGCGCGGTGACGCAGCTTGTCCGGTATTCCCGGCTGTATCATCCGATCGACGAGGCTGGTCCTCTCCTGGGACGCAGCCTCGTGGCGGTAAGCCAAGGCTTAGAGGCGCTCACGATACCATCCCCCGTGCCGGTAGATACGCCTCTGATCGTAGATTTCGCGGCGATCAGGAGCGGGCAACTCGCAGAATGGGCTCATCGCCTGCACTGATAACTTGAACTGCCTTCGAGGAATCATTTGGTGCGCGACGGCTCATCTCAGGCGGACGGGCCTCACCACCGTCCACAGGGAGCGAGTGGTCCTTGTCGAGAGGCATAGGACATGGCGGGCTGATTTCGTAGATCACTCCTTTCCCGTTCGGCAAAGGCTGAATATGCGGGTTGAATCGCGCGAGCCCGCCCTGAAGGTATTCCTCGGAGAGTTCGCAACACACCCAGCGGCGATCGAGAGCTTCCGCCACGGCTCCGGTAACGCACGACCCGGCAAAGGGGTCAACGACGAGGTCGCCCGCATCGGTCAGCATCCGAACGAAATACTCAGGCAAGGCGGCAGGGAAGCGCGCCGGATGGATCGGAAGATTCTTCTCGCGACAAAAATCTTGATAACGCCCGTTCGATTCAGTGTTAGCGACAGCGAGCAAGTTCGGCGGCACTGAACCACCATTGTTTTTCGAGAACTTGGAGGAGATCTCATGCCCGGAGGGCCGCAGCTTTGCCACGTAACCGTTCTGAAGGAGATCCTGCATGGATTTGCTGTACGGCTGCAGCACACGGCGGTTGCTTGCCTTGGGGAACGGTGATTTCGAAAGCCACCAGACACAGTTCACCGCGTCCTTAACCCGCACCCGCCGAATATTCACCCATTCCGCCGGGGAGGGAAGTTTCGACGGATTCCACCAATAATGCTCTTGGCAAAGATGGAAGCCGAACTCCTCGACAAGCATGATCAGCAGCTTGAAGTGGTAGAGGCTTCGAGTTGGCTGTCCGGGAATCCAGGCCCCGCCAATGTCGATGACAAGGCTCCCTTTGTCGGTCAGGACGCGTTTGAAACCCTCGGCGAAGGGACGGAACCAGTCGCAGTATTGGTCTGCGTCCTCGTTGCCGTAGCTCTTTTTCCGGACCAAGCCAAAGGGCGGACTGGTCATAATCAAATCAACCGATGCGGGCTTGGCAACATTGTGAAGCCAGGCTCGGCTATCGCCCCACATGATTTCACCGCGCTTGGTCTTGTGGAAAGAGCGGATCAGCTTTTTTGGGTAAAGAGATTTCGTCTCCTGCGATTCAGGCTTCGTCTCTTGCGAGAGATCAAGTTGAATCTGGGCGTGCAGCGATCGCAGATATTCAGAGATATTCTTGTACCCAAGCCGTTGCGAACAAAGTTCCATGTCCTCCCGCTCGTCGTCCGTCAGTCGAACATTGGCAACGAAGGATCGAGGGTTATTCGAACGAGGGCGGGACATGGCGACTCCTGTATCTGAAACCGACCCTAGCTCATCCGTTTTCGTATGACAATAATGTGGTGAGCTCTTTTTGACTCAAAAGCTATCCACAGGGCTTGGCTCGCCAATCAAGTTCGGGGGGCGGGGCTCGTATGGATTTCACGGCGAGATACGCAGCCGCCGCACTCTGGATCTCGAAGTCTTCGCCCTGCGACATCAGTTGACCGTCCTGCGCCGGCAACACCATGGCCGCTCATTGCTTATTTCCCCGCCAGCGTCCGCTCCATCGCCGAATTCTTCTGCATCGACCCGTTGGACGAACCGGCCCAGTACGCCACGACACTGGAAGCCATCCCTGCAAGCGTCCCCAGCAGTAAGGTAACCATGTCGCGCTGGTTGGCAGGCACGTCCTCCCGGATGACCAACCGACGTATGACAGCGAGCCGCACTAGAATGGGCGGCGGCCTGAGAGCATCGCTCACTTTTCAAGAGTTGGTGTCTCCGACAAACCCGGGGTGGTTCAGGCCAGTGAAGTCATGCTCTCCATCTGTAAACCCCATTGGTCCCCGCACATGAATGAGGTGCTTTCCGACCGGTAGCGCTCCATTCTCCAAGAAATACTGCTCGATAAAGCGGCGCATCCAGTAGCGCTTGGAGCCCCAGTAGCCAAGCTTTCGACGATCATCGAACTGTTCTACGTACCTCTCTATTGTGGCCTTTACAGGTTTCAATAGGCGCTGGCCTTCGGCTCGGTCCCAACTCTCTTCGCTAAGACGTTCAGCTTCTTGGGGAGCCGACAAGAAGGCTTGCGCGAGCCTCGCATCGACCCGGCGGAGGGCCACAGACGCGGCGCTAATTTGTTCATCGTCGAGCGAATAGCCCAATTCGCTCAGAATGCTCCCCAGTGCTTCGTAGATTTCGACTGCGCCTTTCAGCCGTCGTCTAGAGGGCACCCGCATGGCTTGCCCCGCTCGCACACTCTGTCTCGCGCTAACAGTAAACCTTCCGTCAGAAGTCCTACTTAAGAAGAATGACCACGTCCACTCATCTCCAACCACATTGCTGCCGTGCCTCTCAAGGAGCAGTACGCCAGTCAGTGGCAATTCTCGACGTTTCTTGGTTGGCATCGCGTCGCGTGCTGTCCCCACAAAGCCATCCGCATCGCCGTAGGACACTCGAAGTTCACCATCTAAGCCACCGGCGAAGTTCCATACGTCTTGAAATTGCTCACCTTCGTAGAAGTAGCCCTTGCCGTTAATGGTGGCTGAGTAGCCGTCAGAAATCTTCTTCCACTGTGCCGCTGAAATTGTCAGGTCCACGCCAACGTCATCGCCCCATGATACAGATAAGCGGATGGGCTTAGTCATTGCGGTGCCTCCGGATATCGTCCGATGGAGATTAGGACTCGTCGGGTCCGATATTGCAAATGTGCAGGGGCGCGAGGCCGCCGATTGAGCGAAGCGTACATCAATCTCCGCCACGGCCATTCGCTTTGTCATTTCGATTGTGGTGTAGATGCACACCGCATCCTGTAATAGCCCATGATCACGGCCAGCCCAAGCCACGGCCTTCACCTGGTCATTTCTGCGCCAGCGCTTTCTCCAGCGCGGCGTTCTTCTGCATCGAACCGTTCGACGAGCCGACCCAGTACGCCACCACGCTCGATGCCATGCCGGCGAGCGTTCCGAGCAGCAGGGTGACCATATCGCGCTGGTTGGCCGGCACCTCCTCCCGGATGACCAACCACAGCATGACGGCGAAGCCGACCAACACGATGGCCGACACCAGGACGGCGCCGTAGGCGATGGGGCTCTTCGCCTCGGCTAGGCGTACCGTCTGCTCTCGTGCACCCTGCACGTCGCGGATCTGGGCCAGGATGGCCTCATGCTCGAGCCGCCGGGCATCGGCCTCAGCCTGGATCAGCGCCGTCTTGAACTGCAGGGCCATGTTGGGATCACGCGCGATCGCAGCCTCAATGCCCGAGGGGTCATCGGTGCCGAGGATATCGCGGGCGATATCTGTCACTTTCTCGACCGCCACCCCTGTCCTGTCGCCGAGGATCCAGCTAGCGACCGTGGGTGCGATGCCAAGCAGCAGAGGAACAAGAGGCATCATGCGGCCTCCAGGGAGATACCGAGCGCGGCGAGGGTCTTCGGGCCAGCGACGCCATCCGCCGCCAGTCCTCGCGCCTTCTGGAAGGCAATGAGGGCCCGCTCGGTGGCCTGCCCAAAGTCGCCGTCCGCGATGACACCAAGAGCGGCTTGCAGCTTCTTGATGGCACCGCCCTTCTCTCCCTTCACAAGGATGCCATCGGCGTCCGCTGGTGTGAGCTGGGAGAATCCGGCGACCGGCGTGCCCGGTGGCCGCCACCACTCGGTGACGCGGTTGGCCCAGCCGGTCGCGAAGACAGCCTGGGAATGGTCGTTGCCGATGATGCGGAGGAAGTTGTCCAGGCGCTCACAGATCAGCGGCCAGAACAGCGTGGCCTGGTCGACCGTTCCTAGTTTCTGCGCGCCCAGCACAATCATAAGTGCCTTGACCGCGCGGCCGGGACCGCTATTCGCCGAATAGTCGAACAGGAACTCGAGCACCCTGGGATCCGTCACACCCTCCAGGCCCCGGAAGAAGACGGCCCGGTAGATCTGCCTTGCCTCAGGAATCGTCAGTGCCTCCACCTCGGCCGCCGTCACGAGATAGCCACGCCATGACGAGAGGGTGGCCTGGGTGATGCCGTATTTCGTCGGTCCGCCCCGGTCGGCCGGATGGTTCGAGAATCCTGCCTCACGGCGGATCACGTCGGTGATGAGATTGTCGATTGCGTCGCTCATGGCGTGCCTCCGATCTTGTGCAGCTTGTCGAACAGCGCCCAGAGCGCGGCCACGCCAACGGCGAGAACCCCGCCAACCTTGAGCGACAGCCACAAGGCGCCCTTGCCCATGTCGGCAATGCTCGTGAGGTGATCGAGCTTGCGCTCGATGGACTTCAGGGACTCCTGCTGGCCGGCCACGATCTGCTCGACCTTCGCCAGCCGGTCGCGCTCTTCCGGGCTCATGAGCTCTCCGTTCGTTTGGTGCGTGTCGAGTAGGGTCTCAGGACCGAGCGACATCGATCAGCCCCAGCCGCGATCGGCGACGAAGGCGTACTTCCAGTTTCCGGCGGTCACTGACGCGGTGGTGACGCCAGAGGTGCGGATGGTCACGACATAGCCAGCGCTCTGGCCCAGCTGAATGCCGACGAGCTTCGACGTCGTCACGACGGGCATCGGGATATAGAGCGTACTGTAGGCCGAGGCGTGCCCCTCGGTGATCTGGTCGCCGGCGGAATAGCCATGCTCCGGCGTGACGTTCTCGACGATGAACTTCGCCACGTTCGGCTTGATGCCGAGGTTGTGGTTCGCCGAGGTGAATGTGCCGGCTCCCGGAAGCGTTGTGGTGAAGGCGGAGACGAAGCGGCCGTTGTAGGCATAGGCCACGGTGCTGATGA